>Ga0209183_1000003_pt1 | contig 166427 bp, 151 predicted proteins | sample LHCtaG_2_FD_184120 | JGI IMG/M metagenome (GOLD analysis project Ga0209183, IMG submission 184120) | Hot spring microbial communities from Little Hot Creek, USA to study Microbial Dark Matter (Phase II) - LHC4sed_replicate (SPAdes)... | ecosystem: Environmental > Aquatic > Thermal springs >... | reverse complement strand
CCATTCCATCTATAGGTATCCTACTCCACCCTACCCAGAAGCTTTCTCAAACCTTCTACGACTATTGGCACGGCTTCTTCAGCCGGTGTAGCCCCCTCATACTCTATGGATAGATAGCCGTTATAGTTATGCTCCCTTAGTAGGGGTATTATCCTAGGGTAGTCTATAACTTCATCCACCCTTGTAGGCGTAGGCTTATAGCATTTCGCATGTATATTCACAGCATACTTTATACTCTCAGCTATCTCCCTATACGGATCCACCTTATAGTTTCCTAAATCTAGGGTTAATCTAACCCATTCTGAACCTACAGAATCCAGTATTCTAGATACCTGCTCGACTGTAGATGTTATCCCCCCATGATTCTCCACGGCTATAACTACACCATACTCCTCGCCGTAGGATCCGCATATCCTCAACGATTCGACAACCCAGTTTAACGCTTCATCGAAGCTATAGCCTTCAGGTATCCTACCTGCGAATACTCTTAGAGTCGGTGCTCCTAGGAAGTATGCTACCTCAACCCATCGTTTAACATGCTCAACCTCCCTCATCCTATCATCCCTAGAATTCTTACAGAAATCGCTCCTAGTAGCCGTACCATAGATATCTAAGCCGTAATCTAGGCATAGCCTCTTAATCCTCCTAAGATAATCTCTATCGATCGATTCGAAGTAGTAGCCTGTAAGCTCGACGCCGTCAAGCCTATATCCTCCGCAGATTCTTATGAAATCCTCAAGCTTCATCCTACCTTCGATGATGGGTTTACGGTAGGAATATGCTGTACAACCTATCTTCAACCTGTCTCACCTCGAATTATGCTCCGTATCGTTCGACTAATATACCTAACCCTATTAAATCTATGAATACTACTATATAGTTTAGCTTCGATAGAAGCTATAAATGGATCTACTAAGAGCTATCCACTTCTAGTTTGCTGTATCGACTTAGCTTGGAGTTCAGTAGCGATGGATTAGATGAGCTGATCGTGAACCTCTAACCCTAGTAGTGGAGGATATCGAGTGGAAAACCTTATATAAATCCTCCACCTTCCTAGCTAAGTATCAGGATCGGTAGATCTATCATGATGGTTGAGAGCAATTGAGTCTTAAACGCTGTCGTGAGAAGGTATAGGCATACGGATGCTGATGCTGTCGTAAACCTTCTTAAACAGCTAGTATTCCTCGAAGGTAAACCTAGTAAGCCTAGGATAATTAAGAGGTTCCTCAGGAAGATCTCTAGAAGCGGTATCATACTGGTAGCCGAGGTTGATGGAAAGATAGTGGGAGCTGGAGGAGGATACGTTATAGGATCGATAGAGAATGTGGAGGGTGAGCGTTACGGCTTCATAGAATTCTTAGTCGTGGATGAAGGGTATCGAGGTATGGGTATAGGTAGGAGGCTTCTAACGATCCTAGTAGATAAACTTAGAAGTAAAGGTGTATCCGAGATCTATCTCGAAGTAGATCCGAGAAACGAAGCTGCTCTATCGCTATATAGATCCCTAGGTTTTACGGTAAGCTATTTAACGATGAATCTTAAAATCGATGAGTATACTAGGAGTAAATCGTAGTAGGATCGATCTACATAGATGCTAGATCTAGCTTAGGTGAAAGGTAGGAGAGTATAGGCTATCATATACGATCGGTGAAATCCTTTTATGAGAGTGGGGTCTCCGAACTAGGAGTGGGTTATGGCTGATAACCCAGATGATACAGAGTATCGCACTATAGGTAGGTATAGGGATAGGATAGTTAGGGGGCCTATACTACGTACACTCATATGGCTTGGTATACCTCCCATGCTCAACCAGCTTGTTACGATAGCTTACAACGTCGCCGATGCATACTGGCTTAGTAGTTATAGCGAGTTCAGCGTTGTTGCACCGAGGCAGACACGCCCCATCCTTATGCTATTTCAAGCTCTCCTCAACGCGTTGAACGCTGCTAACCTCAGCATAGTATCCCAGTATATAGGTAGGAGATCTTTCAGGGAGGCTACGCTAGAAGCTTCACGCTTCCTAACGGTCTCAGCTGCTTCAGGCCTCTTCCTATGCCTACTACTATTCAGTCTGAGAGGATATATATTCACGGTGATACTATCAACGCCTGAGGAGATGCTAGGCTATGTTATAGATTACTCCGCTGTTATATCCATAGATATCCTTCTCAACTACATAGTGTTAACCTGTACTACGATACTTCAAGCGTTAGGCGATACTAGGAGGCCTGCGTTCATCAATATGGTGGCTGTAGCCGTGAATATGGTGCTCGATCCATTCTTCGTATTAGGTATAGGCCCCTTCCCTAGATTAGGCGTTATAGGTGCAGCCCTCACGGATGTCGTAGGTAAGATCATCTCTATATCGGGTATGGCTATCATATTCGTTAGGAGCTATCCTGAAATCAGGTTGAGATTCACGAAGAATATAGATGCTGGATGGATACGTATCGTTATGCGTATAGGGTTACCGATACTCGCTACAGGTTTGATGAACGGCTTCGCCTTCCTAATCCAGCTAAGGATAATCAATATGCTCGGGGTTGTAGCCGCCGCGGCGTATGCTATAGGCTTCATCATAATGGATATAGCGGATGCAGCTCTTTGGGGGTTGACGGGGGCGACAGCCGTTATGATAGGGCAGAATCTAGGTGCAGGTGAGGATGCGAGAGCTAGAGAGATAGCTTTGAAATCGGCTCTAGCGATATTCCTAGGTGTAGCGGTAGGCGCCGCTCTACTATATCCTATGAGATGGAATCTTGCAGATATATTCGCAGACGATATAGATATAATAGGTGAAGCATCCCTATTCCTTCAGATAGTACTACCATCCATACCATTCTTCGGTTTATTCCAAGTAGCTTTATCCACCGGTAGAGGATCCGGGCATACGCTAGCACCTACACTCATAGGGGTATTCAGGCTATGGGGTTTAAGAATTCTGTTAGGATACATACTAGCGTTCACCATGGGTATGGGCTCCTTCGGGGCATGGCTATCCCTAGCTATAAGCAACTTCATAGGAGGAATCCTATCTCTATCATGGGTAAAGTATGGGGGATGGACTAAAGCTGTGATAAGGGAGAGGAGGGTTACGGAATCTATATGAAAAACCTAAACGTATTCAAACCTCAGCTACCCCTCGATCCCCACCTCGTATCTAGCGGCTATCCGTTCATCTAGTTCCACACCGAAACCCGGCTTATCCGGTATCTCTATCCATCCATCCCTAACCTCTATAGGATCCCTATAGATCCCATATACATCCGGATCTCTATAGGGACTCGATTTCGGGAAACATTCTACTATCAAGCCGTTGGGGAATGCTGCTACCGCGTGACTACCTATTATATGGTTTCCATGCGGAGCGAAATCGATATGATATGCCGCGGCTATAGATGCTATCTTCCGAACCTCTGTAAGCCCTCCGGCTATATTAGGATCGGCTTGAACTATATCCACAGCCCTCCTAGATATAAGATCCCTAAAACCGTATCTAGTGAATTCATTCTCACCTGAAGCTATAGGTATCGTCGTAGACATCCTAACCTCTATACTTCCATCGATATCATCCGGGTTCACCGGTTCTTCAAACCAGTATGGATGATAGGGTTCTACAAGCTTCGCGAAACGTTTAGCTTCGTAGGCGTTCCACGCATTATTAGCATCAACCATTATATCTACATCATCTCCTAGAGCCTCCCTAACAGCTTTAACCCTCTCCACATCCATCCTCATATCTATACCGAACCTCCAACCGCCAACCTTCATCTTAACAGCCGTAAACCCCTCCGCTATATACCTAGACATCTCCCTAACCAGATCCTCTACAGATCCCTCCTCCGTATAGTATCCCCCGGCTGCGTAAGCCCTAACACGATTACTATAACCGCCGAGAAGCCTGTATACGGGTTGCCCTAGGATCTTACCGGCTAGATCCCATAGAGCGTTATCGACACAACTCATAGCAGCTATATAGTCGCCTTTAGCTACAGGCTTCCTATCCCCACCCATATACATCTTCTGCCATAAACGCTCCAACATCAAAGGATTCTCACCCAGCAATTTAGGCTTAATACGCCTCTCTATAACCTCTCGATTCCCTCCAAACCAGAAGCCTGTAACATCCTCATCTGTTTCGATTTGAGTTATACGAACCCGCCTCTCAATACTAGGTCTACGCAGGATTATCGCGTTAAAATACGGCTTAGACGGCACTCTAGGCTTCGGAAGAAGGAATTCACGCACCTTAACATCCACTATCTTCAACATAAAGCCACCGGATCAGATCATAGATATACACAGGTTTCTTAAACCTTTAGACGCTAATCATCATCCACGTCGAAGATCTTACATAGAAGCTGGTATAATTCATCCCCACCATCCATCTTCGAGAATAACTCCTTCTCCGCTCTAAGTATGCGTCCTACAACCTGAGATGTCCTCTTCCACTCCATCTCAGCCCACATCATCCTATAATGCTTCAACTCTATCCACGCCCTGAAGATCAAAACGATAAACATACCAACGGTTACCGCTAGATTCAGCAGATATATACCGAATATATCCACCCCCAGCCGCCTCCTTTAACATAAACCCTACGACTAAGAGGGATTATCCATCACCTAAAAAGTTTTAGATAATATGCTAAGAGCCCCAGGGTTTCCACAGCATTCTCTCGTAGATCCGGATCATAGATTTCTATATGCCTATAGTAGTTAAAGATTTGTACTCAGGAACCCATAACCTTTAGAATACTAAAGCCTCTAGGAATACAGGAAAGCAGACGGTTCGAATGGAGATGGAAGTATGGATTAAACGATGCGGGGGGTGGGATTCGAACCCACGTAGGGCCTACGCCCACGGGATAACCCACCTTTGATAGTCTTGAGTCCCGCGCATTTAACCTGGCTCTGCCACCCCCGCGTCTATCCCTTCTAATGGTAGGATAGGTGTAGTGTGGGATTAATTCTTTTCTACTCATTTATGAGTAAATATTCATAGATAAGTATAATTAAATTAGGGATCGTAGAAACTAGTCTATCACAGTCTATGAAAGCAGCTAGGAGTTATAGAGTAGCTGTAGTGATAGTATTCGCCGCTTTAACGTTAATCCTCAATCTTTCTCCGTTAAAATTCCCAGCTCCGTATGCTCCATTCCTATACTACCAGTTCTGGGAGATACCGATAGTAGCTGCATTTCTTATCTATGGGTTTAAGGTGGGTGTATCTATAGCTTTAATCAATACGTTGATTCTCCTACTAGTTTTTCCAGGCGCGAATCCTACAGGACCATTCTATAATCTAGTAGCTATCGTTAGTATGCTTACGGGTATGTGGTTGACACTCGACATATCCAGAAGGATGAGTATAAGCGGGCGGAGACAACTTATAATCCTCGTGATAGCGTTAGGTATAGTGTTTAGGGTTGCTATAATGAGTATCGTGAATTATTTATGCCTTCAACAACCTCCACCGATAGGATTCGCTCTACCTGTTTATATCGTGATAGCTTATCTACCGTTAGTAGCTATATTCAATTCATCGCTCGCCGCTTATACGATCCCCCTCGGATTCATCCTAGCATCATCGGTATCACGTATCGGTAGTATATCAATGCGTATGATCGGCTCTTAACATCGTCTGAATAGCTCTACCAGTATTTCTTCGACTGATAGTACTAGGTGGTTTATATCCTCATCGCTATGTGCGTAAGATATAGCTCCTGTATGTTCTGGTAGGAAGAATATCCCTCTCAGCATAAGTGCTTTGTAGAATCTCTGCGTTAGCTTATGGTCTATATACTCGAAATCCTCATACCTCCTGATATCGATACACCTATTCGTAACGAATATATTCAGAAGCGATTCTAATCCTACGACCGCATGCATAACTCCATAGTCTTCTAGAAGCTTATCTATCCTTCTAAGAGCCTCCTTTCCAAGCCTACCTATCTTACCGTAAACATCCCCTCTATTCTCCTCCAAGAACTTTATAGTCGCTAAGCCAGCGGTCATAGTTAACGGGTTAGCTGAGAATGTCCCTCCACCTATCCAGCATAACTCCCCCTTACCATACCTCTTAGGATCGGCTCTCTCCATTATCTCGGATATACCTGCGACGGCGCCGATAGGTAATCCTCCGCCTAGGATCTTACCCATAGTAACCATATCAGCTTCAACCCCGTAATACTCCTGCGCTCCTCCTAGACTCAATCTAAACCCAGTTATAACCTCATCGAATATTAGTACTACATCGCTCCTAGACGCTTCCTCCCTAAGCCCCTTCAGATAATCCCTATCTGCAGGTATACATCCCTTAAGCATAGGTTCGACTATTATGCAGGCGATCTCACCGCGTTTACTGGAAAGTATACTTCTGAAAGCTTCCAGATCGTTGAACGGTATAGCATCTACATACATCTGCTCCTCGAAATTTATACCTGTAGATTCGGGTTTATCCAAGGGTAGCGATACATACTTATTGAGTAGAGTATTCCCACCATGCCATCCACCCGTTATCTTCACTATACGTTTACGTTTGGTATAGGCTCTAGCAAGTCTGACTGCGTACATCGTAGCTTCTGTTCCGCTATTACAGAAGCGCACCATCTCAGCGCATGGGACGATCCCCGTAACCTTCTCCGCTAACTCTAACTCTAGGGTATTCACAGTACCGTAATGCGTCCCGTTCCCTATCTGCTTACTCAAAGCTTCTACGACTACATCTGGTGAATGGCCTAGTATTAGACCTGTATGCCCCATCCAGTAATCGCAGTACTTATTCCCATCAACATCCCATATATACGCGCCTTTAGCTCTAACCGTATAGAATGGGTATGGGTCGAAGAATCTTATGTTATGCGATACTCCTCCAGGTATAACCCTCACCGCTCTCTCGTATAGCTTACGCGAGGTAGGCGTCCTCTCAATATACCTTAAGGTTAATTCATCCTGGCTCATAACCTTAGTAAGGATGATATAGGATAGGTTTATATCTCTATCTCCTTGCTTCTGATATCGAAGGTGGAAGGGAGCCGATCGAGATTTGAGAATCGATATGAGTTCTATAGAGGGTAAGTGGCTTAAGATGTGGAGGGATTATAAGGTATTCGAAGCAGATCCTAGAAGCGATAAACCTAAATTCTTCATAACGGTAGCCTATCCTTACCCTAATAGCCCGCAGCATATAGGTCATGGAAGGACGTATACGATCGCAGACGTATATGCTAGGTATAAGCGTATGTGCGGATTCAACGTCTTATTCCCGATGGCGTTCCACTACACTGGGACGCCTATCGTCGCTATGGTTAAAAGACTTAGGGGAGGGGATGAAGAGCTTAGGAGGCTTTTCATAGAGGTGTACGGTGTACCTGAATACGTAGTAGACGGGTTCGATGAGCCTATAAAGGTAGCTAGATACTTCCACGAGGAGATAAAGCGTGGTATGGATGAGATGGGGTATTCGATAGATTGGAGGAGGGAGTTCACGACTATCGATCCGCATTACAGTCGATTCATAGAATGGCAGTTCTTCAAGTTGAGGGAGAAGGGTTACGTTAAGCAGGGAAGCCATCCGGTTGGATGGTGTCCAAGCTGCTCTGGACCTGTAGGTCAGCATGATACGCAGGGGGATGTTGAACCAGAGATAGGCATCTTCACCCTAATACATTTTAAGCTTGGAGATGGATGCATACTACCCGCAGCTACGCTTAGACCTGAAACAGTATTCGGAGCGGTTAACCTATGGGTTAATCCTAAGGGTAGCTACGTGAAGGCTAAAGTCAATGGCGAGTACTGGATCGTCAGCGTGAAAACTCTGGAGAAGCTTAAACTCCAGAATAGATTCGTAGAAGCCTGCGAATCCATGGAGGGTTCAGCTCTAATCGGTTTAACAGTGTTAAACCCTGCTACAGGTTCAACCATACCTATACTACCTGCAGAATTCGTGGATCCAAGTCATGGAACTGGCATCGTTATGTCGGTACCAGCTCATGCACCGTATGACTATGTAGCGTTGAAAGAGATTAAAGCTAGAGGTGTAGATGGCTTAGATCAGAGTATATTCGATGCGATCGAAGTGAAACCTGTGATACGTGTAGACGGCTATTCCGATACGCCTGCTAAAGATGTAGTCGAAAGGTACGGTATAGAGAGTCAGACGGATCCTAAGCTTGAGGATGCTACCCAGGATGTGTATAGAGCAGAGTATCATAGGGGATTTATGAGGGATGATATACCATCATACGGCGGATTACCTGTAAGTGAAGCTAGGATTAGGATAACCGAGGATTTTGAAGCTAAAGGTTTAGCATCCCGTATGTATGATATAATGAATCACCCGGTTTACTGTAGGTGTGGAGCGCTATGTATGGTTAAGATACTTGAGGATCAATGGTTCATAGACTATGGTGATCCCGAATGGAAGAGTATAGTCCATAGACTTATAGATGAGATGAGTATAAAGCCTGAAGCACTTAAAGCTGAATTTCATAACGTAGTCGATTGGCTTAGGGAGAAAGCATGCGCGAGAAGGGTTGGATTAGGTACCAGGCTTCCATGGAATCCAGATTGGGTTATAGAATCCCTCTCGGATAGCACAATCTATATGGTCTACTATCTTATCTCGAAATACGTGAATCTATATGGTTTTAAACCCGAACAGATGAATCTAGAATTCTTCGACTATGTTATCCTAGGATTAGGGGATGTAGACGATGTATCACGATCTACAGGTATACCTAGAGATATACTCGAATCTATAAGGATGGAGATCGAATACTTCTACCCACTCGATAGCAGGCATTCAGGTAGGGATCTGGTAAGCAATCATCTATCATTCTTCCTATTCAATCATGTAGCGATATTCCCTGAGAAATTCTGGCCTAGACAAATCGTAGTAAACGGAAGCGTTATGATGGAGGGGAAGAAGATGTCTAAGAGCCTAGGTAACATAATACCTTTGAGAAACGCTATAAGAGAGTATGGAGCGGATGCTTTAAGACTATCGCTCCTATCCGTCGCAAGCCTACTACAAGATGTAGATTTCAAGCGTAGCGTAGCTTTATCGTTTAAAGCTTGGCTTGAGAAATTCCTTATGGAAGCTGAAGAGCTTAAAGATGCCGTCGAGCTAGATCTAGTCGTGGATAAGCTTAGGATACCTGATAGATGGATCTTAAGCAGGCTTCAAGCAAGGATAGATGAGGCTAGGAGGGCTTTAGAAGAATTAGAGGTTAGGGATGCTGTTCAGAGTATAGTGTATGGACTCGACGAGGATATATCATGGTATAAGCTTAGAGTGGGCGCCAACGAGTATTTAGATGGGTTAACGAAAGCTGTTTTAAAGAGTATATGGAAGGTTAGAGCTCTACTCCTAGCTCCACTAGCTCCGTTCACAGCTGAGGAAGCATGGCATATACTAGGCGGTGAAGGATTTGCATCCGTTCAGATGTATCCAAGCCCATCACCTAGCTTCAGAGATATAGTGCTTGAAGCATGTGAAGATATTCTTAGAAGCCTCCTATCCGATACTAGGGAGATTTTGAAGCTTATAAGGAAGCCTGCCTCGCGGATATGCTACTATCTATCGTCGCCATACAAATGGAGGGTTGCATCGTATATCCCAGATATACTCTCCTCAGGTTCGATGGAGGTTAAAACGTTGATCGAGAAGTGTAGAGTTGATCCTGAGATCAAAGCCTATATGGATAGGATAGGTAGATTCGCTTCAGAGGTAACTAGAGAAGCTTTAAAACTCGGTAGAGCTAAGGTTGAACTATACTCAAAGGTATCTCTAGATGTTTTGAAGAAATTCCTCGAAGAGGCTAAGCCGTTCCTGGAGAGAGAATTGAAATGTAGGGTTGAAATCTACTTAGAAGGTGAGCGTGGAATCTACGATCCGGCTGGTAGAGCATCTAAATCTACTCCTTGGAAGCCGGCTATCTATGTGGAGTAGATACTATACTATATCCTAGATTCATCCATAAGGCCATCATACATCCAGAGTATTCTAAGGTTACTGGTAGAAACGTTTTAGCCGGATCACTCTATAGCTAGAGTATGCTAAGTGTCCTGTTTGGAGGATATACTCGAATCAGTCGTAGATGAAGCCTGTAAACTTGGAGTTTCCTACTCTGAAGCTCGTATCCAGAAGAATATAGTTGTATCGATATCCTCTAGGAATGGTATACCTATCAATATAGATGATAAGGTGGAGGAAGGATTAGCCGTAAGGGTTCTTATGGATGGAGCATTAGGCTTCTCCTCGATTAACAGTATGGATTCCGATTCTATCTCTAGATGTATAAGGGAGGCAGTAGGTAGAGCTAGAGCATCTAGGAGATATATGCGTAAACCCATAAGCTTCTTTGAAGTTAAGCTTGGATCGATCACATATGAGGTGAGGGGGAAGGAATCTTTCGATGCATATAGTATGAATGATAAGGTTTCGCTTCATAAATTGATATACTCATCGCTTAAAGAGGCTTTGAGGAAGGTTGAGTTGGAAGTATTCTCGGTAGAGTATACAGAGATGATCGAGGAGAAGCTCGTAGTGAATAGCGATGGCGGGTTCGTTAAGAGTAGGATCCCGAGATTAGCATTCAAGTACAATATAGTGTTACGCGACTCTGTAAAAGGATCTATACAGAGGGTTAAAGAGTATGGATTTTCAGGCGGGATCGAGAAGCTTAAAGAGCAGCGTATAGACGAAAAGATAGAGGATGAATCCCGTAGACTTGAGAGAGAGTTCTACTCGAAGGCGTAAAGCCACCTAGCGGGATCGTAGATGTAGTTATCGGAAGCGAGCTGGTCGGGTTGATAATCCATGAGAGCTGCGGGCATCCATGCGAAGCTGATAGGATCCTAGGTAGGGAGGCGGCTTAAGCTGGGTTAAGCTTCATAAAGCCTTCGATGAAAGGATTAGATATAGGCTCACAGCATGCTACAGTAGTGGATGATCCCACTATACCTGGAAGCTTCGGCTTCTACCTCTATGATGATGAATGCGTAGCTGCGAGAGCTAAGTTCCTCTATAGAGAAGGCGTGGTCGAGGAATTCCTGCATAATAGGTGGACTGCACATGTATTCAGGGTGGAGAGTAACGGTTCAGCTCGTGCGAGGAATTATCGAAGTGAACCTATAGTGAGGATGAGCAATACGTATCTAACCCCTGGTAACTGTAGCTTCGAAGAGTTAGTCGAAGATATAGGTGAAGGCGTCTACATATCATCCTATATGGAGTGGAATATAGATGATGAGAGATGGAATCAGAGATACGTAGGGCTCGAAGCTTATAGGATAGTAGGCGGAGAATTGAAGGAGCCTGTAAGAAATCCAGTTCTAGAGATAACGACTAGAGATTTCTACTCTAAGATGGATGCTAAGGGTTGTAGAGTTATGTTTGAAGCTGGGTTATGCGGTAAGGGTGAGCCTATGCAAGGGGTGCCGGTATGGTTTGGCGGTCCTGATGTTAGGCTTAGAGGTGTTAAGCTAGGGGTGTCTGTATCATGAGTTTACTAGATATCTCTAAATCTATGGTCGAAGAGGGGTTAAAGGCTGGGTTTAACGAAGCTGCTTGTAAGATTGTATCCAGTAGGATCGTTATGGTGAAGTTTTCAGGTGAACCTACAGTTACGCAATCATGGATCGATACCTGCATCTACTTATACCTGGCTAGGGATGGTAGGATAGTTCTATGCGAGTATAGAACGCCAGATATAGAGCGAGTAAAACATAGATTTATAGATCTTCATGAATCATCTAAGCCTATCGAAGCTTCCCCAATATAACGCTCCACTACCTAAACCTCACAAAGTTAAACCCTTACATCTAGTGGATGTGAAGATAGTAAAACTAATGGATGATAGATCCGATCTTATCGATTATGCATGGATGATGATCGATGAAGCCTCCGGCGAGGGGCGGAAAATTATGCCGGAGCCCTCTCAATCTCTCTATCATCTAAAGCTTTAACTACCAGCGAAGGCGTCGAACTCCAGGAGGATTCGACGGGGATTGAATGCTATCTTAGGGCATTTTTCGGAGATGGATCCGGTCAATGGGCTTATGGAGGGAGGAGACTAGATGAATACAGTATAAAGGAGGTTGGTAGAAGAGCTGGGATGTATGCATACTTATCCAAGGGAACTGAACCCATAGAGCCTGGCGTATACGATCTAGCTCTATCCCCTATGATCGTAGGGAATATAGTTAACGTTATAGGGGATATGGCTTCAGCTCTCCAAGTATACCTCGGTTTATCCTTTCTCTCAAGGTTTAAGCCTGGCGATAGAGTAGCATCCGAAAGTGTCTGTATAGAGGATGATGGCGTATCCGACAATCTACCTAGATCTACCGGCTTCGATGATTAAGGTATACCTACGAGAGTCACCACTATAATATCTGATGGGATCTTCGAGAATCTACTACATAACTCTAAGACCGCATCAAAATTTAACATCGAGAGCACTGGCAATGCCGGTTGGGCTAAACCCGAACCTTGGAATCTCAGATTTAAACCCGGTGATCTGAAAGAGGATGAGATACCCTCGACGCTTAGATAGGGATTAATCCTAACGAATAACTGGTATACTAGGCTTCAAAGCTATTTCGAGGGAGTCTTCTCCACTGTAGCTAGAGACGCAGCATTCCTAGTTAAAGATGGGAGGATCGTGAAAGCTGTTAGAGGTTTAAGGATAACTGGAAGTCTACATGGGCTTCTATCGTCGGTGGAATACTCTACGGATAGATGCTACCAGATTAAATGGTGGGAGGTCGAGGTTCCGGTAGTAGCTCCCTACATAATCGCTAGGAGGATATACGTGTCGAAGCCTATGTAGATTATAGCTACTATGTTTATCTTTTAGTTTTCCATCGTCTAAATCCTACTACGCTTAGGATGCGATTCCATGAGCTTCATGAATAGCGTCGTAGTAGGGTTTAAAAACTGGGGTAGGAATGCGAAGGTACTCGTAGCTACGGAGCCGCTCTGGAGTATACCTATGAGCTGGATCTTCTTCTATAGATCCATATTCCTTAGAGAAGCCGTGATACTAACCGAGGTGGAGATAGGAATCCTCTCATCCATATACACGGCTATAGCATCCATCTTTCCCCTACTAGGCGGGTATCTTGCAGATAAGTTCGGTAGGAAGAGGGTTTTCATGATACTCGATAGCTTAACATGGCTTTCAGCACTTACCATCTGGCTTATAACTAGAGATATCGTATATGCATTGATAGCATATATTCTCGAAGGATTCACGTCGATAGTATATCCTATCTGGGAGTGCCTGCTAGTCGAAGATACGGAGCCTAAATATAGGTCAGGTATCTACGCATACGTATCGACCGCATATACGATCGGCTCGATGACCACCCCGATAGCGGGATACATTATAACGATTAAGGGTGTGGATCTAGGTTGTAGGATCCTATTCATCTTAGCTATAGTTTCGTTAAGCGCTATGTATATCGTTAGATGGGTCTACCTTAGAGAGACAGAGGTGGGATATAGACTTATGAAGGAGAAAACGCTGTCAAGCTTCAAAGGTTATGGTGAAGTTCTTAAAGCCGTAGCCTGTGAGAGAATTCTCTTAGCCTTGATACTATTATCCATAATCAATTCGGCATACTATAACTCCGTACTTTATACGCCTCTATACCTAGTGGATAGCAGAGGTGTAGGATTAACTAAAGGGGAGGCTTCCATACTACCATTCTGCTCATCCATCACCTCACTTCCACTACTATCGATCATAGTACCTAGAATATCGTCTAGGATCGGGTATACCAGAGCTTTATTCGCAGGATACCTATCAGGGCTAGCCGCCACCGTAGTTCTTCTACTCTCTAGGAATACCTATGGGGTTATAGCTACAGGCATACTACTAGGCTTATACTCGGCTGTAGGCTACTCTATATCGAGAACCTTCCTAACAAACGAGGTGGAATCCGTAGATAACAGGTATAGAGCTAAAGTTCTATCAGTCACATCTACTCTATCATCTATGATAAACCTAGCTACACCAGCCGCGGTAGGATATATATACTCTCTACATCCGAAGCTATTCGTCGCAACTTTATCAGGTATAATGTTTGTATGCCTCCTCATATCTATACTACTGGGAGCCTATACGCGTAGGTTAAGCGGTAGAACTACTGTGAGAGTTTAATCTAATTTATATCGGTGAAGTCTCATTAAGTTTTATGGGAAGAACTTTGTGCCTCCTCAAGGCTTACATCGAGGATCGGGATGGCAGAAGATTCGTAGCTAAGGATGTAGCCTTTATAACTATAAGCAGTGGAGCTGTATATCTGAAAGATGTAGGATTAAATAGTTTAGCGTATATAGAGGGGTTTACATCTATAGAGATCGATGCGTTAGGTGCACGTTTAACCGTGAAGCGTATCTAACCTACCTAGACCAGCTGTAGCCGTCGAATCTATCCAGCCTAACTACTTCGTTGAGCGGCTTACGCTCCTCCGTAGATACATCCCTGAATACATCTTCTCTAGGATAGCCTAAAGGAACCACTGCTACTACGTTTACATCTTCAGGTATCCCTAAAAGCTTCTTTATACGCATATTATCGAACGCACCTATCCAGCATGAACCCACCCCCTCAGCTCTAGCTGCTAGTATTAGATGCGTCGTAGCTATCGAGCAGTCTACAAGCATACTCATATCTCCCATATACCCACCTCTATTATAGTGTATATTGAAACCGCATACTACTATTACGATGGGAGCTTCTGCTATAAACATCTGGTTACTACAGTATTCAGCAAGCTTTCGTTTAACCTCTGAATCCTTAACTATTATGAATAGCCATGGCTGACGGTTAGATCCGGATGGAGCTATACGTGCCGCATCAAGTATTCTTTCGAGAACATCCTCTGGTATCGGATCTGGTTTGAAAGATCTAACGCTACGTCTAGTCCGGATAACCTCGTAGAATTCCATAGGCGACCGTATACCAGTTTAGATGTTATCCTGCTATAAGTTTTATCCTCGATCCATACATGTATCAACTTAAGTTGAATCCTCCATAATAATGGAATGTAGAATCTTAATGGAGCGGATAAACACTGTACATAGAATCTAACCCTATAGGGAAGGGATGAAGATTTACCTCAGACCGTAGTTAGGTATAACGGCATCTATAGCTCTATATGTGAACCTATAGGTGCTTCGATGACAGCTTCAACACTATCTAAGCGGAAGGTACACGTATGTAAGATCTCCTATATAGCTTTAACCATAGCGTCAACTGCTATAGCTCTATTCTTAGGGTAAAACTGGGATAGGGGATTTAGGCCTGCTATTTCTCCGATGTATCGGATTTAGGTTCAGCCTCCTTCTCTACTTTCTTCAATTCCTCCTCTATCTCCTTCTCTATATCCTCTATAGGTTTAGGTGGGGGGGTCGTAGCGAGGGTGTAACCGATCCATGCAAGTATCGCTAAAACTCCTGTAACGGCTACGAAGCCTGTTACCTGTAAGGTTTGGAAAGTCCATGGGGAGACGAATACAAGCCATCCATAAACAATTATACCCATTATACATCCGATTAGGAGTAGAGCGCCTACAATTTGATCCCTACCCAATCCGTATACACCCTCCTTGAACTACCTCCTATTTGATCAGAATCTTAGGTTAAAAACTTTACCCTCTACAAGAATCTAACGGAAGCTATCCGATTAAATTTCCAGTCTAGAGTATAATTCGTAAATACGCTAAATCTACTATTCGAAGAGGTATTTGAATAGCTCATCTACCAGTTTTGCATCTAATTTCTCATACCTTTCGGTGGAGCCTACATCATACCAGAATCTATCAGTTAGATATGCGTACACAGGGATATTCATCGAGATGAGGGAGGGGATTAGATGGCTCATTATATCCACCTCCTCACCTACATGATCCTCGGAGAGCATCTTCAAGTGCTCAAGAACAACGTTTTTAACGATTAAAACCCCTATCGATACCGGTAGATCGAGAATAGGTTTCTCCTCCATCTTTAAAACCCTATTTCCCTCTACATGTACGACCCCTACAGGTATCCTATACCCTTTAGCTACCGCTATAGTCGAGTAGGCGTTATACTTCGTATGGATGGATATCAGATCCGATAGATCTATATTCGATAGTATATCTCCATAGTATACCAGGATATCATCGTATCCTTCCAGGAAGCCTGATTCATAAGCGTTGAGTAGAGCCCAACCGGTTCCGCTGCACCCGGATCTATCTAGGGAATACCTTATATTCACGCCGAATCTAGATCCATCCCCGAAATAGTTCTCTATCTGTTCATGCTTATATCCGGCAAGTAGAACTATATCCTTTATCCCATGCTTCTTTAAGAGTAGAACTATGTATTCCAGAAGGGGCTTCTGTTTAGATCCAATAGGAATCATAGATTTCTGGAAGTAGTATGTAAGAGGTCTAAGTCTACTACCTGGACCCCCGCAGAGAACTGTAGCGATAACCTGATTACGTGTATAAACATTACTCATAGGAGCTGCCCCCGTCAGTATAGATTAGCTTCCACGTGGAGAATTCTTAAATTTTCACATAGTCTTGTCTGTAGTTTGGTATGAAAGAGTTTAAGGTTAGATATGGATGTATAAGCGATCTAGATTCTATAGAAGAGATAGAGAAGCTTTCCTTCGGAAGTGAATCCTACCCTAGAAGCTTCCTACTACGTCTACTTAGGGAGGGGCAGACCTTAATCGTAGAATATGACGATAGGATCGTAGGCTACATATCCTACATACATCTAGGATTTATAGCTCGTATAATATCCATAGCCGTTCATCCAAGCTATAGGAGGATGGGATTAGGTGAAAGTCTCCTTAGAGAAGCTATAGAGGATATGAAGCGTTTAGGTGTACGTAAGGTGTTATTGGAGGTTAAGGTTGATAACAAGGCAGCTATTAATCTATATTCTAAAGTCGGATTCAAGATAAACTCTATACTGAAGGGGTATTATAACGGAGGGGACGGATATTCGATGTATATGGATATATGCGGATAATACCTCTTCAAGATTGTTCCACGCCATACTTAGCTATCCTAACGGTGAATAACCTATACTTAACCTCCGGGTTACTTACCTCCTCTACTATACGTTTAGCTATTAGTTTAGCCGGATCCGGTATGCCTGTCCTCTGCTGTATATCGTTAAACGATTTAAAAGGGTTGTTTTCCCTCTCTTTAAGTATGACCCACATATACTTCTTACCTATACCAGGTATAAGCTCGAGAGCATGCATCCTAGGTGAGACCGGTGTAGATGAGTTGAAGAATTCTACAAATCTCTTCTCGTTTATCCTCACTATATTCTCCACCACCGATTCAAGCTCAGATTTAGCTACATCTGTAAGATCATCATACTCTATCAACCCTAGGATATAGAGTATCTTATCCCTACTATCCCTACCTATGAAGACTCTTTCACCGATCTCTAACGATACGTTAGGTCTGACGACTGCCTCCAGAAGTAGGAAGAATCTTTCACCGATTAACTGAGCAACATCACCTAAAGCAGGCTTCCTAATCGTACGCCTATGTATAGGGTAATCGAGGATATACCCGTAGTCTTCGTAAATCTTCTGCCTTCTACTAAGAAACATGTGTATCTCCTAACCTCCATCTCCGGATAACAGAGACGCATACTACCTAGATGATCTGAAACCATCTAAAACCTCGAGTATCTTCATGAATACCTCCGTGGATGCGAGACGCCATCTACCAGTTCTAAGTATGGATCTGATCTCCTCGATACTCCGAGGCATTATATTCACTAATTGTACAGCTAGCTCAGGCTCCACCTCAAAATCCGATGTTAATATAGAGAAAAGTTTAGATGCGTTATCCGGATCTACCTTGGAAAATTTCGAAGCGTAATCTAAAACTCTCTGCTGTATAGGTGTAAGTCTATCTTCATCTATACTGGAGAGTATCCTGAGAATCTCCGGTATAGATATGGGATATTCCTTATTGATCTTGCTAGACAAAGCAGATTACCCTTAAAAAATAAGTGATACGCTATATTTTAAGCTTTAAGCATTAGCCGCCTGAACCCAAGGACGTATATGCTCAGGTCTAGCTATAATCTGCTTCACTTTACCTCCAACCTTAATCTCAAGTATATATGCTCTACCCCTCATACCAGATACTAAGGCAACTTTACCTTGATATCTACGGTGGGGCATACCTTTATGCATCGATGGATCTATATCTATAACAACCCTATCACCGGGTTTATATTTGTAGAGCAACGGTGTAATCTTCAAGCTAAGGTACTTCTCATCTACATGCTTCCTTAAGACCTTCCTAGTCCTAGATCTATACCCCTTCGAGCTGGGCATACTTCATACCACCTACATAGACTATCGTATCTACAGGTAGCCAAGCTACCCTTGTAACCTCCATAATAGTAGGCTTCGTATCCCTACCTCCCTCTATAAAGCTTTTCGTATGGAGAGGCTCTGAGGAGGTGAATCTAACTTCAACCAATCCATCATCTACGATCTGTAGAGATAGATCAGATATGGTCTTCAATCTAGGTTTCAACCCAGGATATTTCTGCTTAACCTTCAACCCCTCTAATTTCTTAAGATGCTCAATAGCTTCCACTGTACTTATCGGCTCCATAGGTCTAAGACGTAGAACGTAACCTTCAGGTTCGAAGGATGCTTTCATCTGACGTATAGATTTCCTATCCGTATAGGCTAGTTCCCCCACATCGATCAATCCTTCAAACATGGAGCATAACTTCTCTCTGAATATGGTGAGATCTATCGAACGTCGTTTAGGCTTACGGACCTCCAATACGAAGCTTCTACCTAATCCTAATACAACTCTATCCCTACCATCATCTATCTGTAGATGTAGTTTAACAGATTCACATCCGTATAGATCCATAGCTACCTTCGTGAGAGCATACTCTACTGAAACTTCTCTAATACCTAATCCTCCACAGGAATCGCATCCTCTACCCATACATACCCTACACAGCTTCGATCTGATGGGGAATCCAGCCCTAAACTTCCTAAACCTTCCAGCTATATAGATCGGAGTAGGGGAAACCTCGACTATCATCGAAAACGGATCGACCACTATGTTTAAATCTGGTTTCACCGGATCGAATCTCGCCTTAAGCATAGACACTAATAGTTTACCTAGCTCACGACTAAGCTCAGATTTTATATTTTCGCAGTAGGTTGAATCTGAAATCAGTCTAACCCTATCCTCACGTTCAGAAACCCAGCCTGGTATAACCACTCCTAGAATGAACGTATTGAATTCGTAACTGAGAACCTTATCTACGATCCTAGAAGCTATCTCTTGAAGTCTATCGAAAACACCTCCGCATACAAAGCATACTTGCTGTTCATGATGCAGTATCCCTCTCCTCTGTAGGACTGCTGAAGCCTCTGGAAGCATACCCATCGATGAGAGTATCTGTATAGTATCTATATTGTTTGAAGCTTCAGCATCCATGAGTAAGGTTATCTTGATGGAACGTCCCCTATCCCTATTCGTAAGCTTATAACCCAGCATAGCAAACTGTCTACCTAAACAAGAATCGCAAAGAGCATACATACGAAGAATTTTCATAGCAGTCCTCAGTATGGGGTACTCCATCTCGTAATCCTTCCTCTACGATATAGGACTAATATTTGATTAATAAAAGCGAACTAATATATTAGTCGTTTAAGGGAACCATATAGCGTTGTCGGATAATCCGCATTTTTACGATTATCCGTTCCGCCTCGACGAATGATACTCTAATCCCCATCCATTCGGTACTATGTCTCACCATATACCTGAAGAAAGCATTACTACTATCATCAAAGAAACAATAGTCAATTTTGTCGGAAGCTATTGTATGATTTATTTTTCTCATAGGTTTTACCATCAGAAAGATTTATGATTTATACATTGCCTAAATATAAATTAGAAAGCTAGGTATAGGATCTATCGAGATTTTAAATACTAAACTTCTGTTGTTTAAGCGCGACTTTATGCCAAGTTAGATGATGAGATCTATTTCGATTAATTAAATAATTTATATCTTTAGTGAGAGCACTATCTATGGAAAATTATGATGTTAATTCTCATCTGGATATATTTAGATACATTAATTTTAAGTTTTATCTTTTACAGGACGTATATAGGAGTGCCCCCCGTCTCCATGGACTTGCAACTCTGAGTTTATCTGCCGAGTAATCCGTTCTTCCAAAGGTATGGAAGGATAAATGATATTCTAGACGACGACGAGATGATGACTAGACACATTCCCTTTTGCGAAGAACGATTAATGTAGATGAATTAGATACGTACCTTAATGATTTTTCTGATCTCATCTAATAGCCATATAATTAGCGATGCTGCTAATCCATACAGCCATAGCTCAAGGGTTAAAGGTGTAGTGTGGAATATTTGCGATAACGGTGTATATAGTACTATTAATTGAAGTCCTAGCGATGCTATAAGCGCAAATATGAGCCAATTATTCCGTTTAAGTTTCCATAAAGGTATGTTTTCACTTCTAGAAGCTACAGATCTACCAAATTCCGTTAATACGATAGTCGTGAAAACTGCTGTTTCAGCTACCACTAATCCTTCTCCATGACTATTTATGAAAGCAAGCATTGCAGCTATAGCTATCAGAGAACCTATGACTACATAGTAGATAAGTTTCCTAGCGTTGATCAGTCTCTCGCCCACAGACCTAGGTGGTTTATCCATAACGCCGGGTTCAGGCGGCTCCATCCCAAGCGCTATCGCCGGGAGGGCGTCTGTAACGACGTTTATCCAAAGGAGATGTATCGGTTCTAGAATGGATCTCTTAAATAATAACTGCGAAGCAAGAATGGTTATTACTTCACCCATATTCGCTGAAAGTAAGTAGTTGATTGGCTTCTTAATATTCTCGAAGATAACCCTTCCTTCTCGGATCGCTTCTACTATCGTCACGTAGTTATCATCTAGTAGCACTAGCTGGGAAGCTTCTTTAGCCACCTCTGCACCCTTTATACCCATCGCTACACCTACATCGGCTACTTTTAATGCAGGTGCATCGTTGATTCCATCACCCGTCATCGCAACCCTATATCCCTTCCTCTTGAGTATTCTGACTATCCGTGCTTTATGTTCTGGCGTAACACGTGCGAATACGATTGTCTTATCGATAACTCTAGATAATTCTTCGTCGCTCATAGAGTCTACTTCCTTGCCCTCTAATACGAGGCCCTCGTCGATATCGAGCCCTATCATTTTCGCGATAGCGATAGCCGTTAACTTATGATCACCAGTTATCATAATCGTTTTAACACCAGCTCTCCTAGCAATCTCAACAGCTTCTTTAACACCATCTCTAGGAGGATCAATTATCCCAAGGATTGCGTAGAAAACTAAGTCTTTTTCGATATTCTCTACCTCTTCATCACTGTAATTATCCATGTACTTATATGTAACACCAAGCGTTCTATATCCTTGAGAAGCTAATTCTTCGATTATACCGAGTACTTTCTTCTTGAGGTCTATGTCTAGTTGCTTCTCGACACCACCTACTCTAACCCGGTTTGAAACTTCTAACAAAACTTCTGGGGCGCCTGTAGAGACGACAAGATATTTAGCGCCTGCTTTATGTATCGTCGTCTTCCGCTTCCTAAATCTATCGAATGGATACGTCTTGATGACAGGTAGTTCCTCTATAGATTCCGATACACCTTTTTCACCAAGAGCTTTATATGCTAGGATTAAAGCAGCCCCCTCTGTAGGAGACCCCTTAACCCTCCATACATTGTTTTCAATATATAGCGAAACATCTATCGCTGTGTGAGCAGCTATCACCTTGTAGAGTAGCAATAAGTCGCTATCGCTCGCACCTTTCACTTCTCCATGCGGCTCATAGCTAGAGCCCTCTACTTCATACATTGCATTCAGTGTTCTCACCAATTTAACAGTCATTTCACCTTTAGTAATAGTACCTGTTTTATCAGCGCATATAATATCTACAGAACCGAGCGACTCTACTGCCGCAAGCCTCCTAACCAACGCATTCTTCTTAGCCATTCTATAGGCTCCGATAGCCAGTATCGCTGTTGCTATTGCTGGTAGACCCTCTGGTATTGCCGCTACCGCAAGCGCTACAGCTACTATGAAGACGCGGATAATACTATCCGACTCCTCTAGCAATCCTATGAGGAAGACCAACACCGCTATGGCTATTACTAAAACCCCTATTTTCTTCGCGAAATGATCTAGCTCTCTTTCGAGAATAGTTTTCTCTTCTCCACTTTCTACGACAGCTCTAGCTATCCTGCCGAGCTCTGTCGAATCACCTGTATCGACAACTATAGCTTTACCCCTACCTTTTACGACGTATGTTCCTGCGAAAACCATATTTACCCTATCGCTAACAGGGGTTTCAGATGGAAGAAGAATATCTGGGTTTTTCTCTACTGGCGTAGATTCTCCTGTTAGAGGTGATTCATCGACTTCTAGACCTTCTATTTCGACAAGCCTAGCATCCGCTATAATCCTATCGCCCTCTCTAAGTAGCAGCACATCTCCTGGCACAACATGTGAAGCCGGTATATCGATAACTCTGCCATCTCTCAAAACACTACATCTAGGTGACGAAAGTTTCTTCAATGCCTCGATAGTTCTCTCTGCTTTATATTCCTGTAGAAACCCCATTACACCCATTAAAAACACTATGATTGCTATGGCGATAGCGTCTATCACCTCTCCTAGAAATAATGAAATAATAATCGCTACTAGTAGTATGGCTATTAGGAAGTTAGCGAATTGCTTGCCAAATAATACCAATGGACTTTTCTTCTTCGTCTTTATTTCGTTGAAACCATACTTCATAAGTCTCCTATGAGCTTCTTCAGAAGACAGACCTTCAAGGGTAGTATCTAGTTCTCGCAAAACTTCATTCATTTCCATCGCATGCCAAGATCTCACTATCCAAAACACCTCTCCAGCCCTCTTATACAATCCTACTCTTTGTCCAAGGATCCTTCGGTCTGGGATTAAGAGAACCGATTAAGGTATATAAGGTTTCCTTACGAACCTAAATAACATCTAAGGAGGCTTAGCAACTTCAGTTTATAGAGGTTTTGTATAGAGAATTTTGTTATGGAGATCTTCTCGATCATTTTACCGATAGATATAATTTTAGGTTGTTTAGGTTAGCTATATACTGGTTTAGGAGGGGGTTGGATGGCGAATTGACCGATTTAAGTTTCAGGGAGCGTTTCGGTAGGTATATGAGGTTTAAGGATGTGGATAGACCTCCATTCTACGAGTTTCTAGGTTTCTGGGTTGAAACTTTGAATAGGTGGAGGGGTGAGGGGCTTCCAGCCGGTATCGATGTATACGACTATTTCGGGTTTGATAAACGTGAGATGTTTCCTATGGATTATGGACCTATACCGAGATTTATTCCTAAAACCTTAGAAGAGAATGAGAGATATAGAGTTGAAGTTAGCGATATAGGTATAGTAATTAAGGTGTTAAAAACTTCTACCTCTATGCCTACATTCATAGATTTCCCTGTTAAAAGTTGGACAGATTGGATTAAAATTAAGGAGAGATTTGATCCTAGGGATATAAGGAGATATCCTAAAACCTGGAGTCCAGAACTTATAGAATACTATAGGGATACGGATAGAGTTGTAGGTCTTTCTATACCTGGATTTTTCGGTCAAGCTAGACACTTCATGGGTTTAGATAGACTTCTCAGATCATTCTATAGGGATCCGGGGTTAGTCCATGATATCATGGATTTCTGGGTAGACTTCATCGTAGAAGCTAGTAGAGATATCGTAGAGAAAGTGAGATTGGACTATGTTAGTATATGGGAGGATATGTGTTATAATAGAGGCCCACTTATATCGCCTAAATTCTTCGAGGAGTTCATGCTTCCATGCTATAAGAAGCTTACAAACTTCCTTAGGAGTAAAGGGATCGATATAATTATGGTGGATACCGATGGAAACCACGAAGTTTTAAACGATTTATTCATAGAGGGGGGTGTGAACTGTCTATATCCTCTTGAAGCTGCTGCGGGTATGGATGCCGTTAAGCTTAGAGATAGGTATGGAGGGAAACTATTGATGATAGGGAATATAGATAAGCGTATTCTTGTAGCGGGTGGATCTGCTTTGAGGAAGGAGGTTGATAGAAAGATTAAGCTTACAGAGGAGGGGGGATATATAGTAAGCGTGGATCATGCGGTACCAGCCGATGTATCATTCTGTAATTACGTAGAGTATATAGGGCTCATTAAAGAACGATTTAAAATCAAGAGCTAGAAGTTAACGGTTCGGAGGTATATGCTATGGTTGATATAATCGATGCCCCCCAGGTTACGGATAACTTCATACTGAAACTCTATAAGAGGATTAAGCCATCTATGTCTTTTCAAGCTAAAACTAGGGAGGAGTTTGAAGAATGGAAATCGAAGCTTAAAGCTAAGATACTGGAGCTTCTAGGAGAGCTTCCTGAACCTGCACCTCTGGATCCACGATTACTGTCTTCTGAGGAGACTGAACATTATGTAAGGGAGAAGTGGCTTATTCAATCAGAGGAGGATTGCTACGTTCCGTTATACCTACTCATACCTAAGGATGGGGGAGGTAGGAAGCCTGCGATACTCTGCGCCCATGGGCATGGACCGTATGGTAAGGACCCGGTTGCAGGTGTACATTTCGATGATCCGAATAGGAAGGCGAATATAGCTATGCATAACTATAATTACGGTGAACAGATGGCTATAGCTGGGTTCGTAACGATTGCACCTGATTGGAGAAGCTTCGGGGAGCGTATAGCTTACCGTAACCCGTATCCAGGTAGGGATATATGTAACGTACACTTCCTACAGCATCTAATCCTAGGTAGGACTCTTCTAGGCTCCAATATATTTGACGGAATGCGTGTCATAGACTTCCTATTAACTAGGAAGGAGGTTGACCCTGAAAGGATAGGATGTATGGGTTTATCGTTCGGAGGAACCATGACTACATACCTAGCTCTACTAGATGATAGGATAAAAGCCGCGGATATCATATGCTACGCTACGACAACCGAACATTATGCTATATCTAGACCAAACTTCTGCGGATCACAGATAGTACCATACCTATACAAGTATGCGGATGTACCAGACGTGATAGCGGCTATAGCACCTAAACCCTTACTCATAGAAAGCGGAGCATCAGATACATGCTTCTGGATACACTCAGCGTTAAAAGCTCATGAAACCATCCGAAAAGCATACGAGGTAAGCGGACATCCAGAAAACCTATGGATAGAAGTATTTCCAGGAGAACATAGCTGGTCGGGAAGGAGATCTATACAATTCTTCAAGAAGTTTCTGATGCAGAGGAGCTAAGATATATACCTCACTGACATATTGTATTCTTATTTGTAGGAAGTTAATGGGTATGATTGGAATATTGATTATTCATATATCTTATCATATGATTTCTTGAGTCTTATGATAATATCTGGTTTATTCGTTGTTATAGCATCGATTCCCATCTTTACGATTCTATTAGCCGTTTCGATATCATCTATAGTCCATGCATTAACTTTAAGCTTTAGATTATGAGCTGTTTCCACCATCCTCCCTGATAGAAGTCTATAGTGTGGAGCTACTGCTATGCAGCCGAGATCTCTAGCTTCGAACATGTATCTCCCAGGTTTGGAGTATATCAGGCATAGGTAGGCTTCTCTGTTAGAATTCGAGATTATCCTTAAAGCTTCTGGATGGAATGAAGCGAATAGAATCTGTTCCATCATATCCATTTCTTCGACCATCCTTAGAGATGGGATCGAAGCTTCGACCTCCTTAACCTCTAGTATAAAGCAGATCCTATCCTTAACGAATTCCAATGCTTCGGATAGTAGAGGTATCTTCTCACCTAAACCTACATCAAATCTTCTAAGTTCATCGACTGTGTAATCTTTTACGAAGCCATGTACACCTGCAGTCCTATCTAAGCTTCCATCATGTATTACCACAGGTATACCATCCTTAGAGAGTCTTACATCGGCTTCGATCATATCCGCCTTCATATCCAAAGCTCTCTTGAAAGCTCTAAGCGTATTCTCAGGTTCATATCCGCTTGCACCTCTATGAGCTACTACGGCGAACGGCTTACTAGATAGAGTATCAGCTACATCGAGCAAAGCTTAGCCACCTAGACAACTTATCGAATAACGGATAGGGATTTAACCGTTTAACCTATCTAAAAACTTTCGAAAGAGGCGGTTCGATCGGTATCTTCCCATATCTATACACTGCCTCTACTAATATCCTCAACCCCTTTCTTAGGTGATCTGGATGTATATCTTCGGTTATGCTGAGTATGAACCCTATACCTGGAGCGATATCTTCAAGTAATCTCATAGTGTAGGCTTCTATCTCCTCCGAGCTTCTCAGGAAGATCGCCTCTGGGAAATTCATCCATATAATCTTACCTTTCCAAGCTTCCCTAGCTTCACTTATAGGTAGATCCCCGCCTGGTGGAGGCGTGAACGCTTCTATAGCGTCAAGCTCTGTTTTAGCTATAAGGTTTTTAAGCGTTCTAAGCCTACCATCCATATGCGATATAACTTTCTTACCCCTAGCTTTAAGTATTCTAGCATACTTGTTGTAGTATGGTAGACAGTATTTCTCGAATAGTTTCGGGGATACGAGCCTACCATCCATATTATCTCCTATCCTAACTATCTCAGCCGGTGAATCCGCTATAACCCTATACATCTCCTCATACTTCTCATCTATCTCTCGTACTAGGTTATCGATAACCTCAGGTTTCTTCATAAATATTATAGCGAAGTTTCTGAAACCCATATATCTGACGATAAGCTTCATTAAAGGCGTATAATCTGCTCCTACGGTAACAACACCATCACCTTCTAAATCCTCCTTAAGCTGCAGATACTCATCGTAGCTAGGTTCATAGATTGTATCCTTTATCATATACCTTAAAGCTTCGATATCCTCTATGCTTTTAATAGGATGCTCTATAACCCAGCTTCCACCTGGAAGCTGAAATTTCAATCCGATCCTAGTAGCCGTGAATAGCCGACCCTTAGGTGTATGGTAGACCGTATAGAGATAACCCCCAACCCTCCTCTCCTCTATCCTAACGCTAGGCATATAGGCCCTGTATACACTGCATCTGACATCCAATCCTAAACCCATATTCCTGACTTCACGTTCGAATCTACCTCTGGGGAGGTGATTCGAGTATATCAGCATAGGTAGGTGATCCGGTACACCCCCGTTTAAGACCTCCATAACCCTTCTGTAAGCATCCATACTATATAGTAGAGGATCGCGACACCTAGAAATACTTATCTATACGATACTAGAGTGGTATGCTTGGAGAAGATTTATCCCAGCAAGTGGGATGAAAATATTTCTATGCTCTCGTATGAAAGCCGTGAATCCGATATAGCTGAAGCTAAACCTCTCATAGCTATACTACCTATAGGATCGATGGAGCAGCATGCATCCCATCTACCGGTATCCACGGATACGATTATAGCTTTAGAGGTTGGTAGAGCTTTAGCCGAGAGGATTGACGCTCTCCTACTACCCCCCATACCTTACGGCTGTTCTATCGAGCATAGCAGGTATACTTCTACCGTATGGCTTAAACCGTTTACGCTATACGCCATAATAAGGGATATAGCTAGATCGCTTAGAGCTCATGGATTTAAAGCCTTGATAATAGTTAATGGGCATGGGGGGAATTATATCCTCAAGAGCATCGTTAGAGAGCTTAACTACAGGCTTGGTAGGAGGCCTCTAACGATACTCGTAGATCTTGGAGGGATGTATTTCGGATCTAGATACGTAACAGATATACATGCAGGATATCATGAGACATCGCTTATGCTATATCTTAGACCAAATCTAGTCGGAGAACTGACGGGCGACTTCAAACCTGAAGCTACGAGAGATTACTTAGATTACTTATCGATGGATGAGTTAACACCTAGGGGTATATGGGGTGAGCCTAGCAGGGCATCTAGGGAGGATGGAGAGAAGATTTTCAGTAGAATGGTCGATGAAGCTGTAGGCTATGTAGCGGATATATTGAGAAGAGTGGGTGTTACGTAGGGTTAGCTATCTTTAAATATAGATAGGATCGAAGATATAGGTGGGAATGAAGGTTTCTCTTCACTCTGTAAGCTACTCTGGGTTCTTCTATATAGGGAGACCTCTAAATATCGAGGAGGTTATAGCTAGGGTTGCTGAATATGGATATGATGGAGTTGAGCTTATGGCTAAGAGACCTCATGCATCCCCCATCGATTTAAGCCAAGCTGATAGACGTAGGATAATCGAGGTAGCTTCATCGTATAGAATAGAGATACCTGTCCTCGCATCCTATACTGATTTCTCAGGTCCGGATGAATTTAGGAGGGAGCTCAACATACTATACGCTAAGGAGGTTATTAAGCTTGCATCAGATTTAGGTGTAAGGGTTGTAAGGGTATTCGCAGCCGGTATGAGGGATGTAGATCCGAGTATACCCTACTGGAGGCAATGGGAGTTATGCAGGGAGGGTTTAAGAGAGGTTTCCAGATTCGCCGAAGAGTATGGTATAACTTTAGCCCTACAGAATCATCCACCGATAATAGAATCCTATGAAGATGTACTTTCGATGCTAGAGGAAGTTGGATCTCCGTATCTTAAGGTATGCATAGATCCGGAGCTACTGGTATGGACTGGGGATATAAATCCATATTCGGATAATCTCGAGGAGAGACTTAGGGAAATCTACCATAGAGTGAGGGATATTCTCGTCCACGTTCATATCGGGGATTCCATCGAGAGGAGTGGTAAGTTTATGTGGATAGAGGGTGGTGGATCGATGATTAGGGCTAGAAGGCTTGAAAGGGTACCGTTAGGTATGGGGTTCTTCGGTAGGATAGCTAAACCGTTTATTAGAACGCTTAGAGATGTAGGCTACGATAGATACATCTCATACGAGATATGCTCACCTAGATATGTTAAACATAAACTTGTTTCATTCGAGGATGTCGATAGAGAGGTTAGGGATGGAATAAAATACATTAGAAGTATTATATCGGATTAGATATGAAGATAGACTATAGGAAACAGTATAAGAATATTTTAGTACCATTGCTACTTCTATTATCTTTAGCATCATTCATGATTAAAATTATACGGTGCTCAGATCTATACGTCATAGCATATGGATTCTCAGATCATAAAAGCTCAGCTAAACTTCTTGACAAACTTTCCTCTATGAATATAGCTTACAAATTCTACGATCTCCTTGATTCTTCAAATGATTCTACGATCAATAGGGGGAGATTCCTTGAGATCATAAGCATAATTAACGCTTTGGGTATACCTATACTCCCTCCAGATATCTGTCTATCATGCTATCTTCAACATGGTATTAAGTGGGAGGATCTACTGCTCGCTTTCGATACTCCTATATTAGCTTTTTTCCGTGAAGGAGAGCTTACGGCGATATCTATAGCTCTAGTAAGCGAAGAAGATCTAGCTAAAATCTTAGCAGCAGAACCTAGCTTATCTATCACTATATATACCATCTATGGCGAATATAGGGTAGAGGATGTGGAAGCTAGGATTAAACTTTCAAAATCTCTACTGGGCGAGCAGGATTCTTCGATAATTCCTTCAAAACTGCTAATGCCTATCGTGTCGTTAGCTATCGCCGACTCTGTAAACCCATGTACATTCCTTTTATATACAGCTCTACTCTTACTAGCATTAAGTTCGATCGGTAGATCTAGAGCATTCATCGTAGGTTTATCGTTCATCATAGCGGTTTTTCTGGGATACTATGCTCTAGGTTTAGGTTTATCTATAGTGATGCCTGCTATACCGTATCTGAAGTATATAGTGGGCTCGATCGGCATCTTAGCAGGTTTCTGGAATATTCTCAGAGGTATGGGTAGAGGGTTTAAACCTAACACACCTAAAGCCGTTAGGGAGTTTGCGTATAGGTTTGCAGGTATAGCTTATCTAAGCCCGGTAATCTCATTCATACTAGGATTGATGGTAAGTTTCACTCTTCTACCATGTAGCGGTGGACCATATTTCGTAGCTCTATCCTTCATCACAGCTATCAGAGAGTCTGTATGGATTCACGTACTCCTCCTCCTCTATAACACGATCTTCGTAATACCGCTATTATCGATACTACTACTAACCATAATGTCTGAGAGGTATATTCAAGGATTAGCCGGTATGAGAAGCATAGGTAGGATGAAGCTTATGCAGGTGATTAGTGGGTTAATATTAATTCCGGTATCCATATACCTAATAGTCTTCTAGATCGATGAATAGAGATCATTTAATTACTCCTCACTATTTAGTATGAACTCCTAGGGTGAAAGGTGTATGGCTATAACGAGGAGAGAGTATGAATTAGCTATCGAGAGGGTTTTAGAATATTTTAGGAGGGTATGTATCACTATTAGAGAGGAGGAGAAGCAGAGGATAGAGGTTACAGATTTTGGTCTTGGTAGACTCTACGAGATAGGCCTTCAACTTCTCGTTTACGTTAATACAGATAGGTATTGTGCTAAAGAGCTTGTACTCTTCCCTTGGCAGATATGCCCTGAGCATAAGCATCCGCCGATCGGTGATGATCCAGGTAAGCAGGAGACGTTTAGATGTAGATGGGGGACCGTCTATCTCTACATACCTGGAGAGCCTACTCCCAACCCCTCCTGCAGGATACCAGAGGATAGAGCACGCTTCTTCACCGTTAGACATGAGATAATACTTAAACCTGGAGATCAGTACACGATACCTCCGAATACCCTTCACTGGTTTCAAGCCGGAGAGGAGGGGGCTGTGATCTCAGAGTTTTCGAGTACTAGTAGGGATGAATACGATTTATTCACAGATCCTTATATAAAGCGATTCGTAGAAATAATAGATTGCTAACATAGTAAACACTGCTTGTATGATTAATGTAAAAGATTCTCTGCATTCTAAATATTTTTAACCTCTATATTCCTTCTCACATTATCTAACTGGCTACTCAGGATTTCCTCTACAATCTCTCTTTTAACGTTCGTAGTCGTACCTTTAGCCGTACAGCATGCTGCTCCTGAAGCTGAGCCGAATATCAACCCATCGATAATATCTTCAACCCTATAGTCTTCTATATATCTAGGTTTCTCGATAAGCTTGAATATTAAACCTGCACAGAAGGCATCCCCAGCTCCCGTAGGATCGATAACATGCACTTTGAAGGAGGGGATCCGTATAGACATGTTTTTGAAGGATGCTACCAATCCTTTATCCCCCATAGTTATTACCGGAAGTTTACAGCCAAGTTTTCTCAGAAAATTTAGAGCGTCGAAGACATCTCCCTTACCTGTAATCTTATATGCTTCTAGGATGTTGCAGTGGAAGATATCAGAATTCATTATAGCATCTTTGAAGAAGCTCCAATCCTTACCATACGGAGCTACTATATCTAGGAATGTCGTCGCCTTGATGCTTCTAGCTTTAGCTAGAATGTATGGTAGGTGGTTATCGAATTCTCCGAGCATACCTGCTCCGCCGATGTAAACCATTTTAGGTTTAATCTCTTCGATAGCTTCTTCGACGAATCCTTTATCTAGGAGAAGATTTGAACCGATATCTACATGGAAGCGTCTATCCTCTCCTTTAACGACGAGTATGATATTCTTCGATGTAGGTGCATCAACCCTTTTAAGCTTGACGTTTATACCCTTCTCCGATAGAAATCTCTCTATGAAATCTCCGAACATATCCCTACCGACTACAGATGCTAAGTGAACGTTTCCAGCTTTAACCCCAAGCTGGATGAGATCTATCGATACATTACCAGCATGACCTCCGAGGGTTACCGTTATACCACTCGGAACATAGAGGAGCTCACCCTGATCAGCTATACGAGGGAGTTCTGCGGCTATTATATCTATGACGAGTATACCTGTGGTTAAAACCGACAATGATAGCCACCTGCGATCTTATAAGCTTATCATACCTTTAAATTTTCATGAGTCATCCTGATTATATGGATTTAGGAGGTGTTTAGCGTTGGATTCTAAGGAGAGGGCTATGAGGGCTATCATGCTTGAGGAAGCGGATAGGGTTGCTGTATCGGAGTATGATATCAATTCTCCCGTAGCTTCGGTTTTGATGGGTGAAGAGATGTTTGTTGGTTATGGTGGAAGGTTTATGGATCTATGCTATCGTATGATCTACGAGGAGAGGAGGAATACTCTTGTCGATAGGATGAAGAGGGATAGGGTTAGGCTATATTCGAGGTTAGGTCTGGATATCATGATGGTTAGGCCTGTATGGGGTAGGAATCCTGTGAAGCCTAAGCCTGTAGCTCCATACGAATGGATTGTGGAAGGACCTGATGGGCATTGGTTTCGATACAAGTTTAACCTAGAGTATGATTCTATATCCCAGATTGACTCGAGCATCGCTAGAGGCGGGTTGGAAGCTCTTAAGGATTACGTCGATAAGCTTTGTTGTGAACCTATAGAAATCGATGGCGAAGAACTTGAGCTCGTAGAGTATGCTGTGAAGAGCGTAGGCGATCATATCCTGGTTATGGGTGATGTTGATGGATGCTTCCCAGTCGGAGGTTCATGGCTACATATATTCCTTAAAGCTATGTATGTAGAGCCTTTGATCGTTAAGAGACTTATAGAGTACTCGACTAGGAGGGCTATAGCCTACATAGATGCTATGATAGATTGCGGGGTTGAAGCTGTAAGCGGGGGTGCTGATATAGCGTACAAGCATGGACCATACATGAATCCTAAACATTTCAAAGAATTCATAGCACCTTCCATAAAGGCACATGTAGATGCATGCCATAGGCGGGGTGTGCCATTCCTAAAACATACCGATGGAAATATAAACCCGATACTAGAAGATTTCATAGATACAGGTATAGATGGATATCTAGCCATAGAGCCTAGAGCAGGTATGGATATAGCCTCTTTGAAGGAGAAGTACGGAGATCGCATATGCTTCTTCGGAAATGTGGATTGCGCATATACGCTAGTATACGGGTCAGAAGAGGATGTACGTAGAGAGGTGAGAAGGATAATAGACGTAGCAGCTCATGGCGGTGGATTAATAGTAGCATCCAGCAATAGTATACATAGCTTCGTAAAACCAGAAAACTTCCTAACGATGATACGTGAAGCGAGAAGATACGGAAGATATACATAACCCGATTTCCAGCTGAATATGGCTCCCCATAGCTAGATCCATCCCCACTCTTTATACGATTAATACTTGACAGCTGAACAACAACTTATATGTACCATATTCTTAGAAACTATCTCTAGTCATGATGGATTCAGATATATCTGTTAGAAGCTTAGAGCTTACCTACAAGTCTTACAAGCTTCGCACGCCCTTGAAATTTGGTTCAGTCGTAGTAGAAGAATCCGTTTCCCTCATAGTTAATGCGTTGGTTAAGAGGAGAGGTGGGGGCGAAGCTGAAGGTTTTGGATCCATGCCTTTAGTTTGTGAGTGGGCCTTTCCAGATCCGAAGGTCGAGTACGAGGATAAGCTTGAAGCTATGAAGCTTGTAGCCGAACGTTATGCTAAGCTTATAGAGAGTGAGGATACATATATGCATCCTATAGATTGGTTTGTGAAATTCGAGGAAAGGATAACGGATATAACGAATTCTGTGTCTAGCTACCTGAAGCTTAGATCACCTTTACCTATCCTAGCATCCCTGGTAGCTATATCACCTATAGATGCTGCTATCCATGACGGGTTTGGTAAGGTTAACAGTATATGCAGTTACGACGGATATGGACCGAAGTATATGGAGAGGGATCTAAACTTCTATTTAGGACCCAGGTTTAAAGGTAAGTATATATCGGATTACATCAAGCCTAGCTATGAGTCTAAGCTCCCAGTCTTCCATCTAATTGGAGGCCTAGATAAGCTTACCAGAAGCGAAGTTAGCTCTGAGGATCCTTCTGATGGGCTTCCAGTGAGTTTAGAGGAGTGGATAGAAAGGGATGGCGTCTTCTGCTTCAAGATAAAACTTACAGGGGTAGATTTAGATTGGGATGTGAAGAGGACTAAAGCTGTAGCTGAAATCGTCGAAAGCAAACTTAAAGCTTTGGGTAGGGATGACTACTATCTATCGGTCGATTCGAATGAGATGCATAGATCGCCGGATGACGTATTGAAATATCTTAGGAGGATTAAGAGAGAGGCTCCTAATGTTTTTGATAGGATACTCTACATCGAGCAACCTGTTAGTAGGGATTTAGCGAAGTATAGATTTGATATGAGGCCTGTAGCGATGGTTAAACCCGTGTTAGCGGATGAAGGTGTTACCGATGTAGAGAGTTTAGATTTAGCTTTAAGTCTTGGATGGTCTGGTGTGGCTTTGAAGACATGTAAATGTCATAGTTCAGCTCTACTTATGGTTGCTAAATCTGAGGAGTTTGGTATACCTTATAGTGTTCAGGACTTAACTTGTCCAGGTTTAGCTTTAGTACATTCAGCTGGGTTTGCAGCTAGGATAAATCCGATTAAAGGATTTGAATATAACGCTAGACAGTATCTGCCGTTAGCGTTCCCGGAAATACAGAGTAGATATAAAGGTATATTCGAGGTTAGAGATGGGGTCGTGAATACAGGTATCCTCAACGGTATGCTAGGTCTGGGATTATCGTTATAAGAGGGGCTACGGTTTATGTGCGATAGGGTTAGAATAGGTTTTATAGGTGCTGGTCGGCATGCTACTAGAGTGCACTATCCTTCCCTCATAAGTTTTCCTGATGTCGAGTTGAAAGCTATCTGCGATCTCGACGAAGAGAGGCTTAGATTGGCTGGGGATCGATATGGAATCGATTACAGGTTTAAGGATTATAGGGATATGCTGGATAGTGTATCGTTAGATGCAGTTTACGTAGTTATGGCTCCTATACCGACTGGCTTTTATGCGGGAGCAGAACCCATGATTTCGATAGTTATCGAATGTCTTAAGCGTGGATTACATGTATTTATAGAGAAGCCACCTGGAGTTTCATCTTCTGAGACTAAGAGGATGGCTGAAGCTGCTAAGAGATATGAGTGTAAGAGTATGGTTGGATTTAATAGGAGGTTCGTACCTGTCTTTAGAAAAGCTAAAGCTATAGTCGAAGAATATGGTCTGATTACACATTGTATGGCTGTTTTCCATAAGAATGCTTTGAACGAGCCTCAGCCCTGGGGGTCTGTAAGTCATCTTGTAGCAGATGTGATACATGCAGTTGATGCATTAAGATTTATGGGAGGCGAACCTGTAAAGGTTGCTAGCTATATCTCGAGCTTCTATGTAGATTATCCGAATAGCTTTAACGCATTGGTTATATTCGATAATGGATGTATAGGTCATCTATGTTCGAATTATTCTTCTGGAGGACGAGTGCATTACTTTGAGATGCATTCTAAAGGTGTATACGCTATGGTAGATCTACCGTTGGATCCTCCTGAGAAGCAGTTAGCTTATATATTTAGAGAGGGTAGAACCTATGGGGAGATGGAGGTTATAAGGAATCTAGATTTAGTTGGAGGTGTTAGAGATCTTTATGTTACCTATGGGTTCCTTCAGGAGAATAGGCATTTCATAGATTGTATTAAGATGGATTTAGAGCCTGAAACAAATTTTGAGGATGCTGTTAAAACTATGGAGCTCGTGGAGTTTATAGCTTCTTCGACTATGAAAGGGCTATGAGGTGGGGGTTAGGTGAAGGTAGTTCTATTTTCTAAGATGTTCCAGTCCATGCCGATGGATAGATTCGCGGATCTCGCCGTTAGCATGGGTTTTGATGGCGTCGATCTCACAGTTAGACCTGGAGGATATATAGAGCCTAAGGATGTCTTAGAGAAGCTTCCGAAGGCTATAGAGGTGTTTACTAATAGGGGTCTAACTGTACCTATGATAACAACCTCTATAACATCTTCAAATGAGGTATATGCTAGGGAAACATTCTCTAAAGCATCAGAGTTTGGGGTGAAATACGTCAAGCTAGGTTATTGGAGGTATAAAGGGTTCGGCTACCTGAAGAAGCAGCTCGAGGAGATTCGTGAAAGTCTCAAGAGTGTTGAGAAGCTTTGCAGGGAGTATGGTGTAACGGCTGGGTTACATATACATTCGGGTATGTTTATGACAGCTGAACCGGCAATAGTATACCTTATACTCGAAGGATTCGACCCGGAGTATATAGGTGCATATATAGATCCCGGGCATATGGCTGTGGAGGGGGGAGGAGGGGGGTGGCTTATGGGTATGGATATACTAAGCGATAGGATTGTTATGGTTGCTGTGAAAGATTTTGGATGGTTTAAAACCGATCGGGGATGGTATCCACATATCGTTCCATTAGGTGAGGGGCTGGTTCCATGGAAAGATGTTTTCGCAGTACTTAAAGGTATAGGTTTCAATGGGCCGGTGTCACTTCATAGCGAATATCATGAAAGCCTCGATAGGATTATAGAGATCACTAGGAGAGATTTAGCGTATGTAAGGAGTATTCTTAGCATGATATAACCATTGTAGAGGTGAGTGGGGTGAGTGGAAAGATTCGAGTCCTAGTAACCATCCCTAGAAGCTTATATGGTAAGATTTCTAGGGTTGAAGATGAGAGCAAGCTTCGAGGTTTCGCGGAGGTCGTGTTTAATCCGTATGATAGGAATTTGAGTGAGGATGAGCTTGCTGAGCTTATAGTCGGTGTTGATGGTTGTATAACTAGTTGGGGTTCTCCTAGGTTTACTGAGAAGGTTCTTGAGAAGGCTGATAGGCTTAAGATTATAGGTCATGCAGCTGGGAGTGTTAAGCCGTATGTTACCGATGAGGTTTTTAGGAGGGGTATAATCGTCGTGAATGCAGCTTCAGCTATAGGGGTTGGTGTTGCTGAGTTCACTTTAGCTATGATGTTGAATTGTTTGAGGGCTATACCTCAGCATATAGAGGCTATGCGTATGAGGAATTGGAGGTTTAAGGAGGAGAGGAGTGTACGGACCTATGATTTGAGGGGGAAAACCGTGGGTTTGATAGGATTTGGGTTTGTTGCTCGTGAGCTTGTTAAGCTTCTTAAACCGTTCGATGTGAGGATACTCGTTTATGATCCGTATATAAGCGATGATGATGCGGAGAGATATAGCGTCGAAAGGGTTGATCTAGATAGGCTTCTATCGCTTTCGGATATAGTTAGTCTGCATGCAGCTTCGACACCTGAAACATATCATATGATAGGTGAGAGAGAGTTCAAGCTTATGAAGCCGAACGCTATACTCATCAATACCGCTAGAGGTGCTCTAGTAGATGAGAAGGCTTTGATCGAAGCTTTGAAGGCTAGGAGGATTGCATGGGCTGCACTCGATGTATTCGAGGAGGAGCCTCTACCAGGGGATAGCCCCCTTTACGATCTAGATAATGTATTCTTAACGCCTCATATAGCGGGCTTATCAGATGAGAGGAGGAGTATGCTATTCGGCATCGTAGTAGAGGATTTCAGAAGATTCTTCTCTGGTGAGAAGCCTCTAAACGTAGTAGAGTATAGTAGACTTAGATTCCTAGCCTAAACTATATATTCCATATCTTCTATAGGCATTATTAGATGTGGAGCGAATATATCTACAGGTACGCCTATCTCCGCTAATGCAGCTGAGGGTATGAGTCCGCCGACCATAGATAACCCGAATCTATCCATCGATATGGGTATACCGAGGATCGGCTCGTTCGGCTTACCGAACACAACCATCCCCCTCCAACCTTTATCATGCAGTACATCTATTATCTCTTTAACTTTATCGTAAGCTTCCATAGGGATCTCTCTAAGGTTTGCAGGTATCAATCCTGATCCAGAATCTACATACCGCATTATGGATGTCATCTTCCTATACACGAAGATCTCTAGCGGGGGTATGGTTGTCCCCTCATAGGCTATAAGCTCTGTGAACCTTATAGGCTTGTAATCGATAAACTGCACTAATCCACCATACTTAAGGATTAACGGTACACCAGAATGTATGAGTATGCCATCTAAGGTGAGATTGCATACGGTGAACGCAACCACCTTACCCTCAGGAGCGTATATACCCCCATACTCTTCACCTCCATCTAGAATCCTATAGTATGGTGCTGGTAGTAGATCCTTATCCCTTAGGAGCTTCAAGACCTCTATTATCTTCCCTTTATAATCCTTATTCACTACCATAACGTTTGCGACTACATTCCCGCTTTCGTCATCTAGATCGTAGGTAACCCTATAAGCTAGCGATAGATACTTAGTCAATACGGAGCCAACCCTCTCGTATGCTAACGCTCTCCTAAGCTCTTCTAAACCTTTATCGGTAATAATCCTACCCTCAACCCCCACCCCTCTAACCAACCCCCTCTCCTCCAATATCTTCAGATGATACCTTATAGCTCTATCACTTAGAAGGAATCCCCTCCTAAAGAGTTCACTCCTTATAACTATGGATCCTATAGGTTCTCGATGCTCGCTGAGTATCCTAAGTATCTCTATCTCCTTTCTATAGGCATCATCCTTAACAGGATGCATATAGGTCGCCGTCAAGATTAAATCGATAATATCTATGAGAATTAAGTCTATCGGGGGGAGGCTCTATGCCTAGAAGGATCCCTATACTCATCGATACTGATATAGGCGACGATATCGATGATGCATTAGCATTGATGTTCGCATCCAAGCTTAACGAGTTAGAGCTTAAAGCCGTAACCACAGTGTATGGCGATGTATCTTCCAGAGCTAAGCTTACATCCAAGCTTCTATCCACCATGAATTTAAAGAAGCCTGTAGCTTTAGGCTCTATGTATACGCTTCTAGGGGTTAAACCTTCTACAGTACCATGTCAAGCTTCGGTTTTGAACGGAAACGAGGAGGAGATACGGAACATCGTGGATACGGAGGGATGGAGGCTTATAGCTTACGAAGTTGAAGCCGGGTCTACGATAGTATCCATAGGACCTATGACGAATGTAGCTTTAGCATTCCTACTATACCCGGGTAAGCTATCTAGGTGTAGGCTTATATCTATGGGCGGCTGTCTATACCTGGATAAAGCTGAATACAACGTTAGATGCGACCCGGAAGCTACGTATAATGTGCTATCCAATATCAAGCCTATACTAGTAACTTTAGATGTAACACTTAGATGCATGATGCCTACTGATCTCACCGAGAAGATCGAATCGAGTCTTAAACCTGAGCATAGACTTCTATCTAGGATGCTAGAGGCTTGGAGGAGGAGTACAGGTAGGGTTAACCCGATACTTCACGATCCGCTTACGGTAGCTTTAGCTGCGAAACCAAATCTAGCCAGGTATAGGGAGGTTGAAGTTAAAGTCGAGCTTGAAGGAGCTAGGAGGGGGTGCACGGTAGAGTGTAGCGGTGGATCTAGGATAAAAGTACCGGTAGATGTGGATGTAGATGAGTTTATCGAGCTATTCTCTGAAACTATACTCTAACCGTATACCCTAAGCTTAGCACCGTATACGCCTATAGGTCTGAGCATATACTCATCCGTCCAGTTAGCTGGATCTCTAAAGCTTTCTGGACTAACCCAATCTGGGTCGCCTAGCTTATTATGTAAAGGACCTAAAGCATTCCTAAGAGTGCCTACCAACACTATCCTTACAGTATTTAAACCATTCCTGATGTAGTTCGTTACATCTACTTCATATGGTGGAAGTATAAGCTTAGCTACCTCGATATCGTTCACGTATAGTAGTGCTAGGGCGGCATCCAACCTATCAAATCCCATATGAATCCTATACCCTTCCCTATAGTCTATCTCAAACTTCTTCTCCAACTCCAATTCTCCTACGTAGAATGGATAGCCCTTACGCGTCATATCCCCAAGTTCAACTTCGCATGGTTCTTCGACTATCTTCGAAGCACCCTTAGCGGATACCTCTACTCCGAAATCCCCGAGTATATATATGTTTTCGAGCTCTGGCTCTAAACCTACCACCCCTTCTACCTCGATGGTATTAAGGCCTTTACCTATCAGCCTAGATATATCAGCCATCGGGAAGTTTGCATCTATCCAATACCCTACAGACCAATCATCCACAGGTACACCGTTAACCTCGATCCTAAACTCCCCTCCCCTCTCGACTACAAGGTATGCTCTACGATCTAGGAAATCTATCTCGGATTGAAACTCGAACCTTAACCTGAATCTAGAGCCTAATCCAGATTGAGCTATAGCTTCCTGAACTCTACAGAGGGGTTGTAGATCGCTCCAAACCCCTCCAACCCTATACCTACAGTAATCTAGAACTAAGATGTTTAGATTCCTCCTTCTAACACTCCAAATACCATCGATAGGTATCTCCAGGATAAGCTTACACCTAGATACATCATCGCTAGATTCTTGAAAACCTGGTTTGAAAACTAATAGTGCGGATCCGATGGGATGCAATTTGAATTTAACCCATGTCCTCCCATCCATATAATCAGCCGAATAGCCTTTTGTAGATCCTGCGAACGGATCCCACCACTCAACTGCGAATCTTCCTTTAACACCGATTCTCAGATCATAACCTCTATCCCTGTTACTATTAGCTACGAAGAGTATGCGGTTATCCCCATCCATCCTTATATGAAGCAGTACATCACCATACGGATCACCCTCGACGACTACTTCTCTTTCTAGGTTTTTAAGCGAATCTTCGATTAGATGCCTATCGATCCTATCTATGATTCTGGCTTTACCGACTAGCTTCTTAATAGCTTCGCTAGGTATACCATCCATCATGTATGGGGTTGGAGCTACAGCTACTAGAAGTCCACCGGATTCTACGAACTTCTCTAAAAGCTTAACCGTCGAGCTTGACATACATGGGGACGGCGGGATTAGTACAGCTTCATACCCGATTCTACCTACATAGAATCTTCCATCCTCCACTCTACCATATTTCTCGATAAGCATCTCATCCCCTAGATCGAAATCTATATGCATAGATAGAAGGGTTCTCAGAAGCTTCTCGAATACCCTGTCGAGCTCAGCTACCCTCGATGTATTCGATGGGCTGTAGAGCGACCAAGCTCCGCTTATGGGATGGATGACTAGTAAGTTAGCAGGTCTATAGCCTCTAGAGAGGATGTAGCTTAACCTAGCATAGTAATCTTCTATAATCCTGTTATACTTCCACCAAGGCTGGCTCCAATGTATATTTAAGCCATAATCCCTCTTCCTCCTCCCCCTCATAGAGTATGGTACGAGATGATGATTTAGAAGATTTACACCCATAGCGTAGAGCCAATCACCTATCCACTTCCTATCGGCGAACGAGGGATAGTTACCTAGGCAACCGTAGGTCTCGCATAGTATCCTATCCTTGCCCAGCTGGTTAGCTACGCTAGCTACCTGCTTAGCCGTTAAGAGGCTTCTCCATACCTGCATACCTAGATGATCTATCCCAGGTACGTGTTGATACTCGTAATGGGGCATAGCAGCACCTATGGAAACTATCTGGGATAGGAGTGTATCCTCAGCTAGATAGTGACCTGTGAATTTTAATCCATGCTTCTCGCACCATTCGTATATCTGCTTTGAGAACGATTCTACGAATAGCGATGTTATAAGCTTCCAGAAATGGTATCTAGTCTCCGTGTAGTTTCCGATATCCAGGAATAATTCTGGAAGCCTACATAGTATATCGTAGCCATACCTCTCCCTAAATATGGTAGGTAGATTATCCGTCCACGGTAGAGCTATCGTAGGAAACCTAGGACCCCTAGGGGGAATAACCGCAGGTGCACGAACCCTAGGAGGTCTACTAGCGGAGAGGTTAGGTTCATCGGTGAATACGCCTGGTACTACCCCTCCGAAATAGCTTGAGTAACGATCTACATACGGCTTATAAGCGATCTCGAGGAATTTCTCCACAACTTCTGGATCCAGTAGATCAACGTAGCTGAAGCCGCAGAACCATGTCTCACCTGGAGCCGCCGTATACTTGACAAATGTAAGGTATAGATAGTCTCCACCCTCTTCCCCAGGCTCCGCGCGTTCATATACCACCGGTAGACCAGATTCAACCCTACACTTGAACGTAGCTACTATATCGCCGCCTTGATAGGCTCTTTCACTAGGTATCATCAGGATGGCTTTAGCTCTATATCTTGAATCGATAGCGGGAACCATTCCACCAGCAAAACCTGAAGGCCACCAGAGTTCATCGTAGATCCAAACATACATACCTTTAGAGTAAGCTTCCTCGATAGCTGTTTTGAAGGCTTCAAACCATTCTCGACCGAGGAATGGCGTAACTAAACCTTCCCTAGCATGGAAGAAGACTCCTCCATACCCTGCGTCATGTAATAAGTCTATTTGACGCCTAACCTCGGCGGGATCTAATCGATCATTAAGAGACCAGAATGGTACTCCTCTAAACTCCGATGGAGGATCCTTGAAAAGATTCCTATCGAGCAATCTACACCCCTAACAGGGATCATGCGGTACACATATATAAAACTAAAACTATATCGCTACTCGTAGCGAGGATACTCTGTGAAGCATCTGTTTCAGGGGTTTAGGACTACTCTAGCTGTGGTAGGTATTTAGATTGAGCTTCAAACATCTCTTCTGTAAGCCTTCTTATCTCGTCTATTGTGAGTAGGCTGCTTGTAAGCGGATCTACTAGTAGGGATTGGAATACCCTCTCCCTACTACGTTCGATTATAGCTTTAACAGCTAACTCCTGTACGCTTATATTCATTCTATTTAAAGCTGCACATTGAGGGGGGAGGCTACCGACATAGCATGGATGCACCCCTCTATCATCCACCATGCATGAAACTTCTACTATGCATCCGTAAGGTAGATTTGTTATCAGACCTGTATTTTCGACATTCCCATATATCTTGGTAGGCGTTCCGGTTTCCATAGCATATATTATCTGTGCGCAGTATTCTCCGCTTCTACGTAGAGGTAATTGCCCCCCTTCCTCTAGTATCTTGCTAAACTTCTCATCTCGCATCAGTCTTGCTTTCTCCTGTATCTCCAACCTCCTAGAAGAACTTAGCACTCTATACCTCTCTATAAGCTTCATATTCTTCCTAAAATATGGAAGATACTCTGATAGATGGTTGCTAGATTCGCTCACATAGTACCCTAAAGCTTTGAAGATCTCTATCCTAACCAGATCATGGTATGCTGGATGAGCCTGGTTATCGTATATCGATGGATCTGAAAGCTTTTCCCTTAATATAGAGTATGCATCGACTCCACGCCATCTGAAATCTATAAACCAAGCCATATGATTTATACCGGCTGCTAGATAGGATATCTCATAGAGCGGAGCACCTATATAGCTAGCGAGTAGGTGAGCTGTGTTAGGTATACTATGGCATAGACCTACGATCTTCACTTTAGTCGATTCCTTGACCGTCCAGCAGAGGATCGCCATAGGGTTGGTATAGTTTAGGAGTAGAGCATCAGGACATAGATCTTCCATATCTCTGCATATCTCTAGTAGGGCGAAGCCATTCCTTAAACCATAGAATACCCCTCCAGGACCGATTGTATCTCCAACACCCTGCTCCACCCCGTATTTAGCAGGTATCTGGAGATCCAGGCGTGTAGCCTCCATACCCCCTGCTCTTATCGATGTAACGACGTAATCCGCATCTTTAAGCGCTTCACGTCTATCCGTCGTAGCATGTATATGTATTTCAGCTTTACTCTGTTCTGCAGCCATCCTAACGAGTCTAGCTGTAAACTCCAACCTATCTTTATCTATATCCATTAGATTCAGCGTAGAACCTCTAAGCTCTGGATAAGTCATTAAGTCTATAGCTAATCTTAGACCAAATACATGGCTACCTGCACCTATCAGCGTAACTTTAACTCCACTCATCTTTGATAGCACCTTGAAGATTAGTCGATGCATACATTTCAGATAAAGCTAATCCCTAAAGCTTAACTTAGAAGCTTTAGCAGCTGCTCTAGATACAGCGTATATGAAAGCCGATTTAACAGCTCTCTCTTCAAGTGCGAGAAGCCCTTCGATGGTAGTCCCACCGGGTGTAGCTACCATATCCCTCAGTATCGCTGGATGGATATTCTTATCCAATATAAGCTTGGAAGCTCCTAATACCGTTTGCGCAGCCATGGTTAGGGCAAGATCCTTAGGTATTCCAAGCCTTACCCCTGCATCTGCTAAAGCTTCTATTACGAACGCTACGTAGGCTGGTCCGCTTCCGATCAGAGCTGTAGCTGCATCCATGTATTGCTCATCGATCTTCACTACTCTACCTAGAACTGAGAGGATGTTCACGATACCATTCTCGGTTTCGTGATCTATATCGTATTCGGTTGAGTAAGCTATCATGCCTTCACGTATCATGCATGCTAGATTCGGCATTATCCTAACGATAGGCGTCGGTTTAGCTATGTATCTCCTTATATAACTTAACGGTACACCAGCCGCTACGGATATCAGCGTAGATGATTTATCTAGATATGAGGCTATCGAAGATAACGCTATGGATACATCCTTAGGCTTAACTGATACGAATATCATACGAGCATTCCTTATATCTTCAGATGGTTTATCTAAACATCTTACACCATACACCCTACGTATGTATTCTCTTCTCTCAAGCGATACATCGTAGCATACGATATGCTCACTCGTATACCTGCCTGAGGAGATCAGCCCAGATACTATAGCCTCGCCCATCCTACCCACTCCTACTACAGCTATCTTACACCCTTCATACATGTCCGACATCCCGAAAGCCGAATATACTGAATAGTAATATTTATAAATAGATCGGTAGGAGTTAACTTTCCTTTCGTTGAGTATGAGTGGATGGATCGGATACATGCTTAGAGTGGATTTAGCCAAGGGAAAGGCTATCACCGTTAAGTATGAGGACTCCTTAAAGACCATGTTTATAGGTGGTAGAGGCTTCGCAGCTAAGATTCTATGGGATTACCTGCCGGTCGGTGTGGATCCTCTATCGAGCGAAAACAAACTTGTTATAGCCGGAGGACCACTTACAGGGTTACCGATCCCTGGTAGCGGTAAGATAGTTCTAGCTTCTAAAAGCCCGTTAACATACGGATATGGGGATGGTAGTATAGGAGGCTTAGCAGCAGTGTATATGAGGAAAGCTGGATACGATATAGTAGTCGTAGAGGGGAGGGCTGAAAAGCTTTCGATACTAGTTATCGATAACCGTAAAGCGGAGATATTGGTGCGAGAGGATCTTAAAGGTCTCCCTACAAGTGAGGTTGAATCCGAGCTTAGAAGAGAATATGGCAGGAGTATCGGTGTACTATCCATAGGGGTTGCAGGCGAGAATCTAGTTAGATATGCTAACGTAGTTTCCCAATCCGGTAGGGCTGGAGGTAGGACTGGGATCGGAGCTGTCATGGGATCCAAGAATCTTAAAGCTATAGTATTCATAGGCGGGGGGAGTATACCTGTAGCCGACGCTAGAAGTTTAGAGAGACTTGCTTACGAATCCTACCATAGCATATTGAATCTCCCAAATTACGATTTCTGGGTTAGGCAGGGTACGATGTCTACGATCGAATGGAGCCAGGAGAATTCCGTCCTTCCATGCATGAACTTCCGTGAAGGTGTATTCGATCACGCCGAGGATATTGGAGGATACGCGATGGAATCTATGAAGATTGGACGTAGAGGATGCCCGTACTGTAACGCTAAATGCGGGAATGTCATCGAGGATAGCTGCAAACTCCAGGTAGAGTTGGATTATGAGAATGTAGCTATGCTCGGAGCGAATATAGGTTTAGGGGATCTAAGAAAGGTAGCGGCTCTAACGAGGTTTGCGGATGAAAGCGGTGTGGATACTATATCGTTAGGAAATGTGATAGGATTTGCATTCGAAGCATCTGAGAAGAAGCTTATAAACGAAAGGTATGAGTGGGGGATATTCGATGATGCGTTAGCTTTAGCAGAGGATATCGTGTATAGGCGTGGAATAGGCGATCTGCTAGCTGAGGGTGTTCATATAGCTTCGATGAAGCTACGTGGCTCAGAAGACTGGGCGATGCATGTTAAAGGGTTAGAGATATCTGGCTACGATTGCCATTCAGCTCCAGGTATGGCTCTAGCTTACGGTACATCCCCTATAGGAGCTCATCATAAAGATGCATGGATAATATCTTGGGAGGTGAGGAACGATAGGCTTGGCTATACGATCGCTAAAGTCGATAAGCTCATAGAGCTTCAAAGGATAAGGGGTGGTATATTCGAATCCCTAACAGTCTGTAGATTACCTTGGGTTGAACTCGGGTTCGAACTAAAGTGGTATATCGATTTCTTCGAAGCTGCTACAGGGTTGAAGCTACGTTTAGATGACTTCTTCGAAGTAGCGGATCGTATATATACGTTGATAAGAGCCTTCTGGATACGGGAGAGAAGTGGATGGGATCCGATACTAGATTATCCTCCGGCTAGATGGTTTAAAGAGCCGACTACCCGGGGATCGTTTAAAGGTATAGTTCTAGATATGGATGGGTATAGGTATATGCTCGAGGCATACTATAGGAGGCGCGGATGGAGCTGGGAAGGTATACCTAGGAAATCTACCATGATGAAGCTAGGTCTACTATCAGAGGCGGATCTGATCAGTACGATAGTTAAAGTTGAAGATTAATATGCTACATAGAGGATCTAGCCCTGCTTAACATCCTCCTCTAAGAGCTTGTATACCTCCGAAGGAGGTTCTGGAAGCACTAGTTTAACCCTCTCCTCCACGGCTGCTCTAGCTTCATCCAATATCCTCTCGACTTCACTCCTATCGACTCCCCCCATAGTCAGAGGTAGTAGAGGCTCTATATCCGATATTATCCTATCTATCCTCTTAGAAGTTTCAGGTATAACCTCTGAAATACTCATACCAGCATACTTCAAGACTTCGGTTATAGGCGGTAGTAGTGATAGTATCTTGCCAATCTCCTTTAGGGTTTCAAGCCTGATCAACACCCGCTCTATGATGAGCTGAACGTGCAACAGCTGTTTCATCAATCCCTCAATTTTAATGCTTTCATCAGCATACATCTTAGCTCTAAGCGGCTGACCAAATTTAAAAGCTGATTCACACTTATCATAAAGTTCGCGAAGATAGATTTTCATCTCGCTAACAGTCTGATCGAGCTTAGCGTACTCTACTTTAAGCCTGTGAGATAATCTGAATATACTACGTCGGAACTCTTCGTAATCGAATTCTCCGTAGCCAGGCATACCTTCGACGTAAACATAGCCCTAGTCAGATTTCTAGTAGATTGTCTAATACTAGGCTAAAATAGCTTTCACTCCTATAGTCTGTTAACACTAGCTATATGACTCCCTTTACAGTATTGAATCTTCTCAAGATTACTTGAATATATCATAAGGTAATACGACTATCGCCTGCAGGATTATTAAGGATGGATTATGGATTACATATTATGTATTATGTAATCTATAATCTGTATTAGATGCACCGCATCTTATGCCTATGTAATATCACCCATTTTAAAATGTTGTATAATTTAGCATATATGAATTTAGGCTTTCTGAAAGTTAGCATTATAGATAGAATAGATGATACGAAAGATAGAGCTATACAAACTAGGATAGGTATAGAACCTCTATACCCGGTATCTATAAGCGCTATGTATGGGTCACCATAAGCTATGAGGCGTGCTGTAGTTATAGGATCTATGCCGGATTTAGATAAAGCTGTGAATATCGTATCCCCTTGAGCTAGGTGTTCGAAGACTTCTGCATCTATCCTAGCACCTACAGCTACACCTACAGAGCCGCTCCATCCTACATAACATCCGGCACCTACTTCTATAAACGCTGAAGCCATCGTGGGATTATAAGCTGAGAGACATGCATCCACAAATATGATCGATTTCTCGCCCATTCTTCCATAGTATCTGATAAACTCTGGAAACACTACGATATATACTTCATCCACCCCTTCCTCGAGTGGGAGATAGGAGATACCTACGTCAAGTATGGGAGGACCTACTCCTCTTACTAATTCGCCTAAATATACGTATACATACCCATCTTGATCGATATAACCATGAGTATTAAGATATATAACACCGTAACCCCCCATACATATCTTCCTCCATACATCTAGCGAAACTTCCCCATCCTTATAATACTCTACCGTATAGTTTGCGGATTCTAGATGCTTAATGATAGCATCTATACTAGATTGATAACCATCTATACTTCTGAATCTACTATTAAACGGATCTAATACCGCAGCTCTACTTGAAGTAGGAACACCTGAAAACCTGGTGACATATTCGTAAGAGATAATACCGCTAAGGAAGATCGAAACGGATAGTAAACTTAAGATGAAGAATACAGAGTTTAACCCTAGTTCGGATCTATGCCTCAAGATACTATCTACAAATACCTTCGACTACATATCCTGATATAAACCTAACGAGTGGAGTAGTGGCGGTGGCGTAAACTATACGATGCCGCTTCTACAATAGCCGTAGCCTACGGGTTGGTGGATACTGAGGCTTCCGGGAAAGACCGGCGATTTTAACGGAAGAGCTATCCATACCGTCCTAGGAGTTATTCAGCTGAAAAACAAAAATCTACGGTTTGAGATTCCGAGTGGTCTATGGCCGCCTACAACGATTCCAATATCCTTATAAGGTTATGCATGCATACTTCGGAAGCTTCCTCTCCTGCTTCAGAGAATTCTGCTCCTCCAGGTCTAACGATCTGCTCCTCTGTAAGCCTCTTTCTAGGCCTCCAATGAGTTTCCAGCGATAGATAGCCTTTATACCCATCAGCCCTCAAAGCTTTGAATTGACCTCTAAAATCTACATCCCCCTCCCCTACAGGTACCGGTATAACATCTCCGTCAATCTTCTTAGCATCCTTAATGTGGATATGGATGATATGAGGCTTCACGTAACTGTATCCCTCCGGATATGGCTTCTCACCATATGGATCTCCTACATCGTTTCCAGGATCCCATACAGCTTTCACATACTTAGAGCCCAACTTCCTGATTATCATCGATACAAGTCTACCATTCGTAGTGAACGTCGCAGGCTCGTTCTCTATAGCTAAAATAATTCCTTCATCCTCGATTATCTCGAGCGGTTTCTGGAATAATTCGATTATCCGATATTCATAATCTTCGTACCGTCCTTTCCTCCAGAATGTAAATCCTCTAACTATATCTACGTCAAGCTTTCTAGCAAGCTCGCAACATTTACGAAGTATATCTAGGTGGAGTATATACTCCTCTCTATTATCTATATCGCATTTGAAGAACGGGGAGGCTATACCACATACCTTAAGCCCGTAACGTGATAATATATTCGATATCTCGCTTACGTGATCTAAGAGCTGATGGGGAGGCTTATTCCACACAGTCCTTATCTCTATGGCGTCAAGATTAAATCTTTTAGCAAATTCAGCGACTTTTATTAGATCCTGAGAGACTTCATCCGATATGACGGATAACCTAAACCCTCCAGGAAACATATGCACACACTTCAAGGATAGAGAAGCCTCTAAACTACTTAAGCATTTATATACCGCATCGGAGATCTAGATCGATATTAGGTGGGATGAAGAATACTCTCGGCTAAGATCGATGATTGGATATCATCCATCAGACCGCCTATCCGTAACCTCCGATGTAAAAGATACTTTGATCGCATAAAACGTAATATATATAAAAAGTTAAATATCACGAGAACGTATCTCAACATGATATGTCTTCAACTTATAGTAGTCCTATGGATCCTATCGAAAAGGGGAAGGAACTTCTAACTAGATTTAGCGGTGTATGCGAGAACATAAAAGCGGTAGTTCTCAGATTGAAAAAACTCGATGAGCTTAGCTCTCGTAGAGAGGTGTCTAAATCTGTTTTTCAATCTCTCCGTGGAGAATATATGTCTCAACTATTAAAAACTGTAGAAGAATATTTCGAATTTAGATTCAAATTGGAAGATCTTAAAGTAAATGTCCTTACAGAACTTGAAAGAATAAGGTTGGAAATAGAATCTATGCCTGAAATTAAATCTTACGATTATACTTCAGGTAGGTATCCACCTGAAGCTATTCAGATGCAATCAAAAATTAGAAGTTTAAAACAGAAACAAGATGAATTAAATGATATATTGCTTAAAATTAATCAAAGTCTATCCGAAGATCTCGATGTAGATACAAAGATATTTATAGTATCCTGTTATATAGAAGCAAATATTGAAAATAAAGATAATGTTAAAAATAAAGATTTTATAAGGCATTTCTTAAGTTCAATAACTGAAAATTGGTTTAGCCAAAAAGATGAACTACTCAGAGAGATGTCTGAGTTAGAAAGGGAAGCTTCTGAACTGGAAGATCGTCTTAAAGAATTATGGGCAAGATTCATGGTTGGAGAATATGATCATAACTATTATATGAAACAGAGGATGGATGTAGAGAGAAAGCTTATGGAGATACAAGGAAGGATGAATCAGTTGAAGACAAGGATCGAAGAGACCGATATAAAGATAATCGAACTTAGCAATGTAATAGGAAGCTGGTGAATATATAGATGAAGCAAATTTATATTTCATTATTAATTACCATAATATTAATGTCAACATTTCTAGCATCTTTTCATGCTCAATACTATCAACCGTATGTGTGGATTAATCCACCACCTCCACCTATAGATGTAGAAAAAACATATATGGGGTATAAATCGAGAAGTATAATCGTAAACAATACCTTACCGATAGATTTAAGTTACGAACCTATTTTTTTAGATGTGGAATTCTCTTATGGAGAAGCTATAAATGGGAGTATATCTTTGAAAAATAGTGAAGGTTTACCTATACCTTTCCAAATTTTAGATGAAAAGTTTTACAGTGGGACACCATATTATAAAGCGTTACGTTTAGTATTTTTAGCTAGTATTACAAAAAATAATGCAGAAAAATTTATACTTGAATATTCTGCTACAAAGAAGAATCTATATACATATGATCTCAAATCAGATTTAATAACTAACGAAAATAATATAAGCATTAATGTAGAGAATAACTTCTACAATGTTAAGATACGGAAAAATTCTACTCAAGGTATAGAATGGTTGTCTATGAAGGGGGTAGATAACAACGTTATAGATCCTATAGCAGGCTTCCCAGGAATCTATTTATACTCGCAGGATGTAGGAACAGTAACAAACGATAGATTTGTTAATTCAAACGTATGGATTACGGTAAACGGTACACTAGTAAGCGAAGTACACTATAATGGTACGTATGATTCTATATTATCAGAAGGGGGTTTCAGATTCTTCGCATATAATCCTACGATTATATATGAAGGTATGCTACATAGCAATACCTTTTCTAAATTTAAATTTGTATACCCGTTATATTTTGCTATACCCAAAGGAGCATTCACGAAATTATATCTTTATAATTCGAATGTAGAAGTAGATTTAACATCGGTAAAGGGTAGAATCTCATATAAACCCTCGAATATAATATACTTATATAATGATATATATGGATTTCTTATATTTTTCCAATCTATAGATTTTACTATATCTAGATTAATAGTACAATCTGAAGCTACAGATTATATATTATTAGCTTTTCAAGCAAATAGTTCAACCATACCGAGTTCAGGATCTATAAAGTATAAATCTGTATTTAGATTCATGCATGGGAAACCTGCTAAAGAATACTTCGATTCTCTCCTATCACTTTTCGTACAAAGATTAAAAATAGATATAGAGAAACCTTTCGCTAAGATAGAAGCTGAAGTTCCATTATCGATTATCGTCGATGATATTATAGATTTAAAAGTTACAATAGTATGCTATGAAAGAATGCGTAATTTATGGCTTAACGCTACATGCTATCGTCTTGAAGATAATTTAAAACCGTATTCAAATTTAACAGTTACCTATATAGGGGAGTTGAAAAGAGATAATGTGAAGAGATATTCTTGGAATCTTAGATTCGATAAGGAAGGATTATATCTTGTAGCTATATTACTGTATAATCAAGCTAATGTATCATATGCATTTGTACAATTAAATGTAACTTTACCATCAATCATGCCATATGTGAATCTAAAAATTCAACTTTTAGATTTCGATGAAGAAAATAAGATAGATAATAGCTTAGGTATAATATCGATAAGACTTGAAGGATTAACTTCTAGAAACATATATACTTCCTCAGTTAACAACTCAGGTTTCACGGAGATTCGAGTATATCCAGATCTATATAGAGCAGTAATACTACTCGAGAATGTAAGTATAGGTGAAGCAGTTATATCTGCATATAGGTCTACTTTCGTTAACATTAAATGTCTATTATATGATTTCAAATTAAAAGTACTAGGTTGGGGTGGAGTCCCGCTTCCAGATTCGATAGTAATCCTAAATCTTTTAGGAAACTTTTCTAAATCGATAATATATAGGAACGTAACAGATGCATCAGGTATCGCCATCTTTAAAGATGTATTTAATGGTACATATAGGTTAGATGTTATCAGTAGAACCGGATCAATACTAGCATCATTCCAAATAGATATTAATAGAGATGATATGATATACGAGTTGCTGGTTGAAAGAGTTGTAGAAGAGGAGAATTATATAGAAATACATGTGAATAATACTTTACCAGTTGATTATCGTAGGGAATATGTGGAAGTAGAGGCTTTATTCTCTTTCGGTATTGCTATAAATGGAAGCCTTAGATTAATGAGTGATAATATGTATTTAATACCCTTCCAGATAATTGAGGCAGAATATTACCCTGATACAGGCTATTATAAAAGGGTGAAAATCATATTCCCTATAGATATAGATAAGTATGAGAATAAAACTCTTAAATTATATTATTCACGCTCTAAACCTAAACAAATGTATAATATAACCTCAGATCTTAAAATATCAGAAAATATTAATGATACATATGTGATCATAGAGAATAGTTTCTATAAGGCATATGTGAAGATAAATTCAACCGTAGGTATATGTAAGTTGATCAGTAAGATCGGAAAGGTAAACTTAATAGATCCAACATGGGGATTCCCCAATCTGAGATTAATACTTGCTAATGGATCAACCATAGATTTGGTAAGTCTTAGAGAGGTATATAATTGGAGACTGATCGAAGGCCCACTTATGGTAGAGGTAAGGTATAGGAGCGTTTACGGTAAGCTGTGGTTCGATGTAGCGATACGATTCTACTCTTATACCCCATACATAGATTCGGAGGTTTATGTAAATTGTACGGAAACTGGAACGATAATGCCTATCCATATCCTTCTACCGAAGAATCTATTCCAAAAATGCTATACGTACAATACGACAGAAGAATTAGAGATAGCGAAGGCGGGTTTAGGTATATCCACTCCTACATCAGATTTGGTGTATCTATCAGCACCAGGACTTGGAAAGGGACTAATAGTATATCTGAAACCTGCTATTTCGATCTCGCGTATAATCATTAAATCCGATCTACCAAGCTACGATCTAATAGCGTTCCAAAGAGCACCTATATCCACACCTATATTTGAAGGATATAGTTGCAGGCTTCAAATAACTGATGTAGACGTTACTAGAACGGATCTAACGACGGAGTTGATTCGTGCGAAGTATAAGCCTATCATAGATGTAGGGAATCCGCCGATCTTAATATCGATCGATTCACCGACAACAGTAGAGGTCGATGAAGAGTTAGAGTTTAAAGTAGAGCTAACATCTCTATCGGATCTACGTAATGTAACGGTTTCTCTAGAATCGCATACGCTATATATGGAGAGCCGGAATGTAACATCGAAAATTTTAGATCGCATCACCTACGGATCGCCATGTAATCTAGTATGGTACTTAAAGTTCACTAGGGAGGGTAATTATCTGCTGATAGTCTATGCAAATTCGTCTGCCGGTGGTAGCTACGCGTATTTCCCGATAACCGTTAGGTTACCGTACCTACTACCCTTCATAGATACTACGTTTAGAGTAATCGATTATGATGGGAATTCCAGTATACCGAATAGGTATCCTGTATCCTTAATCATCGAATCCATGGAGTATGAAAGGAAGATTTCAATTTTAAGATCGAATGAAACTGGATACTGTAGGACGAAACTCAACCCAGGATCGTATAGCGTTAAGGTTCTAACCTACTCTAAACTTATAGGTTATTGGGAGGGGTTAATCGAGAATAGCGGTGTGATACCTATATGTACGTGGGCATACGATGTAGGGATCGAGATCGTAGATCCGATGGGAAAGCCTCTACCTAACTTATTAGTAGTACTCGTATCCAGCGATGAACAGCGGATAACTTACGCTAACACGACTGGGATAGATGGATGGGCAAGGATAGAGAACGTCTTCAACGGCACGTATACGGTCTATGTTGTAGGAGGGCTAGGTGAGATATTCCTACAACAATATATCGATGTACAGAGGGATGAAGCTGTCTTCAGGCTATCCCTAATAACCCTTAACGTGAAGGTTAGGATATTAGATCTAGAGAACGACCCGTTATACAACGCGACGGTATACTTCATAGAGTCGGAGAAGGGTATAATGCGTGTAGGGTATACCGATAGTCATGGTTATACAACATTCTACTATATACCGTCCGGTACATACTCTATAAGGGTGGAATATCTAGGTGAGCTCGTATATTCGCAGGATTCTGTAGAGGTAGCTGAAGAGGTTGAAGAGATTAAAGTGGTAGCAGCGGTAGCTTCTCTAACCGTCATCCCGTTGGATATATGGTTGAATCCGTTGAAAGATAGCGTAGTGGAAATTACCCATATGAGAGTTGTGACGACACCGCTATATAAATTCGAGGAGAAGGTATTCACGTTAAGATTCGAGCAGAAGGATGCTGGAAGCGTAGTTATCAAGCTTCCGCTCAACCGTATATATGAAGTACATGTATCGAGCGGACTCTATGAATATAGGGATAGGATAGAGTTTACAGAGTCTACAAGTCTCGCCGCTAGATGCGGGTTCATACTAAGCTTATGGGGATACATAGGCGTCTTTATAGGAGTATGGATGGCTTTAGGTATCGTATGGAGGCATAGAACTAGAGAGGTTTCGGCAGAATATTCTAAATTGAAGAGTATGCTTAGTAAACTCGAGAAACTCTATGCAAACGGCGAAATAGAGGAGAAGATATATAGGAAGCTGAAAGCAGAATATACCGAGAAGCTTAGAAGGCTTGCTAGGGAGGGATAGATAATGCCTCGGAGAAGATTACTTCTATTAATATTAGCAGTATTTCACCTTATATTCCAATTAAACTTCATCGTCTACGCTTCCGATGAGGCTAAGACCACGGAATATGTAATCAGAGTGCTTGCCGTTAATGCTATAGGAGGGGCTCCTATACCGTACCTACATCTAAAACTAGATTTTCCAACTCTAACCATAGATGATTTAACTAACGGGTCAGGATACATAGAGTATAGATTAGCCGTAAACAACTCCATCACCCCTCCATCGTTGAGAGGTTTAACGGTATATGGAGACTACATAGTTACAGGTATACAAAAGTTCAAAGTGGAGAATGTTAAGCATACAGCTACTAGGATCGGGGATGAAACAATATATACAGGGTTAAACATGGATCCCGAGGTATTATCAGAGCGTAATAGAACTGTCTATAGATTCATATTAACGTTAGCTAAAGCTAAGCTTGTAAACGTAAGTTGCGTAGATCCATTTTCAAACTATAATAACCCGGTTAAATTGAATCTAATAGTAGAACCGAGCGCGATACCGGTAGGGATCCCAGCAGGCTATCCAACCTATGAGAGTATATACTTCGTACCGATAGATTACCCTGTAAGATTGGCTATCTCAAAGATGATGGGTAGGGTTATCTATAGAGGGTATACCACCACCGTAACGATAAGAGAGGGAGATAGCCTAGTAAACTGGATGAAAATCTATACTTTCGATAGCCTTAACGATTGGATAACTAGAACACTTGATAAAGTGGAATGGTATTCTAAGGTAGGTTTAGATCTATACGATGAGGGGAGGGAAGCTGAACTCATAAGATCATACTTATCGTATCTAGATATATTATTCGATAGGAGGGATTATCGTGAAGCTATGTTTACGATAAGCATAGTACAGAATAAACTTATGGATCTGGATTGGAAGCTTGGTACTCAGGATAGGATGGTAGTCTTGGGGGTATTCTTAGCTTTAGCATTTTCATATGGGTTCTCGACGTTAATACTACATTTAACCGTTAAGAAAGAGAAGGCTAGGTTCCCGCTTCACATAGCTTTATTCTTCATATTCGCTTACATCTTCTTCTACACTCTACCTGAACTTAGAGCAGGATTCATAATGTTCACTTCGTCGCTTCTAAGCGTAAAGATATCCTATATAGAGCCGATTTCTTCTATCATAGCATGCTTCTCAGCTGGAACTATAGCATTCATATCATTCTACATATTAGCTTTAATCGCATCATCCAGGGTGGAGCTACCTATAAATTTAGCGATAAGAAATCTGCAGAGTAGGATTCGACGCACATTATTGGTAGCTCTAAGTATAGCCGTTGTGGTAGGAGCCTGCATATCCTTTATTCGAGTAGTAGGTGTGCATGGCGTCGTAGAGACTGGTAGAGAACCATCCGATACTATACTAGGGAAATTCATAGCTTTATACGCAGATATCTACGAGAAACGATTCATAACCCAAGATATGGTGGTATGGTTTGAAACACAAGAGTGGATTTCGAATATATCCTACTGCATGGCTACTATAGACTTCTCGTTTGAAAGAGCGGTGAGCACAGAAGCTGAAATAGTTTATGGCGATATGAGCTGGAGGATGATAAAAGTATATAGTATAGATCCAGAAGCTTTTGCGAAGCTTTATAAGCTTAACACATATACGCTGGGAGGATATCTACTGTCGAATGAGTCAGCAGCCTTAATACCTTCAACGCTAGGTATACCGATAGGGGAAACTATACAAGTTAACTTACTCCTACTTGGCGAGGATATTATACGTATACCATTGGGTAGGGTGAAGGTTAAAGGCTTATTCAACCCAGGAGCTTTATCCGAAGTTAAAAGGTTTGATGGAAAGCCTATGTTCGAGAACCCGGATTATACGGTTATAGTTTCGATGAATAGTCTACCGACAGTGGTAGCTGGTATAAAGGCTTTCGATATACCATGGCTATTCGTAATACCTAAAGATGAGGTTTTAGATTTAGCTGAGAAGGCGGAGGAGATTGTCCATCTATTCGGCTGCGATGTATGCGTACCTGTGGATGGATATCTCGTATCGTATGAGGAGGTTCATATGTATAGATTTGTAGGTTTAAGCGGTGTAATCGTGCCCATAGCTATAGTATGTTTAATGGTATATCTCACCATGTACTCGACTATATATGAGAGGGGTAGGGATCTTAAAGTCCTAGCGGTGTTAGGTGGTACACCCAGATCTATAACTAATATACTTCTAACCGAGGGGGTGATCCTAGGTTTATTCTCCAGCTTCATAGGATACTTCGGAACATACCTGGTATACCTACTGCTAGATAGGATATCGATGATAGCTTCTACTCTTGGATACTGGAAATTAACGAGTTTGATAAGCTTAGAGTCTATACCGTGGGGGGCTCACACAATACTACTATCCCTAATCATAGGAACGATAATACCCCTACTATCAGTCTATCTTTCAACCGTGAGAGCAAAAAATATAGCTCTCGTTAGTAGGGAATCTAGGAGAAGCGTGGAGAGAGATCTTAGGATCATAGGTGAGAGGGGGGAGTTCCCGCTACCGATAAGGACTACGATGTTTGAGGGTGATCTCCTCTACGTGTATTTCGAGGAATTATTCTCGACTAAACTCAAGTCTATAAAGGCTCCAGGACAACTATTCCAGGATGGAACCTTCGAGTTCAGATTCCCGATACTCTCCGAAGCTCAACTTGCGATAAACTGTAGGCTTATAGGCGTTAGGAGGGATGAGACTATATATCCGATAATAGAGTTTCCAGCAGAATTTAGAGGATCGAAAGCCCTCCACGAGTTTCTATACAAGCTTGAAAAGCTTAGCTTAGGCTACACTGTATGGAAAGAATCTAAATTGAAAATAAAGATAGTGAGGACAGCTCCTACGAAGAAGGAGAGAACACCTGAGGATATACTAGCGGAGGTTAAGCTTATAGAAGATGAGATCAAGCTTGTAAGGAGTAAACTAGATAGATTGGAGTCCATGAGACCTAAAGTTTCATCTGCGATATACGAGGAGTATCGTGGGAAGTACACGGCGCAGATAGAGGAGCTTATGAGGAAGCTTAGACCTCTAGCTCTAGAGCTTGAACCATACTATGATATCCTATTAGATGAGGTTAAAAGGATAGGTTTAGAATTGGAGAAGCTTGATGTTGCGAGGAATCTCGGGGAGCTTAGCGAGGAGGAGTACATGGAGAGAGCCTCACCGCTAGAAGAGCAATTGAAGAGTATTAATCTTAGGATAGTGGAGCTTGATAATCTATTTAAAGAGTTGAAGTTACCGAGGGGTATGAGAACATTAACTAGTAAACGTAGTGGAGAAACCTAAAAATTACCGATTAAAATCCAAATATTCTCTACTGTAAACCTGCTATCTACCGAATTCTGATAGCATCGATCTAAAGGTTGAAGCTAAACCTCTCTGATCGCTCATTAATGCTATGAATCTAAACCCTTCCTCCGCATACTTCTTAGCCTGTTCGATGCTAAACGTATGTATACCCGGTGTTACACTATACTTTTCGCATACCTTTAAGACTTTATCCAAGGCTTCCCTAAACTTCGGATGATCAAACATCGTAGGTATACCTAGGTTAACCGATAAATCCATGGGCCCTACGTAGGCTACATCTATACCTTCAACCGAAAGTATATCTTCGAGGTTATCTATAGCTTTAGCAGTCTCGATCTGCACTATCAATACAAGCTCCTCATCCTCAAACCTCCTATAGTAGTCTAGGAAGGGCCTCTCACCATACCTTATACACCTCCTAGGACCCACCCCCCTAACACCTCTAGGGGGATACCTCACATATCTCACAGCCGCTTCAGCCTCCTCACGCGAATTAACCCATGGAATAAGCACACCTTCAGCTCCTACATCTAAAACCCTCTTTATAACGACCATATCATTCCACGGTACTCTCACTATAGGCGTTATTTCACTACCCTTTAAAGGCATCATGAGAATCTCTAGATCGCTTACATCAAGTGGGGAATGCTCCATATCGAATACAAGCCAATCGAACGGTAGCGTCGAAAGGATATCTACTACATCTGGATGGTTTATAGTTATCCATGTACCTAAAGCCATCTCACCCTCCTTTAAAGCTTTCTTCAATCCCGCCATAACCAACACCACGATAGGTAAATATAGCCTTAATATAACGATAGATAAATCTTCCGGTGAATGCATGCAGATCCTTCACGATATTCTCCGAAGGTACAATAGGTGATGGGATATTATGGAGACGATATTAGATCTCATCAGAAGTACTTCACTTTCCCCCACATAGGGTTATAACCATATTGGATGAGAGACGATCCTATGAGTAGCTAGGTAGGGTGAACCTATATATTATCCATTCCGATATCTTCATTGGAGGGATGTATATGGTGCTAACAGAGCATGAATCCAAGCTACTACTAACTCTATCCTCTTCGAGCAGGCCTCAGATGATATCTCAGCTAGTTAAGAGAAGTTTGATGAGCCCATCGACACTCTATAGAGCGGTCGAGGGTTTGTTAGAGAAGGGCCTTATAGCCGAGGATAGGAGTAGAGGTATAAGAGTTATAAGGCTTACGGATAAGGGTGGGCGTATCGCTAAGCTTTTAGAGGAGATAGAGAGGATAATCCATGAATGATATTATACTCATCCTCGAAAATCGATCGATCTGTATATACTTAATATGAATCGACGTGCGGGAATTTATATGCATACGCTGGATGCAAAACCGTTTGTAAGAGATTTTGATTAAAGCTTAATATCCGCGTAGATCTTGAAATAGATGTGAAAGCTATCGACGGCGGTAGACATGCGATGTGTCTAGCGATACCTGGTCTAATTATCGAGATAGATGGTGTTATCGGTAAAGTGGATTTCGGAGATGGTACTATCAGAAGAGTTAACCTTGCTCTACTCGAGGGAGTTAAGCCTGGAGATTACGTACTAGTACATGCAGGTTATGCTATCCAAATCGTATCAAAAGATTATGCTCGTGAAACTTTAGAGTTATGGAGGAGGATTCTATCTATAGGGGAGGATCTAAATTCGAATACCGTAGGGGATGATGATGAGTAAAATTATCGTGACGGAAGATGAAGGTGAGAAGCTCGATATAGAGTTGGAAGAGAGTATAACCGAGCGTAACAGGATATTAGCTAATGAGAATCGCAGGATTCTAGATAGCTATAAGGTTAGAGCTATAGATGTTATGGGGGCTACAGGATCTGGAAAAACCACTTTAATACTACAGATTTGCAGGAGGATTAAAGATAGGTATCGTATAGCTGTTATAAAGGGGGATTTGACCTCTAGCATAGATTCAGATATGATCATGAGAGAGGGGGTGGATTCTGTACAAGTTAACACAGGTAGAGAATGCCATCTTGATGCAAGCCAGATAAGAAGAGCTCTAGAAAAACTCGATTTATCCAATCTAGAAGTAATATTCATAGAGAACGTAGGTAACCTTATATGCCCAGCCGAGTTCCCGCTGGGTAGTCATAAACGCATAGTTGTGATAAGCGTAACGGAGGGCCCCTATACAGTCGTTAAGCATCCATTCATGTTTATGGATGCAGATATAGTCGTTATAAATAAGATGGATTTAACTGAAGCTATGAAGATAGACCCAGATAAACTTGTTCAAGATATAAGAAAAGTGAATCCCAGAGCTCATATAGTTAAAGCTATATGTCGAGATGGAGTAGGTATAGATGAAGTTATACGTGCTCTAGATTTGTAGAGCAGCCCGACCCCCATCATAGTAGGTGGATGTTTATGCATGAATTCTCGATAGCATCCCAGATGGCGGATATAGTTCTAACAGAGGCTAGACGTAGGCATGCGAAGAAGGTATTAGAGGTTAGGGTGAGGATCGGGAGATTCTCGTTCGTTAACCCAGATCAGCTTAGATTCTCTCTAGAAGCTATAGCTGAAACAGAACCCCTCCTAGACGGTGCACTATTCACCATCTCGGAGGAAGAGGCTATAGCCGAATGTATAGAATGCAGTTATAGATGGGAGATCGAGAGTGGAGATAATCCTTTATATCATTACTTTCCACCTCTTGTTCGATGCCCTAGATGCGGTGGTATATCTAGGCTTATTAAAGGAAGAGATTGTATAGTCGAAGGTATACGTATCGAGGTTTAGCTATGCTTAGGTTTAGGGATAAGGCTATAGCCGCTAAGGTGTTGGAGAAGATTAGGGATCTCGGTGTTAAAGCTAGATTCATGAATATATGCGGTACGCATCAAGATACGATAGTAAGGTATAGCTTGGATACCCTACTAGAACCTTATGGTATAGAACTCATAGCCGGTCCAGGATGCCCTATATGCGTTACCACTGCTAGAGAATACATGGAAGCTATGATACTAGCTTCTAAAGGGAAGATCGTAACTACTTATGGTGATGCTGCTAGAGTTAGGATTAAAGGGAGAAGCCTAATTTCGCTTAGGGGCGAGGGCGCGGATGTACGGATAGTTTACAGCATCGATGATGCTGTCGATATAGCTGTGAAGAATCCAGATAGAGACGTGGTCTTCTTAGCAGTCGGATTCGAAACTACAGCTCCCGCTACAGCTTACACCATATTATCCGATCCACCTAAGAACTTCTACATACTAAGCTGTCATAGACGCATACCGCCTGCTATAGAGGCCTTACTCTCCTTAGGCGAGATAAGGATCGACGGATTCATAGATCCAGGACATGTGAGTACCATCATAGGTATCGAGCCGTACGAAAGGATAGTCTCTAGTTTCCCTATCCCACACGTAATATCTGGTTTTGAGCCGCTAGACGTACTTATATCCGTCTACATGCTTGCCAGACAGATTAAGAGGGGGGAGGCTAAGGTTGAGAATGAATATGGTAGAGCTGTTAGGAGAGAAGGGAATCCTAAAGCTTTGAAGCTTATCGAGGAAGTTTTCGAAACGGTCGATCTCGAGTGGAGGGGGCTTTCTAGAGTAAGTAACTCGGGTATGCATCTTAGAAAGAAGTATGAGGATCGAGAAGCTAGGCTGGTTTTCCAAGACGAGATAGATTTGCACGGTGATTATAGCGAGCCTAAGGGCTGTCTATGCTCGGAGGTGCTTAGAGGTTTAGTTAAACCGAGGGATTGCCCGTTATTCTCTAATGTTTGTACACCTTTAAACCCTATAGGTCCATGCATGGTATCGATAGAGGGGGCATGCTACATCGAGTATAAGCATAGGAGAGGGATAGCGTAGCTGCGAAAGCGTTAAATCATCGAGCAGTAGAGCGATCTTAGAGTTGGTTTAGAGCGTGGTTGGCATGGAGAGTATAAGGGTGAGAGCTCCTGCTTCATCTGCTAATCTCGGAGCTGGTTTTGACTGCTTTGGTTTAGCTTTGGAAGATCCATACGATATAGTAGAGGTTTCGATAACTCGTGGAAATGGGATGCATCTGAAGATTTCTGTAGAGGGTTATCCTGTACCGCTAGAACCTGAGAGGAATACCGGCGGATATGTAGCTTTAAGTATGATGAGAGATTTCGGCTTAGAAGATGGAATTGAGATAAAGATCTGGAAAAATATACCTCCAGGATCAGGGCTAGGTTCATCGGCCGCTACAGCTTCAGCCGTAGCTTATGCTATAGATAAGCTGTACGATCTGAAGCTATCCCAAGATAAGCTTATACGGTATGCTTCACTCGGCGAAATAGTATCTGCCGGAACTCCGCATTTAGATAACGTCGCACCAGCTATATTAGGGGGATTCACCATAATAGCCGGTACCCCTCCGAAGATCTATTCATTCAAACCTGACGATAGATTAGGCGTAGTCGTTATCCTACCGTATGCGAGTAAAGCCTCGACGTATGAAGCAAGGAAGATTCTACCTACTATGATAAGTTTATCATCAGCGTACCGTAACGTAGGGTATGGAAGCTTAACCGTGTTAGGTTTGATCCTAGGACGTATAGATCTACTTAGGGACGGTATGAGGGATGAGGTTGTCGAACGTATTAGAGCTTCCCACGGCTTCGCACAGCTTTACGATGAGGTACGCAGGTTAGCTGAAGAGCTTGAAGTAGGTATAGCTCTAAGCGGTGCGGGACCGGCTTACATAGCTATAACGTATCATGAGAGAGTGGAATCTACGGCAGAATCTTTTAGGAAGATCTTCGAGGAGAAAGGTATAGGGTGCAGGATATACATTACAAAGGTGGGTAGGGGTGTATACGAGGTTACATGAATACTTCGACGTAAGGTGTATAGATTGCGGCCAGAGTTATGGAGTAGATGAAATCGTATATACATGTAGAGGATGCGGCGGTCTACTGGAAGTTCATCTAGATACCGAGAGATTAAGCGACATAATAAGTATAGGTTTATGGCGTAAACGCCCTCTAAACGTTTGGCGGTATCGAGAACTTCTACCTATATTCGATGATTCAAAGATAGTAAGCATGAATGAAGGGGGTACACGATTGTTAAGATGCCGTAATCTAGCTAAGGAGGTAGGATTAGAAAACCTCTATATCAAATGCGAGGGCGATAATCCTACGGGTAGCTTTAAAGATCGAGGGATGAGTATAGGTGTTTCGAAAGCTTTAGAACTCGGGTTTAAAGCAACGTTATGCGCATCTACCGGGAATACAGCTGCTAGCTTAGCCGCATATTCAGCTAGAGCTGGTCTTAAATGCTACGTGCTAGTGCCGGCTGGAAAGATAGCGTTAGGTAAGCTATCGCAGGCTATGATGTATGGAGCTAGGGTGCTGGCTGTAAAGGGGGGTTTCGATTCAGCGTTGAAAGTAGCGATACAAATCTGTCTAGAGGAGGAGAGGATATATCTTCTCAACAGTGTAAATCCTTTCAGGATAGAGGGGCAGAAGACCGCTGCCTTAGAGATATTCGATCAACTCGGTTTCAACCCAGACAATATAGTGATACCAGTAGGTAATGCAGGGAATATATCGGCATACTGGAAAGGGTTCGATGAGTTAAGGATGCTAGGGTTGACCGAGAAACTACCTAGGATGCATGGAGTGCAAGCTAGAGGAGCAAACCCGCTCGTGAAAGCTTATAGATCTATGAGCTGGGTTGTGGAGCCTGTCGAAAACCCGGAAACGGTAGCTACGGCTATAAGGATAGGGAATCCTATCAGCTGGAAGAAGGCTCTTAGAGCTGTGCATGAATCTAAAGGCTCTATGATCGATGTATCCGACGAGGAGATACTAGATGCACAGAAGCTCGTAGCTAGGATGGAGGGGTTGTTCATAGAACCTGCTAGTGCTGCTTCTATAGCAGGTGTAAAAAGGCTTGTGGAGGAAGGTGTTATCGATAGGAATGAGGTAACGGTATGTATAGCTACTGGACATGGGTTGAAAGATCCGGAAATCGCTTTGAAGATTTGTGAGCCGCCTATAGAAGTTGACCCCGATACTGAGAGTCTTAGGAGGGTGCTAACGGTATGAGGATAGCTTTATTCGGCTATGGTAACGTAGGTAGAGCGGTAGCTAGACTGCTAGAATATAGAAGGATGTATCTAGAGAAGATCGGTTTATACCCGAGGCTCGTAGCGGTCGCGGATAGTAAAGGTGTAGCGATAAACCCTAGAGGTTTGGATTATTGGAAGTTGGAGGAGGTTAAGCTATCGAAGGGTAGTGTAGGTTTTTATCCAGATTACGGTAGGATCGGGGTTAAAGCGATCGAAATAGTATCGGATAGACTCGTAGATTTTGATGTACTTATAGAAGTTACACCTACGAATATAGTGGATGGGGAACCTGGATTAACGCATATAAGGGAAGCTCTGAAAGCCGGTCTACACGTAGTTACAGCTAATAAGGGGCCGTTAGCTCTAGCTATGCCTAGTCTACTAGAGCTAGCTCGCCACAGCGGGAGGGAATTAATGTTTAGCGGAACTGTAGGTGGAGGAACACCGTTTATAAGATTTGCTGAAAAATGTTTAGCTGGGGATCGTATTTTAGGTTTAGAAGGGGTGCTTAACGGTACATGCAACTATATACTATCCGCGATGGAGAGGGGGTTATCGTTTAAGCAGGCTTTAGGAGAAGCTCAAAAGCTTGGATACGCTGAGGCAGATCCATCGATGGATGTAGATGGATGGGATACAGCTTGTAAAATCGTCATACTAGCCGTACACATACTAGGGATTAGGGTAACTCTAAGGGATGTAGCTGTTAAGGGTATAAGAGAGGTAGCAGAGGAACATGTACTTGAAGCTTGCAGAAGGGGGGCTACTATTAAGCTTTTAGGCTTCATAGATGCTGAAAGGAGGATAGCCTCTGTATCCCCAGTCGAAGTTCCAAGGGATAGCCCGTTAGCAGTTCCCGGTAACTTAAACGCGTTGACGTTCCATGTAGAGAATCTAGGAGACGTAACCGTAATAGGTAGGGGTGCGGGCGGGGTTGAAACCGCTAACGCTATATTGAAGGATCTTGTAGAGCTAAAACAAAGGCTTCAAACCAAGGGTATCTAGCTTAGCGCAATTTCTAAGGAAAGATTAAATTCTCACCTTTAACCTATATCCGGTTTGATGGGGGAACTGTTCAGGAGGTATATGGAGGTTAAAGCCAGGAAGTATAAAGGATTCATTCAGCCACCTACAGCTGAAGCTGAGAAGATATCCCTCCCAGAGTTCTATATGGGTCGAAGTTATGGTAGATTCCTACTATCATCCTCTGAAGCCTATATGCTTAGAAGAGAGATAGAGCTACTAACATCTACGGTAAATAAGCTTAGATTTTACGTGAAAATACTGTTTACGATGATATTAGTCTTGCTAGGATTGCTTCTAACCAAAATTGTAGGAGTGTGGTGATATGAGCAGTTTAAAAGCAAAGGTTAGAATATTGATGTCAGAAATAAAATCTAGATTCATAGGAAACGAGAAGGCTGTGGAGGTTGCCATACTTAATCAACTACATCGGAGAAGCGCTACTCTCATAAGAGCGCCAAGGGGGGCTGGAAAATCTACGTTAATGCTATTACTGCTTAAAGGATTATGCGGAGACGATTTTGTGGTGATCTCAGGTGCATCTGAAGTTAGGAGGGGGGAGGTTATAGGTAGGCTCCATATACCTTCACTCGAAAGAGAAGGAGTTGAAAAAGTCGTATGGTCGGAGTTTGTGAAGAGTAGAGGTAAAGGTTTAGATGAAGTTAATAGGTTGAATCCATACACTACAGCTGGAATATATCATTTCATGCAATTCGGCGAAGTATGGTCTTATGGTAAGAGATTGAAGATAGGCGATTACATATTGATAGCTAACGAGAATCCGAACGATGCTGGTACATTCATCCATCCACCACCATTCTATGATAGATTCGATGTATGCATACTCCTGAGAACTTTAAGTTTAAGCGAGAAGTTTAGGCTAGAAGAGACTTTGAAGAAGTTTAAGGGCATGCTCATAGAAAGTATGCCTCAAGTATTAGAGGCGAATGAACTCGAAGAGATACGTAGGGAGGTTTCTGAGATAGAGATAGATGTCGAAACTCTAGGTATGATAAACATGGTTGTAAGAGATCTTCAAGCCTGTATAAGGGATAAAGAGCTTGCCGATGTTAAACCTCCAGCTCTATGCAGCGGATGTCATTTTGTCAGAGAAACATGTAGTAAGATACGTGAACCACCAAGTGAAAGAAGCGTGATATCGCTTACAGAACTCGCTAAAGCTAAGCTATGGCTTGAAGGGAGATTATCCGAAGACTCCCTATGGGAGCTTATACCTTGGACGATAATGCATAGAGCCTCCCTAACCGATTCCAGGAATCTACTTAGTAGTTGGGCTGAAATCCTCTCCAAGGAGAGGGAGAAGGTTAAAGATAGAGAAGCCCGGGGACATTGGCTTATACTACTCAAGCTATCTGAGAATTTCGATCAAAAACTATATAGCTATGCTAAGGACTTGTCTTTGGAAGATCCAGTATTTGCTGAGGAGCTCAGGAGGCTTGAAGAGAAGTGGTCTTCGGAAGGAGTTCTAAAAGATCTGAAGTAAGAGGTATAGAGTATCTACTGAAGGATTCTATCGAAGCTTATAGGCAGGCCTTCCAAGAGCTATTTCAGCCTCCATGCAGCTTCCTAGGAACTATCGGTAGAAGGTGGATGGAAGGGCTTAGCTCTCTAAGGGGATTCGTAGGTATACCTGTGGAGCAAGCTCTTAAAGCTAGTAATCCTAAACTCTATCTTTTATGGTACTATAGGCATACCCTTTCGCATGCACACTATTGCCCGTACGATATATCGACCGCTGATCTACTCTATAGATCCGCCTTAGAAGTAGTTTCAGATCGTAAGCTGGCGAAGCTGGCTTTAACCCTATTCTCCGATATACAGGTAGATTGCATATACCTTCCAGCTAGATTCGACGAGGATCCATACCATGTGATGGTAGATCTATCAGCAGACAATCTTGAAACCCCACTTGATATATACAATGCGGTATATAGATTCTTCTATCCAAAGATTAGAGGGAGAAAGATATCGAAAGATCTCGAAGTCTATGGAGGTATGATAGCCAGTGTTATCGTTCAACCTAAAACTTGGATAGCTAAAGTTAGAGATATAGCTGCAATACTCCATAGGCTTGTATGGTATAGAGGAGGATACGATGGTAAAGCTTTGGATAGACTACGTAGGATGCCTATCGTCTTAAGGGAAGATTTAGGGGATGGAGGAGTGGATAAGATAGCTGAGGAAGCTCTAGGTAAAGCTAGGAATAGAGAGGAGGCTAAAGCATTATATGAGGAATGGATAAAACCTAGGATAACCGGAGATAAGAGAATAACGGCTAAACTTGATAGGAAATTAGATAAAAGCGGAAGAAAAGTTGGTGTAGAGACAGGGGGGAGGGAGCCTAAAATCCCAACTAGATATAGTAGATTGTTGAAAAAGCTTAATAAGGATAAACTTGAAGAGGCATCATGGCTTAGATACTGGTATAGAGCTAGAGCCTTAGCATCTATACTAGAGTATTCTATGCATATAGGTGAGAGGGGTATTAAGGTTAAGGATGATGCATACCCTGTAGAATGGTCTATAGAGGATGAGATAGAAGATCTAGATATCGAAGCTAGTATAGATGAGGGAAGGCTTAGATTGGAGGTAAATACTATCAAGTGGATTCAAACGGAGCTTCAAGGTGGAGCTACACCTAGGGAAGGGATCTCACCTTATGTAATCGTAGTATTGGATACGAGTAGTAGTATGACTTCCGCCTATGACCCTGCTTCTATAGCAGGGTTCATAGCTTATGTGAACACCATCAGAAGCGGCGGTAAAGCTTCCATAATAAACTTTTCTTCCAAATACTTGGAGGCCAACTGGAATGATGACGATGAATTGAAAGAAATCCTATTATCATATCATCAAGGAGAATTAACCATACTACCTACACATATAATTAGAAGACTTGTAGAGGAGGCGAGGACTCGATGCTTTATAGTGATAATAACAGATGGAGGATTCCAGAATATAGACGAAGCCTATAATGATCTTAAAAAAATAGTAGATTACGAACATCAAATAGTACTCCTCCATATTCAACAAGGTGGATATTATCCTGATAATGTAAGGAGATTATCTGAGATAAATAGGATAACGATATATAGAGTCTACGATCCAGAAAAAGATCTCTCTAGAATCATACTGAAATATACATTCCATCCACAATATGGATACTAAGTATATTCCCTCCATACATAACCGCATCTTACGCATTTAAAAAATTTCGTCGCATCTCTATCTATATCTTCAGTCTGAGAGATCCAACAATAAGCTTTCATATAACCGCATTTAGGGCACTCGATAGTAGTGGTGGGTAGTGGCTTATACATATCTACATTACTCTCCACGACAGAGATAACTTCTTTTTCCTTGAGAGAGATTATGCTCTCCTCCCGAACACCACTCTCACTACCTGTATAAGTGTAACCGCATTTAGGACAGGTAAACATTATGGAAGAGCCTTTCCTTTCACTCTTAATCCTTGATCCGCAGATAGGGCAGAACCTCATATCGATTTGTAGTCGAAACATGACCATTCATGACAATATAAACTTTTCCTTTACCGTGGATATCGTCCCTCTCTGCATCGATATGAAATGTTATATTAGGTAAAGCTTTGCAGAGGTGAACTATCTAGAGCTAACTCGTACGGCTGGTATATTTCCTCAAAGAGTTTTTAGAGCCAACTTGATTCGACATTTTACCTAGATGCTGTATATAGTTATGGATTGCTGTTAATGGAGTGTAAGTATCTTTAATACTTTGATGCTCAAGGTGAGAAGCATGAATATATTTACTAGTAATACCTCTACGGATAGGGAGGCTATGCGGGATTAGGCTGTATAACCATAAGAAAATAGGCTTAGCGATATTACTCGGCTATTTTCGAGTGTTAGCTATTTAAATAGCTTGCCGGGACAGCCGGATTCTGTGAGCAAGATGGAGAGATGGATCGAACTTAATAGAATAAATAGGTCTGGTAGGATAAACGCTGAAGAACTCGAGGAGATCTATACAAGGATGATTTTCTGTACGCATGTATACTCTGAAGTAGGGGAACGAGTGATCTCGCATAATAAAGCTATGGGACTAACCCTGATCGAGAGGAAGTATAGATGCGAGAAGTGCGGCGGAGAAATAACGATGACTACATGGGAAGAACTCTCTAACGTTTAATTATGAGAACCAGCTATTAACATCAGTTAGCTGAATAGGATTGGGGAAAAGCATAGGTAGGATTAGAGAGGAGTTAGAAAGAGTCTCAGAGGAGAGGAGGAACATACAAAGATTATTCTATGAATTAAGGGATAAGATAAAAAATATAAATGATAAATGTAGATCATTAAACGAGGAGATTAATAAGTTAAAGAAAGAATATCATAAAACTAAAGATGATATAAGGGAAGCTATAGAAAAATTAAGGAATATAACATATAATATAAGAGAAAGAAGAAACATGAGGAAAAAAATTTATGAAGAAATAAATATAATGAAGAAAAAAGTTACCAAACCGTACAGCTATGTTAAAAATAGGTTAGAAAAATTGAATTATATGATTCAAATCCATCCAACAGATCCAAATTGGGAGAAAGATACAATTCAAGAAATGAAACAATTATCTTCAGATATGAAGATATATAAAGAGATAAGTAAAAAGAGAGAACTTTTAATATCTATTAGATTTGAAGAAGAAACTTTAAAAATTGAGGCATCAAATCTTAGGAAACATATAGATGAATTGAAGATCAAGATGAATAATATTAGGTTAGCCATAATAGATAAGAAGGATACATTATATAAATTAATTAAGGAGAAAGAAGAAATTAAAGTTAAATTAAATGAGGTTGCAAATATCCTGAATGAATTACGTGAAAGGGAAATGCAGCTGTTAGAATATATTAAAACTGAGCATGAAAGTATACAGAGTGAGAAGATGGAGAGGAGGCTACAGCTACTGAAAGCTATAGCCGAGGAAGCTGAAAGAAAGCTCAGACAAGGTGGAAGGCTTACAAAGCTCGAGATAGAAGCTCTCGCTATATTTAAGGGAGGTGATGAGAGTGAATAGTAGACGTATAATCATCTTATGTGTAGATCACGATGATGATATAGGAAGGAAGACAGGTATCAAGACGCCTATAATCGGTGAGGATTCCATTAGAGAAGCTGCTATCCGTTTACTAATGGCGGATCCCTCTGAAGCTGATGCTAATACAATGTTCGAAGCCTTGAAGATTCTGAACGATCTGAGAAGGAAGAGCCAGGATGAAGAGTACGAAGCCGCGGTGGTAGCAGGTTCTACGGTAGGAGGCGTAGAATCTGATCGAAAGATAGCTGAAGAGATCGAGAATATCGTAAAGAATTTCAAAGCTGATGCAGCGATACTCATATCGGATGGATATAGCGATCAAGTGGTAGCCCCTATAATCCAATCCTTCGTACCTATAATATCGGTTAGAAGATTTGCTGTCAAACATAGCGAGGCATTAGAGACGACATGGTTTATACTCCTCACGTACCTGAAAACTGTACTCTCAGATAGAAGATATTCTAGATGGGTTTTAGGCTTACCAGGTATGATAATAGTTATTTTCACAACGTTCTTCCTACTATCGATGATGTACCCGGCTATACCCTTCCTAACATATGCTCAGATAGTAACGTTGCTTATACTTGGATTCGCACTTTTAGTTAGAGGGTTTGGTATAGATGAAGTTGTAGCTCAAGCCATTCGAACGGTTTCTAGGAATCCATCCATACTGCTTAACATCACATCTGTGATAGTATTCGTATCGTTCATTATCATAGGGATTATTCAAGCTTCAGGTAGGATTATACGGCTATATCCTCTAGAGCAGCTTAGCGATATGAATTTCCTGCTATCCCATTTAAACGAGTTATCTTACGCCTTCATAGACGAATCTACGACATATTTCGCTATAGGATTATCGCTATTCATCATAGGTAGAGCAGCCTACTTCTTTATAACTAAAGACGAACGATTCTGGGGTAGTATACCGAGTATCACGACCGTCTTCATGCTAGCAGAAGCGGTGAAGAGAGCCGTGTATATGATCATACGCTTACCTGAAGACTTCTTCGATCCACATATCATACAGCTCATCATATGGATACTGCTAAGTATAGTATCGATAGCTGGAGTAACTGCTTTAACACATAAGTTAAAAGCTAGATACGGGCATCTCCTAACCGGGAGGTAGTTAAGCTTGTATGGTATAATAGGTGGTAGCGGATTTGAATCTATCATGGATCTTGAGAGCACCATAAGTATGCGAACACCTTATGGATCAGTAATACTGCATACCGGTAAGCTGGGAGGTGTAGAGGTAGCTTTCCTACGTAGACATGGGGTAAGACATGAGTATCCGCCACATAGAGTAAACTATAGGGCTAACATATATAGCTTCCATAGGCTTGGAGTTGAGAGGATAATAGGTCTAAACGCCGTAGGAGGTATAAAAGAGTATATGCATCCGGGAGATATAGTCATACCACATGATTACGTAGATTTCACTAAAGGTAGGAAGTATACGTTCTACGATGGACCTAAAGTCGTTCACATAGATGTATCCCAACCCTACTGTCCAGAGCTACGTAGATCCATAATAAAGGCGGCTTTGGAAGTGTGTCCAGAGAGATTATGGGATAGAGGAATCTATGTAGCTACAGAGGGAGCTAGATACGAAACTCCAGCTGAGATAAATATGTTCAGATCACTAGGATTCGATGTAGTAGGTATGACTGGATGTCCTGAAGCAGCTCTAGCTAGAGAACTTGGAATATGCTATGCGACGATATGTCTAGTAACCAATCGAGCTGCTGGACTCCAGGATAGACTTACTACTAAAGAGGTTTTAGCGGTAGCTAAACAATGCATTACATATATAGCTAAAATAGCCGAATTAACGTTTACCAAGTACCTAGCTAGAGAGAGAACATGCAGATGTAGAGAGGCTTTATCTGAAGCCGAATTTTAATAGATGAAACTATGGAAAACGATTTGCGAAACCCTATGAAACATTCTCTCCTAATCTTCCCGTAGAATCCCTTATCTCGAAGAATAGCATAATATTCCTAATCAGGTGGTAGTATGAGGAAAATCGTTATCGCCGCAACCTTATCGATCATCGCGATGATGGTAGCTCTACCTACTATCTCAGAAGCATTCAGATACCACTATTACCATTATGGGAGAGGATTCAAACCTATAGCTACATATAGTGATGAAGAGATAAAGCGCGTATCACAAATTGCTGAAGATGAAGATGCTAAAGGTTTACGTATATTTTGGAATAATTTGATTAAAAGATGTAGATTAACAAAAATTTCTAATAGAATAGAGATTAGTGAAGAGTATAAAACTAATATTATAAATGTACTAAATAGTGATGAAGATGTAAGTAAGCTCTTAGAAAACGGTTACAATATAACTGCGATAATACCTATCATTAAAGCCGTAGTGCAAGGTAATGGCGAAGTAGTATTAAAGGCTACGGAAGCTACGGTAACCCTACGTAAGAATAGCGAAGGGATAGCTTACGTAGAAGTGAATCTTGAACTAGGTAAAGTAACTAGGATAGTTATATTGAGTAAGACGATAATAGAGAAGTAGATAATAGAATGCAGTTAATTAATACATTTAATCTTTCCCTATTTTATTTATTATTCTAGCATAAAGAGAGAGCTAAATATTGTAGGAGAGATATCCGACCCCTCTATCCAGCTGTCCCATGGGTGGGTTAACCTATCCATCATCGTAGCCTCTAGCTTAGAGGCTATCCTCAGGTAGGCCCGTCAGCCATGGGTCCCCACTTAGCAGCGGGGATCGAATCTGGGAGGAACTTGAAGGATACTATCGATATCAGAAGCTAATTAATCCTACTCATGGTCCACTAGACTGAACACTTATTAGGGAGTTGATTCTTCTGAGAAAGGAATTAGTCTATGATAGAGATAGATGAGTGTAGAAGGGTTTTTCGCAAGGTTAAGCAAGCGGTTAAACGTATCGTAGGTGTAGAGAGACCTGGATTAACGTTAGCTATACAAAAATTGCCTCCTTACATAGAGGCATATCATCCTGTAGGTACGCACTATATAGTCGTTAATAAGGAGATTCTGAATGAATTATTCTCTAAAACCAGTGATAGAAATTCTATAGAAACTTACCTCTTCCCGATACTTCTACATGAATATTTACATTCATTCGGTTTTGATGAAAACTATACATATCATCTTACGATCGATATCTGTAGTCGGCTATTTGGAGGAGATAGTTTAGCCGTACGTATAGCTAAATACGGTATCTCAACCCTAATCGGTAGACCTGAAGTCTGGAATGAAAATGGGGAGAAGAGCTTGGAAATTATCGGTGACTTAGATCTGGAAAATCAGAGCTACATAACTTAGAATGGGGAAACTTTATCTTAGCTTATAGATCTCTAGATTCTTCGATCCTACGTGTATGAGAGATATATCCGTCAAATAGTATTGAAAGATTTCGGTCCGGAAGGACAGGAGAAGCTTAGAAAGACTAGTGTATGCGTAGTAGGGCTTGGAGGATTAGGCTCTATAGTATCGCTGTACTTAGCCGGGATGGGTGTTGGTCGACTCAGGATAATCGATAAAGATATCGTAGAGAAGGTTAATCTTCATAGACAGATCCTGTATGACATGGAGGATCTAGGGAGGCTTAAAGCCTACGCTGCTAGGGATAAACTTCGTAAATTGAATCCTGAGGTATGTATAGAAACTTTAGCTTACCAGATCGATGAAGATTCCGTAGAGGAAGCCATTCGAGGGGTAGATATCGTTTTAGATGGATTAGATAACTTCAAAACGCGACGTATAGTGAATAAGACATGCTTCGAATACGGTATACCATACGTATATGCTAGCGTTATAGAAACCTATGGGTCCGTAAGCGTATTCAAACCAGGTGAAACAGCATGCTTCGAGTGCATATTTAGAGATGTATCAGATGATGAGCTACCTAGATGCGAGGAGGTTGGTGTACTACCTGCAGCTGTAGGTGTCGTGGCTTCAATAGAAGTAGCAGAGGCTATCAAGCTTATACTAGGATGGAAGCCGAATCTCATAGGTAAGATGGCTTTCATAGATATACGCTCTCTATCATTTTACGTATTCGAAGTTTCTAAGAATCCTAAATGTCCTATATGTAGCAAGACGTAGGGAAAGAGGCTGGGTATCTTTAAGTATAAATACCTCATACTATTTTTCTAAGGATCTATAGAGATGAAGGTTGTAGCAGGACCGAGTTCTCAGGAGTTAGCACACAGAGTGGCTGAGCAGCTTGGTATAAATTTAGTCGAAAGCTCCTGGAAACACTTTCCTGACGGGGAATTCTACTTTAGATTCCATGAGGATATCGCCGGAGAGGAGTTGATAATAGTTCAGAGCCTCTATCCACCGCAGAACGAGCATATATTCGAACTTCTTACCATAGTTCATACAGCTAAAGATCTCGAAGCTTCGAAGATAATCGTTTTCGCTCCATATCTAGCATACAGTAGGCAGGATGAAAGATATCTTCCAGGTGAAGCTATTACTTCTAAGCTTCTAGCTGAAATCCTATGTAAGATAGGTATAGATGCTATATACACCGTCGATATACACAACTTCAAAGTACTCGAATACTATACGGTACCAGCCTACAACCTTATAGCTTCACCTCTAATAGCTAGATACTTTGTAGAAAGTAAACGGTTAACGAAGCCGTTTCTCTTAGCCCCAGATGACGAGGAGGCAGCTATAAAGAGAGTGGAGGAAGCTTCGAAGGCTTTAGGAGGAGTACCCTACGATGCATTAGAGAAACGTAGAGATAGATATACGGGTAGAATAGAAACTAAAGAGAAGGGGTTAAATGTCGAAGGAATGGATGTCGTGATAATAGACGATATAATAAGTACAGGTGGAACAGCGGCGAATGCTGCAAGAATTTCGAAGAAGATGGGGGCTAGAAAAATCTATGTTGGAGTAACACATGCCCTTCTTAGGGGAGAAGCATTAAAGATGATGGAGGAGGCCGGCGTAGATGAAGTGGCAAGCACAGATTCCGTTCCAGCAGTAACTACAAAGATATCTGTAGCCCCCCTATTGAGAGAAGCTTTAATAAGGAAAATTTAAAGCATGAATAGAAGTTGAAGATAAAGGGGGCCGGTCGTCCAGCCCGGTTAGGACGTCCGCCTGACGCGCGGAAGGCCGCCGGTTCGAATCCGGCCCGGCCCACCTATATTTCTAATTCGAAACCTTAAACAGGTATGCTATTTCTCCACTAATGGAGAAACGAAAGTTAATTATATCCATTACATAGAAGTATGAGTATCGAGTATTGTTTTAATTAACTAATTAGCGAATATGCTATAAATCTAAGTTTTAAAATTAATTATAAATTTAACGAAATCAGTTTAGAACCATTATTTTATGCCGTAAATGTAAAAATATAGATAGGATTGCTTGAAAAGAGGAGAATATATAATCCTAGGTTTTATGAGAGTCATTCTTGCATTTTCACGGTCTCTCTTATCTTATATTTTGCAATCCTAACTACTCATCCAACTAGCAGTGATGCAAGTATCCTCTTAGCCGAGATATTTACATCCCGATCTTTTAGAACTAGGCTCCAATAATTTGTCGTCGCCATAGTATATGGGATTAAGGTCTTTTTTACGATTTGCCGTGTATAGGGGTATATATCTGGAAAGTATAGAATGGTGTTGAATGAGAAACGGGGATTGACCTGATAGTATACTTCACGCATTTTATATAGAGAAAGTTCTATATATAGGTGGATGTAGGGTAGCATAGGTGAGTTGGATATGAGGGAGGTTATCAAAGTAGGTTTTGGTAAGCTTGGCTGTATAGCCTCATCACCCTTGATAGAGTATCTGCTCGATGAGAGAGCCGATAGGGATGATCTAAGTGTTAGAGTTGTTTCCTCAGGTGCCAAGATGGGGGAAACCGACGCGGAAGATGTTGCTAAAGCTCTGATAGAGTTTAAACCAGATTTAGCAGTAGCTGTAAGCCCTAATGCTGGTTTACCCGGACCTAGAAAGATGAGAACGTTACTTAAAAATGCGGGTATACCTACGATCATAGTATCAGATGCTCCTTCTAGGAGGATAGTGAAGGAGCTTGAGGATGGCGAGTATGGATATATAATAGTTCTTGGAGATTCTATGATAGGTGCTAGGAGAGAGTTTCTAGATCCTATCGAGATGGCTATCTATAACGCTGACCTCATAAAAGTTCTAGCGATTACAGGTGCGTTCAGAGTCATACAGTTAGAGCTAGATAGAGTGATAGATACTTTAAAGAAAGGCGAGGAGTTGAAGCTACCTAGGATTATAGTAGATAGGAAGGTAGCAGTCGAAGCAGGTCAATTCGCTAATCCGTATGCTCGAGTTAAAGCTATAGCCGCATACGAAGCTGCTACTAAAGTTGCTGATCTGACGGTTGAAGGATGCTTCAAGATAGAAGAATGGACTGAGTATACGTCTATAGTAGCTGCTGCACACGAGCTTATGAGCTATGCTGCTAAACAGGCTTCTGAAGCGAGGGAGATTGAGAAAGGATTAGATACAGTGTATAGAGCCCCGCATAGTCGTAAAGGTGAAATCCTCTCTAAAAGGAAGCTTATAGAGAAGCCTTCGAAGCCAAGTTAGTGTTAGCTAGGTGTATACGGTATTGAAGGAAACCTTAATTAAGTCTTTTCTAGTATCAAATTCTAGTATCAGATAGAAACCGACTTAGAGAGGATGATGTGAACGGTGAGAGTATGACTTCGGGAGTAAAACCTATGAATGTACTTTCAAAACTTAAAAATTCACGTGTTAAGATTAAACTTAAGAATAACCTCGAATATTCTGGTGTCATAATTTCATGCGACGCCTATATGAACCTCCTATTGGATAACGCTGAAGAGTATAGGGATGGAGAGCCGAGGGTCAATTACGGTAAGATTTTCATAAGAGGAAGTAACATACTCTACATATCGTTTGAAGCATAGCGTCTGCAGGATCGATGATATAGAGTAATGCATTTAAGCTTTAAAAGATATATTACTTGTGTCGATTTATGGAGGCTGGATAAGTGATATGCCTAGGATAGTCGTAGAGAGGTTGAGGGGGGAGCCTATAGAGAGAAGAGGAGTAGAGATAGTCGAGAGGAAAGTTGTCTAGCCTGCGAGGCTAGACAGCCCTCAAAGGCTTAGGTCATCCAGACTACATATGCGACGCTATAATGGATAGCGTATCGATTAAACTTAGTTCTGAATATATTAAGAGATATGGACAGATACTCCATCATAACGTTGATAAAGGTCTACTAGCTGCAGGCGAAGCAGAGAATAGATTTGGCGGCGGATTTATTAAAAAGCCTATGAAGCTGATATTCGGCGATAGAGCTACATGGAACGTCGAGGAGGAGGTTATACCGGTAGATGAGATAGCTATCTCCGCCGCTAGGGAATGGTTTAAACGTAATATGAGGTTTATAGATCCAGATATCCATGTGGTATATCAGGTGGAGATTAAACCTGGATCGCAGGCTTTAAGAGATATATTCGCTAGGGGAGGAAGGTATCTAGAAGCTAATGATACATCAGCAGCGGTAGGTTATGCTCCTATGAGTAGGGTTGAGCGTGTAGTTTACGAGGTGGAAAGATTTCTAAACTCTCCGAAGTTTAAGAAGGAGTACCCTGAAACTGGGGAAGATATTAAGGTGATGGGGCTGAGATGTAAGGATAAGCTAGATCTCACGGTATCTATGGCTTTCGTAGATAGATTCATAGATTCTGAGTATACGTATTTTAAGAGGAAGGAGGAGGTTCTAGAGGAGTTAAAGGAGTTCCTCTCTTCTAAGGAATATTTCGATAAGTTCGAGGTTAAATTGAATACTCTGGATAGGATGGGTAGGGGGATAGATGGATTATACCTGACGGTCCTGGGTACATCTGCGGATAGCGCAGATTCAGGGCAGGTGGGTAGAGGGAACAGGGTGAACGGAGTTATACCTCTTAATAGACCTATAAGCTCTGAAGCTGCAGCCGGCAAGAATCCTGTCTCCCATATAGGTAAGATATACAATGTGCTTACACATAAGATAGCTAATAGAATCTATACAAGTATAAGCGGTCTTCAAGAGGTGTATGTATGGCTTTTAAGCCAGATAGGAGAGCCTATAAATGAGCCTAAGATAGCTGCTGTCCAATTAATTACCGATGAAGGATTCGATATAAGAGAGATAGAAGAGGATGTGGAAGATTGTGTAGTAGGAGAATTAGAGAATATAGATAAGTTCTGTATAGAATTAGCTGAGGGTAAGTATCCTATAGTGTAGGAGATAAACCTATAACGTAGTTTATTGCTTTATCAATATCTATCTTTAGATCGTATCTTCTCTCGAAAAAGTGTAGTATATTTCTTATATCTCTTTTAAGATAGTTTACCGCTCCTGGATGATTAGATGTTACGTATTGAGGCCAATCTATTAAGCATATATCGCCTTCAGATGATACAAGAACATTATATTCATTCAAATCACAATGGATAATGGATGCCTCTACATATACTCTTCTAACTTCATATAGTACATCCTTCAATATCCTACTAGGATGCTTTATATCTTTACAGAATGCGAGTTCAACTCCATCGAAGAAGCTGGATACCAAGGTATGGCGATTACAGGCTATAGGTTTAGGCACCTTAACACCGAGTTTGTATAAGCTAGATAGAGCTTCATACTCTTTATGCGCAGCCAATCTACACTGATATAGCCACGAGATATGATTTCTCTGCCCGATATATCCTCTTAATCTTCTAATTTGCCTGAAGCTTGTACGACCTATACGTAGGAATTTGAGAACTATTTCCGCTCCATCCGATGTTAACCCTAAGTACACATCCGACTCCTTCCCCTCAGCTAGAGGGCGACCTATAGCTTCGATAACCCCGGATTTAACTAGCGAGCGAAGAGCAAGACAATCGTACGCCATAGAGTTTATAGCAAAACTAGGTTTAGGAAAAGGATTGGATAGAAGCATCTTAAGTTTATTCAGTTTACGCAACCTATAAGATACCTCCTTCTCATGTAAACCACTGAGTTTAACTATATAGTCCATGGGCGTATAAGCATGACTAGACATACCCAACTCTATGGCTGCTAGAATCCTGAAATCTTCATCCTCCAGTTGAGGATACACCTTAAGACTTAGTCTTAAACTCAACTCTCGGACTTCAAATTATCTTTGTATAATAGGTTTGTTAAATACTTCTGCTTATCTAAATTTTCCTCTACTATCATCTGTGTGAATCCATAGTATCTCGCAGCTTTTCTCGATACAGCTTTCAACTTACTCCTCTCATGCGTATCGCATGAGATTATAGCATACGTTACAGCTTCCTTCTTACCTCCAGGCTGCCTGAGTATACGTCCAAACCTTTGAATCCACTTTCTAGGATTGGACGGCGGATCCACCCATATCTCTAGATCGGCTGAAGGTATATCCAATCCTTCCTCAGCTACCGATGTTGCTACAAGTATCTTGGCTCTATCCTTAAAATGTAGTAGAGCTGCTGTTTGCTGTGGAAGATCCATCATCTCCTTACCTACTAGAATCGCTACATGATCCATACCATAGATATCCTGAAGTACGGCGCCTATCTGTCTAGCAGCTTCTATGGATTCTACGAATACTATAGCCTTCTCGTACCGGTCCTTAGATAGTATCGCTAGAAGCGTTTTAAGTTTATGATTAGGTGCTTCCTTTAAAATCTCTAGAAACAATCTATATGGAGAGATATCAATATTCGGATAATTCCTTTTAACCTCAGGTAAACGCCATGTCTGATAACTTATGATGCTACTAGCTCCATCCTCTACAAGCCTGAATGCGAGTATCTTGAGAGATTTAACCTTCTTACATTCTTCATGTTCCTCACATCTTATATATTCATGAGTATCTCCATGTGATGCACGTATATCACTTAGAATACTATCGGAGATCCTTATTAGAGTGTCGTAGAGCAGCTTAACTTTAGGCGGCAATTCCACCTCCACTATCTTCAACACTCTCCTAGGTATAGAACTTCTCACCTCCGAATCCTCTACAGTGAATATTCTTATATTATCGAAGATCTTCCTAAGCTCGCTATATCTTCTAGCATCGTGCAATAGAGGTGTAGCACTTAAAGCTAATATCCTACTACCAGATGTTTTAGCTGCTAGGAGTATAGAGTAACCATCGGTTAACCCCACATACCTCTGGCATTCATCCGCCACGACTATATTATAGGGGAAATTCTTCAGCCCATTATCCTTTAAGAACTGAATAGGGTCATTTACGCTCCTAGCTGCGATTAATAATTCACGGTAATCTGATAGTACATCGTTGAAGAACGTTTGCGGTGTACATACGACGAAACCTGCATTCCACACTCTAAGTTTAGCTCTCTTATCTTTAGGTAGTTCCCCGGATATAAAGTATGCTCCTACATTAAGCTTCTCTCTTGCGAATAATGTTTGCTGAACACCGAGCGGAACTGATGGGACGAGGAATAATACTCTTATAGGTTTCTCTAAACTCATCTTACGGAGAGCGGCACCAGCTATATATGTCTTCCCTAAACCAGTAGGTAAACCTACTATGAGGGTATCACCTTCAATCTGCTTTAGAATCTTCTCTTGGAACCCCCATAAAGTATACGATAGACGCTCGATTTTTATATACTCTACGCTACTGATAGGAAATCGTGGCGATAGACTACGTACAAACTTCGAGATAGAATACGGGCTCTTTTCAAGATACTTTAAGTAGTTTTCCCAGATTTGACCTACAAGATCCAGTCGTATACTACCGTTCCTCAAATCGATACCTTCCTATAGGAGAATTTGCCTCCCAGATATAAAGCGATACTACGATATATGTATAGTATTCGGTCTATAGGGATTTGATATTTTACGTATTGGTAATCAAATAAGATATGGAAAGTTAAGCAACACAAATCCTTTAGAGGTTGCCTCGTAATAGATCAGCATCTACGCTATGAAGATACGGAAAGCTTAAATTCTTTTAGAGTATCTAGAAGAAACTCCGTGCTAGGTAGATTCCTGGGGTGTCATCTTTGCACCATTCAAGAGCATTAATGGATCTACTATCATACGTAGAGGAACATCATTCCTACAGATCTAGATGTATAAATCTGATAGCTAGCGAGAATATAGCCAGCCCGTTGGTTAGGAAACTTCTATCTACCGATTTAGGGCATAGATATGCTATAGGCTTCCTATATACGAGGATGTATAGGGGATGTAAATACGTAGATCTGATAGAGGCGTTAACAGGGTATCTTCTAAGATCGCTATTCAGGGCAGAGCATGTAAACTATATACCGATAAGCGGTACCCTAGCCAACTTGATAATGATAAACGCCCTGACTAAACCTGGAGATTCTATAATGGCGTTATCTGTCATGGATGGAGGGCATAGCAGCTTCAGGGAATGTAGTCTAGTACATGGCGTATCTATGATACCTTTACCGTTCGATCATGAAGCATACAATATAGATGTGGATGGAGCGGAGAAGCTGATTAGGAGGGTTAAGCCTAGGATAATACTGCTGGGTGCTTCGGATATACTATTCCCACATCCAATACGAGAGTTGGCATCGGTGGCTAAAGAGGAGGGATGCATATTAGCGTATGATGGAGCTCACGTACTCGGTCTGATAGCCGGGGGGAGATTTCAGGATCCATTAAGGGAGGGAGCAGACGTAGTTACGGGTAGTACGCATAAAACGTTTTTCGGTCCTCAGGGAGGTATAATACTTTGTAGGAGAGATTATAGTGAAGCTATCGATCATTCAGCATGGCAGCTTGTTAATAATCATCATATAAACCGTGTAGCAGCTCTAGCTGTAGCAACTTGTGAGATGCAGGCCTTCGGTGCTTCTTATGCAGATCAAGTTATAGCGAACGCTAAGAGGCTTGCCGAGATGCTGTATAATGAGGGTATTAGGGTTTTATGCCCAGATAGAGGGTTTACAGAATCCCATCAGGTAATAATCGATGTAGGGAAGGGGAGAGCGAACGGTATAAGTAGTAGGCTTGAGGAGGCGAATATCATAGTTAACCCTATGCCTATGCCTTGGGATGAAGATGAAGAGGATGCTTCAGGTATAAGACTTGGAGTACAGGAAGTCACAAGGCTGGGTATGAAGGAAGACTGCATGGATGAAATAGCTCGCCTTATAGCAGATGTCGTGCTTAATAGGAGGAGTCCCTCTGAGGTAAGGTACTCAACTGAATTACTTACCGAGAATTATCAGAGGATACACTTCTGTTTTGATACAGATGGAGAAGCCTACAGATACTTCCATGTGGAGAATCTAGTAAAGGAGTTGAAGATGCAGGTATAGCCTTGGTTTATGGAGGGGATAGGATGGCTGCGTTGAAGAAAACGAACTGGATATGGATTGATGGAGAATTTAAACCTTGGGATGAAGCTAAGATACATATACTCACGCACGCATTACACTATGGTACAGGTGTATTCGAAGGTATAAGAGCATACGTGTCTGATGGAAAAACGTATGTATTCAGGCTTAGGGAGCATATAGAAAGATTATTCAAATCAGCTAAGATATACTTCATGGATATACCATATACCATCGAAGAAATCTGTAGGATCATAATAGAGTTGATCAAAATAAACGATATAAAGGAGGATTGCTATATAAGGCCCATAGTATTTCGTGGATATGGATATATAGGTTTAAACCCACTCAATAACCCTATCCAGATGGCTATCGCCGTATTTCCGTTCGGTAAGTATTTATCAAGCGGCGGTGTGAGGTGCTGCGTATCCTCATGGCGTAGAATACCTGGATACTCCCTACCTCCTCAAGCTAAAGCTTGCGGGAACTATATAAACTCTGTTTTAGCGAAGATCGAAGCGTTAAAATCAGGGTATGATGAAGCGATACTGCTAGATGACAAGGGATACGTATCTGAGGGGAGCGGGGAAAATCTCTTCATAGTTAAGGATGGAAAACTCTATACTCCACCCATATACTCAGATATACTTGAAGGTATAACTAGAGCTTCCATTATAGAGATGGCGTCTGATCTAGGCTATGAAGTTTACGAGAGACCTATAGCTAGAGCTGAACTATATACCTGCGATGAAGCATTCTTCACAGGTACAGCCGCGGAGATAACGCCTATACTAGAGATAGATGGAAGGAAAATTGGAGATGGAAGGGAGGGACCGATAACAAGACGTATAAGATGTATGTTCGAAGAAGCTGTGAGAGGGAGGTTACCCAATTATGTAAAGTGGCTGACTGAAGTATCGATCTGAAATAGCATTCCAACTACCCTATGATCCGAGAAGCTTTACATACCTCAGTAGGATGCCTTTAACTGGTTTATATCTAGGCTTCCATCTCTCCCTTCTTCCATCCAACTCCTTCCTAGATACTTCCAATTCAAGCCTCCTATTTCTTACATCTATACTGATAACATCGCCGTCCTCGACTAAAGCTATGGGACCGCCGATAGCAGCTTCAGGCGATACATGACCTATACATAATCCACGTGTCGCTCCGGAAAATCTTCCATCAGTTATTAAGCTTACCCTATCGCTTAACCCCATTCCGGTAATAGTAGCCGTTATCTGCAACATTTCAGGCATACCAGGTCCACCTATCGGTCCTTCATATCTTACTACCAGTATATCATAATCCTTCAAAGTATCTTCCATCACTATTTTCAAAGCTTCCTCCTCTGAGTCGCATACTTTAGCATAACCTCTAAAGTTTAACATGGTAGATGGTATACCTGCAGTCTTTACTACAGCTCCATCTGGTGCTAGTGTTCCTCTAAGTATAGCTATTCCACCTTCAGGATGTAAAGGCGAATCTATAGGGTATATAACTCGCCTATCCAATACTTTAGCTCCACGTATATTTTCACCTATCGTTCTACCTGTAACAGTCATCGTATCTAGGTATAGTAGATCTTTAAGTTCTGTGAGGAGTGCTGGAACACCACCAGCTAAATGGAAATCCAGCATATCATGCCTTCCGCCTAAACCTATGAGATCACATATATGCGGAACTCTACGGCTAATCTGATCAAACGTATCTAGCGGTATCTCTACACCACATTCTCTAGCTATAGCGGGTATATGCAGAACTGTATTCGTCGATCCACCTAAAGCCATATCAACTACTATAGCGTTATGGAACGATTTCCATGATAGGATATCTAACGGCTTTAAATCCTCACGTACAAGCTCGACTACTCTACGTCCAGCCTCCCTAGCTAAAGCAAGCCTCCTGCTATATACTGCCGGTATGGTAGCGGTATAGGGTAAAGCCAATCCTAATGCTTCGGCTAAACAGGCCATAGTATTAGCTGTGAATAAACCGTTACAAGAACCGCATGTCGGGCATGAATATTCTTCTACCATCCTATACTCTTCTTCCGATATGATTGCACGTTTATACAAACCTACAGCTTCGGCGGCTGACGATATACCTAGATGGGTTCTACCATAGAAAGATCCTGATAGCATAGGCCCTCCTGTGACAACTATACTTGGAATATTAAGTCTAGCTACAGCCATTAGCATACCCGGCAGGATTTTATCGCAACTAGCTATAGCTACTAACCCATCAAGCCTATGAGCTTCTACCATCAACTCTAGAGTATCAGCTATCCAATCTCTAGAGGGTAGACTGAAATGCATACCTACATGACCCATAGCTATGCCATCACAGATGGCTATCGTATTGAATACGAACGGAACGCCACCAGCTTCCCTTACACCCTCTTTAACCGCTTCAGCCAATCTATTTAGATGCATGTGACCTGGGACTAGATCGGTATAACTGCACGCTATTCCGATGAACGGTTTACCGAAATCCTCTGCTCCTAATCCTAGGGCTCTCAGTAGAGCACGATGATGAGCTCTCTCCACACCTAGCTTAACGGTATCACTTCTTAACATGACGTAAAGAGTCTTTAGAATGAGAGTATATAAGGGTATAAGTAGATGGGTTGAATTATATTGAGGCGGTAAGAAAACTAAAATATTATATCCGTCGTAAACCTATACCTAGATAAATTACCATGTCTAAGCAGATAAAGATCATATCCAAAAGCATAGGCGAGGCCTACGCCGAACTTAGAGATGATCTAAACCCTAAAACCTGTGAAGCTATATGGAAATCGCTACCACTCGAAGGTATAGCTCGAAGATGGGGCGATGAAGTATACTTCGACGTCGGGTTGAATATCGAATTAGAAAACCCGCTACAGGAGGTGGAGATAGGCGATGTAGCTTTCTGGCCTCCAGGTAGGGCTATATGTATATTCTTCGGGTTAACTCCGGTGAGTAGAGGGAATAAACCTAGAGCCTACAGCCCTGTGAACGTATTCGCTAGAATCATAGGAGATCCGAGGATATTCCGTAGAGTTGAAGATGGGGAGAGGATACGTATAGAGAAAGCCTAGTGATCGAATATCTTAAGCGAGTTACCTCTCTATCTTTAAACCTACACCCTTGCAGGTTATCCTAGAGGGTTTTCCTTCTCCTCCATCCACCTCGAATTCTACGTTTAACAATTGCTTGGCAAGCTCTATACATGTGATCGTATGAAGGGTTAGCTCGGTAGTAGCTATGCTAGATTCTCCATCAGCTAGAGCCATCCATATTACGAGCTGATCCGCTAAATGCCTGTCCACAGGATACCCGACTTCTATCTGTGCTTCTAAATCTCTCACAGCTTCCTTAGCTATCTCTTCTGCGGGTATACCCTTAACCCCTAACCTATCTGAAGCTATCCTTGCACCGGAAGATAATTCTGCGTAGAGTAGTATACCACATCCAGGACTAACCGCACATCTAGGATGGGGAGGCTGAAGGATCTCCTTCTCCAATACGATATCATAGCCTTTCTTCGATAATATACTTTCAACGGTAGATACCATACGATCTACTATATGAGAGGGGAGACGTGAGCTATAAGCTATTCCAGCTATACGCTTAACATAGCCAAATTCTACGATACGTATGGGTTTTAGTACATCACCTACAGGTGTAGAACTTACTCTAACCATACCTCCACCTAGAGGATAGAATCCTCTACGTAATAACTCTATACGCGGATCGAAACCCATAATCCTAAGTATAGGCAGTAGTATTCTCTCTAGGTAATCTATCGGAGGAGCCATAGGATTATTCGTCCCACCGGTTATGGTAACCTCTACATGATCATACGTAAAAGCCATCAGAGGTAAGAGGGCTTGTAAAACTAGAGTGATGCTTCCAGCCGTACCTATGTCGAAGTTATACTTCCCGCCTCTAAGCGATCCGGGTATGAATGTTATTTCCTGGGAGCCTAATCTTAACCCCTCCACCTTAGCGTTAGATAGTTTAGCTACAGACTCCACCGAGATCATATGCTGTCTTCTAAGACCTGGATTAGGTCTTTTAGCTCTTATCTTAACTACCTTGACAGGTGTACCTGTTACGGCTGCAATCGGTAGAGTAAATCTCAGTATCTGCCCACCACCTTCCAGGATATCGCCATAGATTATCTTCATACCGCTCGACTATATAGAGTGGCTATGTGAGCTATAAGCTATAAATCTAAGCTGACGGGTTCCTCTTCGAGAAACATTTACCTCAAAGGTATATTCAGTCTATTATTTAGGATAGGGGTTCCTTTATGGAAGGCAGGATGAATGAGCTTAAAGAATTAGAAGGAATATATTATCGTCAAGGTTATAGGATCGTAGGATCGCATAGACACAGTGCCGTTAAGATCTGTGAATGGACTAGAGAAGCGTTAAGATCTAGAAGATACTGCTTTAAGCAGAAGTGGTACGGTATTCAAAGCCATAGATGTCTACAGTGTACTACAGCTCTCTATTGGTGTCTAAATAGATGCCTTTACTGCTGGAGAAGTTTTAAAGGTATGAAGGTATTACCGGGAGACGATGTTAAATGGGATGAGCCTGAAATACTTCTAGATGAGATGGTGGAAGCTCAGAGGAGCTTACTCATAGGCTTCAAAGGTAATCCTAGAGTAGATAGATCCATGCTGGAGGAGGCTTTCAATCCTACAAATGTAGCGATAAGCCTTATAGGTGAAAGTCTTCTATACCCATATCTATCGGATTTCATAGAACTAACAAAGCATAGGAACATGACGAGCTTCCTTGTAACTAAAGGGACGACACCTGACGAACTTCAGCGGTTATCATCGCATCCGACAAACCTTTACATAAGCTTATGCAGTCCAGATGAAGATACGTTTAGAAAACTTGAAACTCCGTTAGTACCTGATGGATGGAGTAGGGTGCTTAGAAGTTTAGAATTATTCTCAACCTTCGTAAATTCACGAAGGGTTATAAGGATAACTTTGGTTAAAGGATGGAATATGGATAATATAGATGGCTATGCGAAGCTTATAGAGAAGGCTAACCCGGATTTCATAGAGCCGAAGGCGTATATGTGGGTCGGGGAATCTACTAGGAGATTAACTAAAGATGCGATGCCTACGTTAGAAGATGTTACAGGCTTCGCGGATAAGCTAGCTAGAGCAACCGGCTACAGGTTTATAGACGTATTTGAACCTAGCCGTGTAGCTTTACTCAGTAGATAAGTTACTTATGAGGAATAGTTTAAACTTAAGACTTATTATCCGTTATCTGAGAAATTCTCAGCTAGATCTGATATGGTATTAAATAGTGATATTCTGACAGAGGTATTCGAGAAAGCAAAGATCGAACTCAACGAAGAGTTAGAGTTGGATGAGAAGATCAGATCACTCTATAGAGATGTAGTAAGATATTCCAAGCTATCTATACTTAATTGTCATAGAGGGGAATTAGAGAAAGCCTACATGAATTTACGAGAAGCTGAGAATAAATTGAATATTCTCAGGAGTTTAGTATCATCGCGTCCTGAAGCAATCGGAGTGGAGTCCTATAAAACAGCTTGTCAAGAATACGTAGAGGCGTACCTTTACTTATGCTATGTAGATGGTGTTAAACCTAAACTTCCTAGCGAACTGGGTATAAGTCCATCCACCTATATGCTAGGTCTAGCAGACTTAGTAGGTGAACTTAGACGAGGTATACTAGAGTATCTGAGAAGAGGGGATATCACGGTAGCTGAGGATTATCTTAGAACTATGAAGCGTGTATACGAAGAATTGTTTCTAATAGAGGGGCCACCAGCTCTATCCGGTAGATTGAGACATAAAATCGATATAGCTAGAAGAATAGTGGAAGCCACCGAAAGCGAACTACTATTCGAATCCAGTAAGAAGAAGTTAATCGAAACCCTTTCGAAGCTGATGGAATGATCTTAAGGGTAGCTTACGTCTAAATTTCTTCCCTATGGTACGGTTTACCAAGGGATCGAGGAGCTCCTATCCTCCGTCTAATCCTCTCGATATTGAGTAATGCTAACGCTATTATCGTGAACACGTATGGTAGGGTGGATAGAAGCGGCGGGGAGAAGCCTAACGGTTGTAATCTGAATTGCAATATCCTTATCCCGCCGAATAGATAGGATCCTATCAAAGCGTAGGATGGGTTCCAAGCTGAAAATACTGTAAGAGCGAGGGCAATCCATCCCTGACCGGCAGTCATGCCTTCTATCCACGTAGGCGTATATGCTACGCTTAAGTATGCTCCGGCTAAACCTGCTAAAGCTCCTCCGAGTAAAGTACATCCATACCTGGCGAGATATACATTTATACCTAGCGAGTCGGCTGATCTAGGATTATCACCAACCATCCTTATAGCTATACCTATCTTAGTCTTAAAAAGTATATACCATAGAGTAGCGGTGAGTATATATGAGAAGAATGTTAACGCATTCTGTCTGAAGAATGCTCCTATGATAGGTATGTCGGATAGCACAGCTATATCTATAGTTCCTAGGGAGCTACGTAGAGGAGTGCCTACGAGGTTTCTACCTATAAGAGAGCTTATACCGAGACCCACCATGGATAGAGCTAAACCGGATATCACTTGGTTAGATCTCATGGTTATCGAGGAGAATCCATGTATGAAGGATAATAGTATACCGGATACACAAGCTGAGAGTAATCCTATAATGAGGTTTCCGGTTGATAAGGTTGTATAGAAAGCTACAGCAGCACCCACAGCCATCATACCTTCCACACCTAGGTTCAACACACCTGAACGTTCAGCATATATCTCACCTAAGGCAGCTAGTAGGATGGGTGTACTAGCGTTTATCATCATGGAGATGAACTCCGTTATATAGTCCATCTACTCCACCCTGACACGATATCTTCCTAAAGCTTCGACTACAAGTATCGATAAAAGTATGGATCCGTTGAATATGTTTGAAGTCGCGAACGGGAGGCCTAGGGATACCTGTATTATATCCCTACCGGTTAATAAGAATGCAAGTAGGAATGTGGATGGAATGGAACCGATAGGATTCAACCCTCCAAGCCACGCTCCTATTATCGCTGTATATCCATACCCAGAGGATATCGAGGATGCATACCTTAAACGTCTATGTACACCGCATACCTCCCCTACACCAGCTAAACCCGCCAATCCTCCACTTATAACCATAGCTATTATCAGTCTGCTACTATATGGTATGCCGAGGTAGTCTGCAACCTTCTTACCTTGACCACATACCCTCATTTCGAAACCTAGGGCGGTCTTAAAGAGTAGTATGTATACCGTTATAGATGAAAGCATACCGAGTAGAAGTGTAGGCCAATGTATCCTTGTACCCGGTATGAGGGGGAGACACGCCGTAGCTGGAAACTTATCTGTATATGGGAATCCCCATTCACGAGCACCTTTCCAAGGCCCGTAAACTAGATAGTCTACTATCCCGCTAGCTATGTAATTCATCATAAGCGTCGAAACTATCTCGTTTACATTCAACTTAATCTTCAATAGTATGGGGATGAGCGCCCATAAAGCTCCGAATATTATACCTGCTATCAAAGCTATAGGTAGGCGAAGCGGCTCGTATACATCCACGAATAGAGCGATCCAAGTCGCCCCCACCGCTCCTAAGAGTAACTGCCCTTCGGCACCTATATTCCAGATACCTGTCTTAAATGCTACCGTAAGACCTACCGTGCAGATTAGTATAGGAATCAGCTTAGTTATTATCTCCGTTAACCCTGTATACGTAAAAGATCTTGTGAATATAAGCGTATAAGCATACCATGGATCTATACCGCTAACAGCGAATATTACAGCTGAAAATAGAAATGAAAGAATCACAGCTAAAACTCTAAAAACTATTTTAACCAGTAAGCTCTGCTCCTCCCGCCTCTCTACCTTTATGCGCGGTATCCCTCTAATCTTCATGATCCTATAACACCACTCATCATCAATCCTATCCTCTCAGGATCTGCTTCGCTTGCTTCCATGATATCCACAAATCTTCCTCCATACATAACGGCGATCCTATCGCTTAGTTGGAGTATTTCCTCTAAATCTTCAGATACGAGGAGTATAGCTGATCTCTTTCTAAGTTCCAGTATAAGCTTTCTAATCCGATTGGTCGAAGCAATATCTAAACCAAAGGTTGGATGAACTGCTATAACTAGATCTTTATCAAGTGAAAGCTCCCTAGCTAAGATTAACCTCGCTATATTACCTCCAGAGAGTTTACCTGCTGGAGCCCTTATATTAGGAACGATAACATTATACTTTTCGACGAGGGTTTCAGCATAAGATTTCAATTCATCGATTTTAATGAATCCCTTATTCGAGAAATTCTTATAGAACATTAAGGCGATATTATCCAGAATGGTAAGCGAAGGAAGTATACCTAACCCGATACGTTCATCCGGTATATGCGATCCATATAGACGGAACCTTCCTGGGGAAGAAATCTCTTCACCCTTGATAAGAACCCTACCCCTCCTAATATTCCTCAAACCTGTGATAGCTTCTATAAGTTCCTTCTGTCCATTACCGGCAACACCGGCTATACCGAATATTTCACCTCTCTTAACATGAAAACTTACACCCCTCACAGCCTCACCACCCATATCATCTAATACATAGAGATCCTCGACCCTAAGTATCTCCTCTCCCGACTCCAATTTCTCCTTGACTACATGCCTATCGATATCCGTACCGATCATAAGTCTAACAAGCTCATGTTCGTCAGCTTCATCCTTCATGATAGAAGCTACACATCTACCCCTTCTCAATATGGTGATCCTATCAGCTATCCTTAAAACCTCCGGTATCCTGTGCGATACAAAAATTATACCCCTACCCTCCTCTTTTATCTTCGATATACAGTTGAAGAGTAGATCGACTTCCCGCGGTGAAAGCATGGTGGTAGGCTCATCTAGTATAAGGATCTTAGACCCTCTCACCAGCCCTTTAATCAATTCGACTTTATGCTTCTCTCCAAGAGATAGATGATGAACTACAGCGTTAAAGTCTACCGATATACCATATCTTTCAGCGATCTCTCGTATATAGTCTAATCCGCTATCAGCCTTTAAACCGGGTAATAGCATCGCTAGATTTTCCGCTACAGTTAGACTTTCAACTAATTCCGGAAGTTGAGGAACTCTCCCTATGCCAAGCCTTATGGCATCCTTAGGCGAATTTATGTAAACCCTCCTCCCTTCAACGTAGATTTCACCCTCATCCGGCTTATACAGTCCGTACAATATATTCATAAGAGTCGATTTACCCGCACCATTCTCACCGAGTAATCCATGCACTTCGCCTTTATACAATGTGAAATTTATAGAGTCATTAGCTAGTATATTAGAGAATCGTTTCGTTATTTTCACCATTCTTAAAAGTTCTTCCTTCATAGACGATAAACCTCTTCAACTTTGAAGAAAAGAGTTAGTTGAGGCATTCTGAAAGCTTAAGCAGATCATCTAGGAACTTCGGCGACGATGTTATCTACAAACCAGTCTATCGTCCATAGCTCATCGTGAGTCATCCTACGTCCAGGCTCAACTCTAAGAACTCCTTTATTATCGTAGATTGGACCTGTGAACGGATCGAATACGACGGTATCCTCAGACATCTGCTTCAATCTTTTCATTACTAAATCATAGATGCTTATCTTACCGAACTCTGGGTGATCGATAAACTTCTCCTTGAGCATAGGTATGAACTTTGGGTTTATAGGAATCCCGTAATCGCATCCAAGCTCCACAGCTCCCTCCCTAAGCATCCACCAGTAATCTACATTCTCTAGATTCTTCGAAGTATAGTATCCAGCTCGTATTTTTGAAAGGATATCTGCGTATATGATCTCCCAGTGTACGAGCTGACCGCTAACACAAGAATTCTCCCCAAATTTAAGCATAGGACTATAGTGAGCAAACGAATATACGGGCTTACCATACTTAGTCGTATATTCCTCGCAAACCTGAACTACCGTAGGAGAATCCTCTGTGAATGCTAATACATCCGCACCCCACGCTATAAGCGCTTCAGCAGCCTCTCTAGCTTTCGATGGATCGTACCATGCAAATAGCCATCTAACATCTACAATAGCATTAGGATTAACTTCCTTAACACCTAGAGCGAATGCGTTTATATGACGGACAACCTCAGGTATCGGATGCGCCGCGACATACCCAACCTTTCCGGTTTTTGTTAAAGCACCAGCTATAAGTCCATTAAGATAGTATAACTGATAGAATTCTGCGAAGTATGTACCTACGTTCACTCTTCTCTTATAGCCAGAGCAGTGGAAGAATATCTTATCAGGATACTTCTCACCAGCTTCGTATGTCGCATCCATGAAACCGAAGCTTGTAGTAAATACGACATCGCACTTCTCTTCCACTATAAGCCTATCGATGACCCTAGGACAATCAGCTTCAGAAACGCTTTCTACAGGCACTGTCTTAATCCATGGGAATATCTGTTCTAAGTATCTACGAGCGTCATCGTGAGCACGTGTCCATCCGTAATCGAGAACAGGACCTACATATATAAAGCCGACTTTCAACGGCTTCTTAAGCTCGTTAAGTTCAGCTAAAACTTTGTTATAATCGCTACTCAACCTATTATACGTTTCGCTCATACTCCTATAATCGGCTTGAAGCCTTTCATACTCTGATAATGGAACTACGCCAACCCTACTTCCGACGATATAACCTATGGTGGCACCGACTATGAGGCATACCAGAGCGATAGCTACTGCCTTAATACTAATACTCATACGTCTACACCGATTATCATCTTCTACAACATCTTCGATATAAATTCTTTTGCATTAGATATGTATATTTGACATATTTAAATCAAATGAGGGAGGGGCTACCATCTGTAATTCTTAGAATATATATGGGCGAAGTACAGAGGTTTAGGAAGTACATGCGTACCCATACATCTCACGATAATTCTCAGAGAAGAATCAGGAGAAACCATATTGCCGGGTGATATGAAAAGATATTTCGAGCCGTGACGGAGAACGTATCCGACATGCTTACCCGAATAGAATACAGGTTTAGCTTCCTCTTCTCTAGAAGGCTTCTCGTATTCGAAACATCTCAGAGGATTTAAAGCTACACCTATAGTAGGGATACTCAATACTACGCCTATATGGGATGCTAATCCACAGAATCTAGGGTGGGCTATACCGTGACCATTGCAAAGTAGGATATCGAACCATTCCTTCAATCCTTTAATGGATCTTATCGATAACTGAATCTCCCTGAAACCTAGGAAGCCAGGATAATATGGTATCGGAGCTCTCCCTATAGCGTAACTTACGTCTAGGATTTTCATATCTGAAGCATTCATCACGACTGCTGCGGCGCAACCTAGCTCGCTTCTAAAACTCACATCTACACCAGCAATTCGTCTTGGAGGATCATGGAATATATCCGTAAGGATAACCCTGGAAGCTAGTATCTTCTGAACTCTCTCGAACTTATCCAGGTTTAGATTAGGATACTGGAATCTCGACATCTACGATATCGCCATCCTTAAGTTTAAGTTTATCGCGGAGGTTCTCAGCGGAGATAACCTCTACTACATCTGCTCCGTAATGTGTTCTCTCAGGGAATACTAAGTATACCTCTTCCCCTCTGATGTACGCTTTATAGCATTTAACATCGCCATAACTCCTACTATCATTGCTGAATCCTCTAATAGTAATACCTGGAAGCATAAGTATACTTCTAGCGATTTTTATATCATCCAGACTTTTAAGTTTAAGATTCAACGTACCTGGGTATGGTATAAAACCCATCTTCTCTAAGAAGAACCTAGAATAAATCCTAACGTAGTATGCCCCCTCACCTAGACCAGAGAATACTATGCCGCGGAATATTAGCACAGTAGGTTTCTCCAGAATATTCTTAAGTATATTGTATAGGTCTATGATTGGGACGAGACCTTCCATAGTTATCCTAACCCTGCTTTTCTTAAAGCTTCTATCCCTCTCTACTAGCTTCTCCTCCTCCAATGCCTTTAGAAGCCTAGAAGCGGATTGCTGACTCAATCCTAGGAGAGATCCTAGCTTCCTCGTAGATATTTCTATGAGTTCTCTATGAGCGCCTAACTCTATAAGCTTGATTAGAGCTAGAAGATGCATAGGTTTCATTCTTTTATTGCTTATCATATCGCTTACTACCCCCTGTTAATTCAAGTTTTTCCCTAACATCAGTAGAGCTTGATATAGCTGAAGATTTGAATTTTTCTAGTTTAATAATCTCTACTTTAATATTTAAATCCTTTATAATTTCTCTAACTTCTTTCTCAACTTCATCCTGATCGTATCCTAGTACGATCACATCAGGTTTACACTCTTCGATCACTCTTCGAATCGAGGGAGGTTCATAGCCTAGGATGGCTCTATCAACCGATTTCAATTCCTCTACTATAGCACGTCTCTCCTCTTCACACATTATCGGCAACCTACCGGTCCTAGCTTTCACAGTAGAGTCCCTAGCAACTACTACTATAAGTTCACCATCACCACCCGCAATCTCCTTAGCTTTTCTTAGAAAATATATGTGTCCCATATGAATTATATCGAAAACCCCAGATGCTATAACTCTCCTACCCATCTATCCTCTTCACCACTCAAATTCAGCTAACTTGAGAAGTCTTAAAGCTTCCATTATACCTTCTGCATAGCATATAGCTACCAAACTCGAAGCAGTATCACCTCTCTCTAGGAATATACTCGAATCCTCTACATAGTTTTTAATCCAATCGATCAGCATCTCTACTTCTGATGGGGCGATAGTGACAGGGATTTTAGTAAGTTTAACCTCCGACAATACTCTACGCATACCCTGTATATACCTTAAAGCTCTCACCTTTAACTCTTCTTCAAGAGATCCTGTGGGGCTCCCGCGAGACATAGTAGTGCTTCAACCTCCATGAAGTGTAATCTGCCGGGTACAATTAAGCTATGAGGCGGGCCGCCGAAATCATATTGTTTAATTCTAGATAGCTTATCAGCTTTAACGATAGCATCTACCGATCCAACTCTAGCTACACCTAATACTAACCTATCACCATCGAAAACAGCTCTTCTCATTTTGTCCTCCATAGATACAAGGATATCTACAGCTTCGCTTATACTCATCCAATACCCTTTCTCGATATCAAGATCTAAGAGAATCAATGTATGCAAGCCTCTGCTTAGATTATCTTCCACAACATTATAAACTGTTAAGGAGGGGGGAGTACTTCGAGTCAATGTTACAACCCTGCCGAAGTTGTATATCTGTAAACCGGTAGCACTTGAGATAGCGGAGATTATCGAAGCGGAGTTAACAATCCTTACAGGTATGCCTTTCTTACGTGCTTCGATCACTAGGGATATATGTGTAGTAGCTATAAGCGGATCTCCAGGCGTTAATAATGCTATATCGTATCTGCCAGCTTCCCTGATGATGCGCTCACATTCATCTTCAAGATCTCTACGTTTAAGGAGTATCACTTCCCTACCGATAACATTTTTGAGTATATCTAAAGTTAAACCGGGTATAATGCTTGTATATAATTCTACGTATACTTTTTCACAGGATCTAACTTCGATTAAACCTTCAAGTGTTATACCGTATACGTTCAATCCTAATCCTATAAGTTTAAGCATAGTTAAAACGTCCCCTCGATTTCATTCAAGAATCTATCTAGGAAAATTAGGATGAACCTATGTCTATCTTCAGCTATCCTTTTAGCGGTTTCCGTGTTCATATAATCCTTTAGCTTAAGAAGCTTCTCGTAAAAATGTGTAAGAGTGGATTTAAGCTTAAATGGATCGTATACATCTGGTTTCTCACCTGGAAGGTACATAGGTAATTTTCTAAAACCACCATAAGAGAATGCTCTAGCTATACCTATAGCTCCTAATGCATCCAACCTATCGGCATCTTGAAGTATACGAGCTTCAATCGTATGAGGAGTTATATTCGCTCCAAATCTATGAACTTTTATAGCGTAGATAACTTTTTCGATCATATCATCCGGGATTCCTAGATCTTTAAGTATAGATCTAGATATCTTAGCTCCTTCCTCTGCATGGTCAATCCCCTCGTAGATCTCTTTGAGTATAGCTATATCGTGAAGTAGAGCCGCTAATAGTAATATATCTAGATCCCCACCTTCATCCAACGCTATCTTAACAGCTAATCTAGAGACTCTTTCGATATGAAGCCATCCATGACCGGCTGTATCGAGGCCGAGCACATTTTTAACATGCGAAGCTATCTTGAGGTATATATCTGCAGCTATCTTGAGGCGATCTTTAATCTCGTAAATAATCGACTCTAGGCTAGACATAGTATCTATCTAATAGATATGAGCTTTTTATCCGATTTTAATCGTTTATACTAAACCTTCTCGGCTTTAAGCTCCTCTTCGGTAGCTCTCCTCTTGATAGCTCTATCGAATAATATCCAGTTTCTATACCATTCCTCATTCTCCTTCTTCAATAGATCTAGAACCATCCTTGTTAACTCTCTAGCTGAAACTTCTGTTACGCCGCTATCAAGTATCCTACCCTCTACTATCTTAGCTATCCTCCGAGCAGCATCTATAGATGCACCGGATTTTAAGCAGCTGACAACTATCTTCTCGGGTATAAACTCCTCCCTTCTACCATCTCTCTTAACTACTATCACCATTCCTCCTCAAAATAGTATAGTTAACACTTTATCTTATATATCTTTCCTAGTACTCTAGCTCATTTAGTGAACGGTAAGATTTCGAGAAGCTTCTTCAATCCTTCTACATCTTTAATTTCTCTTTTCAATAGATTTCTAAGTTTAGACCAGTATGTTAGATTAACTTTAACTCCGACTGATTCAAGTCTATTCATAATTTTATATGCTAACTCTATACCTTGAGGATCAAAATCGGTAAGGACAACTACTTCATCTACATCTTCTAATCTTTCAAGCATGCTTTCGAAGCTATCACCATTTTTAAGAATCATAATATTAATATTTAAGCCTAAAGCTTTAAGAGCTTCACGATCTCTAACACCTTCCACTATCAAGATCTTATCGCTACAATAAGATTCCATATCCTTTAGGATTCTATAAGCTTCCTCGTAGCATTCTATCATAGCTCGGTTCAACAATCTTCACCTCGTTATAGTCGTATCCTCTAAGATCTTAAGTAGCCTGTAAGCATTATTATTTCTATTGAAGTAGTCGTTAATAGGTTTAAGTTTTTCTATTAAAGCTTCTGCTACAGCTTCCTTCAAATCTAACGGGTGGATCTCACCGTTAACGTATAGAGATTCAAGCTCTGCATAGGATTCAAGCTCTAAACTTGGGGCATTCCTCCTCTCCACTTTAAGTTTACATCTATTCTTAAAGAGTAGTAGCCTACAAATCTCTGTTATAGGATTGCCTCGAACCTCCCTCGGCGGACAATATGCCTTCCTGATCTTGCTCCTTATCGCAGCTTCATCGTCATGAATGAATATACAAGTTTCAGGTTTCGATTTACTCATCTTAACGGAAACCCAATCTTCTTCACTCATACTCGCTACATCCATCCTTCCTATACCTGATAGACCTATGAGAAGTGGCGTATGCAAAGCTACAGGTTTCTTGAAACCTATCTTCTCAGCAACCTCTATAGCTAACACATGCGCTCTCCTCTGATCCATACCACCTAGACATAGGTCTAGATCGAGGTAGAATATATCGGCTACCTGCATGCAGGGATATATAAGCTTCGAGAAATCCATGCTAGCTTCACTGGATCTCCTACCCATTATAGTTATAGCCCTCTTAACCCTAGCTAAGCTTAGATTCTTAGCAACCTTCAGTACTATAGTCCAGTAATCCGGATCCTCAACCATCTTATCTGCCCTAATTAACCTAACTTTACTTATATCCACACCTATAGCCCTAAGACAGTGTTCAATATATTCTGCACATACCCGGATGTTCTCAAGGTTACCTCCAAGCTTATCGTTTATCCATGCATGCCATGTTGCTTCCAGTAGAACCATATCTATACCTAGATCTACTAGCTCCTTAAACTTCTCAGCCCATATAAGCCATCCAATCGAGAATAAACCTGAAGGCTCTACACCTATATAGCCTCTAAGCTTTCTTCCCTCCTCTAGCATTGATCTAAGCCTAGATTCCGTTATAACCTCTTCCAACCCAGTAGTAATTATTCGAAGTTTATCTTCTATATCCACCGCAGCTTCCCTCGAGGATAAACCTTAATTTGTAGATGAGATTCTAATAACTTTAACTTGGGGCGGCGGATTCAAGCCCCATACGAAGAGTACCGGATGGAGCAGGGTGGAGCACCCGGTCGATGATATCTGGCCGTTAGTGTATGGGGACACAGCCGCCCCATCCAGCTATATAGTAGATGCGATACCATTGGAATAGATGTAAATTTAAAGAGCATCAAATAATATTTAGAAAATAATCTGGTATATCGCTAATATTACACTAAACACTATTATGGATGGGAAATTTAATCCTAGTATTTACTATGATCGAAACAAAATATTTTTTAGCAAGACCTCTATCCCATATCTATAACGTACCGGTGTGGAGTATGAGCGAACAAAGCATATCTCTCAAGTATGTAGTCTACGCTAAGTTCGAGGTAGATGGGTTGGTAGAGAGAGCTGATGTTGTAGGAGCTATTTTCGGTCAAACAGAGGGGCTCTTCGGAGCTGAGCTTGATCTTCGAGAACTTCAGAAGAATGGTAGGATTGGAAGAATAGAGATTAAGCTTTCGAAGAAACAGAATAAGACAACAGGTGAAATAGTGATACCTACATCGCTTGATAGAGTTTCGGTAGCTCTAATAGCAGCTTCACTTGAAAGCATAGATAGGGTAGGACCATACAAAGCTGAAGTAAAGTTGGATAGAATAGAAGATGTTAGAGAAGAGAAACGTAGATTTATCGTTAAGAGAGCTAAGGAGATACTGCAGAATTGGAATATAGATTCGGCTACAACCATAGAAAACATACGTAGAGAACTTGAGAAAATCGCATCGGGTAAGACTGAAATTATGCTGTTCGGCGAGGAAGGTATACCTATGGGTCCTAGAGCTCTCCAAGATGATACGCTTATACTCGTCGAAGGACGTGCCGATGTAATAAACCTGCTTAGAGCTAACGTGGAAAATGTTATATCCATCGAAGGGGTTAAAATACCTGAATCTGTAGCCGAATTAACTAAAAGTAAGAGGGAGGTCACCGTTCTCCTCGACGGCGATAGAGCAGGCGACCTAATCCTACAGGAATTACTACAGAAGGATATAAAGATAGATTATGTAGCTAGAGCTCCACCGGGTAAAGAAGTTGAAGACCTAACCCCGAAGGAGGTCTTAGAGGCATTAGAACGTAGAGTACCTATAGAAGTCTATAGAGGTAGGGTTGAGCTTAACATAGATAGTTTAAAGAAGTTAGCTTCCGATATAAAAGATACACTTGAAGGATTACTATTGAACGAGAAGGGTGAGGTGGTGGATAGGGTTTCTGTAAGCCAGTTAGCTGAGAAAATCGAATCCAGTGAAAATATTAAAGCGGTAGTATTCGATGGAGTAATCTCGCAGAGAATATTGGATTTAGCTCTTAAGAAAGGGATTGATGTAGTAGTCGGCAGGAGATTAGCGGAAGTCGCTAGAAAACCGCAAAATATTAAGATATATATGTTCGAAGAGCTAGGATTGGCATAGGATAAACCTATTCAACTAGTAGTTAATGTATCAGGCTTGACAACTATACTGGAGTAATAGGGAGTAATAGTTTACATCACATCTATTCAATCTATCCTTCAAGTAACCTAAGCCTGACAACTATAGTGCAAACTCAACGTAACAAACCTTCATCCATACTTTTCTATAGATCTATGATCAGCTACCCAAATGAATACCTTCAGAAATTCTTAGGAATATTTAATGAATACGTTAGTGTTATCCTATATACACGCCGACTCCGAGCATTCTATCAGACCATTATATAGAGAATCGATGACAGAATAACTGTTAGCATAACATCCGTAAAAGTTGTTTCTAGAGGTATTACGAAATCATCAGGGTTCAATCCGAATCTAAATGTTGCCGTCGCCATAGCGAACGAAAAGATAATAGTCATAGGTGTGATCAAAGGAAATGTTAAGAGGATAGCTAATATTGAATGAAGCCCTCCACCCGTGATATAGGATAGGAATGAGTAAAACGTAAACATTACAAATGCGGCAGATGTTATCTGAAGTATTTCCCATAGAAGCTTCAGGATATCTCCAATCCTTGATTCGATTAAACCTAGCGCAATCCTCGTAGTGCATATGGAGCCGAAGCTTGCACCTATATCACCTATGGTATCTATAAGTGCAGGATAAACAACCATTATACCAGGCTTCTCTTCGATAGTATGTTTAATCCTGGATAGAAATATCCCTCCAATCGTCGATATAAGCGATATGATGCAGATGGTAGGGATAGCTTCACGTAGAATTCTTCCATAATCCTCATCCCCTTTAAACATGAAGATTATACGGATAGTAACCGCTATGAATACTACAGTGAGAAAGAATAGTATCCATGCATACCCTTCTACAACGGATAGCAAAGTTAGGATGTACAGGAAAGTAGCTATCACATCCGTGATAGTAGACGAAACAGGGTAGGTCACTACATCTGGATCTATTCCGCGTCTATAAAGCATGAAAGAGAAGAGTGACGTTAGAGGCTCTGTTATCAAGGTTGTAGCGTACTGTGACACCATAGCTACAGATACGATGACTAAAAAATATTCTACTTCCAGATTGTAGAGCATGTATGAAAGTAGGAAGATGATGAAGCCTCCTAGAATGCTCATAAATAGCGTCATCGTAAATAGAGCAGCTAAGATCGCGTGGAAATACCGTGTATTTCCTCCGAGCTTCGGGTTTACGAGCTTCAAATGGAGGCCTGTACTTAATCTTCCGCTTAAGATACCGTTGATAGCTCCTCTGACGCTTATAATCATAGGATAAAGCATCACAGTCCAATAGTAAACTGTCAACGTGGAGATCCAGTAGGCGGCTATACCGCCAGCGAGGAGGCCGCCTAGATCTGTTTGGAGAGCTAATAGACTTTCCCTGAATATCTCGAACTTTTTATCTTCTGAGCTTAACCTCCCCATGACTAAGATCATCTCTGAACTCTCTGCCTAGGATTGCTAAGGCCTGGATGTAATGATACGTACTAACCTAAAAATTTATTTAGAACATGAGAACGAAACTTTCTAGTAGGAAAGGAGCAAATTGAAACGTCTTTCAGAATTCGATTCCTTTGATGAAAACGAGGAGAAGATCTCTTATAAGCCTATACCCGTTAGAGAGCTTTTAGTAGAGCTTAAGAATACTTCTGAGCTTATGCTAGATCTAGCATACTCATCCATACTCTTCGATGATAAGGAGTTAGCGGAAGAAGTTTTAGAGCTAGAGGAGAGAACGGATTATTTAGTTCAACTTCTACAGATAGATTGTATGGCGGCGAGTAGAAGTGTAAAGGATGCTGAACGCCTATTACCGGTTCTTAGTATAGCATCTGCTACAGATAAGATATCGGATGCAGCCGGGGATTTAGCGGTAATCACTCTAAAAGAGATTAAAGTGCATCCACTAATAAGGGAGGTATTCGGTCGTGTAAGCGAAAGACTCACATGTATAAAAGTGAAAGCGGATTCAGAATTAGCTGGTACGAGAGTAGGGGATTCGGAATTACTGTCTGATTTAGGCGTAGATATTATAGCTATAAGGAGGGGGAGAAACCTGATAGTAGATCCAGATGAGGATGATGTTATAGTGGAGGGCGACACCCTCTATGCTAGGGGAACGGCTAGGGGTATAGAAGAATTTAAGGAGATGGGGGAGGAAATAATCTATAGTTATCCGAGTATCGAGGGGCTTACAGCGAGGGAACTGGAGGAAGCTGTTAGAAAGCTTGCAGAGCTTAAGGATACTTCTGAGCTTATGCTAGATCTAGCATACTCATCCATATTACTGGGTAGCCGTGAACTTGCTGAGGAAGTCTTAGCGTTAGAGGAGTATATGGATGAAAAGCATACGGAGTTCGAACTATTCATATTATCTAAGAAGCCTATGTTAGAGGATACGAGAGGCGTTTTAGGATTAATAAGGATGGCTCTAGTAACCGAGGAGATCGCTGATGCTGCAGCTGAGATAGCGAGTACCCTGCTTATAGGTCGAGAACTTCACCCAGTACTGAGAAGGAGCTTGGAGGAAGCTGATGAAGTGACTGTTAGAGTTGAAGTCCCTGAGGGTTCACCTATAGCTGGCAAGACTTTGAAGGAGATAGGTATGCAGAGTAGTGTAGGTATATGGATAGTCGCGGTGAAGAGAGGAGAGAGGTGGATAAGAGCGAAACCTGATACCATAGTAGAAATTGGCGATATACTCGTAGCTTCAGTCTACTCTGAAGGTGTGGATGATTTCATATCTATGGTTAAAGGCTACGGAGAATAGATCTTAGAGAAATCTTAAAAACTATGTTTATTTATGTAGTTAACTTGATGGATCTAATCGATAGGATAACCAATTTCCGTTACACTCCACGTTATGGCCCTGAATGGGGTTCAGGCGGCATATTCGGACTTATATATCATAAGGGTATACTGTACTTTACGTTAGCTTTCGAAGCTGAAGCCTACTTCATAGGATCTGATCGAAGCGGAATCTATAAGTTTGATCTAGTAGGAGTGAAGCCTGGTCCACGTTCAGGTGGAGATACATACAACGCGGTTGAAGCTGTAGATGATAACATATACTTCGGGGGATGGGTTCATGCCCCGGCGATATACCTAGGTAAAACTGATAGGAGGGGAAGAATACTTTTCCATAATAAATTCAGCCATATACACTCCTACGATATACGTGAAGACCGTGTAAAAGTTCTATGGACGGATTCCATAAACCATGAATCCGAATGGGCTGGTGAGGTATCCGAGATAATCTACAATCCTGTAGACGATGGACTCTTCATAGCTAGAGCTGATGGTCATAGAAATCTAGGTATCTACTACATGGATAGAAAGGATGGGAGAGTAACATGCATAAGCGGTCTACCTGGATTGAAGGGCACACGGTATCTTGATCAGGTATGCTTTGATGCTACTAGAAGCTGGGTAAGAGGAGTAGAAGCTATACAGACGATAGATCTTACTACGAAGAAGCTGGAGGTAAAGGAGATAGATTATAGGAATGCGGCGGTGGATGGAGGAGATGTTTGGTGGCCATATTCTGGATGCGCTACTTCAGCCTACTCGCGTATCTTCTTCTTTGTTAGAGGCGGTGTGATAGTAGGCGATCCTCTAGGTGATATCGAGGAATTAGCATTCATAAGGCTTTTCGACTTTGGATATACTGGGTATAGTCCTAGTAGAACTATGGCTAAACCGATAGCAGGAGGGATACTGGTAGCATTCAATAGCTATACTCATGGACTTATCCATCCAAGAAACGATTTCGAGAAGAAGCTTAAGGAAGCTTTTAGCTTCATAGTAGGTCCATCGATATTGCTGTATATAACACCTCCGATAGCGCGTATAGTATCGAGTTTTGGAGCTAGGATCACCGGGTTTGAATCCTTAGGTAGAGAACTGATTATCGCTTCATCTAACGAAGCAAATCTCGCAGCCGATGATGCTACACCGATCGATACAGGGGTAAGAGGGTTCACGTTATTAAGCTATGATAAGATAGTTGCATCAGGATCGCAGCCGGTATGCTTTCAGATATTTGGAAGACATATCGAAAATAATGTATGGGGTGGTATACCGTTGTACGGTTATAGAGAACCTAGGATTACTGTAACTTCAAAGAAAAGGGTGAGGGATACCAAGCTTACCATATACTCGTACGATTTAAGTCTGCCCGCCTCTAAAGCGGAAGTAGATTCATATGTAGTGAAGTACGGTGAATTGATAGATTTATCATCGTTTAGAGATAGTATAGTTTCCTTCAAATTCGATGATATAGATTTAGATGCTAAAATTAAAATACATCTAAGTTAAGATTTTCTATAATATAAATATTCGATCGATAATATAATCCATATTAGAAACAAGCATAAGATTTAAATAAAACATAGCTCTGTATTAAGTTGGATTATGAGTTGATTCGTATAGATCGACTAATAGATAATTTTAAAGCATGGTTTGAAGGCGAAGCATACACAGATATCGTTTTAGTAGCTTCAGCACCTAAGCTTGGATATGAACGTCACTGGGATACTTGGGATTCATGGAATATAGTTAGACAAATTAGAAAAGGAATAGACCCGATTGAAGCATTGGATTTATTCGAAAAATGGATGGTTAAGACGGCTTTTATCGGAGATGGGTTTCCGATGTTTTGGATAAATCTAGGACCTGGTGCTCTCTCAGCATTCCTCGGAGCAAAACCGATACTTATGGAGAATACTGTATGGTTTAAAGGAGAGTTCGACTGGGATTATCTAGATAAACTTGAAACTAAACCTAAAGGATATTATTGGGAGCTTGCAAATAGACTCACCATGGAAGCATGCCGACGGGGGATGGGGAAATTTATAGTCGGTATCACCGATATAGGTGGACCTACGGATGTAGCGGGTATACTTAGAGGATTAGATAGACTGTTTACAGATTGTTTCAAGAAGCCATTGAAAGTGAGAACGCTGCTAGATATCATAGTGGATGCATGGCTTCAAGTATATGATTATCATTCTAACATTATATTTTCAAGTTTTGATGCTATGTCGTGTTGGATGCATATCCTTTATCCTGGTAGGGGGTATCCTATACAATGCGATCTTTCAGTTTATATGTCGCCTAGATTATTTGAGGAAATAGGGTTCAAACCTCTAGCTAGGCTATGTGAGAAGCTAGATTACCCTGTATATCATCTTGACGGGCCAGGTGAACTCCCCCATCTCTATAGGATAGAATCTTTACCCGGGTTAAAAGCTATACAATGGACTCCTGGAGCTGGTAAGCCTGACGTAGATGATCCATACTGGTTCCATCTATATGATGATATATTGAGAAGAGGGCTGAACTTGGTACTCCTAGGAGTGAAACCTGAGAATATTGTTAAGATAGCTAGAAGGTTTGATAGAGGTAAACTATTTGTTTCTACAGTGTTTCGTAGCATAGCCGAGGCGGAGGCGGTAGCTAAAGCTGTAGGTTATAGGGAGGTATTTTCAGTCCTATGACTAATTAGAGTTGGGTTAGGGATAGCTAAGGAAGCTTATACAGATATACAACCCTTATATCGATCGAGATGATGATTCATCATAATATAGAGGAGATATGCTGTTTAAGGTATTAACGGAACATTTCGAAAAGCTTGAAGCTACTACGAGTAGACTTGCTATGATGGATATACTCGTGCATCTATTCAGTAAAACTCCTCCAAATCTTATGGATAAGGTCGTCTACCTCACGTTAGGTGAAGTATATCCTCCTTACGTAGGATTAGAGATAGGGTTAGCGGATAAACTTATATTGAGAGCGATATCTCTAGCCACCGGTCTTCCTGATGGAAGAGTGGAGCAGGAGTATAAGACGCTAGGCGATTCCGGGCTTGTCGCAGAGAAACTTCTTTCGGCTAAACGTAAAGCTGCTTTATTCAGTCAACCGCTTACAGTCGAAAAAGTTTATACGACATTCGAGAAAATGTGTAAAATTTCAGGCGAGGGAGCACAGGATACGAAGATTAAACTTTTCGCAGGGTTATTGATGAACGCTACCCCTAATGAAGCGAAATATCTTTCACGTATAGCATCAGGTAGACTTAGACTTGGAGTAGCAGAGATGACCATACTGGATGCGTTAGCGTTAGCGTATGGAGGGAGCCGAGAGTTGAGAGAAATCATAGAGAGAGCATACAATATGACATCGGATATAGGGCTTGTCGCTAAGACTCTAGCTGAAGGCGGGATAGAAGCCGTGAAAAATATAAAGATAGCTATCGGGAAACCTATAAAGCCTCAACTAGCTGAAAGACTCTCATCTCTTGATGAAATTCTAGAGAAGCTTAATGGAAAATGTATAGCTGAATACAAGTATGATGGATTGAGGATCCAAGCCCATATAGCCGGTGAGACAGTAATCCTATTCTCTAGGAGGCAGGAGAATATAACAGAGCAGTTCCCAGATATAGTCGAAGCTCTTAAAAAGTGTATAAAAGCTGATGAAGCCATACTAGACGGGGAGGCTGTACCGGTAGATCCTAATACAGGGGAACTACTACCGTTTCAGGTCGTAGCTCAGAGGAGGAGGAAATACGATATAGAGAAATATGTTGAAGAAATACCTGTAACACTATTCCTATTCGATATACTCTACCTAAACGGAGAGGATCTAACAGTTAAACCATACCTAGAGAGGAAAAAGCTCTTAGAATCCATAGTAAAGGAGAGCGATAGGGTGAAGCTTGCACAATATATGATAAGCGGAAATGCTGAAGAGATAGAAAGCTTCTTCCATAAAGCTATAGAGGAGGGTACAGAGGGACTTATATGCAAATCGATACTTCCAAATAGCGTCTACGAAGCCGGTAAGAGGGGGTGGCAGTGGATTAAGTGGAAGAGATCTTATAGATCTGAGATGACCGATACCGTAGATCTAGTAGCCGTAGGTGCGTTTGCAGGTAGAGGTAAACGTGCGGGAACATATGGAGCACTACTCATGGCTGCGTATGATCCAGACAAGGATAGATTCGAAACCGTGTGTAAATTAGGCTCAGGATTTACCGATGAGGATCTCGAGAAACTGCCTGAGATGTTCAAGCCATACCTTATAAATCATAAACATCCACGTGTAGAATCTAATATAGAAGCCGATTACTGGTTTATACCCGCAATCGTAGCAGAAGTCATAGGCGATGAAATAACTTTAAGCCCCATGCATACATGCGGGTTCGGAGCTATAAGGCCTAAGAGCGGTCTAGCTATAAGATTTCCGAGACTTGTAAAGTTCAGAGTGGATAAAAGAGCGGAGGATGCTACTACGACGATAGAGATAATAGAGATGTATAGAATGCAGCTTAAAACCATAGAGGAAGCAGCATCCACAGATACAGCTTAATAACCGAGTATCCACCTCCATGTAGGAGCTTCCCTCGAGATCGTATGTAAATGGTATCGCCTTATAGATGGTGATTCCACCCAGAATTCGTGAAGGTTTAGCTTAATATGAGCAGCGTAGATATTAGATAAGCGGTAATACTTTATGAAGTCTTGGATAAATCCTTACGTGAGGATGATAAGTAGATATATAGCATCCAAGTTCAAGGCGTGGAAGCCCTTAGCAGCATTCTATAATGTTACTCTAAGATGTAATTTAAGATGTAGCTTCTGTAGTTTATGGAGGCGGAGCGAATATAGAGAAGTCGACCATGAAAATGCAGTTAAGATCATAAGAAGGATAGGTGAAGCAGGTATACCTGGATTAGGGTTTAGCGGAGGAGAACCTCTCCTAAGAGCAGACCTAGTAGGGCTTGCATTCGAAGCGAAGGATTACGGTATGATCACATCCGTGAATACTAACGGTACGCTTATAAGCGAAGGTAATGCTGAGAGATTAAGTAAGGCTTTCGATTATATCATACTATCCCTAGACGATATAGGCATACTGCATGATGAAGTGAGAGGTATCCGCGGAGTATATGACAAAGTGTTGGAGGCGGTGGATATACTAAAGAGGTATGGGGCTACAGTAGGCATTAATACGGTGGCTACACGGGATAATATCCCTAGAATAACTATGTTGTGGAGGAATCTAAGTGATAGGGTAGATTTCTTCACTATACAACCTGTTAACCCTCCCCAGATGGTGGATAAAAGACTATCATCAAAGCTAATCGAAGAACTCTATACATTTAGGAAGACGGCTAATGCTTCTATACCACTTCCAAGAAGCTATCTAGACGGTATGGCTAAGTATATGTCTGGAGACATCTGTAAGATATGCGATGCTGGTAGGCTTTACTTAGCGATACAGCCGAATGGGGATGTGATACCATGCAGTATTAGAGATGACGCTATTCTAGGAAACATACTAGAAGAAGATCTAGAATCGATAATGGATAGGAATAGGAAGGATATCGTGCATATCGTAGATAAGTGCGGCGGATGCTGGCTTACCTGTACGACCGGCATATCCCTAACGTTTAGGAAGCCTATGGAGGTTATAGGAAGCTATGTAAAGCTTGGATTGAGGATATGCTGATAGAATTGGATCTAGAACCACCACATCTTAACCCTGGGCATAGCTATAATCTCCCTAATGACAGGCCTCTTCTCACCAGGTCCTCTTACTAAGCTGGCGGATGGTGCAGCTCTCATCACTATAGCCGTATCCGCACCCCTTTCAGTACCTCCAACCCCCACTACATCTATACCTATCTCCAATAACCCTAAATCTGTAGCTATCAATACAACTTCAACAGCTGCCTTAAACCCTTGACCCATAAGATACAATGTATCTCTAGCCTGCCTAAGTCTAGGATTACTCAGGGGGGTACTACAATTTTCTACGGTAAGTCCGCCTAGTTCTCTTATCTTCTCTATAAAGATTTTGTCCATACCTTTATAGGATACCGCTATAACATTCGCCAACCCCTTCAGGGATTCGGCGAATTTTAAACCTGTAACCCCACTAGTACTTGCTACGACAACCCACTTCAACCCTAACTCCTTCACCCTATCCCTAACGGCTTCGACCACATATGACGTATTCTCAGATCCGAAGCGGTCGAAATAGAAATCTATGCGTTTTATGAGAACCATACTTTATACTTCCCGTCTGAACGTATCATAAAGGTTTCGTCGCCTGATATCTATGCTATATCCTTTACACGAATCGAGATCCCTATAACACTGTCGTGCCAGTAATTATATCCTATTGAGTTTGGAAGAACTGATAGAATTTTAATTGACATATATGTGTAAAAAATTATTGGTTGAACCTACGGTATATAAAAAGTTTATATAGATATTTCCATCGTGGTTTTCCATATACATGTGTAAAATCCTAATCAAGGAGATTTGTAACGATTGGAGCTTAAGCTTGGAGGAGGAGAGTTGAGACTAAAAGAATGCTGTGGGGTATTCGGAGCTATTTCTAGTACTTTGCCTAACATTGGTGTAGCTGAGCTGATATTCCATGGATTACTAGCTCTTCAACATAGAGGACAAGAATCCGCAGGGATTAGCGTAGTTAGCCATGACCGCCTACATACTTATAAGGGGTTAGGCTTAGTTTCGGGGGTATTCAATCCGAGAAGATTAAAGTCTCTCGATGGTATATGTGGGATAGGCCATGTGAGGTATTCTACTCGCGGTGCGAATAGACTGGAGAATAGTCAGCCTATGGAGTTCGATGGTAGACCAAGATTTTCACTCTGCTTTAACGGTACCATCGCTAACTATGAGCAACTTAAGAGAGAGTTGGAGAGTGAAGGATACTGCTTCTCCACGACCTCGGATCTAGAGGTTATCGGTTATCTTATATCGAGATATCTTAGGAAGGGGGGTAGTCTAGTAGATGCTATAGAGTATGCTATGCGAAGACTCATCGGAGCATACTCGGCTGCATTACTTACGGAGGATAAGTTACTATTAGCTTTCAGAGATCCATACGGAATTAAACCTCTATGTATAGGTGTTGGAGAGGATTCAAGCTACTTTCTCTCATCTGAAAGTTCAGCTTTCGATGCTACAGGAGCTAGATTTGTGAAGGATGTATCCCCAGGTACTGTTATCCTGATGGATGGGGAGCCTGTAGAGATAGGCTGCATGGAAAGTAGTAGGCATGCACACTGTATGTTTGAATGGGTTTACTTTTCACGTCCAGATTCAACGATAGAGGGTGTAAGCGTATATGAGGCTAGGTATAGGCTTGGAAGGAAGCTTGCAGAACTATGCAGCATGGATGCGGATATAGTTGTACCAGTACCGGAGACTAGTAGGATAGCTGCGTTAGGATTTTCTGAGAGAAGCGGGATCCCGTTAGCTGAAGGGTTCAGCGTCAATAGGTATGTATGGAGGACGTTCATAATGCCTGAGGAGAGGGGGGAGTATGTATCCGTGAAATTTAACCCTATAAGGGAGGTTTTAAGGGGGAGACGCGTTATGGTAATCGATGATAGTATAGTTAGGGGAACAACTTCTAGAACCCTTGTTTCTATCCTCCGCAAAGCTGGTGCTAGAGAAGTTCATCTAGCGGTTACATGCCCGCCGATAATCTCGCCATGCTATATGGGTATAGATTTCCCGACGTATGACGAGCTTATAGCTTATGGTAGAAGCTTAGAGGATATTAGGAGGAGTATAGGCGCCGATAGCTTAACCTATATGACGGTAGATGGATTGGTGGAATGTATAGGTATAGGTGAATCGGAGCTTTGTCTAGCTTGCTTAACAGGTATATACCCGATAGAGGTTGACCCTAAACTTCTAAGCAGGAGGTGGATTAAGGATTGAGCGGGATTCTAGGTATATACGCTTTCGATGAGCTATGGTCTATATCTAGATTCCTATACTATGGTTTAATGGGTCTTCAACATAGGGGGCAGGAGTATAGCTCCATAACTACATGGAGGGATGGGGAGATCTATACGAAAACATCTAAAGGGTTAGTTGAGGAGGGATTTACAGAATCTAGTATCGGTAGGCTCAAAGGGTATGTAGGATGCGGATGCGTATCCACGAATAGGAGGCTTGGGCGACCTATCATCATATCTAGGAGTGAGACAACCCTAATCCTATACGCTTCTGGAGGCTTAATCGACGCAGAGTTCCGTGAGTTAGCTGAGTTCCTTACAGATGAGATTAAGAAGAGCGATATAGAGCAAGCTGGGTTAGCGGTTTTAGAGAAGTTTAAAGGAGGGTATAGTTTCATATGCATCACTAGCGATGGACGTATGCTAGCAGCTAGAGACCCCTTAGGGGTTAAACCTCTATGCGTAGGTGGACTTGGCTTCGATTTAGCCGTATTAGCCTCCGAATCTTCCGCTCTAGATGTAGTCGGAGCCGATCTATCTAGAGATATAGAGCCTGGAGAAGTATTTGCTATCGAGAAGTTTGATATAAGAAGAGGGGTTATGAATTGTAGGAGAAGAGCGTACTGTTCATTCGAATACGTGTACTATGCTAGACCAGACTCCATAATCAACGGTATACATGTATACGATGTGAGGAGGAGGATAGGATTTATTCTATCTGAGATGGATCCTGTAGAAGCGGATATAGTTATAGGAGTCCCGGAGACGGCTGTACCGTTCGCTATGGCTTATTCTCAAGCTACAGGTATACCTGTGGAGGTAGGCTTCTACAGGACTGGTAGGAGTATGAGAACCGCGATAAGACCTACAGAGATCGAGAGGTTGATAGGCGTTCAGCTTAAATTGAATCCGATTAGAGCTGCTGTCAAAGGGAAAAGAGTGGTTTTGATAGATGATAGCGTCGTTAGAGGTACGACTCTTAGGAATACTGTATACCTGCTAAGAAAGAGGGGGGCGAAGGATGTCCATGTAAGGATAGGTAGCCCGGCTATAAGAGCTAGATGCCCCTACGGTACGGCTGTCCCATCTGAAGACGAGCTTATAGGTAGAGCTCTAACACCTGAGGAGATAGCTGAAGTTATAGGTGCTGATAGTTTCAGCTATCTACCCGTGGATGGGCTTATCGAAGCTATAGGTCTACCCGGAGATTCACTATGTCTAGGATGCTTCACTGGAACATATCCTGATATCGAGGTGGTTTAGATGAAGATTCTACTCGTAGGTGATGGATCTAGGGAGCATGCGATAGCCGAGGCTTTAGCTAGGAGCGTGAAGGAGCCTAGGATCTATGCTTTAATGCATTTAATTAACCCAGGGATAGCTAGGGTATGCAGACAAAGTGGGGGGGATTATCGTAGAGGCTCCCCGATAGATCCCATCCAGGTAGCAGACTATGCAGAAGAGTTGAATGTGGATTTCGTATTCGTAGGACCTGAAGAGCCTTTATTCCATGGAGTAGCCGATGAGGTTGAACGTAGGGGTATAGGATGTATAGGTGCACATAAAGCTGTAGCGGAGATAGAGATGTCTAAAGCCTATATGAGGAGGCTCATGTGGAAGTATGAGATACCTGGGAGGCTTAGGTTTAAGTCTTTTAGAAGCATCGAAGATGCCATAGCGTACATAAGCGAGTATGCTGAAAGCTTAGCTATAAAACCTGCTAGGCAAGCTGGTGGTAAGGGTGTTAAGGTTATAGCGGATATGCAGGCATACCTTTCTGGGGAGAAGAGAGAGGTAAAAGCTAAGCATGCCGAAAGAGTTGTTAAGGAGCACATGAAGGATTACACGGATATAGAGGATAAGATTCTATTAGAGGAGAAGGTTGAGGGCCCTGAGTATACGCTTCAATGCTTCAGCGATGGGGAAACGATACTCCCCATGCCTCTAGTCCAAGATAATAAGCATGCCTACGAGGATGATCTAGGGCCTGAAACAGGCGGTATGGGTTCTATATGTGGTAAAGGGTTAACCCTACCGTTCATAACCATGGAGGAGTATAGTAGATCTGTCGAGATAGTTAAGAGGATGGTTGAAGCTGTACAGAAAGAGACCGGCGAACCGTATCGCGGTGTAGTCGCGGGGCAGATGATGCTAACCGATAAATGGGGTCCGACGATAATAGAGATGTATAGTAGATTCGGACAGCCTGAAGGAGAGAATATTCTCCCCCTACTCGAAACGGATATGGTGGAGATATGCGAAGCTATACTCGAACGGAAGCTTTCGAAGATTAAGCTTGAATTCCGTGAGAAAGCTTCTGTTGTTAAGTGTATCGCTCCGCTCGGCTATCCTGAGAGGAGGGATCTAGCTAGAGGTCATCCTATAGCCGCAGATGAAGAAGCTATAGTTAGGAGGGGAGGGAAGCTTTTCTGGAGTTCTATAGATATGGTGGATGGGATACTGATAACCGGCGGATCGAGAGCATGCGAGATCTATGCTGAAGCAGATAGCATAGAGGAAGCTTCTGAGATAGCTGAGAGGTGCATACCTTACGTGAAGCTTCTAGATGGGTGGAGGTTATTCTATAGAAGCGATATAGGCACTCCAAGATCCCTGGAGAAGAGGAAGAGGCTCGCTGATCTCGTACGTGAGATATACCAGTATAGAGAGAGGAAAGGTATACTCGGTCGAACCATAGATTGGATACCTGGCAGGGGGAAGATAGAACTATAGGTGTAGGGGTGATATCATTCTGAAACATGTTATGAAGCTGATAGATGTGGATCCAGAGGTAGCGGAGTTAATAGCGAAAGAGAATGAAAGGCAGGTATACGGCATAGATCTTATAGCATCGGAGAACTATGTATTCGAACCGATTATAGAAGCTCAAGCAAGCTTGTTGACTAATAAGTATGCGGAGGGTTATCCTGGGAGGAGGTATTACAGCGGATGCGAATTCTACGATGAGATAGAGAGGATAGCTATAGAGAGAGCGAAACGATTATTCGGTGCGGAGCACGCTAATGTTCAACCCCATTCCGGTAGCCAAGCTAACCAAGCGGTTTACCTCGCGGCTTTAAAGCCTGGGGATAAAGTCCTAGCTATGGATCTAGCACATGGAGGGCATCTAACCCATGGAAGCCCTATAAACTTCTCAGGTATCTTCTATAGATTCGCATTTTACGGAGTAGATAGGAATACAGAAGTTATAGACTACGATGAGGTGGAGAGGATAGCTAGGGAGTATAAGCCTAAACTCATCATCGCAGGGGCAAGCGCGTATCCTAGGGAGATAGATTTTAAGAGGTTTAAGGAGATCTGCGATGAAGTCGGAGCATTACTGATGGTTGATATGGCGCATATCGCTGGGCTTGTAGCAGCCGGGATCCATATGAATCCGGTACCGTATGCAGATTTCGTTACATCTACTACGCAGAAGACGTTGCGTGGACCTAGAGGTGGGTTTATACTTTGTCGTAAAGAGTGGGGGGAGGCTATAGATAGAGCTGTATTCCCAGGTACGCAGAGCGGCCCTTTGATGCATATAATCGCAGCTAAAGCTGTATGCTTTAAGCTAGCTGCTACAGAGGAGTTTAAGGAGTATCAACGTCTAGTGGTTGAGGATGCTAAAGCTTTAGCTTCAAGTCTATCTGATAGGGGTTATAGAATCGTAAGCGGGGGGACGGATAACCATCTACTACTGGTAGATCTTAGAGGTAAGGGTATAACCGGGCTCAGAGCTCAGAGGATACTCGAGAAAGCACGTATATATGTTAATAGGAATCTAGTACCCTACGATGACAAGCCTCCTTACATTACTAGCGGTTTAAGGTTAGGGACACCGTGCGTAGCGGCTAGAGGTATGGGTAGATATGAAATGGATGAGATAGCTGAGATGATAGACCGTGTCATAAGGAATAACGGTGATCAAGCTACCGTAGAGCAGGTTGGAAGACTCGTAGTCGATATATGCAGGAGGTTCCCGATCTATGATGGATGGATCGAGTAGAGCGAAAATTATGGATGGTAGATGTATAGCAGATCATATGTGTAGAATACATAGGGAGATTGCAGCTGAACTTTCCCGTAGAGGTGTGAAGCCGAGGTTATCGATAATAATGGTTGGGGGAGATCCTGCTTCTGAATTATTCGTGAGGAATAAGGTTAGATACTGCGGAAAAGTCGGTGTAGATACTACAGTTATACGTAAACCTGACTCTATTAGCTTAGAATCTCTTCTGGAAATAGTGAAATCGTTGAATGATGATCCGGATGTTCATGGAATACTCGTACAGCTACCTCTACCAGAACATATCGATCCTTATAGGATACTTTCAGCTTTAGATCCAAGTAAAGATGTAGATGGTCTAACACCTGTTAATTTGGGTAGACTTATGCATTTGGATGAATCTCTAGCTCCATGCGGAGCTAGAGCTGTCGTGAAGATACTAGAGTATTACGGAGTTGAACTGGAGGGGGCTGAGGTATGCATAGTGAGTAACAGTGTATTGGTGGGTAAACCTCTCTCGATACTTCTAACGAATAGGTTTGCGACAGTATCCATATGCCATGCTAAGACTAGAGATCTATCATCCTACACCTCCGGTTCAGATATAGTTGTATCAGCTACCGGTGTCCCGTTACTCATAAAAGCTTCGATGATACGCGATGGAGCCATAGTGGTAGATGTAGGCGTATCTAGATTTGAGGGGAGGATAGTCGGGGACGTTGATTTCGAAGATGTCGCGTCTAAAGCCTCTATGATAACACCTGTACCCGGCGGTGTAGGTCCGGTAACCGTAGCTATGGTTGTAGATAACCTCTTCCAAGCTATGAAGCTTCAAGGGGTGGCATGATCTGGAATCTAATGTAATATATCCCGTTAAGGGTAGAGCTTTAAGGATAGCTGTCTTAGGATCGACTAGAGGGACTGATCTGCAGGCTATAATAGATTCTATAAGAGAGGGGAAGCTCTACGCTGAGATAGTATGCGTTATAAGCAATAAGAGAGATGCGTACATACTCGAAAGAGCTAGGATGAACAGTATAGAGGCTATATTCTTAGATCCTAAGGGTCTTTCAAGGGAAGAGTATGACAGGATCGTCATAAGGGAGCTTGAGAAGAGGGAGCCGATAGATCTAATACTATTGATAGGCTATATGAGGATACTCAGTAAGGTTTTCATAGATAGATTTAGATGGAGAATACTTAATATCCATCCATCACTACTACCAGCCTTTGCTGGCGGTATGGATTTAGAAGTGCATAAAGCAGTTTTAGATTACGGTGTTAAGGTAACCGGTTGTACGTTACACTTCGTAGATGAGGGAGTGGATACCGGGCCGATACTTATACAGAAGGTCGTATATATTAGCGATGATGATACACCTGTAACTCTTAAAGCTAAAGTGCAGGAGAAGGAGCAGGAAGCGTTGATAGAAGCTATAAGGATCTTCCAAGAGAAGGTTATACGGATTGAGGGGAGACGCGTTAAAATCCTGAACGATAACACGGCTTAACCGTTGAGACCATCTAGATCGTTTTATGGTGGTATACTATGATGAAATATGATGAAATCGTAAACTACATATACAATCTTAGAAGGGATAGGGCTAAATTCGATCTAAGAAATATAAGGAGGTTGGTTAAACTTATAGGGAATCCCCATGAAGAATTCGATTCTATACTAGTGGGGGGTACGAATGGAAAGGGGTCCACCGTATCGATGATATCATCGATACTCATGGAAGAGGGCTACCATGTAGGTATGTTCACGAAGCCTCATCTATCAAGCTATACGGAGAGATTCGTCTTAGATGGGAAGCCTATAAGTGAAGATAGGCTGCTGGAAGTATGCGAGGAGATCCTACCGTATGTGGAGAGGATGAGTAGATGCAAACGTTATGGTAGACCATCATTCTTCGAAGTTACGGTAGCTATCGCATTCAAACTATTCGCCGAGGAGAAGGTTGATATAGCTGTGGTTGAAGTTGGTCTTGGAGGGCGGCTTGATGCTACTAACGTTCTAGATCCGTTGGTCTCTGTAGTGACGAACGTGGATTTAGAGCATACACATATACTAGGAGATACGGTAGATAAGATAGCTAGAGAGAAGGGTGATATAATTAAGCATGATGGGTTGGCAATCACAGCCGCCGATAAGATTGAAGCTCTTAGGGTGTTAGAGTGGATCGCTAGAAGGAGGAAAGCTAAACTCGTGGAGGTTGGTAGGGATATAACGTTTAACGTGAAGTATGCAGGGTTGGATGGAGAAATATTCGATCTTAAAGGTTTATCGAGAATATATGAGAGGCTAGCTTTAGGTATGGTCGGAGTACATCAAGTGGTTAACGCCGCTACGGCTGTAGGTGCCGTAGAACTTCTATCGTTAAGAGGCATCAAGGTGTCTGAGGGATCTATTAGGAGGGGATTGAAGAAGGTTTCATGGCCTGGTAGATTCGAGATAATCGCACGTAAACCTATGATTATACTAGATTGCGCTAAGGATCCTAAAGCCGCTTCAACCCTGAGAAGCGAATTCGAAAGATTGTTTAGAGGTAGAAGAGTGATACTGGTAGTCAGTATATCATCGGATAAGGATTATAAAAGTATGATGAGGGAGTTCTGTAGTTTTTCAGATATAGTAGTCGCGTGTAGGCATAAGGTTATGGGGAGAGCTATAGATCCAAGGATACTAGCTTCTGAAGCTGAGCTGTACGGTAGGAAGGCTATGGTGGTAGAGGATGTGAAGGATGCCGTGACGATTGCTAGGATGCTCTCATCAGAAGAGGATATAATACTCGTGACAGGATCTGTTTTCACGGTAGGTGAGGCTAGAGACATATGGTTCCCTAGGAATACGTTTTTAGGTAGAAGTTTGAATGAAGGGGTGTAGCCGTGATGCAGAAATCAGTTAGTGCTTGGAGGATCTACGTAAGCTATAGTCAAGATACACTAGATCCAGTCAGTAAAAGGGTAAGATGGGAGATAGAGGATATGGGTGTGAAGGGTGTGGATAAGGTGAAGGTGATTCAAGGCTTCAGATTAATAGGGGATCTCTGCGAGGATCATATCAGACTCTTATGTGAAGAGCTTCTCTACGATCCTATAATCCAGGAGTATACGTACTTTTTGGAGGGGGAGCGTGATATCCAGCTGGATGGATGGATTATAGAGGTGAAGTATAAACCCGGAGTATTCGATAGCCTTGCTTCAAGCATATTGGAGGCTTCGAGGATTATCGGCGTCGACAGCCTGTCATCCGTAGAAACTTTCACATTATACGTCCTCTATGGATGCCTAGATTATGATAGAGTCGAGCTGATAGCTAGGAGGTGTTTAGCAAATCCCATAATACATGATTATAAGATACTCCCGCCGATGTGATTTTAGGCTTGAGGATAAGAGCGGTAACTCTATTCCTAGATCTAACAGGTAAAGATGCGATAGCTATTAGAAGTTATCTCGAAGATAAAGTTCGATCCTTTCTAGAGGCTATAGATGAGTTTAGATCTAAAGGTATCATCTGGGGTAGAGGTGTGAGATTATCGGTATCCCATCCGTGTAAGGGGGAGGAGAAGGTAAAGCTGGCTAGGATTGTTAGAGAGGAATGTGAAAGTATAGGGGTTAACATGATCTCAGGATTCGTATACGATGCAGCCGTAGATGATCCTAAGATAATCGAAAATCTATCTAGCATAGGCGTATATATATCGGTTAAACTGAGTTCACCTATATATTATGGTAAAGTCGTAGAATTGTTATCCAAGATCTCGTATAAAGATCCTATATCGCTAACCAGGATAGCCACCCTACTCGGTGAAGAAGGAGATTTCCTTACTCCATATTTTCCGTTGTCTATGAATACAAGGTATGGTGAGGGGATTGCTTTAGCGTTACTGTACGCTAGAGATCTGATAGATACTTATAGAGCCGAAGGGTTATCCGGTATGGTAGAGTCAGCTTGTAGAATCCTATCCCAAGCAGAATCTATAGGTAGATATATAGCTTCGAGGATGGGTGTCGATTACTACGGATTAGACTATTCGCTATCCCCTTGGATGGATGATTCCGTAGCCCTCCTTATAGAGGAGATATCCGAATCTACTCTCCCAAATCCTGGATCTCTACATACAGTCTCTAGAATCAATAGCCTTATACATGAAGCAGCTACTAGATGTGGAATCCTTCCTACAGGCTTCTGCGAAATCATGCTACCAGTAGCTGAAGATAATATACTTAAGGAGAGAGTGCGTGAGGATATGCTTAGGTTAAGAGATCTGATAGCTCTCTCGTTATTCTGCGTAGCAGGCGTAGATATGGTTGTTATACCAGCTGAGATACCTAAGAAGGTGCTACTAGGTGTGATGCTAGATTTATCAGAGGTGAGTAAGCTTAAAGGTAAGCCTATAGGGTTGAGGGTTATACTATATCCCGGGGTTAAACCTGGAGATCGAATCGATCTTGGGGTATTCGGAGAGACGCCTGTAATCGAAGTCTAGATTTGACGCTTCATGATGGCTGCGGTGGGTATCGTATGGCTAGGGTTAGTATAATACCCATAAGGGATGCTGGGGATGAAGAGCTTACGGTTATTAGTAGACGTTATATGCTATCCCTATCGTTAGATGAGATGAAAGCGATACAAGCGTACTTTAGAAGCTTAGGTAGAGATCCCACCGATGTGGAGTTGAATACTATCGCTCAGACATGGTCTGAACATTGTTACCACAAAACCTTTAAGGGGATCATAGAGACTGAATGTGGAGTTATAGATAGTCTACTGGAAAGCTATATATTCAAGGTTACCAGAGAGCTTGCTAAACCATGGTGTCTATTGGTTTTCGAGGATAATGCCGGGATAGTAAGTCTTGAAGGTGATTGGGCTATAGCGGTTAAAGTCGAGACGCATAATCATCCAACAGCTTTAGATCCATATGGTGGAGCTGGAACAGGGACCGGGGGTGTTTTCAGAGATGTCATGGGTGTAGGTGCTAAGCCTATCCTATCCATCGACGTATTATTCTTCGGCCCGTTAGATTATCCGTATGAACTACTCCCTCAAGGGGTTATGCATCCTAGGAGGGTTATGAGGGGGGCTGTAGCAGGCATTAGGGATTACGGTAATAAAATGGGGGTACCTACAGCTTGCGGTGCTATAGGATTCGATGAAGGATACGTATGTAACCCGCTGGTCTATGCTGGATGCGTAGGTATAATGCCGTTTAGTAGGTATACAAGGAAGCCGAAGCCTGGGGATCTGATAGTATTAGCCGGTGGGAGGACCGGAAGGGATGGGCTTAGGGGCGTTACGTTTGCTAGCACAGAGCTTACACCAGAATCTGAAAAGATATCCGCTATATCTGTGCAGATAGGTAACCCTATAGAGGAGAAGAAGCTTCTAGATGCGATAATGAGAGCTAGGGATGAATATAGCGAGCCGCTATACTCGGCTATAACCGATTGCGGTGGAGGAGGATTATCGTCAGCCATAGGGGAGATGGCGAAGAAGCTAGGTGCGGATGTAGAGTTATCTCTTGTACCTTTAAAGTATAAGGGTCTTGAACCGTGGGAGATATGGCTTTCAGAGTCCCAGGAACGTATGGTGTTAGCTGTACCTGAAGAGAATATAGATAGACTACTGCAGATATTTAGGGAGGAGGATTGTGAAGCTACGGTTATAGGTAGATTCACTTCGACTGGAAGACTCAAGGTATATTACGAGGGGGAGATAGTCTGCGATCTAGATTTAGAATTCCTTTTCAAAGGTATACCGAGAGTTAGGAGGAGGGCTTACTGGAAGCCGCCATATGAGGAGGATCCCGATTTCCCAATGCCCGCAGACCTTATGGATATACTCAGACGTATACTGAGCGATCCGAACATAGCTAGTAAGGAGTGGGTTATCCGTCAATACGATCATGAGGTGCAGGCGAGGATGATAGTTAAACCTATGGTAGGTATTCACGGAGATGGGCCTAGCGATGCATGCGTACTGAAGCCTCTGAGAGATAGTTGGATAGGCATCGTCGTTTCATGCGGTGTTAACCCGAAGTATAGTCGACACCCCTATAAGATGGCTTTATCGGTTGTGGATGAAGCTATAAGGAATAATATAGCTGTAGGCGGACGTAGGATAGCTCTACTAGATAATTTCAGCTGGGGAAATCCTGAAAGAGAGGAAACCCTTGGGGCTCTAGTAGAAGCCGTTAGAGGATGCTACGATGCTGCTAAGGCATTTGATACACCTTTCGTATCTGGTAAGGATAGCCTCTACAACGAGTATAAGCTTCCAGATGGGAGCTATAGATCGATACCGGGTACGCTGCTGATAACGGCTATAGGTGTGATACCCGATGTAAGGAATGCCGTAACAATGGATTTCAAGAAGTCTGGAAACCCTATCTACATCGTAGGGTATACTAGATGCGAATTAGGGGGATCATACTACTATTCCACTATAGGTGTGAAAGGTGGGATAACCCCGTCGGTAGATCTAGGAACAGCTAAACTTATCATGGATAGGGTGGTTAAAGCCATAGATTTAGGATACGTAAAATCTTGCCACGACTGCTCTGAGGGAGGGTTAGCCGTAGCTCTAGCAGAATCAAGTTTCTCCGGAGGTTTAAGTGCAGAGATCTGGCTATCCAACATACCTAGGTTAGATTTAGCTAGAGATGATAAGATACTCTTCTCTGAATCTAATAGTAGGTTTATAATCGAAGTTGAGAATGGGAGGGAAGAGGTATTCGAAAAGATATTCGATGGGCTTCCATGTAGAAAGATCGGGTATACTACGAACGAGAGGCATCTCGTGATCCATGGGTTAAACGGTAGAATCTACGAGGAAGATATATGGAGATTAAAGGAAGCTTGGAAATCTACGTTCAACTGGTGAGAATCTATGAGGGTGAAGACCCTTATACTTAGAGTAGCAGGTACAAACTGCGATCAGGAGACTGTAGAAGCATTCGAAGAAGCCGGGTCATACGTAGAGGTTAAGCATATTAATAGCCTTATAAAGGGTGATGCCAGCTTGGATGATTACCATATATTATGTATACCTGGAGGATTTAGCTATGGGGATGATCTTGGAGCAGGGAAGATCCTTGCATGCCAGCTTAAATATAGGCTTAGGAAGCCTATAGAGAGATTCGTATCGGAAGGTAAGATCATAGTAGGGATTTGTAATGGATTTCAAGCTTTAGTTAAAGCAGGATTGCTACCTGGTTTGAACGGATTATTCGGTAGGCAAGAGGTAACCTTAGCTATAAACGAAAACGGATTATTCGTAGATAGATGGGTATATATTAGATGCGAGGAAGAAACATGTTGCAAACCTTTGAAGAATCTAGCGGGAGCAGTATTATATCTACCGATAAATCACGCAGAGGGGAGATTCATAGCTCCACCCGATATACTCGGTATACTCGAAAGCGAAGGCTGCATCGTATTCAGATACGTCGATCCTCATGGTAATAGATCTAGGGAGTGGAATCCTAACGGCTCGATGAACGATGTAGCTGGTATATGTAATAGAGATGGGAATATAATAGGTTTGATGCCTCATCCTGAGAAATATATTCACCCATACACCCATCCGAGCTGGACTAGATTAGATGGAAGATTGCTGGAGGATACTTGCTTGAGATTCTTTAGAGTACTCGTAGAGTATGCACAGCTTCACCTGGTATAGATAAAGATGAACGTGAGTAAGCCGGAGCTTCTACGATAACCCTCGATCTCATCCAATGTAACGGTACTTCGGAAATACTGTCTTCGAGAACTCCTTTAACATCGATACCGCTCTATCGGGGGGGACATTCGTCATAGAGAAGTCTATTACGATGTAATCGGCTCCAGCTTCGATATAATCTCCTATCTTCGAGAGCCATTGAGATGGGGTTTCACCGAGTACATCTGGATACGTGAACGAGGGGGCTAAAGATAGCTTCCCCTTACCTCTAGCCGCTTCAGAGACTTTCGATACTATGATTTCGAAATCTTTGAGGGGTAGGTTGGATGTAAGTAGCAGTCCTTCACCGTATTTTGCAGCAGCTTCAATTATAGCATCAGAGGATCCGCCGAACCATATCGGTGGATGCGGCTTCTGGATAGGTTTAGGCCAGAACGGTGCGTCGACGACCTTATAGTATCGACCTCTATACGTAACCCTACCCTCCTCTATCCAGAGTTTCAATATTATCTCTAAAGCCTCCAGCATTCTAGATATTCTCTCCCTATGACTACCCCAATAGACTCCGTAGGAGAGAGCTTCATCTTTAAACCATCCGGCACCAACACCGAAATTGATCCGTCCATCAGAAACTATATCTACCGTAGCTACGATCTTCGCTAATCTAGCCGGCTCGTAGAACGGGAGAGGTGAAACCCTAGGCCCCAATCTTATCCTTCTAGTTTGAGTAGCTAACGCTGAGAGAAGCGTCCAGGCATCAAGCTTATCAGGTTTATCGGGATTTCCTCCAGTCTTCTCGTAGAATTCTCTAGGGAGGAAGAAATGATCCCCAATCCATACGGAGTCGAAGCCTAATTCATCCGCAGCCATAGAGACATCCAGTATCTCCCTATAACGGTATGCGCTATGTGTAGGTAGATGGACTGCGAATTTTACGTTCAACTATAAACACCTAAGTTAGGTTTAGAGTTACCGGTGATCGAATCTATAAAGCTTTAGGATATATGAGTATGCCGGCTATACGGTTAAGATGGCGGCATATCATTTAGCCGATAGCAAGCTATCTAATCTGGTTGAGAAGTGGAGGAGGTGAATCGCGATATACTAGCTCTAGACCGAGATTAGAGCTGATTAAGCTGAAAGCATACCTAATATGTTATGAAGATTTTTTAGACTAGATAGCTATTGTTAGCCTCGATGCCCCATGGGTTTAGCAGGGGTAGAGGTCCTCGTAGTGCTAGGTAGTATATCTGATAGGGAGTATGGAGAGGCTGTGTGTAGGATATTGAAGGAGCTAGGTATAGGATGCCGGTTGACGGTTGCTTCAGCTCACCGTTCTCCTGATAGGGTGAGAAAGTTGATCGAGGAGGCAGAAGCAAATGATGTTAAAGTATTTATCGCTATAGCTGGTTTATCGGCGATGCTTCCAGGATTGATAGCTGCGTACACGGTTAAACCCGTGATATCGCTTCCACTGAGTAGAAGTATGATGGGGTTAGATGCTCTCCTATCTTCCGTTCAATCTCCTCCAGGTATACCTGTAGCATGCGTAGGTATCGATAATTCTACTAACGCAGCTATACTGGCAGCCGAGATAGTGGGGTTATCTAGGCCCGATGTTAAGGAGAAGCTTATAGGATATAGGGTTAACCTTAGACGAAAGGTTGAGGAGGATGCTAAAATCTTAGAGAACTATCCAGGTAGGTGATAGTTATGAGGTTTGATCTCTCTAGGTTGAAGCTGGTGAGGAGGGGTAAGGTTAAGGATATATACCTCTTGGACAGTGAGAAACTATTATTCTACTTCACGGATAGAGTTTCAGCCTTCGATATCGTATTACCTTCGATCATACCGTTTAAAGGTGAGGTACTCTGCCGGATGACTGCGTTTTGGTTTAGATATCTTGAGGATAGGCTTGGAGTCGAACATCACATGCTATGGATTGAACCTCCAAACTGTATGATCGTAAGGAAGCTGGAAATGATACCTATAGAGTTTGTAATCCGCGGCTATATTTATGGAAGCCTCTATGAGAGGATGCTAAGAGGGGAGGTTAATCTACCCGTCGAGCCGATATTAGCGGCGAAACTCCCGGAGCCAATACTGGATCCGACAACCAAGTTTGAGGAGAAGGATAGACCTATAACTAGGGAAGAAGCTATAGCCAGAAGCTGGGTTACACCATCAGAGTACGATTATCTGGAAGATCTATCGATAAGCATATACAAGGCTATGAGCCGTAGAGCTGAAGAAGCCGGCTTCATACTAGCTGATTTAAAGCTTGAATTCGGAAGATACGGTGGTAGGATTATCCTCGGAGATTCCATAGGCCCAGATGAGTTTAGGCTATGGGTTAAATCAAACTATAGTCCTAACCGCCCCCAAGATAGCTTCGATAAACAACCAGTTAGAGATTGGCTGGATAGGATAGGATATAGAAGCCGCTTGGAGGAGGCTAGAAGGAAGGGTGAAGCTATACCTCAACCTCCAAATCTACCTAGAGAGCTTATAGAAGAGGTTAGTAGAAGGTATATAGAAGCCTACGAGAAGCTTTCAGGTGAAAGATTCAGGTGAGAGTATGAATATACCTAGAAGCTATAAGGATGCAGGTGTAGATGTGGATAGAGTAGCTGAAGCTCATAAGCGTATAGCGGAGATAGCTAGTAGAACCTTTAGATCAAGGTGTGGAAGATGGGGGGAAGTATTGATCGAAGTAGGGCATTATGCAGGTCTCCTAGATATAGGTGGAGGTAAAGCGCTAGCGATGCATGTAGATGGTGTAGGCACTAAGGTTCTCGTAGCTCAGATGATGGAGAAATACGATACCGTGGGTATAGATTGCGTAGCTATGTGCGTGAACGATATCGTATGTATAGGAGCCGAACCTGTAGCTCTAGTAGATTACCTAGTGGTTGAGGAGCCTAACGAGGAGCTGATAGTAGCGATCATGGAGGGATTAGCTAGAGGAGCAGAGGAGGCTGGGGTAGCTATAGTAGGCGGGGAGACGGCCATTATGGGAGATGTCGTAAAAGGCGTTAGGAAGGGATGTGGATTCGATCTAGCTGCTATGTGTACAGGTGTAGTGGATAGGGATAGGATCGTATACGGGGATAGAATCAGTATCGGAGATTGTATTGTAGGATTAGCTAGTAGCGGTATACATTCAAACGGGTTAACTTTAGCTAGGAAGATACTCATCGATAGATATGGAGTCGATAGATACGTGGATGAGCTAGGGTGTAGTGTAGGCGAGGAGCTATTGAAGCCGACAAGAATTTACGCGAAGCTTATCCTCGAAGTATTAAGAAGGTATGAGGTACATGGATTAGCTCATATAACTGGAGGCGCTTTCACTAAGCTTACGAGGTTGGCTCGTATAGCTAAAGTAGGCTTCCACTTAGATTCCATGCCTGAGCCTCCAGCTGTCTTCAAACTGATACAGGAGGCAGGGGATATAAGCGATAGAGAGATGTACCGGACTTTCAATATGGGCGTAGGCTTCTGCATAATAGCACCTAAAAGTGAATCTGAGGAGATAGTGGATTTTTGCGAAAAGAGCGGGTGTAAAGCATGGATAATCGGTAGGGTATGCGAAGAAGCTACCGTAAAAGTTAGGGTTAAAGGCGAGGATATCAGATTAACTTGATACCTCGTAGAACGAATAGATCCTAAGCCTGATGTAAGAGTTAAAATCGTAGGGAATTAAAATTTACCTCCTGACTATGGAAGATTAGATAGAAGGATCCGACTGCGCTACATTCTGGAAACTTTAATCTTGATCTAGACTCTTCGAAGCCTATCCTATGGTTAAAGAATTTTCGATAGTTAAAAGAGATTTTTAAGCATCCTCCATGCATCTATGAAAAATCATTTCTTGATTTTTAAGTTAAATTTTGAGAATAGTTTAAATTTATAATACTGCTAGAATGTTGTAGGGATCAATATGATCAGAGTAAGCGATGTACATGTTAAGCCTATGGAGCTGGATCATCTTGACGACTTAGTAGAGATATATCTATTATCGTTTAAGGGTATGCGTAGTAAAGATATCATAAGACGTTGGTTTGAATGCAATATTAGAGCTTATCCTAGGATGCAATACTTCGTAGCATTATCCGGGGGGAGGGTTATCGGATATATTCTATGGATGGAGAGGGGTGGCTTCAGAGAAGAATCCGTCTGGGAGTTAGAGCAGATAGCTGTAGATCCAAGATTCAGAGGGATAGGTATAGGTCGTAGGCTTATAGAGGATTCGATAAACTATCTTAAAGCATATCTAGAGAATCGTCAACCTAAATCTAAGCTTAAACTTATCCTTGTATCTTCAGCTTCTTCGAATAAGATAGCTCGTAGACTCTACGAGGAGGTTCTAGGAGCAAAAGAGGAGGCTATCATACATAATCTCTATCGTGATGATGAAATCATCTATATAGCTAGATACCATACAGGTTGAAGCGTAGGTGTGTAGGTAAGCTGTATTAACTTACGATCGAATTGAACCCCTCGGACTGGTAGATAACGAGCAAAAGAGTATTTGCATATCCTTAGCGATCGACGTTTATCTATGCGGATATCGTATTAGGCGAAAGTCTGGATAACTATCAAGAGAGCTAGGTTCGCAGATAGATTTTCCTTGAGAGTTAAGCTAGGTATAATTATGGTGAAGCATATCCTCCAGGTTATGGTAAGGTTTATCTTGAGATATAGGCCGATTTAATCTATCTAGATTCAGTTATGGGGACTATCGTAAGCGAAGCTAAGAGAGGTGTCATACCTGATATCGTAGTCGAAGCAGCTAGGTTGGAAGGTATCGACCCGGATAGGCTTAGAGGCATGGTTGCTAGAGGAGTGGCTGTTATCCCGTACAATTCGTCTAGAGGCAGGAAGTTGAGTAGGGTTGTAGCTATAGGGGAGAGGTTAACCGTGAAGGTAAACGTTAACGTCGGCACCTCGACCGATATATCCGATCCAGATCTGGAGCTTGAGAAGGCGAGGATCGGTTTAAGGTATGGAGCAGATACTATTATGGATTTATCTACTGGAGGCGATCTAGATTATGTTCGTAGATTACTTATCAAAGAGTTGGATGCACCTATAGGTACGGTACCTATCTATCAAGCCGCTATAGAATCTATGAGGAGGCATGGATCCATCATAGATATGAGCGAGGATGACATATTGAATACTATCGAGAAGCATTTTAGGGATGGAGTCGACTTCGTTACGCTTCATTGTGGTATCACGTATAACGCTCTAGAATCGTTAAAGAAAATTGGGAGAATCGCGGGTATAGTTAGCCGTGGAGGAGCTTTCGTAGCATCTTGGATGTTGCACCATGGTAGGGAGAATCCGTTATACGAGAATTATGATTACATACTTGAGTTAGCTAGAGAGTATGATGTATGTATAAGTTTAGGTGATGGACTTAGACCTGGATGCATATCGGATGCGAACGATCTAGCTCAGAATATGGAGTTATTAACCGTAGCCGAGCTCGTAGAGAGGAGTAGGAGGATGGATGTTCAATGTATGGTTGAAGGCCCAGGTCATATGCCTATACATCAGATAGCGGCTAACGTGGCTTTAGAAAAGGCTGTATGTAGAGGCGCTCCATACTACCTCCTAGGACCTATAGTTACAGATATAGCTACCCCGTACGATCATATAGCGGCTGCGATCGGAAGTGCTATAGCTGGACTCGCCGGTGCAGATTTCCTATGCGTGGTTACACCATCCGAGCATTTGGGTCTACCGCTACCGGAAGATATAAAGCAGGGGGTTATAGCTTCCAAGATCGCTGCACATGCTGTGGATATATATAGAGTCGGAGAGAAAGCTATGAGTATCGATAAAGCTATGGGAGAAGCTAGAGCACGCTTAGACTGGATAACGCAATTCAAGCTATCAGTAGACCCAGATAGAGCTTCAGAAATTCATGGAAGAGTGAAGGCTAGAAGCGGCGCATGCACTATGTGTGGAGATTATTGCGTCTATAGGATACTGAAAAGATTCTATGCATAGCGGGTGGTTATCTCCCCCTAAAACCATACCTCACGATAATTTTAGGATAATCTGATGGCTACTCCATATATCGATAGTTATCTGAAAGCTTTTTATCTTATCTATCCATTAACCGCAGAATAAGGTCGAGGTTCATGAGAAAATCTATCGTTTGGGGGGTGGATTTATGGATAGATTTCGAGTGGTGGTAACAGCTCCGATACATAGTGAAGCGCTCGATCTACTCAGAAAAGAGGCGGATGTGCATATATTCGAAAAACCGCCGACTGAAGATGAGCTTATAGAATCTGTGAGGGGCGCTGATGCTATACTCGTAACGCTTAACGTAGAGAGGGTGAGTAGGAGGGTTATAGAGTCTGCATCTAGACTTAGAGTGATAGCTAGGCATGGAGTAGGATACGATAACGTAGACGTTGAAGCAGCTACCGAGAGGGGGGTTTGGGTTACGATAACACCGGTTCTCCACGAAACGGTAGCGGATATGGCTTTCTCGCATATATTATGTTTAGCTAGGAATATCTGTAAAGCGTCACAGTATGTTAAATCTAGATCTTGGAAGATTAGGGATCCGTTCGTATTCGCAGGTGTGGATGTATGGGGTAAGGTTATAGGTATCATAGGGCTTGGAAGGATAGGGGCGGCTATAGCTAAACGTGCAAAAGGATTCTCTATGAAGATACTATACTATGATATAGTTAGGAAGCCTTCACTGGAGATAGAGCTTGAAGCAGAGTATAGATCGTTAATGGATCTGCTTAGAGAATCCGACTTCGTAGTAGTATCATGCCCGTTAACCGAGCATACACGTGGTATGATAGGGGAAGATGAGCTTAAACTCATGAAACCTACAGCTATTTTGATCAATATAGCTAGAGGACCTATAGTGGATCACGACGCCCTCGTGAGAGCTTTGAGGGAGGGATGGATAGCCGGAGCTGGCTTAGACGTATTCTGGCAAGAACCTCTACCCTTAGACGATCCGTTATTAGATCTTGATAACGTAATACTAACCCCGCATATAGCCTCTAATACGATAGAATGCAGGAGGAGAATGGCTTTAACAGCCGTCGAGGAGATTCTCAGAGTCTTGCATGGAGAGAAACCTAGATACCCTGTAAACGATGTATCGAGAAAACCTAATTAAGGATCCCCAGCTCTAAGATATATTCCGGGGTGCGATGGCAGCTCTGGCCCTTGCGACCCCCTATGAGCGAGATCTTGAGTGTGCTAAGCACCCCGTTTCCACTACTCTATCAAAATCTAGAGAAACCATTTTTTTAAGCTATAGTTGCATACGAGTGTGCTTCCATTAACACCCAGATTTTGGGTATCATAGCTAGACCGTGAAACTATGGAGATAAAAGTTTTTAAATTAGCGATGGGGATGCTTTTTTAGCCCCGTTAAGGGGGAGGGGTTAAAACTATGTTCAGATTCGAGGAAGAGGAAGAAGAGGAAGAATGGGAGGAAGAATGGGAAGAGGAAGAATGGGAGGAAGAGGAGTGGGAGGAGGAAGAGGAAGAAGAATGGTGATCTAACTCCCAAACCTCTGTCTACCTATCTCATTTTTCTTTCCTTTACGCTTCGCATTATAGTAAGCGATTTTAGGTGGTGGTTATGGTTGGTAGGGTAGCTGTGATCGATAGGGATAGCTGTCGCATCGAGGATTGCGGGCTACTATGTAGACGTTTATGCCCGCTTGTTAGGAATAAGATCGAAGCTGTGAAGGTAGATGATAAGGGTAGGCCCGTGATAGCTGAGGAGCTATGTATCGGGTGTGGTATATGCGTTAATAGATGCCCGTTTAAAGCTATATCGATAGTCAACCTTCCAGGGGAGCTTGAAGACGAGTGTATCCATAGGTATGGGGTTAACGGGTTTAAGCTATTCAGGCTACCCGTACCGGCTAAATCTACGGTTTTAGGTCTTGTAGGTAAGAATGGGGTGGGTAAATCCACATCTCTCCGTATACTTGCGGGTAAGCTTAAACCTAATCTAGGTGTAGTCGAAGGGGATCCACCTGATTGGGATTCAATAATAGAATATTTTAGCGGTACATTTCTCAAGGAATATTTTAGCAAGCTTGCCTCAGGGGAGCTTAGGGTAGCATATAAGCCTCAGTATGTCGATTTAATACCTAGAGCATTCAGAGGAAAGGCTGGTAAGCTTCTATCTAAGCTGGATGAACGCTGTATACTCGATGAACTTAAATCAGTCCTCGAATTAGAGGAGGTCATGGATAGGGAGGTAAACGTACTCAGCGGCGGAGAGCTTCAAAGAGTAGCTGTAGCAGCGGTGGTATGTAGAGATGCTGATGTATATATATTCGATGAGCCCTCAAGCTATCTAGACGTACGTCAGAGGCTTAGAGTAGCTAGGGTTATTAGAGAATTAGCTAAACAGGATGTTATGATCGTTGTAGCTGAACACGACCTGATAGTTCTAGATTATATGTCGGATATGGTATCAGTTTTGTATGGCGATCCTGGAATCTACGGCATCGTATCGTATCCTAGAGCTGTTAGAGATGGAATAAACATGTTTTTAGAGGGATATATTCCAAGCGAAAACATGAGGTTTAGAAGTCAACCTATAAGGTTTCAAGTTAAACCACCTACGCAGACCTTGGAATCTACGAATATAGCATATAGCTGGGGTTATATGGTTAAGAAGCTTGGAGGATTCACTTTAAGAGTGGAGGCTGGATTTATACGTACGGGTGAGGTTATAGGTATACTCGGACCGAACGGTATCGGTAAAACTACGTTTGTTAAGCTTCTAGCAGGATTAGAGAAGCCTGATGAAGGAGATACTCTACCTGGAGGTATAAGGGTGAGCTATAAACCTCAGTATATATCTGGAGATTATGAGGGGACAGTCGAGGTATTCTTGAAGAAGACTATAGGCGATAGGATAGAGTCGAGCTTCCTTAAAGAGGAACTCTATAGACCCTTTAAGCTGGATAAGATACTAGATAGGAGGGTATCGGATTTAAGCGGTGGAGAATTACAGAAGCTAGCTATATCCGTATGCTTAGCTGCGGATGCAGATATATATCTGCTCGACGAGCCTAGTGCGTATCTAGATGTGGAGGAGAGGTTAGCTATGGCTAAAGCGGTCCGTAGGATCGTAGAGAATCTTGGTAGAGTTGCTTTCGTCGTAGAGCATGATATACTAGTCCAGGATTTCATAGCAGATAGGCTTATGGTGTTTTCAGGTATACCAGGGGTTGAAGGGTATGGATATAAACCTACCGATATGAGGAGCGGTATGAATATGTTCCTTAAAGAGCTTGGGATAACGTTTAGAAGGGATAGGCAGACCTATAGGCCTAGAGCAAATAAGGAGGGTTCGAGGTTGGATAGGATGCAGAAGGAGCTCGGCGAATACTATTATATGACGATCGAGGAGGAGTAAGTTTTAATTATATGTAGATAGAGTAACAAGAATTCTATTCAGGTGTTGGCGATTTGAAGATATCTCGGAATAGCCTTGCGAAGCTTGAGACGGAATATAGAGGTTATCTTGAAGGCGAGCTACTAGATAGATTCTTCAAGGATTTCGATATAAAATTCGCAGCTGGACATTGGTCTGCAGGAGATTTCATCGATAGATTCGCTACGAAGGGATACTTCCCAGAGTTGGATTCCAGCATAGAAGCTCAGCTTAGAAGGATAGCTGAGGCAGGTATAGAGGGGGTTGAGTTCCATGATGTACTCTTCCTAGATGAGAACTTGAAGATATCTGAAGATAGGGTTACGAAGATTAGATCTATCCTAGAGGAGCTAGGTATCAGAGTATCCAATATGAACGTCAACATGTTTACCGATCCTAGATGGAAGCTTGGATCCGTGACGAACCCTATAAGAGAAGTTAGGGAGAAGGCTTTCGAAGTATTACTGCAAGCTGCGGATCTAGCTAGAGAGATGGGGAGCCCTAGTCTAAGCTTATGGCCAGGTCAAGATGGGTGGGATTACAATTTTGAATCCAACTACCTACGTAAATTTGAATGGTTCCTAGATGCATGCATACAAGCTTCGAAGAGATGTAGGGAGCTAGGTCTTAAATTCGGTGTAGAAGCTAAACTTAAAGAGCCGAAGGAGGGGAATATGATAGTTCCTACCACCCATCTAGCTGGATGGATAGCATACAAGGTAAACGAGGAGATCGGATCTAAGGTTATGGGTGTAACTATAGATTACGGTCATGAGCAGATGTATGCCGTCGAACCTGCATTCACGGTATACACATTGCATAGTATGGGTGTACCTATAGTAGGGTTCCACATAAATACGGCTAAGCTGCATAGTAACGATGAAGATAGAGTATTCGGGACAGGAGATATATGGCGCTTCATAGATTACCTATATGCAGCTGTAGATATAGGTTACGATGGATGGTTCGGAGAAGATCAATTCACCTACAGGATGGACCCCGTCAAAGCTATGAAGCTTAGTAAAGAGATATTCGGAAACCTTATGAAGAAAGCTCTACTAATATACGCTAGAAAGGAGGAGCTGGAGGGAGCTAGGGAGACAGGTGATCAAGCTAAGGTAATTGATATAGTTAAGAAGATAATACTCACCGGTTGAGGAGAGTTAAAGTAAGTTCTCAGATTCTCGTCCACTATTTTTATCCTTGCTTCAGTGAGGTTTGCTAACAGTTTCTGAATAGATGGATTTTTACAGCTGTTTATGATAGCTCTGCTCCCAGAGCAGAATGGATGAAGGACCCTGAAACCGTAAGGCAGTGGAAGGGTAAGGTTGAAATCTATGAACTTCGCGATGGTTCTTATTAACCGTAGAGCCAGCATGCTACGTATCTATTCTTCTCTACTTCATGGAGTATAGGCTCCTTCTCCCTACATATAGGCATAGCGTACGGACATCTAGGATGAAAACGGCAGCCGGGAGGCATGTTGACCGGGTTCGGAGGCTCACCAGGGATAACTTTCCTTTCCGTGAATCTATTCTTTGGATCTGGATCCGGTATAGCATCTATCAAAGCCTTCGTATATGGATGTAACGGATCTGAAACTACCGCTCTTATATAGCCTGATTCGACGAATCTACCCGCATACATTATTCCTATACGATCTGAGAAGTATTTCACCGTAGCGATATCATGAGTTATGTATAGGAAGGATATGCCGTACCTATCTTGAAGCTCTTTGAGGAGGTAGAGTATTTCTATCCTAACGGATACGTCGAGCATAGAGACCGGTTCATCAGCTACTACGAAACGCGGTTTCAGTATTAATGCTCTAGCTATAGCTACCCTCTGCCTCTGTCCACCGCTTAGCATATGAGGATACTTACCTACAAACTCCTCGACCGGTGTAAGCTTAACATCCCCCAAAGCTTTGTAGATAAGCTCCGATCTATCGCCCTCTACCTTATTCACTATTAAAGGTTCCTCTAAAGTTTTGTATACGGTGAAGAACGGGTTTAGGCTACTGAATGGATCCTGGTATATTATCTGAGCCTCCCTACGATACCAACCCAAATCTTTATTCGATACTCTAGTTATATCCCTTCCATCGTATATTATAGATCCGGATGTCGGTTCGATAAGTTTAAGGCATGTTTTACCTAGGGTGGTCTTACCAGATCCAGATTCACCTACAATAGCTAGGGTTTCACCTCTACGTAGATCAAAGCTAACATCATCTACAGCCCTAACGAATAATGCTTCTCTGAGTAATCTTCTTATAGGAAACCAAACTTTCAGGTTTCGTACTTCTAGGAGGTTGCTCGTGGGCAAGGATTACTCACCGTAGAGCCAGCATGCTACGTATCTATTCTTCTCTACTTCATGGAGTATAGGCTCCTTCTCCCTACATATAGGCATAGCGTACGGACATCTAGGATGAAAACGGCAGCCGGGAGGCGGGGATACTAAATCTGGAGGGGCACCTGGTATGAATTCAAGCTTTTTATCCGTCCTCAGGGTAGGTATACTAGCTAGAAGCTTCTGAGAGTATGGATGTCTAGGATCTAAGTATACTTGCTCTGCAGTCCCATACTCCACTATCTTACCTCCATACATAACCACGATCATATCGGCAAGCTCGCTTGCAAGAGCTAAATCATGCGTTATGAAGATGTATGAAAGGTTCTCCTCCCTTTTAAGCTTCTTTAGTAAATTCATTATGTTAGCTTGGGTTATAACATCCAATGCGGATGTAGGTTCATCGAGTATAACTATCTCTGGGTTCAACGCTAAAGCCATAGCTATAACGACTCTCTGCTTCATACCGCCGCTAAGCTCATGAGGGTATCTATCAGCTACGAATGATGGAAGCCCGACTAAACCTAGTAGTTCTCTAGCTTTACTGAGAGCTTCGCTCCTACTCAGTTTACCATGAACTATGAGCGGTTCAGCGACTTGGAATCCTACTCTCATCACAGGATTTAAAGCATTCATAGCTCCTTGAAAGACCATGGAGATCCTTCTCCAAGCTATTTCTTCCCTAAATCTTCCATCATCAAGCTTCATAACGTCCATCCCATCTAATATTATACTCCCTTCGTATGTATCGATATTTCGAGGCAGTATCCTCATTATAGCTGTAGCCGTAGAGGATTTGCCGCATCCAGATTCACCTACAATAGCTAGGGTTTCACCTCTACGTAGATCAAAGCTAACATCATCTACAGCCCTAACTATGCCTCTTCTAGTCCTATAGTATAGCTTCAAATCCCTAACTTTTAGAAGATCTTCCATCCCATGCTACCTCTCCCTCAACCTAGGGTTAACGACTTTATCTAAGGCTAAGCCTATGAACGCGAATGAGATGGCCGTAAGTATTATCAAAGCAGAGGGGAGCAGGATCCACCACCATAAACCATGTACTACTGCTCCTCCAGAATAGGCATCGCTTATGATCTTACCCCACGTAGGCATCATGGGATCGCCTAAACCCAGTACACTTAAAGCGGCCTCTAGGAATACATAACCGGGTACGGATAACACTATATTAGCCATGGTGTAAGGCATTAATCTGGGTAGTATGTATAGAAATAGGATGCGTCTACGACTAGCACCATAAGATATAGCTGCTTCGATATACTGCTCACTCATGATTTGGAAGGTCATACTCCTAGCGGTTTTCGTAGCTCCTCCGAATAGGCTTAAACCTACTACTACCATTAGAAGCATCCATATATCTATCCTATATATGACAGATATAGTGATGAGTATAGGTAGGAACGGTATTATCATGTACACATCCGTGATCCTCTGAATAACCTCATCGATCAACCCTCCATACCATGCGCTTAGCGAGCCTACAAAACTCTGTATGAAGTTAGTAGCTATGGCTGCGAGTAAACCGAAAGCTAAAGCTATAGGCGCACCCCAAACTAAACCTACGAAGAGATCGCGTCTCTTATCATCAGTGCCTGCTAAACCGTAAACCTTACCATACACTATCAGCTCAGCTTCGATATCCGCATACGGATCCGATGATACAGCTTCCACCCTAACCCTATATCTACCATTAACCGGTATGGATTCGCTATGGGCTATACTATTATCCATGAATAGGATCACTTCAGGGTTTACTATAGATGGAACAGTTAGATTAAGCCGTTTCAACGAATCTCTGATATATTCCCGTACATCTATTTGACGCGATATATAAACAGTATTCAAACCTTGCTTAAAGGATCCCTTCCATATAGTTATATCTACACCACTAGGTTGAATCCATCGTATAGTTACGAAAGCCCCCTCGGTATCCACGTATACTGAGAGACGTAATTCTGACGGAAAGTCCTTATAGGGATATAGGAATTCTGCCTCAAGTATAAAGTATTTCAAACCCGCAATCTCGAGATAATATGAGTATTTCCGAAAACTATCATTGGAGATTATTATAGTTTCAGGAAGCTTCCCGCCAAGAAATGTATTCACCCAACTCGGTAATGCGAGTCTAGGATTATACTGCCAGAATGATGGGTTATTCCATTCCCTAGCTACATCGAACGGTACATATACTAGGGCTAGAGTAGATAGAACTGTTATAGCTATCAGAATCGATAATCCTATTATACCGGTCTTAGAGCGTAATACGGCATCTACTACATCCTGTAATCCTCCAGGTATACTCATAATCTACACTCTCCCAGACCTGATTCTCGGATCAAGTATACTATAGATTAAATCGAGTATGAGTACGGTAGCTACGAGTAGATAGGCGTATATAACCGTTAACCCTATGATAACGGGCGCATCCAGTGAGTTTATCGCTTGATAGAATAGCGTACCTAGACCAGGCCAGTTGAATACAGTCTCTGTTATTATAGCTCCCTGCCATGAAGCTATGAGCGATAGTGATATAACAGTTATGATGGGGGGTAAACTAGGTCTTAATACATGTCTACGCATAACCATATTCTCAGGTAGCCCTTTAGCTTTAGCCGTATTCACGAAATCCTCTTCGGCTATCTGAACTATGAGGTTTCTAGCTATATATGCCCAAGCACCGAAAAGGGAGAATATCCATGTGAAGAGAGGAAGAGCCATATGGTAGGCTACATCTAATACATAGCCTAAAGGATCTCTCGGTGGAGGTACGCTTACCATACCTCCGAACGGTGTTATCCCAAGGTAGTATGCGAACACCATTATGAATAGTATACCGAAAAACCATGGAGGTATAACCTGGGTTACTATAGCGAAGACTGAGAATGCTCTATCGAAAAATCCACCTGGACGCTTAGCCATATACAACCCCATAAGTAACCCTATAATCGAATAGAGTATAGTACCTGTAGTGAATAACAATACTGTTTGCGGCAGTCTCTCGATTATTATATCGCTTACCGCTTTGGATCCGCTAGCACTTGTTATAAATAGAGCTCTACCGAGATTTAATGTTAAAGCATCCACCAAGTATCTGAGCGTACGCTCCAAGAAGGGTCTATCGAGACCTTTAGCTTGTATAGCAGCTTGAAGCCTCTCATCTATGATCTTCCTTTGTTCCTCCTCGGTAAGCTGAGACCAACCTGGAGCTCTAGCTAGATTACTTGCGATCTCGTATCTAAGCTGAGCTTTCAGTATATTGTCTATAAGGCCTCCAGCGTTAGCTATAATTATAGTTAAATACATAGCTACTATTAACGTAACGAGTAGCAGTGCCATACGTTTAGCGAGATGCTTTAACATCGCTAGCGGTATCTGCATACCGGCCTTAACCAAAGCATAGCTAGCATGGTAACCTATAAACTTTTCCCTACCAATCCTATGGATGGCTGTAGCTAAGATTGGAAAAGAGGGAAAAATAAAAATCGTATAAGAGGGGGCTAAACTACCTTCTACGTAACGATAACGCTACTGCTACTACGGCTACCAAGATGGCTACTACCGATAGAGCCAGTACAGTGTTAACCGTACTCTGAATGCCTGATAGGGAAGCGGATATACTGCTCACATCCCTAGATATAGCGTTCACACGGCTTTCTATAGTCGACGCTCTAGCTTCTAGATCAGCTCTAGTAGCTCTAACTAGGCGCTCGAAGTATGCGATCGGCGGTGTAACCGTAAATGTGTAGGAAGATACGGATGGGAGAGCAGCTTCCTCTCCGACAGCTATAAGCTGAAGCGAGTACGTTCCTAGAGCAAGCCTACCGGTTTCTACACTTGTAAGAGTTATATCGAAGGCGCCTCCGCCTTTAGGTTGAGCTACACCCGCAGCAACCAGGTTACCTAAGCTATCTAGTAGCAGGTATTTCACCGACGCTCTATCATACGGCTTACCCTCTACTTCGACCGCTAAATTGAACGTAGCTTCCAAGCCTGGAATTACATCTTCTGGAGCTTTAACTACACGTACACTTGGAACTTTCATCGTAATCATTCCATCCCATCTATCAGCCTTGAATGGATACTCCCTAAAAGCTTCAAGTATCATCTGTAAAGCTGTAGGATCTGCTGAAGCGAACGTGTATGGACCGTTACTAACCCAGAAATGTCCTCGTTCCTCATAGAAGCTTTTTAGAGCACTCCATCTAGCTTTAGCATCAGCTGGCGATACTATACCTTCAAGTTCAGATGGTATAGAATTCTCTTCGACAAGCTTATCTAGTATATCTTTAAGTATGGGTATGGATGGACCCTTAGTTAAATCTAGCTGATCTACACCCCATTCATCAGCCATATCGACCGACCATGCAAGCTTCTTCTCTAGAACAGCTTCGTTCATTAATACGAGTACTTCCCATGGTGTATCAACCCACACACTAGCCATACTAGCGATGTAACTACTATCTACATGCCAGTAATCCACATAGACCTCAACTGTATCATCGGCTATGAATTTTATACCCCTGAAGTTTGTCGTGAATAATATTCTACCTGGAGATGCGGCGACCGGATCGTATAACGGAGACTCCTTCGACGTAACTTTGAACGTTTCAGCTATACCGTATAGTATATCAGCTTTCGTTATAGGCTGACCGTGATGCCATTTACCAAGGGTAAACTTATAGGTAACTTTACTCGTAGCTTTAACACCTTCACCGACAGGTACGAATTTTTCTGATGCTAGATCGTAAGTTAGAGTATCAGCTGGGACATCAAGCTTTCCATCAGGTCCTGCTGTCGTAACGGTGTATTCTGCCCTTATAGGTATGTATATTCCTGTATGCGGATGCGGGAATACACCAGGATCTGCTACCAGGTAATATGCATATACATCGTAGAGCCATGAGAAGCCAGCTATCGGATTGAAGCCTTCTATAAACATCAATCTATTACCTAGCTTAACATCCCCTCCAGTACCTGTAGCTAGCCTAAGGGTGCGTAGGAACCAGAAGCTCATACATCCGCCATATAGATCGGTTACGAAACTTCCAAGCCTAGCATTCACAGGATATATTTGAAGCTGATCTATAACCCATACGTGGACTCCATCCTCTAAAGCTAATTCGCAAATCCTTTTAACGAGCTCTAATCGCTCTTCCATGGACTTATACTCGGCATTATTAAGTTTATCTATAGCTTCTCTTAGCAATGGCGGCCCAGGATATTCTTCGAAGAGCGGGGCGTTATCTGGTGAATACCAGAACCATGGATCGCTATCATCGTATGCAGATATAGCCGTGAAAGCCCATCCAGCCGTGTATATATGCCATTCACCACGTTTAGTAGGTGCGAAGGCACCCCAAAGTAGGAATGCATCCCTGGCAGGTTTATATAGTCTATTTACGGTGAATCCTAGCTTTTCAAGCTGTGAAGCTACGTAATCTCCTAGATCCTTCCTCTCATCTTCAGGTCTTATCAGGAAGTTTATGGTGATAGGCTTATCTTGGTAATACCATTTACCCTCCTTATATTCTGCACCTGCCTTAGAGAGAGCTTCGAATATCTGTACTTTAGCCTTCTCGAAGTTGTAACTGTATTTGGATTCGAGTATTTTAGCGAAATCTACTATTCTCGAATAATCTGGTGATACTGCTCTGAACATGGTCCACCTCGGAACTCCTCTACCATGGTATATCTCGCTGACAATATAGTGGCGATCGATAAGCCAGTTTAGAGCTTCTCTAACTTCCCTTATAGAGAATGGGTTGAAGCCTTCGGTGGTTTCCAATGGGTTTATGAGAAGCTGAATACCTCCTCCATAGGTACCTACTACGTTTACTGCTGGGGATTCCTCAGCTTTCTTAATATTCTCGGGGAGACGTAGGTAGTATAGCCATGCATCCATTTCCCCCTTCTCCATCATCGGTACGACCGTAGATTCATCTGCATGCCTGAATATTATGATTTTATCAGGGAATGGACCGTACGGTACTTGCTCTGCTGAAACCGGTATCGTATATACAAGGGCTATAGGCAGGATAAGGATCGCTATGTAGATTAATGTTAGAGAGATTTTCCTTAGATTCATGCCTGCCTAGAAGGTATGATGGATCTATCTAAAAAATCTTTCTATCGATAGATTCATGGAAGTAGGATCGGTAAGCTATCTTAGGAGGCGTTTGGATATATATCTACCCCTAGCCTTTATCTCTCTCATACGCCTCTCAACCTCACTATATTCTTCGCCTAGAATCCTCCTATACTCTTCGATGAAGGCCTTCATACAATACTCGTATATCTTATAGTGTACGCTTAATAATGCTCTCTCGAATAGTATGAGATCTACGGCTCTATCTTCAGCTCTAACCGTATACTGTGATAATCCGTAGTCTACAAGGAATATCCTACCATCACTCACCAGTATCATGTTGGATGTTGTAGGATCTCCATGCTGTATACCTGCTCTATGTAATTTAGCTATGGAGTAGCCTATCCTCCTTGAAAGCGTTACCGCTTCATCTATAGGGATGGAGCCGATATACTCCTTAAGTCTAGATCCAGGTATATAGCTCATGACTAATAGAGCTTCAGATGGATCGATATAGTACACGGTAGGTGATGGGATACCGGCATTCTTAGCATCTCTTAGAATCCTAGCTTCCTGGATAGTCCTCCTACTCCTTATATAATCATCTATCTCTTTTATCCGGTAACCTTTAGGTTTACGATACTTGAATATAGCTCTCCTTCCATACCATAAACCTAAATAGACTTCAGCTTCAGCCCCCCTATATATGAGGCGTAAGTTTCCATCCTCTAAAATAGATGCCAACCCCTCTCTCTAGCTTTAAGCGATTGATCCTTATAGCTATCAGGTACTACGTATAGGTATATTACGTGGCCTTGGAATCTATCTATCTTCACAGGAGTCCATCCTGGTATAGTGAAATCGTGGCTTACTATACGGACTCCAGGTTTAAGCTCAGATTCGAATTTAGGTTTAAGCTTCTCATTACCGAGAGTCGTAAGATATAATGTTACTACAGTAGCTTCTGAAAGATCTGCTTTCATAGCGTCGCCATTATATACTTTAATCCTATTCTCTATACCTGGCATCACTGTTTTAAGCTCCTCTAGGGTTGAGAGGATCTTAAGGTATAGATCGCTCCTTATCTCGTATCCGATAGCTTTCCTAGCGTTAAACTCTGTAACCGCCGTCGTGAGTATACGTCCATCACCGCATCCTAGATCGTAGACTACATCTTTAGAGTTAACCTCAGCTAGGGAGAGCATACGTCGAACTACTTCTATAGGGGATGGAACGAAGGGAGCTAAGCTATCCGCCATACAAACACCAGAAAAGAAAAACTACGTTTATCTTCCCTTTAAACTTTAATATCGACTCACCTAGATAGCTATGTGGCTGATGCCTAACGCTAGAGTATTGAGAGTATGGAATGATGTAGAGGGAGCAGTAGAATTAGCCGTATCTACACTCGAGCGTGGAGGATTAGTCGTATATCCTACGGAGACATGCTATGGGCTTGCAGCGGATATAACCAACGTAGATGCCGTGATTAAAGTTTATAAGGCTAAGAGGAGGCCGATGGATAGATCCCTCACAGCGATAGTATCCGATCTAGGTATGTGGATGGATTACGCATACCTCGATGCGAAGGCTTTGAAGCTTATAAGGAGGTTCAACCCGGGACCGTTAACTATAGCTACATGGAAGAAGCCTACGGTTCCAGATATAGTTAACCCTAGAGCTTTCGCCGCTAGGATATCAAGCCATAAAGTAGCTACGATGATAGTGAAGAAGCTTGGGAGACCTATAACTGCTACGAGCGCGAACATCCATGGAGAAGCGAACCCGTATAGTGTAGATGATGTATCAAGACAGATGGGGGGTAGCGTAGATCTAATACTCGATTGCGGGATACTCCCTCTTAGACCGGTATCAACTATAGTAGATCTCACATACAATCCACCTAGGATAGAGAGAGTATATCCTCATGGGTCCTTCAGGTTGGAGGAGATACTGGAAGTATTATCAAATTGCTAGAATTTTGGAAGCTTACGTCTAACTATATAGGAGATAGTAGAGGCTAATAGCAATGCTAGTGTAAAGTTGTAAAGTTCGATACCCCCTGATGCTACGATAGCAAAGATTTGATTCTTGTTCAAAGCTCTCTGATCTTCCATAATGGTGCCTCTATTAAGCTGAGATGTGGATGGCTTTAGATCGGAGGAGCTTGCATCTTTAGAGGTGGGTATATTTATTATGGATAGGGGTAGGTATGCTACGGTTAAACCTAGTATGGAAGCTATAAGGATGGACGCTATTATCTCGCCTCTCAACTTGAGAGGATATTATAGATCTCCAGCCCGTTATAACTCTAACTATTTGAAATATCTTAGAAGGGTCTATACCTCCAAGCTCTCAGGGTTTCATACCAAAAGATAGCTGCAGCTATCATAGCGATTATAACCGTATAGATGTTTATGTTACTCCATAAGAGGATGACATAGGATATTAAGAAGCTTGTGAAGAATACAGCGTAGAATACTAGTCTCGGGATAAGCTTACCTCCGAATACTATGTAGGGTTTAAGTATCGATAATTCCCCTCTCCTAGAAACTTTATACAATCCATCTTCATCCTCCTCCACTAAACCTAGCTTCATAAGCTTCTCGACATGATAATATGCTAAGCTAGGCGTAGAGAACCCTAAGCCCCTCTGTATATCCCTCATCCTTACAGGACCGTTAGAGAGTATATAGAGGTATACTCTAAGCGTAGTACCTCTAACCTCCTTCTCTAAATCGATCGAGGTGGGTGGCAAGATAGCTTCAAGAATAGAAGTTATATGGAAGGGAAATAAATTTGATGATCGACGGATTTTAGACGTAAAATACCTGGTTATACCTCCCCTCAGGTTTCCCGTAGCATTTCTCTATAATCTCGTTCACAATATGCGATTCCTACATAGCATATTATGGTTTTATACCTTGCTAGATCCTACAGAGATGCGAGTGATGAGGTTAATCCTAAAGTTAGACCTCACGATGCTAAGTATAGTTGGAGGTAGCGATAGGGTGAAGGGAGACTATGAAGTATGTTTAGGGATAGAAGGAACAGCCCATACGTTTGGTGTGGGTTTAGCCGATAGTGGCGGTAAGATACTAGCTAACGTTAGAAGCTCGTATAAACCTCCACCAGGTATGGGTATACATCCTAGGGATGCAGCTCAACATCATAGTATAGTTGCAGGTGAGACTATACGTAAAGCTTTAGATATAGCCGGATTGAAGCTTAAGGATGTAGATGTAGTAGCTTTCTCGCAGGGACCTGGTCTCGGTCCATGTCTAAGAGTAACGGCAACCGTTGCTAGAGCTCTCTCCCTTGCTATACGGAAACCTCTAGTCGGTGTAAATCATCTTATAGCCCATATAGAGATAGGTAGGATTACTACAGGTGCTCAGGATCCACTTATACTATTAGTTACAGGTGGTAATACACAGCTCCTAGGCTATGAGGATGGAAGGTATAGGGTATTCGGTGAAACCTTAGATATAACGATAGCCAACTGCTTCGATGTATTCGCTAGGGAGGTTGGGTTGTACGATCCCTTAAACCCGTGGCTTGGACCGGTATTCGATGAGGTAGCCGATAGAGGATCTACGTACATACGTCTACCCTACACCGTTAAGGGTATGGATCTACAGTTCTCAGGGCTTCTAACAGCAGCTCTCAAAGCTTATAGAAACGGGAAGTATAAGCTCGAAGATATAGCGTATAGTCTAAGAGAGACAGCTCTATCGATGCTTATAGAGGTTACGGAGAGAGCTTTAGCTCACACTGGTAAATCTGAGGTACTCGTTATAGGAGGATTCGCGCGTAATAGGAGGATGCAGAAGATGTTATCTGAGATGACCGAGGCTCATGAAGCTAAACTCTACGTAGTCCATGATGAATATGCAACCGATAACGGTGCTATGATAGCTTGGACCGGCCTCCTACACTACAAGGTAGGGGATACTATAAGTGTAGAGGAAAGCGTGGTTAAACCTAGATGGAGGATTGAAGATATCGAGGTTAAATGGATGGATAGATCCTAGCCTATCTAGCTAACAATAACCCGAAGTATTTCGGAATCTCTTCACGAGATTTGAGAGGTTTTATGTTAAAGCCAGCTTTCCTAGCTGTAGCGTAGACATCTATACCGCATGCTTCCATCGATGGTCTAGCTATCTCCGGATATCTGCAATCTTTAAGCGTACACTCATCGCATAATTCGCATGGACCTGCAGGCATAGCGAAGGCAGAATAGTATCCGGCTAGGAAAGCTTCTCTCTCCAGTTCAGCCATAATCCTATGCGTATCAGCTTCAGGTGGAAATTCGACTAGTATACAGTATTCGTATGATCTAAGCACCCTCCTCATTTCCTCTGACGTCGGTGAGTATGGTGGACATGTAAGACTCTTACCGTAGCCGTCACATCCATACATACACTTAAGTCTAACCCAATCTGCTACGAAGACATCTTCTGATCTTAAAATCTTGGCATTCTTACCGCCTAGTTTTACGGCTAGAATACAGAGGTCTTCTAGGGATAGTGAATAGTATCCTCCGCTCAATGGTAACCACCTAGATGAAGGTTAATCGATCCAGCCGCATAGCTTTTTAAGTAGTTCTAGGAAGTAGCTGAAATTCTCGAAGGATACATCCGGTGGGACTGCATGATCTACACCCGGAAAGTATCCTCTACTCTTGATAAGCGGCGGAACTCTCCTGTAAACTTCTCTATCTATATCTGGTTTAGATGATGCCAGCATCCTCTTATCTATACCCCCCATCATAACTAGTTTCGGGTATTTCCTTCTAAGCTCGACTACATCCATACCTGCCGCTACTTCGCATGGGGATATACCATCCACCCCTACGGATAGAAGCTCGGGTATAAGCGGTTCGACGCATCCATCGCTATCTACTATAACTACCTTAACACCATGATTTCTAAGGAAGTTTATAAGCTCACGGTAAACTGGTGAGAGATATTCTCTAAACATTCGAGGAGAGATCATAGGTCCACGTTTATACGCCATATCCTCGTTAAGTGTAACATAATCTACTTGTACTTCTTCTACGGCTCTCCTTAAAGCTTCGATATGGAAATCTAGATATAGATCTAGTATATCCTCGATCAACTGTTTATCTTTGAAGAAATTTATCAGGGTTGCCTCCAGCCCCATCATATCTCTAATCCACCAGAATGCACCCCTCAGAGAGAGGTGTATAAGAAAGCTTCCATCATCCATCTCCTTCAGGGTTTTAACCGTTTCCTTCCATCTAGGTGGATATCTATCAGGGTGATGTGGGTCATACCTACTCTTTATACGTTCAAAATCATACCTATTCTTAACTGGGAAGTCTATGAATGTCCTGGTAGCGAACCCGCTCCATCCATCTTTCCAATCATCCTGGAAGCCGAGCTGAGTTATACCTAGACTATCAACCCATACTCTATACCTCTCATCCTCTCTTAGGAGCCTATACTCGAACGGGGGTATGGGACCTAAATTTACGAGTCTATCGCTAGGCTCCCATGGGAAGCCTTCGGATGGCCATGACGCTATATTGAAGGTTTTCATACCGTATATATCGAATCTGAAGTAGGTAGCTGCATCCATTCCAGGGGGTAAACCTTCTCTCCACCACCTTTTAAGCGTAGCCGGCCTAATACCCCATAACGATAACGGCACCTTATCCGGGTTACCGAATCTAGCTACTTCTAGGAACCTACTTCTTAGGTTCAAAGCGTATAACTCACCGATAACGGTGGATAGCATCATCCAGCCTTATTAAACTATTCCTTAGCCTCTTAGAGGATTACCATCTAAGAGAAATCGTTAAATAGCGGCGATTATGAATCTAGTGATTGCCTTTCAGATTACTGGTTTGGATGGTGACATCGATGGTGGGTGATTACCTTCCAAGATCCCAGCGGTGAGTACTCGGAGATAATCGAGCTTGAAGGACATCTTATAGACTCATACATACTTCCTAAAGTTTTCGATAGGATCATGGATTTAGGAGCAGAGTTCGAAGTATTGGATTTCCGTATAGGTAGGAGGAAGGATGAGGTAAGCTACGCTAGGATAATGGTTAAAGGTAGAAGCCGCAATCACCTCGAGTATGTACTTAAGGAGCTTAGGAGTTTAGGAGCTCTACCAGTCTATGTCGAGGATGTTAGGTTGGAGGAAGCTCCAGAAGATATGGTTCTACCAGATGGATTCTACGCTACTACAAACCATCCTACATGGATAAGGTATAAGGGTAGATGGATACAAGTCGAGGATATATGTATGGATAAGGTTATAGTAGTCGATCCTGAAGCCGGTAAAGCATATTGTAAAGGTATCAGGGATATACGTAGAGGCGACCTTATAGTCATAGGCGATGAAGGTGTAAGAGTTAAGCTTCCAGAGTATCCTAGAACAGGTGCAGGTATATTCGAGTTTATGAGTAGTAGAGCTTCTCCAGAGAAGCCTACACCAACCATAGTTAAAAGGATAGCTGAAGAGATGTATAAGGTGAAAGCATCCGGAGGTAAGATAGTGGTGGTAGCAGGCCCGGCGGTAGTACATACAGGTGGATGCGAATATCTAGCAAGTATGATACGGATGGGGTTTGTCGATGCTCTACTATCCGGTAACGCGTTAGCTGTCCATGACGTGGAATACGCTCTATTCGGTACATCGCTCGGATTCAAGGTGGATGAAGGGGTTAGGATACCTGGCGGAAATAAGAATCACCTGGTAGCTATAAACGAGGTGATGAAGTGTGGAGGTTTACGTGGAGCTGTCGAGAAGGGTGTGCTGAAGAAAGGAATCTTCTACGAATGTATAGTTAACGGTATACCATACGTATTGGCTGGTTCGATAAGAGATGATGGGCCTATACCTGATGTTATAACAGATGTAGTTGAAGCACAGAAAGCGTATAGAGAGCATCTTAAAAATGCTAGTTTAGTCCTGATGCTGGCATCCATGCTACATTCTATAGCCGTAGGGAATATGATACCGTCCACCGTTAAAGTCGTATGCGTAGATATAAACCCAGCTGTACCGATTAAACTTCTCGATAGAGGGACAGCTCAATCGATAGGTGTGGTATCGGATGTAGGTGTATTCCTACCAATGCTTGTAGACGAGCTTGCGAAGCTTAAAGCTCTACATGGATCTCCGAGAAGGGGGGAAGCTCGTCGTGAGTAGTAAAATCCTAGTGTATAAATTCGGTGAAAGATGTATAGCTACGATTGACGGTATGGAGAGGATAGCCGGTATCGTAAGGGATACGTTGGATAGGGGGTATAGACTTGTAGTCGTCGTAGCCGCGGTAGAAGGTGTAACCGATAAGCTCCTATCCCTCTGTAGAGAAGCAGAGTTAGGTATCGAAGATAAAGTCGAGGAGTATCTTGAATGGATTAGAGAAACACATACCAAGCTAGCAACGCAGACGCTACGTAATACTGAAATCAGGGAGGCTATCCTCAGAATGATCGCGAAAATAATAGGCGAAGTAGAATCGATATCCCGCACCTGTTCGAAGCTTAGAGAAGTTACACTTAAAGTTAGGGATTATATAGCTTCAACCGGTGATATCCTATCTGCAATCATAACATCTGGTAAGCTTACCGAAGAAGGTATCAATAGCGTAGCTTTAACCGGATGGGATGCAGGTATAGTTACGGATGCTAAATTCGGAGATGCTAATCCGCTGATGGAGAATACTAGGTTTGAGGTTTCCAAGAAATTAAAGCCTCTACTGGATCGAGGTATAATCCCGGTGGTAGCTGGCTTCTCGGGTGCGACGATAGATGGAAGTATAACCACACTTGGAAGAGGCGGAGCGGATTACACGGCTACGATTCTAGCTGCATGCCTAGATGCTGATGAGGTTTGCCTATGGACGCATGTAGACGGTATAATGACGGCTGACCCTATGATCGAGAGTAAGGCTAGAACTATCGATAAGTTGAGCTATGAGGAAGCAATCGAGTTAGCTAGATTCAGCGTTAAAGGCTTACATCCTAGGGTATTCGATCCTATAGCATCGCGAGGTATCCCTGTTAGAGTAAGGAATCTATTCAATATGATGAATAAGGGAACCTTAATAGGGATGGGAAGACCAGAGGTTGATAAGCGTATAGTTAAAACTGTCGTTCTTATAAGAGACGTAGCTCTCCTAGCGGTTGAAGGAGCTGGTATGGTAGGTTTACCTGGCGTAGCGGCTAAGGTATTCGAAGCTTTAGGTAGGGCTGGTGTGAATATAATGATGATTTCGCAGAGTAGCTCTGAAGCAAATATAACGATGGTAATCGATAGGGGATCATTAGATAAGGGGATTGCAGCTTTAGAATCGAGCGTTACAGGATCACTGGTTAGCCGAGTATACTATGAGCCGGATATATGCGTCGTATCGGTCATCGGAGCCGGTATGAGAGGGACGCCGGGTGTAGCGGCTAGGGTATTCAAAGCTGTAGCTTCAAGAGGGATAAATGTGCGTATGATAGCTCAAGGCTCCTCAGAGTACAATATATCATTTGTCGTTAAGGAGGAGGATGGAGAGGAAGCTGTAAGAGCTATACACGATGAATTTAAACTATACGAAGATTAACTTGTACTTCTCGCTTTATAAACCCTTATAACTACATGGATAGCGATTATAGCTAGTACGGCTATAGATAGCGATATAGCGAGATCTTTAGCGATCCTAGTATACAAGTCGTCCATCAGCCTACCATACTCGATCAGCTTAGCTTCGAATATGATCTCTTCATCCCTAAACTCCTCATTAACAGTATCCGCCGGATACCCCTCGATGTATACGGCGAGGTAATTCGACATTATCTGACCTAGAGATTTAACCGGGGATGCTTGATCGATGGCCTCTACAGGTATCCACCCGAAGTATGGACTCCATACCTCAACCCATGCATGCCAACCTTTAATCCTGGAATCCTCTATGTATACGCCTAAAACCCTCCTAGCAGGTATACCTAAACCTCTAGCTAGAGATATCAGAAGATCCGAGAATTCCGAGCAATCTCCGTACCCCCTTCTTAAAGCCTCTGATGCTCCAAGCCTCTCATCGATCCTCCTATACGATAATTTAGAGTTAACGATCTTCTTAGCTTCCTCGATTAGTACGCCGATACGGGTCTCCCCAGGTAAGGATGACCTGAGTTCTTCGAGAAGCTTAGAGATGATAGGATCCGTGAAATTCCACCAATAACTTGGAGCAAGATACATCGGATCTATATGGTTAGGATCTACATCATCGATCCTACCATATCCATCGATAGTTGCAGCTGGAACCGTAGTGTAGCATACGACTCGATATCTCCCCTCTAATCTAAAAGTCGATCCATGAAGATCTATATCGACTTTAAACCTATAGATACCGTTACCCCATCTATCCGTAAACCTCTCGTACACCTTAGGATTCAATTCAAGTATGTAGGATGATTGATGACTATTATTCACAGGGACAAGCCAATCCACATATACCGTCCGGTTAGATCCAAGATATGTTAATACAGCTATATCCTCGACTTCATAAACCCTGTACTCGGTATATCTTAACCCCTGATTAAGCGGCGTACACGGCTCGATAACCATCGAGAGAAGTAGTATTAGACATAGATTTCCAAGGCAGTTTCGCAAACCATATTCTAATAAAATCTTAAGATCCTAATAATCCTAACCCTCCATACGAAAATGCCTATACTCCATGACATGATCATAAAAACTCCTTCCAAAACGTCTACCATCTCTACACCATCGTGGGATCAAACAGCGATGCAGATATATTCCAAACCGATGTGATGGTATACGGTTTAAAGGATTTTCTACTACGCATAGGTCCAGCTAACTGTATCATCCATCGATAATAGTTTAACAGGGGGGTAGGTTAGAGAGGTTTATGGAGGGTACCCATCATAATATCCGTGAATCTTCTGATAGATCGCATAAAGGTACGAGTATAGCTTTATCGATCCTTGATTTAAGTATCTCGTGATATATTCGATCTACTCTACCTAAACCGATAGTAACGTAACTTATACGATCCAATAAATACACACGATACAGTAACGATGGAGGTAAGGAGTTGAGGAATTATTTGTATGGATCAAAATATAGGAGGAGTATGATATCCGAATAGATAGGATCTATCCGGTTTTAAACATAGGTATTATCTTCGAACCTATGATCTTCATAGCTTCATACGGCTGGGGGCCTATAGGTGAACCTACTACGAACTGTGTTACGCCTGCTTTAAGGCATTCTTCTACACGCTTAGCTACAGATGATGGGCTACCTGAAACGCTGAACGCATCTATCATATCCATAGTTACAGATTTGAACGCTTCGTCGAATCGACCAGATACTATAAGCTCCCTTATACGCGATGCTGATTCAAAGTTTATACCATGTCTCTCTAACACTGCTTCTGGGCTTCCGGCTACTATGAAAGCTACAACCTGTTTAGATGCTGCTATAGCTTTAGTTTCATCTTCAGCTACCGAGAACGCTGTATAGGCTGCTATGTCTATGCTTTTAATATCCCTGGAAGATTTTTCAACACCCTTCCTCACATACTCTACGGCATACCTGAAATCTTCTGGGTGGCTTGCGTTTATCAACACGCCATCACCTATCTCCCCTGCTAGGGATAGCATCTGAGGACCCTGGGCACCTATATAGATCGGAATATAAGATCTACACTTGAAGTTTAGAGAGGCGGATTTAACTTTGAATACGCCTCCATCGATAGAGACTGGGTTCCCTGCAAGCAGTCCTCTGATTATATATACGGACTCCCTTATAGCCGATAGAGGTTTAACGATACCTATACCGATACCCTCTAGGGTAGCTCTATCCCCTGCTCCTATGCCTAAAACAACTCTATCTGGAGCTATCTCAGCTAGGGAAGCTGTAGCTGAAGCCGTAGCTGCCGGATGCCTTATATACGGGTTGGTTACACCTATACCGAGCTTTATACTTCTAGTGTGAATAGCTGCGACTGTAAGCGTCGTGAAGACATTTCTGTTATTGTAATGGTCTGTAACCCATACGTAATCGAACCCAAGCTTCTCCGCCTCTATGGTGTATAGAACAGTCCTCCAGAAGGGTTCTCTAGGAACGAATTCTACGCCGAACTTCACATCCTACGCCTCCCTGCGAAGATTGCATCTAGACATCATGTCTTTAGCTTTCTCTGGATCCATACACTCTAGAACTTCTATGAGGGATCTAAAACCAGATGTAGAGGATAGCTTACCTTCAGATGCGTATCTCAGTAGATTTAAAGCTTTATCCGATGGGACTTTACCAGCGCCCTTACCTTGAAGGATTATCGATAGAGCTTCATCGACATACTTCTTCGATATACGGCATCCACTCATGTAAGGTCACCTCGTATAATTAGAGTAATTATGGTAGCTACCGTTTTAAGCTTTAAGGTTTAACCCTCTCAGGATCCCTAGGTAGGAGGACTGCTTCCCTTATATTCTCTAAACCTATTATCCTCATAGTTAGACGCTCTAAGCCTGTACCTGAGCCTCCATGCGGTGGTACACCATACTTGAAGAATTCTAGGTAGAAGCTGAAGTTATCTGGGTTATATCCTTTCTCGATACATTGACTCCTCAATACATCATATCTATGTTCCCTCTGACCACCGGTCGTTATCTCTAAACCATTCCATATGAGGTCGAAGCTGTAAGCCCAATCCGGCTCATCATGCTTACGCATAACGTAGAAAGGCCTAGATTCGGATCTCCAGGGAAATTCTATGAGGAATGCTGCTTCGCAGCCGTACTCCTCCTCTATAGCTTTCGAGAATATCTTCTCCCCACGAGTATCTAGATCCTCCATGTATACGGGCTTATATCCTCTAGATTCTACAAGCTTATATGCTTCCCTGACAGTTATCCTCGGAAGACCCTTACTAATTCTAGGAGGCTTAACTCCTAGGATATCAAACTCCCTTCTACACATCGCTTCTATGCGATCGACTACATAGATAACCATATCCTCGACTATATCCATAACGTCATGATAACTCTCGATATAGCTGACCTCAAAATCTATACTCGTATACTCGCATAGATGCCTAGGCGTATGATGAGGCTCGGCTCTGAATACAGGTCCTATCTCGTATACTTTCTCGAAGCCTGAAGCCATAAGCATCTGCTTATAGAATTGCGGACTCTGAGCTAGATACGCCCTCTTACCAAAGTAGTCTATAGAGAAGACGGATGCACCGGATTCTGTAGCTTCAGCTACTATCTTAGGTGTATGGACTTCTATGAAGCCTCTACTCCTAAAGAATTCATGCAGCAAATTCGAGATCGAGCTCTGAACACTGAATATAGCCGAGACCGCAGGGTTTCTAAGATCTAGGAATCTATAGTCAAGCCTCTTACTAAGCCCAGTCTCAACGGATGAATCTAGAAATTCTATAGGAAGAGGAGATGAAGCCTCGCTTAAAACCTCCAACTCTATAGGGATAACCTCTCTACCTAGCTTAGCTATAGAGCTCTCAACCATAATCCCGCGTACCGCTATCACGCTCTCCCTAGGTATGGAACATGCCTCTTCGAACATTTCATCAGGTATAGAACCCCTCTTGAATACTATCTGGACTACACCTGATAGATCCCTTAATACGATGAAAGCTATGTTCTTAAGAACTCTGATATCTTGTACGAATCCTGCTAGTACAACCTCGCCGTACTGTGCATCTGCTATCCTCATCCTCCTTCTCAGATCGATCTTACCCGCCATATCTAACTCACTATTTCACACAGCCTTTGATAGAGTAGATGTGGAAGATGCGGTCTTCCTAGAATCTAGAAAAAGATGCGGAGGAGAATTTAAAGACTAGCTTACATATGCGTAGCACTCTTTACTTGCCTGATTATAGCTCTATACTGCTCATCTGTTATAACGCCCGAGTTGTTGAGAACCTCTGCTATATCGAGAATGGATGCTATCGAATGGAGCTTTACACCATCCTCCTCGAGCTTCTCCTTTCCACCCTCCATCCTATCTATAAGGACCACAGCATTCTCGGCTACCACGCCTTCCCCTCTCAAAGCTTTGACGGCGTTGAGTATACTCTTACCAGTTGTTATAAGGTCATCGAGAACGACAACTCTATCGCCAGGTTTAACTACACCTTCTATCCTACGTTCACGTCCATGAATCTTCTCCTCCTTTCTGACATAGAGTAGAGGTTTATCTAGTAGGTAAGCGACTATCGAAGCGAACGGGATACCCGCCGTAGGTATACCAGCGACTCTATCGAAATTATCCACACCTACCTCCTCTTCCAGTAGCTTAACGTAGAAATCGCACACCTTCTTGAATACGGATGGGAAGCTGGGGATTACCCTTAGATCTATATAGTATGGGCTAATCTTACCGCTTGTAAGTTTGAACATACCGAATTGTAGAGCACCGAGGCGTACAAGTATGTTGCATAGGTAGAGGGTAGCTTCACTCCTCCAAGTCAAGGCTTAACCCTAGTCTGTGGATGGTTATCGTTCTAGAAAAAGATTGTGCTTAAACCTAGTAATCGTTATATATTGGTTGAGAGTGGTTACCATATCTAGGAGTTGGATGAGTACAAGTATAAGATAAGGGAGTGTAGAGAGGAGGATCTAGAAGAAGTTATATCGATCAATAAGAAGTGTCTACCTGAAAACTATGCATCGATATTCTTCGAAGAGATGAGGGAGAAGTACCCGGATTTATTCTATGTAGCTGAGGTGGATGGGAGAATCGTAGGGTATATCATGTGTAGGGAGGAGACGGCTGGCTTCGATCTACCTAGACTTAGAGCGAAACGTAGAGGTCATGTTATATCGATAGCGGTTCTACCTGAGTATAGGCGTAGAGGTATAGGAAGATCTCTACTAGCTAAAGCTTTAGATTCTATGAAAGCGCGAAAGCTTGAAGAATGTGTACTAGAGGTTAGGGTATCGAATACGGCAGCTATCAACCTCTATAGGAAGCTTGGATTCGAGATAGTATCCCAGATACCGTTCTACTATATGGATGGAGAGCATGCATACTTGATGAAAGTTAAGCTTACAGAGTGAATACCCTACCAGTATCTCTTCGCTAATGCTCTTTTCTCTGCTTCTATCACAAGCTCGAAGAATCTATCTGTAAGCTTGGGCTCCACCTCTAGGATGGCCTCCACATCGTCTAAACTTAAACCCTTAGCCGAGAGAGCGTAGATAGCTGGCAATCCATATGCTGCTACGATCATACCAGCTCTAACCAACTCCTCATGAAGCTTATCTTGACGCTTAACCTTAGAAATCAACTTGTACGCTTCAACCTCGTCTAGATTCAGGGGGACCAGACTGTTAGAACCGCATACCGGGCATTTTATATCCGATAGGGTTTTAAGAATCTTCGTCTCCGCATATTTGAAACATTCTGTGCATATTAGGGTTCTAGATTCGTTCATTAGCCTAGCTTTCACGGATTCTAAGAGAATCTTCTTCATCCTATCGGCAGGTATTATATCTGTCCTTCTACCTATCCTCTCCATCCCTATCCTAGCTAGTGGAGAAGGCTCCTGCGACTCTATAGATACTACATCGATTAAACCTTTACGTATAGGTTTGATAACGTTCTCTATCAAACCATCTATATCCATATCTTTCTCCAAGGTTTCCTTCAAAGCTTCCTCGTAGATTACCGTACCCTTCAAGCTTTCAGCTACTTGGCTGAGCGATACATCGGTGAAATCTACATCTTCACGTATAGCCGAAAACCTCCTAGCTACATGTACTAATCTACGTTTGAATAACCCAGTCTTCTCAGCAGCTTCTGGACCTCTGCTCCTAACTTCATCGCTTGAAATCGATCTAAGTATCGATACAACCTCTGATAGATCCACCAACTTTCCTGGTAGATGCATTATCACCCTGTATGGATCCTGCTGTACGGCTACGCTTACGCCATATCTATCTGTGATTATATCGCCTAGTATCCTCCCTAAACTTCTATTGATCAAGCTACCACCATGCACATGTATGATCAGATAGTCACCCCACTTTTCTACAACTATCCTTCTATCTGTGGGTAGGGGGTAACCTTGAGCTAGCTGACTCCAGCTTTCCTTAATAGATTCCATGAGGATTGTTGGATCGATCGGATACGATCTAGCGATCCTCTTCGCGGAAGATTCGATGCTTAAACCCTTCTTGAAATACTCCTCCAGCTTTCTCCTAATGCGTCCAACTTCTGATGCGATTTCGAAAGGAACAGGTATCTCCTCTCCAACCCAGCTTGGTATAGCTCCTGTAGGGTCGTCCACCGGCTTCACATATATCCTATCGCCGATGATGCTTGTAAGCATCCAGGGTCGACCCTGACAGATGAATTTAACACCTGGCTCACCATACTCAGCTACGAAGGCTTCATCCAGTATCCCTACAGGTGTATCGTTGACCTCATCGTATACGAGATACTGCTTCTCATCAGGTATCATGGATAAGTTCTCGAAGTAGTATTCGTAGAGAGATTTACCCCTCGCAGGTTTAGCTACCACCTTATCCTCGAATGAAACCCATGCGAACCTAGGGTATCTTTCATGCATGTATGATAAGACTTTGACTAGATCATCCTCTGATAGATCTCTATACGGGTAAGCTTTACTGAATACTTGAAGTATCTCGTCGAACTTCCACCGCCTCTTATACATCAATAGCCCTGCTATCTGGTGTGCTAGTACATCATATGGCTTATACGGTATCTTAACCAGTTCAAGCTCCTCCTTCAACGCTCTCCTAGCTATAACTATAGCTTCAAGAGTGTCATCGCTATCCATAGTTACGATTATACCCTTCGAAACCCTACCCAGACTATGACCGCTACGCCCAACTCTCTGTATAAGCCTCGTAACTTGCCTAGGACTCATATACTGAACTGTAAGATCCACCCTACCGATATCTATACCTAGCTCTAAGCTTGAAGTACATACTAGACCTTTAAGATCACCCTTCTTCAACCCTATCTCAGCCATTATACGTGCAGGTTTGGATAGGCTACTGTGATGTATGCTTACAGGTATATCGTTATCCCATACCCTAAACCTACTAGCTAAAACCTCAGCTATGGAACGCGTATTTGTGAAAAGCAGTACAGATTCATACTCTTCGATAAGCTTCCTTAAAATTCTGAGTCTAGACGCTACCTCAGGCCTAGTATAGAGCATATCGGCTAACTCGTAATCCTCCGGTTGAGGCTGAGGATAAACTACATTCAGCTTCATATGCTTAGCAACCGGGACTTTAACTATCGATACACTCCTACCCACCCCGACGAGGAACTTACCAACCTCTTCGAGGCTTCCTATTGTAGCAGATAATCCTATACGCTGGAAATCTATCGAAGTCAGGAGGGTAAGCCTTTCTAACGCTAACGATAGCTGACTACCCCTCTTATCCTCGGCGAATTCATGTATCTCATCTACTATAACCCACCTTACACTAGATAGATGCTTACGCATAACTCTACCCGTAAGGATAGCTTGAAGGGTTTCAGGTGTGGTTATAAGCATCTCAGGCGGACTTCTAGCTTGCAACACCCTCTCCCTACTATCTGTATCGCCGTGCCTTACGGCGACCGTTACGCCAACCTTACCACACCACCATCCGATCCTATCCAATAGATCTCTATTCAAAGCACGTAGAGGTGTTATGTAAAGAGCATAGACGCCAGATCTACGTTCAGGTAATCTTAGAATCAGATCTAGGACAGGGAGTACCGCGGCTTCGGTTTTACCGGTACCCGTCGGGGCAGATAACAGTACATTCTCGCCTCTAAGTATTCTAGGTATAACTTCTATCTGAGGCTCCGTAGGTTTCAGAAAGCCGCGCTCGAGTAAAGCATCCTGTATAGGTCTAGCCAGTAGGTTAAACGGGTATGGTAGCTCCTCGAACTCAGCCTCCACACCGGATGCACCGTACCTGAAGATTCTATTAGATCGATACACTCGGGGATAATTCTGGTTTGATAGCTGTGAAAAGCAATATTTAAACTATAGCCACCTCAAATTTTACAGCTCGGATGATGAAGGAGGTTTCTGAACGAGCTCTAAGGAAGCTTTGAAATAAAGCTCGATAAGCTAAAACTAAAACGTTTAACCCTCCCCCAGATTCAGCATAGGCATCTATCCCCGATACTTCATGGAAAGCTAACCTGCAGGATTTATCGAGGGTTATGCGATGCAACGCTATCCGACTAGAAGATGCAACCTTTTAGACGATACGCTAAACGCTTCCTATAATCTTCCTGATAACTGGTATTCAGACGCTACCTCACTCCTATTCTCATCCGACTAATTTCATCCATAATTTCTCTATAGAGTATACCACCTAAGACCTTTAGATGGCTAGGCGTCTATAACTTGGAGGGATACGCGTCATGGTATCTAGATGACGGCTTCGATCATCCAACTTATCGAGGAGGGTGTAGCAGATGCTCGTTAGATTAGAGGTGATCTATAGAATATGGCTATGTAGGGTGGGGCGAAGATTAATCTGAATCTTCGGAACTAATACATAGTGAGGTTGTTTAAATGGCATCGGAGAAGGAGGAGCTGGATGTAAAGAAGCTGATCGAACTCAAGGAATGGGTAGATAAGAGGGCAGCAGAGCTTAAAAGCGAGATGGGAATCCTTGAAGCCCTATCTTCTATGCTGAGCACGATTATAGCTGAGAAAAGCTTCCAGCCGGCTTCAACCCTTGCTAAGGAAGCTATCTCGGAGCAGCCTCAGCTGGTTCAGCTTAAACAGCCACAACCTGAGCAGCCTGGGGGTATACCTATACGTTCATCGGATGGGATGCTACTCGCTACCATATACCGTGAGGATACACGTATGAGAATAGTATTCTCTAGGGAGCTAGCTTTAAAAGAGGATATACAACCTTTTAGAGCATTCCTCATCAAGAAGGTTTTAGAACCTATAACATCCCAGGATTTAGAAGCTGTAAGCAGAGGTAGGATACCGCCTGATAGAGCGTTCAACTACGAATTGAAGGTTGAGGATGGCGTACTTAGGGAGCTTATACTGAATAATCTCTACGATCCGGCTAGGATTAGAGATATACAGAGTGCTGTAAGATGGACTCTTGAACGTATGTATGAAAGAGCTAAGAGAACAGGCTAAATCGATCGGAGGCCAGGTATGCCTGTAATCCTGATACCTACACCTTTAACGCCGTAGGATCTGCAGAGGTATATCATCAGGGGAACTAGGGATTCCGTCAATCTAGAATTCTCCAGCGGACCACAATCTATCGCTCTAACACCCGGTATCTCCTCAGCCAACTCCGCTACTATATGCTTAGCTTCGAGGTCATCCCCGCATATCAGTACGTCGCAATCCACTTCTACATCGATGTTGCGAAGCATATCGGAGCTTATGGTATGGAACGCTGATACTACTCTAACACCTTTAGGAATATAGCGTGCAGCCTGCTCGGCTGCTGATCCATCCCATGGATGTAGAATCCTCCACGGATCCCCACCTATACTCGACGCTAACGGTACGGTAACATCTACAAGTATCTTCCCGCCAGAAAGGTATGGCTTCACACTTTTAAGGATGTTAAGCTGAGCTTCGAACGGCACCGTTAATACGATTATATCAGCTTTACTAGCTGCCTCACCGTTAGATAAGCCTTCCACCTTCACATCCCTACCTAATATTTTTCTAGCCTCCTCAGCTTTAGCTTGAGCTTTCTCCTTAAATCTTGATCCTATAATAACGTATTCTCCAGCTTTAAGCCATCTCAGGGCTAACCCGAACCCTTGACTACCAGTTCCACCTATTATAGCTACCGCTCTATCCATACCAAACCACATATTTTGCTTTAATGCAAACCACCTCATAAACTTACAATCCTAAATACTCTACATATCATTTATGTATTACCAGAATATACATGCATCGATTAAAATATCTTAAGCAGTAAAATCAACACCTATATATTCAGAGCACATATTTTGATAAATACTGTTAAAATGGTATTTATAGTTTCACAGACCCCTCTCTCCTCAGGCCCAAAGCCTAGGAGGTGGGCTTTAGATGAGTACAAGAGATCTATTCAAAGCATGGGAGAAGGGTGGAGGATTACTGAAGAAGCAACCTCCGCTTAAAGAGAGGATAGGTAAGACGATATACAGGCTTAAGATACAGAAGGATAAACTCGAGATGGCGACGATGCGTATGCAGAAACAGGATAGGAGTCTATTCGAGAAATGCGTGGAAGCACAGCTAGCTAAGGATCCTATAAGAGCGGCTATGTATGCTAACGAGTGTGCTGAGATAAGGAAGATGTTGAATATAATGCTTAGAGCACAGTTGGCTATAGAGCAAGCTATCCTAAGATTGGAGACTGTACAGGAGTTCGGCGATGTGGTAGCTGTTATGGCTCCTGTAGCCAGCGTAGTTAACGTATTGAAGACACAGCTTTCAGGTATAATACCCGAGGTAAGCTACGAGCTTGGAGCTATAGGAGAAGAGCTTAACGGTATAGTAACAGAGGTTGGAGAAGCTACAGGTAGGAGCTGGGAGATAGAAGCTGTTAGCGAGGAGGCTAGGCAGATACTAGAGAAGGCATCTTTCGTAGCGGAACAGAAGATGAAGGAGGCGTTACCAGAGATACCTTCAACAGAACTACCGTCGAAAGAATCTACGGGTAGGAAGATGTAGGAGGTGTAAACCTTGCCGCTTAGGTTTGAGCATGTTAAGAATTTTCTCGGTAAACCCATCACGGATAGCTATGGTAGGAGCTTAGGTAGAGTTGTAGGCTTCACCGTTAACGCAAAAAACGAGGTTGAAACGTTCGATGTCGAAACTGGCGATGGGGAGTATCGTAAGCTTAGAGGGGATAGAGTGAAGATAAAGAATGGGAGACTCATATACATGTATGGATGGAGGATTGAAGCAAATATACTAGAGAGAGTTTACAGTGTAAGTTTAGCTAGACTTAAAGCTCTAGATACTTTGCGTAAGAATGGGGAGATAACGGAGGAAGCATACGAGAAGCTTAGAGCTATGTATAACTCGGCTATAGAGGAGTTGGAATCAAAGAGGATATCATTCATAGAAACTCTTAAAGGGAGGGTTAAATCGCTTGAGGATAAGATCAAAAACTTAGAATATATCTTAGCGGTACTGAAGTTGCAATATACTCTAGGCGAAATCCTACCTGAAACTTTCAAGGAAGCTAAATCCTCGATAGAGAAGGGAATAAACTACTATAGGAGCGAGAAGGTGGATATAGAGAAGTTTATAGAGGTAGCTGAGAGAGGTTTCATACCTACAGTTGAAGGTGAGGTTAGGAGCGAGGTTGAATCACCTGAGAAAGCAGTATTAAAGATGGGGGAGGTTATATCCACTAAACCTGTAGAGCCGTTAGTAGTGAAGCTAGAGGAGTAGGCATCATGGATTAGAGGGTTAACGGATGGTGGGGGATGAAGGGGTTGATACGTAGATTCTTCGCTTCTTCAAAGCAGTCTCTGAAGGAGCGTATAAACGTAGCCATATATAAGCTTGAAGCTCAGAAGGAGAAGCTGGAGCATATAATGGCTAAGCTTCAGCGTAGGGATAGGGAGATCTTCGAGAGATGCGTAGGAGCGTATCTATCTAAAGATTATGCGAGGAGTAAGATGTACGCTAACGAATGTTCTGAAGTTAGGAATATAGCTAAACTACTTTTAAGCATACAGCTAGCTTTAGAACGCGTGATACTTAGGCTAGAGACGATACAGGAGTTTAGCGATTTGATGATCCAACTTGCACCTGTACTCGGACTTGTAAGAGAGATGCGTAAGCAGATAGCTAACATCGTACCTGATGTCGCTAGTGGATTAGATGAAGTCAGCCGATTACTGATAACGACGGTTAGCGAGATGAAAGTTGTGAATGGACATAAGCTGGAGGAGGTCGAACTGAACGAGGAGGCAAAGAAGATCATAGAGGAGGCAGCGTTTATAGCTGAGCAGAAGGTTAGGGAGAGCTTCCCAGAGCTTCCTGTAGAAGAGTTGGAGGAGCGTAAAGTTCCCGTAATGGAGGCTGAAGGTACTTTAGCAAAAACTGTACCGACCCCAACCGGGGGGATGCCATCCGTTAACCCTCCAACCATAAGCTTCGATGAATTGAAGGTAAAGCTGCTAGAGTATATACGGAATAGTAAAGGAGCTTTAAGAGTATCGGTATGTGCTAGAGAGCTACAAGCATCACCGGAGGAGGTAGTACGCGCGTTAAAATCACTAGAGGAGGAGGGGAAGATAGTCTTAAGCCGCTAGTTACCTAGGCGATACATCCACAACTATGTAGCTATGAGGTTTAACGAGCTGGGAGGGATTGGTTAATGGATATGCGTGAACTCGAAGAGCTCGCTGTTAAGAGTGCTTCAGAAGCCGTAGATTATGATAGAAGCGGACAGTACGATAGAGCTATAGAGAGGTATAGTAGAGCGATAGAGATCCTTAGTAGGATCTGCATGTATTACCCTGAGCTACCCTATATCCACGTATATAAGGAGAGAATTAAAGCATATCAGCGTAGGGTGGAGGAGCTTAAATCTAAGCTTCAACCCCAGATTCTAGGCGGAATAGATACATCCAGACAATTATCTACGGCTATACTAGCTTCTAAACCATCGATAAAATGGGATGATATAGTCGATCTCGATGAGGCTAAGAAAGCTATAATAGAAGCTATAGTCTACCCTCTGAAGAGGCCAGATCTATTCCCGTTAGGATGGCCTAGAGGTATACTATTCTTCGGACCGCCGGGATGCGGTAAGACTATGCTAGCCGCAGCCGTAGCTAACGAGATAGATGCAGCATTCTTCGATGTCGATGCTGCGACGATTATGAGTAAATGGCTGGGTGAAAGCGAGAAGAATGTCGCAGCATTATTCTCAGAAGCGAGACGCTACAGCGAGAATGGTAAGCCTGCCATAATATTTATAGATGAGATAGATTCCATAGCAGGTATAAGAAGCCAGGAAGTCGGAGGGGAAGTTAGGGTTAGGAATCAACTTCTAAAGGAGATGGATGGAATATTCGAGAAAGGAAGGTATAGCTACGTATACATCATAGGAGCTACGAATAAACCATGGGATCTAGATGAACCCTTCATTAGACGGTTCCAGAAACGTATCTATATACCTCCACCAGATTATAACGGTAGGCTAGCTTTACTGAAGAAATCCACTCGAAACCTAATACTCGAAGACGATGTGGATCTAGTGAAAATAGCTAAATTTACTGAAGGCTATACCTTCCACGATCTTACAGAGCTCGTCAGGGAGGCCTACGCTATAGTGGTTAGAGAATTCTTCGAATCAGGGAGGGTGGACGATCCTAAAAGCTACCCTAGACCAGTAAGCATGAAGGATTTCATGGATGCTCTAAGTAGGAGGAAGCCTAGCGTAAACAACACTACTATATCTAGATACCAAAAATGGTTTGAAGAATATAGAGCTATATAGAATAAACTCTGATTTATATAATATTCAGATGAATAACAGTTTAAACTTTATCACTCTAGAAAATCAAAATTAAATTCACATATTTTCTCCAAGAAGTATATACTCTAATGATCGTAACATTACTGAACAGAATCTATATCTATGTAGGCAACTTTTCCATTACCTATATAATCACGTTAGCACTAGTTTCTTTAATAGCTGGAATTTCTTCTATGCCAGATGGATAGCTGAATCCTATGTAGAATGTAGTTTGACTTAGTTAACCATTTAAAGCATTATGTAGGAGTCTGGCTATTACTTTTCAACTTCACCCTCGATGATCGTATCGATATACCAATTTTCTAAAGATCTAATCCCGTAGCTACCGCTAAATCGCTGAATCGCTAGCTATAATCTTCATCCTCTTTCTAACTCTCCTGACCGCGATGCCTTCCATAAGCCTTTTAACGGTGAAGCTATTGGTTTCAAAAGGACTTATCTAAGCAGAAGTTAAGCATATCCCTAAAATCATGAAGTAGCTCAACGATCTCGCTAGGTTAGTTCATAGTCGAATTTAACAGTCTTAGCAACCTCACCATTAATTTTGATATTACTTAAATTTTCCGATAGGTTTAAATAATATCCCCCTCCCATATGAAGGTCAGTGAATGAAATGGGAAAGTATATATCTTTGGTACTATTAGTTTTCCTACTCTGCTCATCTATCTTCATAGGTGTGATTGGGGTGCAAGCATCGAACATTAGAGAAGCGAGGAAGCATGCGGAGGAGATGCTACTTCCACTCGAGGGAATCGCTGGAATAAGCCATCGTGAGGATCCCCCAAGGATAATAGTCTACCTCGAGCATGAAAGATATAAGGATAAGGTTCCAGATAAGATAGATGGCTTCAAAACCGAAGCCATAGTGATTGGTAAGATAAAGGCTTTATCTCTACTCCAGCTTGAAGAAGTTAAGCCACTTTATACGTACAATGAAATTGTCAGTAGGACTGCTAAGGTAAGGCCGATAGTTGGAGGCATATCTCTAGGTGTTCCAGAAGAGGCTTATGGAGGGAAGATGGCTGGAACCCTCGGTTTAGTTGTAAAATGTCCGGAAGGATATTATATTCTTAGCAATGCGCATGTTATAGCTATGAACAGTAAGGCCCAATTCCTACCATTGGGCACAGCTGTGCTCCAACCTGGAACCTATGATGGCGGCACCGTAGAGGATAAGGTAGGCGAACTCTACAAATACATCAAGATAACATTCGGCCCTAAAGGTAAGAACTACGCCGATGCTGCCATAGCGAAAATTACAATTAATGAGTACTTAGTTGGTGAAGCCTTAGATGGAGATAATCAAAATACTTATACCATTAGCGGTACGACTGAAGTGGTCGTAGGAGATTATGTTAGGAAGTCTGGAAGAACGACCGGAGTCACCACCAATACCGTATTCGATACGAATGCGACGGTAAAGGTTTGGTACACGCTGTCTAAATTTGCGATATTCTACGATCAAATATTGGTAAATCAGCCCTTCATCCAGAGCGGGGATAGTGGAAGCCCTGTAGATAAAGGTGGAGAATTCGTTGGGCTAGCCTTCGCGGGGAGCAGCACTACAGCCGTAGTATGCAAAGCTAAATACATAATTAGTGGGCTAGGAATAACGATCCAATAGTAATGGATCTACAGGGAATATAGCAACTCACGGATTTGGATATAATGGATTAGTAGATTTAAGGCTAACAAACGATGTTGAACTAACAATGTACTATGCTAGCACATTTGGAGAAGTAGAGAAGAGAACCTTGGAGTAAATGGTACGCTCTATATAGAGTTTAAAATCAATTCATTGCAAATTCTTATTTTTTCTTATTCTCCCCCTATTTTTCTCAACGAACTCTAGCTCTATTAACTCTCTATTTTTCTAAATTATTTAAATAATAATCTAAACTTCTCTCGCTTGTGGCTAAACTTCTTCTAATCCCTCTTTTAATTAATCCTGTATAAACAGCTTCTTGCTTTTCTGGAACTCTGCGATTATCCTTAGAATTTCATACATCCTCAGAGTATTTCTCTTAATTTCATCTAGCCTGCTTTTAAGGATGGACCGCCCTTTTTCCTCGATAGTTTTAGCCCTATTTTACCTTTCCATTTCTTGATGCAATACCGACTGGGTTCAAAAATAGTTTGAACAAATATCTAGCGTCGCCATCGTATTCATCAGCAGCGAAGCCAGAGGGTATGGAGGGAGCCCCTTCGTTAATTATAAGCTTACTTAATTCTTTGTTTAGCTATTTCATAGAGTCTATTAGTATTGTAAGGTCTAAATTTCGCAACATTCTGGTCTTAACCTTGAAAGCTTTCTTCTAACTAAGC
>Ga0209183_1000002_pt1 | contig 210728 bp, 245 predicted proteins | sample LHCtaG_2_FD_184120 | JGI IMG/M metagenome (GOLD analysis project Ga0209183, IMG submission 184120) | Hot spring microbial communities from Little Hot Creek, USA to study Microbial Dark Matter (Phase II) - LHC4sed_replicate (SPAdes)... | ecosystem: Environmental > Aquatic > Thermal springs >... | reverse complement strand
ATAAAGGTTACGTTAGAATAGATGACCCCAAGGTACCGAGGCTGGAGATTTCATGGGAGCCGTATAAGAAAGATAAAATCAAATCTCTTGATGAAATTTCTGAAAGCATTAAAAAAGAATTACAAAGTAAGAGTAAAGATGTTAAGTTTATAGGTAAAGGTGGATCGGCGAAAATAGCGAAACATTTAGCTAAGTATCTTCACTGGAGAATAAATGAATTTGAAGGATATATTGTTTTCTGGTATTGTGATGAAAATTTAAAATTTTATCGTGTTCAAATGCTATTTAAACGTGATGAATATTGGAGTTTTAAGAAAACAATTTTAGATGTTTTAAAATCTTTTAAATGTCATGTTAAAAATGATATTTATAGTTGGACTGTTTTAGACTTCAATTTGAAGCTTCCTAGGGATTTTAAACTTATCAGTAGAAGCTATAAGTTAGGCAATATTGCACTTGCTTTCGAATCTAAAGATTCATATGTATTCATAAACAGGATAAGCGTCGCCGACGTTCTCCTAGAAGAGAAATATGAGGGCGACCTTATGAACGTATTGGAGAACGAACACCTACCTAATATTAGAATTAGGCTTAAAATATCTAAGTTTAAGTCTTCTAGGAGCTTTCAAGACGATTTTCATAGAGGACTTGTAATGAGTTCTTCTTACAAAATTGGTCTAATAATGCCTAAAGAGTTTTACGTAAAGACGAGAATATGGCTCTGCAAGAAAACCAATAAAATATACGCCGTCACAATAGCCGTTAGAAAAAGTCCAGAGTTGGATAAGTTTAGAAGACGACTGGAAACTTTATTATCTACATTGTGCCCATAACTAATAGAGGTCCCCAATTTTGAAGCTTCCAGGTGTCTTCTCTAAGATTTTAGGTAGGAAAAAGCCTGAAGAAGTACCGAGTGTAGATAAAGACGTCGTGTTAAACTTAGCACCCATAAGAAACCCCGCTATAACTTGGAGAAGATACAGGAGCGGTGAAGTCGCTCTGATAGTTTCTGTTAAAAAGAAGGGTTTAATGGCGCGTAGAGATAAGTCTGAAAGAGAGAAGAAGATAATACTTGATAAGATAGGTTCATACGTTTGGACTTTATGTGATGGAGAACATACGTTTAAAGAAATAGTTGATGCTTTGGTTGAAAATTATAAGCTACATAGAAGGGAGGCTGAAATATCCCTCGCAAAATACTTAGATATTTTATCCAAGAAGGGTGTAATAAGCTTCATGCCAAATAAACTCTCTCTACTTAAAGAAGAAAAACCAAAACAATAAAAGCCAGTTTAAAAGAAAACTACGCCTTTTAAGCAAAACACTAGCCCTGAAGGAATGTACATAGTCTATAAACCACTCTTAAAAAAGAGGCTTCATCTGAAGATTTTAAACAACGGATGGCTTCTATCTATTTGAACTTGTTTAAAGCGCATGTTGTAAGCTATGTAGCTTGATATAACTGCGCAGGCGGGATATATGTACTTAGCGTGTGAAATGGGACCATAGAGTATGAAGTTAGCACCCATGATTATCGGTAGTGCTTGTGAAACTGCATCGCAACATTTTAAAACTTCCGGTTGTAGATCCTTTACTTTCTTCCATAGTGAAATAGCGTTAGCTGGACCACAGCCAGTTGGCAGACCTGTTTCAGCTTTAACGTTATAGATTGTTTGAGATGCTAAGCCTATATCTGGCATATCGAGAACACATACGTCTACCAATATTTTCTCAGCACCAGCTTTCCTAGCGGCTTCAAGTAAACCCGGCTTATCGCTCAATCCAGTTAAGGTCTTTAACCTTCCTCTAGGTGTAGGGTCTCTTGGATTAAATAACTGTAGGACGACATTTTTCATACCAGACTCTTTTATTGCGATGAGCTCCTCTTCCTTGTAATTTATGTCTAGAGAATTGTATATGGCTCTGCTGGATAAGCCAACTTCAGCTATGTACTTAGCGGCTTGCACTCTAACGTCGGCTGTTACCCCGTCTAGTAGAAATGGGCTATTAGTTTTATCCGCTACAAATTCTACAAAACGTATAAGCGCTTCAGAAGTATGCCCTACGACATCTATAATCCTCGAAAGACCGTACTCATCGGATACTTCGGCTTCTTCATTAAGTAGTTTCTCAGCTTTAACTTTATCAAATACTCCTTTAGATTCATCTAGTACTATCTTATGACCCTTGTAGAATATGCTTCCAATCATAACTGGTGGTAGTTGACCCGGTTGACCGCCGATTTTAACGCCGCCTATTTCAAAAATCATCTGATCTCTTTCAAACTTAAACATCGCATCCACCCATTTTGTGAGATAGAGATTAGGTTAAATTAATATATTTAAGTTGTTCTCTTAGAGAGTAACTGGAAGTTAATTGGGTGGTGAGTGTAGACATGTGCTCCTATTCTAAAGTTAGGAAGCTTCAGGGGATAGTTGAATCGATTGAGCGTACAGGTGAGAAGAAAATCGATGAGAACGGTATAGAATGGGAGAAATGCATCTTCAACGTTAGGCTAATAGGCTTTTCTAAGAGGACTCCGGATGAAGTGCTTCCTGAACACCTTAAGGGTAAAATCGTTAAACTCGTCCGATGGGCTGCCTTCGACTGGCATTTTAAAACAAGTGTAAGGAAGACGCTTGAACCTGATGAAACGGAGGCAGTTTTAGAAGGTAGAAAAACCAGTACTGTTTACTGGTGATGCGTAGAGAATTTAAGGGGAGAGATATTTACCGTGGAAAAATAGCATGACCAAGGGAAGATTTATATTTACAGTCAAAACTCTCACACCTAGAGACCATGAGCGCTTCAACCTTTGAGAAGGTCTTCTTGAATGCTATGAGGAAGACTATAGGCGAGGTCATGAACTACGATAAAGACTTTGAAGAGGTTAAGAATGAACTTAAGAAACTTATAAAATCCAATCGTATAGATGCGAGAGACGTTCAGCAGATATTGGACCAAATACCGTCTTACGTATTCGGGTCACTTGTAACATATATAGCGATAGGCGCCATATTTGAAGGAGCGTCAAAGGAGATGAAGATTCAGAAGATGATAGCAGACGTCTTCATTAAAGTCTTTGAAGAAAAGGGTATTCAAATTCTCCTGAACCATTGTAACATAGAAACTGCTAGGAATATCCTTGGAGATGAAAAAGTTGAGGAAATAGCTGAGAAAATAACAACGGAAGACATATTTCAAACGGAAGAGTATGAAAAATTCTGCAATAAAATTATCAAAGTCTTAGAAGAGGTGCTTAAAGCTAAATGAAGATTTAAATGCTTGATAATCATACTCTTGTAAATATCCGAAAAACTATGACTACCATACGTATTATGCATATTTAAAAATTTGATAGGCTCAACTGTGATTTATCGTCGATAATTATTAACAAGATCAAAGTGTGGGAAGATGATCTTTAAGAAAAGCCCGTTATTTTACTGTCCAATACCTAATTATCCATTTCCCAAATTCTCTTACAGAACAAATATCTCTCCCTTCTCTCTTGTTTCACAGTCGCTTACGATTATGCGGATCCGACTGTAATCCGAGTTTTCAAGTTTGCAGATATAGTCGTCTGGATTAAATACCCGTATATCGACCGATTAAATTGGCAGTTTTATTTCTCAGCAAAGTCCTTACTAAAGTAGCTACCCCTCGACCCAGTATTGAATAGGGCTAGAGCCTCTACAACCATGCCATCCTTATGAACCCTAATCCTCTTTTCAACCTTGACCATTCCACCGCTCTCTTAAGAACCGTTTTAAAATATAAAGTTTTGGAGAGAAAGCCAATAAACATGAAAAACGACATCGAGACATTTGAAGAGGAGCTGAAGTCTATTATTGGGATTTGCGACGGGAAGATTGTGAATCCGTAGCGCCGGGGGTGGGATTTGAACCCACGAGCCCCGTATGGAGCACAGGCTTAGCAGGCCTGCACCCTACCAGACTAGGTGACCCCGGCAATTGTACTCCTCTTACTCAAGAGTTGAGACTTCAGAGCTATTATTGTAGTTTACGTTTTTAAATCTTCTGTTAATTGTCGTAACTTCCATTAATTTCTCCTGTTTTCCAAAGCAGTACCAGAGGGGTCGTTAAAGGTTCTCTATGACGTGAGAAAGAGTAATCTTATTCCGTAATATCATTTTCAGAAAATCGTGCTTAAAAATCAACTTTAGCCTTCCCTAAACTTGGAAATAATCTTAATCGTAAAAGGGGTTTTCAGAGAGGTTTCTGATTCAATTCATCCCAAACACCGTCTAAAATCAATTCAACTACGAAACCGTTTACAATTTTGACTTCAGCCCTATGCTCGGTTAAAACTTGAAGTACAATTTTCCCAGTCCTATCACCATAACCTGAATGTCTACATGTGAAGCTGATTACAACAAGCCAAGTGTTCTCATCGATTCTAGAGCTATCCACTACTTTTAAAGTCTCCTCCATACCATCCCATTTAAAAGTTGGTGAATCTTTCACGGCTTTTAAAGCTGTTTCCTCGGGATTCCAGTTGTCGAGAGGATTACGTGAATACGCTAGTATAAGGGAGAATATTCCTAGGCAAATCATCGTCAGAAGGATCAGCCTACCGTTTAACATTTACTCACCGAGTAAATGGGTAGATTAGACGTTGATAATTCTAAACCCTAGAACACTATACGATACGGTTTTAATTCAAGCCTTTTAGCATTATCGTTTTTCATCAACAAAATTTCGATACGATCGAGGTTAAATAGTAGTTTTAGAGCAGAAGAAGTCCTCTTCACGTTGTGAGCATGCTTTCTAAGCCTTCGGTAATTGCAATTTCACAAACCCTTTTATCCCCAGTAAAAACTGTGTAGCCTTCACCATTTTGGCTGAAGCTATTTGCAGGGCGTTGTAATAAACTCCCAACTTGCAAACCATCGATTTTTGAAGCTGACAAGCCTAATGACTTCGAAGTGAAACTTCAACTCGACTGTTTCATCATCCGTAATCCGTTTGGTACACTCGAAGATATCTTTACAATAAATCATTTTAGAGCTTCTCCTGTTCCTCAGTAATCGGGATTATCAGAGGATAAATTAAACTTGTGAATATTCAAACCGACCCCTCCCCTCTATTTTTCTCCATTATATTTTCTATGGATTTTCTCCATGTTCTGCCCCGTTTTTTCCAAAAACCTCCATACTTCATACCTTACGATATCTTCTACTAGGCTTTTCACAATATCGGTACCGTCATGGTTTCCTAGGGTTTGAGGTCTAAGGTCTGCAAAAGCGATTAAGGCGATAGCAACTTTTATCCTAGGCGGAGAAGCCCTAAGAATTCTCGCAAGCTCTTCCTGCGAAGGGGTCTGTTCACTCTCTATGGTCGGCGTTGCAGTTAAGTTTTTATTTTAATCCTCCTCGTCAACGTAACATCGTTGTAGCGAAGTCAAGACCTAGTTGCTTTCCAAAACCCCTTGAATATATCCTAGAACCCTATTCCCACCCTCGAGCTTAGTGACCAAATCCTCCAAAGAGTCTTGGAATTCGCTGAGATTTCCTCTTAACCCTATTGACCATCTTATCTAGATCTATAGCTAAAAGCTCGCAAGCCTTACCAAACCTCCTCAAAGCAACCTCAGCACTTATTGGGCTTCCCCTTTCTAAATTCCTCAATCAACGCCTAAGCATAGGATGTCGAAGGAAACTGTGGTACTTACCCTCCTTTTTCTTTAGCATGGGTCTTCGGAAGATTAAAGTGAATTGCTGTGTAAGGATTTGTACTCAATTAGGAGCGGGTCCGCCGGGATTTGAACCCGGGATCACCTGCTCCGGAGGCAGGTGCCTTATCCTAGCTAGGCCACGGACCCTATTTTAAATTTAGCAGATGCTTTACCTTAAGCTTTTATGTAAATTATTGTGTAAATTGAGGTGAAGCTGTATGGTAGATCTGGGTTTAGTGGAAAGATATAGGTCTGTTAGGGTTGCAGATGTCGTAGACGCATTGGATAGGTATGAGTTTCATGAAAGACTATTGATATCGCGTGAAATAAGACCTTTATACCCTAGTATTAAATGGCTGGTTTCGCTATTACCGTTCAAGCTAGGAGGATTCAAGGGGAAATTCCATCTATGAGCCCCGAGGATTACGATAAGTATGCGGACGAATGGTATAGGTTTAAGGCTGATTACGGTTGTTTTAATGAAGTATGCAAGTCCGGGGACGGTTATAGCCGTCAATTCAGACGGGTGTTTAGACGTTGGTTTTTGGGGTTCCATGATAGCCTTGGTGGCTAAGGCTAGGGGTGTAGAAGGTGTAGTCTTAGATGGGGGTTGTAGAGACGTATGGGAGGTTCAACGTATAAGGTTTCCAGTCTTCTCTAGAAGCATAGGTAGGACGGAGGTTGTCGGAAGACTTGAAATAAGACCTGAAGATGTGAACATTCCAGTATCTATAGGGGGTGTAGCTGTAAATCCGTATGATTTAATTGTGGGGGATGACGATGGACTAGTAGTAGTCCCGAGGAGCATAGCTTCTCAAGTGTTAGAGAGAGCTGAAAAACAGTTGATAGCAGATAGGAAGGCTCAAAAACCTTACCTCGATATGTTTGAATTAACTTTCCCATAAATTAAAGGGTGTGAAAATGGAGTTTAGACAGGCCGTTCAAGTTGGAATTGTCGTAAACGACATAGAGAATGCTAGGAAGCTTTGGGCTAAACTGTTAAACTTAGAAGAGCCACCGATAATCGAAACCGAAGAGTGGGAGGCTACACATATGAGTTTCAGAGGAAAGCCATCGAGAGGACGTGCCAAGCTGACTTTCTTCAAGCTGGAAAACATAACCATAGAACTTATCTAGCCTTTAGGAGGACCAAGTACGTGGCAGGATTTCCTAGAAAAACATGGAGAGGGAATACACCACATAGCATTCGTAACTGAAAACGTCAGTAAAGCCATTCAGAGGCTTTCAGAACTTAATGGTCAAATAGAGCAAACTGGACAGTTCAAAGGCGGTGGCTACGTATATATAAATTCCAGGAGAGAGTTGGGAGCCATATTAGAACTACTTTACTACAATAGAGGTTGACTGAAAAGACTTGCTCATATACGTATAAACATGGAAGCCAACTCATCTGAGATCTGAGTATTCTGGAGACCATTTTGGCTACTTTAACGTAGAAGCTTAACACCATAACCATAAGCTTCGTAAGAAATGGGTAATAGAGTGGGAGGTTTCCATTGTGACAGCTCTGCTCTACAAAAATTAACGGTGGATGTGAGGCTATGTGTAGCTGTAACAAGAGAGCACATTACACTTAAGCGGCACATAACTAAGGGAGGGGACTAAGCCAATTATAAGAAAATGGGAGAACTCTTAAAATACCTCTCAGTACGATAAATGACCATTGGGATGAAGTTATGGAATGTTTTTCAACAGATAGATTGGGTAGGGTTTTCGTAGTCAGACTGGATCCTGGAGACTGTGTTTTAGAGAGTATAAATGAGCTGGTGAGTAGGGAGAAGGTTAGAGACGCCGTCGTAATATCCGCTGTTGGAACACTAAATGAATGCACATTACACATGGTTACAACGACAGACTATCCTCCAAAGGAGTACTTCAAACAGTTTAAAAATAAACCTTTAGAACTAGTTTCATTAACAGGCATAATAGCCGATGGAAAGCCACATCTTCACGCAGTTGTTTCAGACTGTGAAAGAACCTACGCAGGACATTTAGAGAGGTTGCAGGGCACTTTACTTGGCAGAAATAGTTATTCTAGAAGTGAAGGGTTTGGATTTGACTAGAATCCGCGATGAACATAATATTTTAAGGTTGAAGAGCGGGTTGGAAGATAGAGCGTAGTCAAGGGTAACGGCATAGAAAACGTTAATAGGTCTTTAGAGAAGTTCTTAGAAATCGTAGATCCAAATTGAGTAGTTTAAACATCGGTTTAATCGGTTGTGGAGGAATAATGGATGCCCACCTAGCTGGCTATAAAGCATTGTACACAGCCGGATTGAAGGTCTTCGATATAAGAGCTGTCTGTGACACGTATGAACAGAACGCTAGAAGGAAAGCCGAAGCCGTTGAATTGATTCAAGGTAGAAGGCCTAATATCTACTTGAATTTTGAGGAGATGATTAAACGTGAAAGCTTAGATGCCGTAGACATAGCACTACCTCACAATATACATCATACTGTCGCATGTAGATGTCTTGAAGAGGGTTTACATGTCATAATAGAGAAACCTCTTGGTATAACTATGAGAGCTGCTAAGTTGATAATAGATGCCGCTGAGAAGCATGGTAAAACCCTAGCTGTAGCTGAAAATTACAGAAGAAGCCCTGAGAATAGAGCAATTTGGTGGGCTATAAGACAAAACTACATAGGCGATCCTAGAATGGTCATATGGATAGCGGCTGGGTGGAATCCAAACCCTTGGGGTTGGAGGGAAGACCGTTTTATAGCTGGGGGAAGCTGGGTTTTCGATGGAGGAGTACACCTTGCAGATTTAGACCGTTATCAACTTGGAAGAGAGGCTGTAGACGTATACGCTGTAACTGAGACCTTCGACCCCATCAAGAAGGGTGTAAGAGTTACTGTAGATGATATGACCATGGCTATCATACGATTTGAGGGACATGTGTATGCTCAATGGCTGTGGACGAGGGCAGCTCCGGGAAGGGATGTAAACATTAGGGTCATCTACGGCTCACGTGGAGCTTTAAACGGCGAGGGCTTAAGAATTCAGAAAGAGGATAGCGTAGAAGTCCATCGAATGCATACGCTAGTCGATAAGATGATGAAGAGTCTAAAGCCTGAAGAGAGGGAGAATATGTTTCCAAGAGGTATAACGGATACTTTCGCAACGGAGCTCTACGACTTTTATAGCGCAATCGTTGAAAAGCGTAAACCCGAAGTTGACGGCTGGGAGGCTTACAAAGACATGGCAATACCTTTAGGCTTCTACGAGTCTGCAGTTCTAGGGAAACCCGTAAAAATCAAGGATGTAGAAGAGCTTAAAATTGAAGAATATCAGGGCGAGATAAACGAGAAGAACGGTATACGTTGAACATTAAATGCACCCCCTTTTTGTTTATGGAGGGAAGTCCATTAAGCATAGATTTCGAAGAAACCGTAAAACGCATATAGGAGTCTGAGATTAAAAGGATAAATGAACATCTAGTAAAAAGAGTAAACCTATATCCAATCTTCTAGGCTATGAAACACATCAACTTACTACGAGAGATGGAGCCAGTATACGATTGATCGAGACGCCCTTATGAGGCTGACGTCATACGTCCCTAAGAGCCTTCATAGTAAAATTCAAGTGCCAATTACATTCATCGGAAGAATTGACATGGGTAAAAGAGTTTACACTATTATAAGAGACTTCTATTCGAGACTTTTGGTCAAAAACAATATACCTCTACACACTCAAGTTTCAGACCTAATAATGCGGTTTTAGGCCTATTTTCCAAGTAGGCTTTCAGGTAGAGCTATAGAGGCTTATTCAATTCCCTACTTTGCATAACTGATGCTCTCAATTTTGCCTCCTCTAAAGCTTTTAAAGCACTTGAGAAAATGGGCTCCTGTACAACCCCTTTTTCGTAAAACTCCTCAAGCTCATCCATGTCAAGCACTTTAGGCTCTTCGCCAGGTTTAGCTGAAACATCAACTGCTAAATCAACGTAACGCACCAGTCCCTTAACGACTTCTACGGGAGTGTTTATGTTCACATAAACTCCCTTAAACTCACCACGGCTGGAGAAGTACATATGCTCTATAAGCCAGTCACCTGGTTTAAACCGAGTTAAAGCGTAATCTCCAGGCTCTTTAGCGACCTCCAATCCATCGTAAAAACCCGAACCGGAAATTCTCCTCCTCACTGTTAAAAAGTCCGAGTCTATTGCCTCAACAACCCCTGGGTTAAGTTTTAAAATAGTCCCATCTAATTTCCTGTGTTCAAACTCTAACCTGCTACCGACTTCTATACTTTTAAACCCGATAAACCTATCTAGGCAGTCTTCGATGAAGGACCTATCAGCACCTCTAGCTAACATGAGCTCGGCTAGATCTACAGCCGCTCCGAATTCTCTAAAACACCTGTAAACATGATGACCTTTAACCGTTGGAACTACCGTAGACCTTAACTCATCTAGGAGGCTTTTGCATGGAAAGTCTAATCTATAGACTGATTCACCCTCCAACACTAGCCCGGACGGTTGCAGAGAATCTTTCCTTAGAAGTTTAGCCCTCCCTTTAAGCTCTTCAAATTCTCCTATGAGCTCTTCTACAGGTGCTTTAGCCGCTGTATTTTTCCACCGTATACCCCATCCATCTCTACGGAGTATGGATGATAGGTTTAAAAGCTCTCTAAAACGGGGGCTTTTCCTCATAGAATCGTCAAACGTCACCGTATCATTTTGAGTTAAACTCATGTAAAAACCATCAATAGCTATGTTGCTTTTGACTGGAACCAATTCACCAGTTCTCCAAATCGGTTGAACCGTTTGAACTAAAACTTCATCTCCATTTCTTAAACCTCCAACACCTCGAAGTAGACCTTTAAAAGAGTCGAAGTTTATTAAAGCATTACCGTTTACGTCTCCTACAACAAGTCCTTTATAAACAGACCCAACAGTTATGATGGACTTCCTTACAATAACGTATTTCAACCGTTCTACGATTACTCTCACTAATTTCTCGGCTTTTTCAGACGACCCTCTAACCAAGACGCCCTGCTTATCTGAAGTTTCAATAATCACAGCATCTGGTTTAACGTTTAAGTTTTTGACTTTAAACCTGGCGAGGATTGGATTGCTTGGGTAAGATATTTCAAAGCCCTCGTCTAGTAGAATCTTGGTAAGCGCCGTAGAATATATACCCCTTAAGTAGACCTTCAACGGCACACCTTGTCAAGCTAATCTCTAATACCTTCTAAGAAAGATATTGCCTGCCAAATCTTAGTTCTGGTATAGACTGGCACGTTGGGGTCTTGAGTTATCTCATCCAATATATCTATAACGTTTGAAGCCCTAGTTGCTAATGAAATCTTATCCGATTGAAGCTGGTCTATACTTTCCTTAGCAGCCCTCCTAATATTCCTCGGAGTAGTTGGATCTGAAGTTATCGACTGCAGTATCTGAATGGCTCTATTCACTCTATCCATATACTCCTCAACCTTTTTAGAGGACTTCTTACTCTTAGAAGACAAATGACACCCCCCGGTTTCCATTAAATGAAAACCTTTAATCTAGCGTTACGATTTAATACCAGTTAAAGTATAATTTTAAGTTTGCTGAGGCGATTTCAATGAGCGACGATTACGTGAAGAAAGCCGCCGAATATATTAAAATGGGAGCTACAATGCTTTCCGAGTCGTGTCCAATTTGTAAGGTGCCTCTTTTCAAACTCGGTGAAGATGTGGTCTGCCTCAACTGTGGCAGGAAGATAATACTGGTTAAAGAGGATAGAGAGGCCGTAGCAGCTAAAACGCCTCTAATATTAACGGACATTGAAGAGAGCTTAGTCACCAAAATACTTGAAGTAAAGAGAAAGCTCATGCTTGCGGAAGACCTAGATGATATGAAGAAGGCCGGAGACGTTTTAAATACTCTACTAGAAGCACTTTCAACAATTAGGAGGCTTAGAAAAAGCTGAAGATTCAAATGGGGCCGGCCGGATTTGAACCGGCGATCACGTGGGCCCAAGCCACGTAGCCTAGACCAAACTAGCCGACGGCCCCCCTAATTTAAACGTGAAAACCTCTAATATAAAACTGTTTTTCAAGATAATTGACCAGTAAACACAGTAAAGTTAAAAATCGACCTTCAGCTCACTAATTGTAGGCGGGGGTAGCCAAGCCTGGTCTAAGGCGCAGGGCTTAGGACCCTGTGGGGTAGCCCTTCGTGGGTTCAAATCCCACCCCCCGCACTAATTTCCAAGTCTGAATGTCTCCCTCAGTGCTAGCGTAAGGTCAACATAAAACATCAATTTAGTAACATATAGCATATGCGGCCGTAAGAATTTACTTTCTTAACTTACCGTGTTGTCGGCTTGTCCATTGTTTCCGACACCTTTCTGTTTTCAACCTTCCATTTTCTGAAAAGGTGAAACAAGCATCATGGTTCAGGTTTGCTCTCAGAAGTATGTGGAACGATGTATATGGGTCTTCCCTCGCTTAGGGCTTGAGCAGTCTTTCTTCTAGCTCTCTGAACAAGCCTCCATACAGTTCCTCTTGAAACCCCCATTCTCTGACCAGCCTCCTCTTGTGATAACCCCTCGAGATCTACTAGTCGGAATGCTTCAAGTTCAGCCAGCTCCAATAGTATTGGTTCTAAGCCTCGTGGTGGATTGGGGGTAAAGCTGTTTATTGGCGGCGTCATACCCAACATAATTGGTTTTGGAAATCTCCCCCTTCTACCATATCTAAATCTTCGTCGCCACATTTTAATCACAGCTCATTTAGCGATCAGCATTTGATATATTGGGGGCTGTCGGCTTCTTCTAATGCCCATAGAAAAGCCGTAAAGCAGGCTTTTCTAGTGATGTTCTCCCGCTCTTTCCCTATGAGCCGAAGCCATTTTCTAATTTTTCCCTCTGCTCGCATTTCTTCTGCCTCCTACTCATTCACTGGTATTTTACTATGTAAAGCGAAACATTTATATATTTCTGTGCATTTTTCATAATTGAAAATGTGCATAAGCACAAAAATAGAGTTCAGAGGTGGAAAAGAAAATGGCATGGGGTTGGAGAGGTAGAGGCGGAGGATGGGCTGGACCATGGCCTGGAAGAGGCCCGTTTAGCTACTTGCCGCCATGGCAGAGACCTGGATGGCTGTTTGGACGTGGATGGTGTTGGTGGCTGTGGTGCTACCCATATAATCCTTGGGTTCGCACTAGATTTCCGTGGCTTTCAAAATGGTGGACATATCCACGATCTCCAGAAGATGAGATTGCAACGCTAGAAGACTATGAAAATGAACTTGAAGACGAAAAAGCAAACATAGAACAGGAAATCAGCGACGTAGAAGCAAGAATAAAAAAGTTGAAGGAAACTCTTGAAAAAGGCAGAAGACCGCCAGAGCCGTGAAAAGATTGGGTTTACCAATGAAGCGTTTTCAATGCGCTAATTGTGGGCAAATAATAGAGGTTCCTCAAGGGGTTTCAAAGCCAGCCAACTGTCCAAGGTGTGGAGCACCAGCAATGATGATTCACAGATTGGATAAGAGTCCGCCTAGAGGGAGAAGAGGCGGTAGAGGCGGAGGACCTCCATGGCAACGTACTCCGCCATAATTTCCCCTTTTTTAGTTTTCAAAGTTTTTACCTAACTGTTGGGAGTTGATTTAAGATATGGAAAAGTTGAAGATAGCTGTGCCAACGAAAGCTTATGCAGGTTTAGAGGACGTTGTTTCAGAGGTTTTTGGTAAAGCTAAAACCTTCACTATATTGGAAGTCGAAAACGGTCAGATTAAAAATGTGCATGTAATTGATAACCCTGCAACACCTTATGAATATGGCTCTGGTCCCGTGGCCGTGAAAACGCTTGCAAACCTTAAAATTGATTATGTATTGGCTTCAGAGCTTGGTCCAGGGGCTTCAGGGCTGCTTGAGCGTCATCACATAAGAAAGGTTTCAGTGAAACCAAACACAAAAGTTTCGGACGCTGTAAAAGAGATGCTGACAAAATTGAAAGTTTAAAGGTTAATAAAACATGGATTTCACTCTTCAAAATTTAAAATCGTTACTCTGACTCTATTCGTCGTCTCGGCTTTCTCCATGTCTGGTTTACCTACAACCCACCTTGGATAGATGTGTTTCATTAACCCAGAGCTTCTAGGATTCAGTGGAAAAATTTTACCAAAATTGTGACTTAAAAATGTTTTGAAGAAAGTGTTGGAGTGCATTTCTGACAAGGGATACGTTAAGGTAGATGAGATTAGCCAGCGACTTAGCGTTCCCAAAGCTTTGTTGAATATGCTATTCAAGAGTTATTGAGGAAAGAGTATATTAAAATGTTTAATTCCGAGGACGAGAAAATAACATGTGCCTTATGTTTCCATAAGAATGCTTATTGCCTGAGAAAGGCAAAAGGCATCAAATATTATGTGCTCACAGAGAAAGGGAAAGGATTATTGAGTAGAGAGAATAAATTAGTTGTCGGTGCATCTCAACGAATGAGCAACTTATCGCATCATTCTTGGACGGGAAGAACATATTTGCGGTTGTGGGTGTCAGCAGAGATCCTGCAAAGTATGGGCATCAAGTTTATAAAGATTTACGTTCTGCTAGTTATGAGGCCTACGCTGTAAATCCTAATGCGAGTGAAGTTTTAGGGGATAGATGCTACCCAAGCCTTGAAGCTTTACCAGTAAAGCCTGATGTTGTAAATGTTGTGGTTCCACCGAGGGTGACGGAGGCTGTGGTGAAGGCATGTAAGTAACTCGGTGTAAAGAAGGTGTGGATGTAGCCAGGATCAGAGCCAGAGGCAACAATTAACTTTTGTAGAGGAAAATGTCAAAGTGGATTTTCCAGAAGCATTCAGCCCTAAAAAGGGCATGCACTTTACCTTTATCAATTTCTAAACTAATGTTTCTCAAAACCTCTTTCCCATGCATTTTTACTGACAAGTTTTCTATTTTAAGCAACATCTTCACCATTCTTAATTATCCTCATAGCCTACAGAGGCCCTCTATAATATTTTGTTGTTGGACAAGCAAGGCATTTTCTTTATTCATACCTTGGGCATTTTCCGCAGTTTATTCCGCAAGGTGCAACTTCATCTTCTTTAGTTGCAATTATCTTAATCGGTAGGTATTTTGGAACAACTGGAGCTTCGCCTATCGTGGCCTCTGAGCGTCTGATATTCATCTGCGCTCTCGCTGAACATTCATGGACTATGGCGTTTAAAGTGTCAGCATCTTCCGCCACCATGATGGTCATTAGATTGTAAGCGCCTGTTGTAGTTAAAAACACCATTCTTGGACATTTAGAAAATATATTCACAATCTCGTAGACGCTTTGGCGTTTCCACCTCAGCATTTACAATGGCAAGTCTGAAACCAAGATATTCTGCGTTGAAACCTTAACTAGCTTTTCAGAGAGGTTTTTCAATCTTTTTCTTATGGCTACATGGGACATACCGAGTTCTTTGCCTATCGATGATAGAGATGCCCGACCGTCCTCCTGTAGGATGGATACTATTTTCTTGTCCACTTCGTCCATAGTTTTCTACCTATTACAATTTGTAACAAAAAGGATATATTTGTCTTTCTATTTCTATTTGTAATTAACATAAAAGAGGGAGTTCGGCTATGAAGGAAGTAACAGTAGAAGTTATTGGTGTAGACCCGCCATGTAAAAGATGTCAAGCAACGTACAAAAGCGTTGAAGAAGCAACTCCAACCCTAAAGGCAAACAGAGTCACCGGCTACGGCTTATAGGAAGTGATTTATGTGATAGAGATCAAACCTGTTAAAATAAATGGAAATACCGTTATTGGGGTTAAGATTGGAAATCCGGAGTTTCCCGAGAAACCAGCTATCATTGTGTTAATAGCAAAAAAAGGTTTCATTGTCTGTAGAAATTTTGACATAGACGCTTTAAATGAACGAAATGTTACGGCGGCTAGAGTTAAAGGTCTAACAAAAATTGAGGATGCCCTAGAAGCCAAGATAGAATCTTGCACGTCAAGGGCTCGTGCACTGGGCATTGCAGAAAGTATGACGGGAAAGGAAGCTCTCCTGAAACTTCAAAATGATGAAGGATGATTGGAAGTGAAACATTTTATGTTTGAGAAGATTTTGGTTCCATTAGATGGTTCTGAGCATTCGATAAAGGCATTAGAAGTGGCTGTCCAAATAGCTTTAAGGTTTAATGGAAAAATAACTTTAATTCACGTGTATTCAATTAGTAGCTTTGCAATTTCTGCAACACCAGTTCAGGAGTTTATTGAAGTAACCCGTAAGGATGGCGCTGATATATTAGCGGATGGCGAAAAAAGGGTTAAGGCGGAAGGTGTTCATGTTGAAACATTATTGCTGGAGGGAGTTGCAGAACTTATAATAAATGATAAGCAGGAATGGTGGGGCACCGAAATAGGAATAGAAACAGGCTCACCCGAACTTGCAAAGAAGGTTATGCCGGCTAAGGTTCGCCCGTTTCAGCCGGAGCAGTGGCCTGAAGTTGTCAAAACTGCTACTGGCATAATGACTGATAACAATCTTGTTCCCGCATGCACCCTAATAACTGGTTTGCCCCAAGAAACCGAAGACGACGTAGTAAAGACCATGGAGTTGATGGACGACTTGAAAGACTTCAAAAGTCTAATTGTGCCTTTATTTTTCGTTCCGCTTGGAAGATTGAAGGACGAAGACTGGTTTACAATGGAGCAGATGAGTGATCTGCAAATGGAGCTGCTGATAAAATGTTTGAAGCATGACATTTACTGGGCAAAAGTGATAATGAAATCCTACTTCAAAGGGAAATGGTATAGCAGAATTTTATCCCTTCTCCACTGGCTCTTTGTGAAAATTGTGGAAAGAAAGGCGAAAAGCGTCTATAACATCCCGCTTAAAATCGAAAGCCCAAGAATGGGGGCGAAAATATGAAAGTATGCTTAATTTCGCCTCCATACAATTCAGCGGTCAAATCGGTGGTTGGCGTCTCATCGCCTCCATTAGGCTTAGCGTATATTGCTTCAGTGCTTAGGCAAAGTCACGAAGTGAAAATTATAGATTCAAACATTCTCAACTATACAATAGGCGATGTTGAAAGGGAGCTGCGAAGTTTCAATCCAGATGTTGTTGGAATCACTTCGGTGACGCCTTCCATTTATGAGGCATATAAAGTTGCGGAAACCGCCAAAAAGGTTAGAGAAGACTGCACAGTAGTTTTAGGTGGACCTCATGCAACTTTCATGCCGAGGCAAACCATGGAAGAATGCAAATACATTGACATAATTATCAGGTCCGGCTTCACAGCAAGTATCAATTCTGGGGCTGGAGGTCTCCCAGGTCCGCCTGGACCAATTATTGGAAGATTTCGGAATGATTCACCGTATGCCATAGCATAGTCTCTTCCAGTAAAGCCCCAGCTTGTTTCGCATTCTTCAACTCCTACAAGTAAATCTGTAGCGTTCAAATAGCACACAAGCCTAAGCATTCCCGGCCCTATAGCCACTACCCGGTTGATTTTTTGAGGGAGCGCAACTTTACGGCCTAAAATGTCCTCTACATAGGTTTCAGGTATTTTCCCCGACGAAGTATAGAATTTCGCTACGAAATAGGATGAAGTTGCAACCACAACGATTACGGTAATCAGAAGAGCGGCTTGAATTCTTGTTAAACCCTTACTGCTCATTTCTCCTCCCTCACAAATGGATATTCAAAGTTTGGCACAATCCCTCTCCCTATAAGGGCACTAGACTTACCTAGGCATCCCAAGCAAACGGCTTTGCCTTTAACGTATTCAATTCTAGTTTTCATTGCAAGTTCTCCACATTTTTCGCATTTAATGCTTTCAAAAATTGGTGCTCTTTCGATTTCTTTCACTTTCAACTCTTCGATTTTAAATTCGCTTTCAGGGATATTCATCATTTTACGCCCTATCTCAGCCCATAAACGGCTGAGCTTTTCAGAATCCTCCGCTGTCCCTTCCCTTTTAATAACAACCTTTTCAAAGAGGTCTGTAGCTTCCTTTTTGAAGTACTTCTCCCTAAGCTTTTCAGAATCAACGTAAACTCTGACGCCTCTCCAGTCGGCCCTTCTAACGATGGTTACAGCGTTTTTTCCAGTATCAAGGTAAATTAGGCTGTTATTTCCAAGAGTGCAACCAGTAGCCACTTGCACTCCATCAGTAAAGCAGTTGTTGCACTCAACTATGGCAAGAATTTCCTCGCCAATAGTTTCCCCCTCATCAGCCTTTGCCAACCCCAGCCTTTCTAAAGCTATTTCAGAGGCCCTTAAACCCAGAACAACAAACGGGCAGATATGCCCATGAAATTCTTTTGCTTTCTCAACCAAAGCTTGACTTACCATGCAAATCACGTATTACTTCTTTTAGAAAATGTAATACCGCAAATATAAAGTTTTCGATAGCCTAAACAAATTAAACGGCATCTCCAAGGCTTTTAAGCACTCTAATCCCTTGACACAATCGTTAAATCAAAATATAGGCAATGGAACTCTAATGGAAATTTGGAATCTTGCCATTGGATTTTAAGTGTCATTTTCTCCTAGGATGTGGGCGATTTTAGGGCTGAATGATGCTGGGAAGACGGCTTCGCTTAAGACATTATAGGATTATGCCTTGTGAAGGGTTATTAAGTGACGTGAAAGAGTTAGGATTGGTTATGTTCTGCAAAGGCTACCTTTTATAAAGGATGCGCCTTTAAGTGTTAGAGAGTTTTTCCCGGTTAGAAAATGCTTCTGAAAATGAAGTTAGAGAGACTTTGAAGTCAATTGGCTTGGGAGGAGAATGGATATCCGTGAAGACAGTTATGAAGTGGCCCTAAAATCAAGCACGGAAGTCGTAATACCCAAAAGCCTAATAGTCAAAATAATAGGCATAGCAATAAGGAGGATAGACCTAGGATACATAAGCCTAACAGAATTCATAAAAGATGCGATAAACTTCATAAAACAGCGCAGAGACCGCTAGGTGTTGGAGGGATACATAGTTAACGCATTGCCCTTCTCACAGGAACCCACCCTCGAACAGTCAATCTGTCAGTTTTAAAATAGAAGTTTAAAACAGACTCACAGGAGCCTTCTCTGGAGCTGAGGGCTCCTGTGAGAAGGGCAACGCATTGCCACTTTAACTCTTACAATTGGTTGCCAGATTTTTTAGAGCTACTTCAGATTTATTAAGTTCAGATCTATACATCACAACGCATAGTTTAGCATATCCTCCTTTTGATTTGATCTAATTGCCGTTTTGGTCTAAAGTAGTGATAAAGTTTATTTTTGGAATTTTGAACTTCAGTTAATTCAATGTAAGGCAGGAGGGGGTTTAATTGTATGTTAGGCACAACGCCGGTAATAGCACTCCTCGTATTCTGCACGGCTGTCCTGTTAACCCTTAAGCGTCCAAGGATAAGGATCCCCTTCACACCAAGAAGCATCCAAGTCGATTATGGGTTGGCGCCGCTACTCTGCGTAGTAATACTCCTCACTCTTCAACCATCAAACGCGCCTATTCTGGTTGGGGGTATTTTTGGATTCAGTGGGTTAAAACCTATCTCAGTAATAGTCTTCATAATGTCCTTAGCTTATATATGCGTTTATCTTGACACTACAGGCTTCTACGAGTATGTTTCGCTTAGGTTTGTTAAGGCTTCTGGCGGCTCTGGAAAGCGGCTTTTCATATACTTTTTCCTGCTCACATCCCTACTAACGATGTTCACAAGTAACGACGTTGTGATACTAACGATGACTTATATGGTTCTCTCCATATGCAATTATGCTGGCGTTGATCCGATACCATTTCTTATAGCCCAATTCTTCGCGGCGAATATTGCCAGCATAGGGTTATATGTTGGAAATCCTACAAACATCGTTATTGCCGATACGTTTGGAATATCCTTTATCGAGTTTGCCAGGTGGATGCTTTTACCATCAATCTCGGCTACGCTCACATGCCTGCTAATGCTCTTACTCATATTTATGCGTAGAATACCCAGTAAGCTAAAAATTCCGGAGATTAACCCCCGCAATGCTCTGAGAGATAAGAATGGGAGTATACTTGGCTTAGCAGTGTTGGCATTTATGCTTCTCCTCCTAAGCTTACCCACGGAATACTTCAATGCTTCACCACACACAATAACCCTGACCTGCGCATCAATAGTGTTCATATACGATGTCGTCCTTGATAGGGAACGCATCCCAATGATCTTTAAAAGGATCACATGGAAGATTTCAACATTTCTAATAGGGCTATTCATCATAGTTGAGGGGCTGTCGATCTCTGGATGGGCTGATCTGCTCGCATCTACAATTTTAAGTCTCCTAAAAAGCCCATTAGTGTCGGTTATCGGGATAAGCTTTATATCCTCGCTGGTAGCGAGCTTAATGAATAACCATCCAATGACCATCTTCTTCACAAAGATTCTACAGAAATGCGTGAACCCGGCTGATAGGAAGGGGCTTGGGTTAATATTCGCGCTGGTAATCGGAAGTAACCTTGGAGCAAACTACGCGCTGACTGAAGCACTGGCGGGGCTAATGTGGTCAAAGATACTGTCAGATAAGGACGTCAAAATTTCCTTCCTCGAATTCTCAAAATACGGCTTGATCACAATGATTCCAGTAACGATTGTAGCAGGCCTACCATTATCAACGGCCCTACAATAAGATTAGGCTAAGAGAGAGGTCGAGGTAACTCATATTATTGTAAAGAGAGTTTTCACGTCAGAAGATCCCCTTTTTACACTAACAAGCAAAAAACTCAAATTTACCAGTAAATTTTTGCTTAAATCCCACTACCCGCACCAAAATTAAGTTGTAGATTTTAGTCGAACCGTTAACAAGAAACATTAAAGACCATCCACAGCGACGGACGGTAACGCACAGACTATTTCCGTATTCAAATTTTATTAATACGTCAACGTAGATTAAAGAGCAGTGGTCGTTTTGACTTGTAAACCTTTAGAAAAAGTCCCAGATTGGGAGAATCCAAGAGTTGTAGGGAGGAATAAAGAGCCCGCCCATGCAACCCTTATGCCTTATCCAAATGAAGAGGAGGCCCTATTGTGCGAAAGGGAGAAGTCTTCATGGTTTTTAACACTAAACGGAGAGTGGAAATTTAAGCTCTATGAAAACCCAGATTCAGCACCTAAAGACTTCTATAAGTCAAATTATGATGATAGAGATTGGGCTATCATACCTGTTCCAAGCAACTGGCAGATGCTTGGATACGATAAACCTATTTACGTCAACATCAGATATCCATTCCATGCCGACCCACCTAAGGTCCCACATGATTGGAATCCGACTGGACTATACCGTAGAACGTTTAATATCCCTGAAGATTGGCATGGTAGGCAGATATTCCTAGTCTTCGACGGCGTCGACTCGGCGTTCTACGTATGGATTAACGACGAACTGGTTGGGTATAGTCAAGACAGCCGTCTACCAGCAGAATTCAACATCACAGATTACGTTAAACCGGGTGAAAACCTGATAGCAGTAGAAGTCTTACGCTGGAGCGACGGGAGCTACCTCGAAGACCAAGATATGTGGCGTTTAAGCGGAATCTACCGCGACGTCTACCTGTACTGTACGCCGAATATTCATATGAGAGACTTCTTCGTAAGAACGTTTTTCGATAAAAACTACCAAGACGCTGTTTTAAAAGTCAGAGTCAATATTCGAAACTACTCTGAAAAAACAACAGCCCCACATGTCCTAGAAATGAAACTCTACGATAGCGAAGGTGTACCAGTATTTAATGAGCCAGTAAGAGGATACGTTGGAGAGATACGACCCGGAAGTGAAGCTATCTTAGAGCTTGAAAAGAGCGTTACAAAACCTAGGAAGTGGTCTGCTGAAGATCCATACCTTTACAAGATGCTCCTCACATTGAAAAATGAAAAAGGTGAAATTGTTGAAGTTGAAAGTTGCCACGTCGGCTTCCGTCAAGTAGAGGTTAAAAACGGACGTATATTGATAAACGGTGTACCAGTCTATCTTAAAGGAGTTAATAGACATGAGCACGATGATGTACGGGGACATGCAATCACAGTAGAATCCATGATAAAAGATATAGAACTTATGAAACGGTTCAATTTCAACGCCGTACGCACATCCCATTATCCAAACCACCCAACTTGGTACGACCTCTGCGATAAATACGGCATCTACGTGATAGATGAAGCCAATATCGAATGCCACGGTTTAGTCGGCTTTCTAAGAACGATGTTTCAAATAGAAGAAGCCTTTGGAAAGCCGTGGGAAGAACTACTTAAAGAATTCAGAGAGAAGTCGAAGGAGAAGCCGTGGAAAGAAATTATGAATGGACTCATGAAGAGGTTCCCCAGATATACTGAACCAGCACACGACCCAGAATGGCTCCACGCATTCATGGAAAGGTTCGTCAGAATGGTCGAGAGAGATAAAAACCACCCATGTGTTATAATATGGTCGCTTGGAAACGAGTCTGGATACGGCCCAAACCACGACGCAATGGCTGGATGGGTTCACGGATACGACCCAACAAGACCTGTGCACTACGAGGGAACAATACACACCGCTGAGAGGAAGGTTTCAAAAAGCGTCGATATAATAAGCATAATGTATCCAACTCTCGAAAGGCTGATACAGCTGGCTGAAGACCTGGAGGAAGATAGGCCAGTGATTATGTGTGAATACGCTCACTCAATGGGTAATAGTACAGGCAATTTAAAGGAGTACTGGGAGACAATACGCAGATACAAGCGTCTATGCGGTGGCTTCATATGGGATTGGGTTAACCAAGGCTTGAAACGCGTGACCGAAGATGGACGTGAATGGTGGGCTTATGGTGGAGATTTCGGCGATGAACCGAATGACGGAAATTTCTGCATTAATGGCTTGGTGTGGCCAGACCGTAAACCTCATCCGGCGATTTGGGAGTGTAAAAAGATACAGCAACCGGTTGAAGCTGAAGCCGTAGACTTAACTAAGGGCATAGTTCGAATAATGAACGGGTTTGATTTCACGAGCTTAGATATTTTAGACATATCTTGGGAGCTTTCAGAAGACGGTAAGGTGATTCAACAGGGAGTATTGCCGAAGATCTGTACTCCACCCCATGAAAGTGAAGTTGTAGCAATTCCATTTAAGACGCCAGAGCTCAAACCTGGAGCAGAATACTGGTTGATGATACGTTATAGGCTTTCAAAAGACGTTATTTGGGCTGAGAAAGGCTATGAAATCGGCTGGTCTCAATTTAAAATACCTTTCGACACGCCTCCAAAACCATCAGTTAAAACTGAAGATATGCCTCCGTTAAACCTCGAAGAGAAGCATGAAGAAATAACGATTTTGGGAAGAGAGTTTAAACTCATCCTAAACAAGAATACAGGATGTATCACCTCTCTAGAATACAAAGGTTTTAAAATGGTAAAAGATGGGCCTTTCTTAAACGTCTGGCGAGCACCGACGGACAATGACATCCCAAGATTGGTTCCAATGTGGCGCAACGCCGGGCTTGACCGTCTAAGACAAAGCGTTAAAGGTGTTAGAGTAGAGAAAGTTTCAGATCGAGTAGTTCGTGTAATTGTAGAGGCATCGCTTCACACACCTGAGGGTGTTGAAAAGTTTAAGTGTAGATACACGTATAAAGTCTACGGAAGTAGCGATGTAATAATAGATGTATACGTGGAGCCCGTCTTAGACCTCCCTCCCTCAATACCACGTATGGGTTTAAAAATGACGATCCCAGGAGGGTTTGAAAAACTCACATGGTTTGGACGGGGGCCGCATGAAAACTACTGCGATCGAAAGGAGGGCACAGCTGTTGGAGTTTACAGTGGAACTGTCGATGAGCAATACGTACCATATATTAAGCCTCAGGAAAATGGAAATAAGACGGATGTGAGGTGGGCTCTCCTCACGAATGACTTGGGCTTTGGACTCTTAATTGTCGGTATGCCGTTAATGGAGTTCAGCGTACACCATTATACGATTGAAGACTTTGAAAAAGCAAAACATACGTACGAGCTTAAAAGACGCGACGACATAATGTTAAACATCGATTATAAGCAATCTGGACTTGGAGGGGGAAGCTGTGGACCAGACACTCTTCCACAGTATCTAGTAAAACCAGAACGTACCCATTTCGCCGTAAGACTGAGACCAATTTCACCAGGCGAATCGGTCGATGAGCTGAGCAAGCAGATGATCATCGACGAACAGCATTAAATCCATTATATTAGTTTAGACCCCCATTCTTTCCATCTAAGATATTACAAAGCTCCATTAAGCTATTTAACGTTAAAGTCTTCGACTCTAATCCCAATCTTCTCAGGTCTTTTAAATCATCCAGCCGTCTAACCACTAACGCCGCTTTGCAATTATTGTCTAGGGCAGATACCACATCGTTGACTCTATCACCAACCATCATGGTTTCAGACGCCTCATAGCCACCTTCAGAAAGCACGAGTTTTATCTGCTCCCTCCTCGTCGGCCGTTCATTTCTAGAAACAATAATGCTAAACAATCTTCTAACCCCCATGAGGTTTAGAACACTTTCAACAACTCTTCTCGACTGGAGACTTGTCAAATTCAACGTATAATTTCTCCCAAGCCTTCTGAGTAAATATGGAGAATTATCCAACACTATTAGACCACTTAGAGATTCAAACTCATACTTTTCAACAAGCCTAGAAACCTCTTCATACAGCTCCAAACCCCATAGCATAGATAAAACGGCAGTAAATGATGAAACCTCTCTACCTAAAAATCTCCCAACTTCTCTATAGACTAGATTCCAGTCTACTGGGAGGAGAACTAAGGTTTCATCTAAGTCGAATATTAGATTTCTAATGTTTGAAACGTCTTTTCGCATAATTGACCACCCAAGAGGTTGAAGCCATAGCCTATCCATTGTAGAGTATGATACTGTTGAATTTAATAGGGGTCTGCTACTGCAGCCATCGTCATCCATCTGAACGGCTGGGATGGCTTCTTCATCCCCCACAACCACTTTGAATAGAAAGTAGAATATTAACTCTACTGTATCTAAAGCAGGTTCATTTTAAATAAATCCCTCAACTGTCCATCAGTTTTCTTCGGGGTTTAAATGTAAAGCCTCAGCTTTCGAGTTTACTAGGGTTGCCTTCTGAGTCAATATTTCCCATGGTTCATCTCGGATCGTTACAAGTCCATAGTTGCTGTTCTCTCCATCAAATCTTCCCTCGTAAGGTTGGTCAAAGTACTGGAACCAATGGTAGCCGATTATAAATGGTTGCTTTATAATAGCTTTAACATACTCTTCATAGCATTTAGCTCTTTCAGATTGAGTTTTAACTGGTACGCCAGCCCCTTTCGTATTTGGCAATCCAGAATCCATAGCCTTAAAGGAGAACTCCGTTATCATTATTGGAAGCCCAGTCACCTCATGCATTCTCTTAAAATCAGCTAACCTCATTGCAAGATCATTACTGTAGGGGTTCGTATAGCAATTGATCGATATAACGTCAACGCATCCTATGCAACCTTCAAGCACCTCATCCGGAGGTCTATAAGCAAAACGACAGCCTAAAACTAAATGGTTTGGATCATACTTTTTAATAGCATCGTAGGTTACTTTGAAGTATCGTCTGGCAATTTGCTTGAGAAAACCTGATCTATCGGCTTCCATACCTAGCGTTTTTGGAACATATGTAGTTGAGAGTATTTCGTCAAATGATGAGAAGGATGAACCCCAAGCCTCATTCAATAGATGTATTTTTCCGTATTTTTCCCTTAGGAAATTTACAAGTGCATTCTTACCTTCGGCTTCAGGTGGAAGAGGCATGTAGTCGTCGAAAAGATCCCTCTTCGACCTCCAATCTGGCGACCATCTTAACTCGTTATCTGTGAAATATCCAAGGAGGTACTTATCGTTTCTTCTGGATGCACATATCTTAGACGCTATATCTTCTGCAACTTGCTCAAACTTCTTTGAGAAGTAATCTGCAATCGTTCCACTCTGCCAGTTTGCACCAGCTTTAAGAGCTATATCGAGGATGATCGTATAGGGCATTTCTTCGCAAAAGGTTTCTTCACTCGACCATGCACCTATGGTGTTAAATCCCCAACTTCTGAGCCTGGCAATTGTCTCTTTAACCCACTTTTCAACAGAGCCATACTTTTCCATGACATATCTATTGTAGGGGCTATATCCTAAAGACGGCGCATAATCACCCAAATAATTTACATGGTTTACTCCTTTGGATAGGAATAGATTGCCTTCCGGGTCAATAAACCAGAATCTTCCATCGATCTTCTCAACATGGAAGAAGCCTGTTGCTCGACCAGACAAAGTATTACCCCATTCTTAATACAACCTAATATGGTATAAGCGTTTTGAATATAAACCATGACTATGTTAGAAGTAAAACTTATTATCACACCGCATTAAAATAATACTTAATGGAACCCACAGTAGTTAAGGGGTTTAATGTGGCCTTCTCAAGGGGGAAGTGCCTAATAAATCCATCCAACGTCACAGTTGAGGCCTATAAACCCGGAGGCTTTGAGAAAGGTGTTATAGAGACTTTAGCCTTAAGCTTTCCCCCGTCTAAAGCGACCTACTTTAGAGATTGGAACGCCGTAACAATTAAGGCATTTAATAGATTGATAGGAATTTATGGGTCTGGCAAGATTACGTTCTGCGCCTCAAGCAATGAAGAAATCGAGAGCATCTTGGATTATGTTAAAGGCTTAATTGAGACAGCCTCCAGCGACATTTTAAATAAAGGTACTCCTAAAATTGAAGATGTTGAATCATGGAGCAAACTCACACCGTTGGATCTATATAGGTATCTTCCAAAAACCAACTGTGGAGAGTGCTGTGAAAGTACATGTATGGCTTTAGCAACTAAAGTATTATCGGGGGAGAAGTCTCTTAAAGACTGTAAACCTCTTTCAAAACCTGAAAATAGGAGAATACTTGAGAAGTTTAGGAGAAAACTTGGCGATAGAGCACTTAAAACGTTAGGTTGGGAATGAAATACTCAGACGCTTAACTGGCTAGTCTACAACGCGGTAGAATCTCATTTAGAGGATGGTGGAGCTTGCCTATTCAAGTCTTTATCCTAGGAATGGCCGGTTGCGGTAAAACATCTCTTACGGCTAAGTTCACTTCTTGGCTGAGAGAAAATGTTGGACTTAAGGTTATAGCGGTAAACTTGGATTCCGGTGCCGTAAACCTACCCTATGAAGCGTACTTAGACATAAGGAAGTTTTTTACGCTGGAAGAGCTTATGCTGAAGGAGGGGCTTGGCCCAAACGGTGCTATGGTATACTCTATGGAGATTTTAGAGAAAATGACGCCAGATATCGTGAAAACTCTGACTGAGGCAGATTATGACATAGCTCTAATAGATACCCCAGGACAGAATGAAGTATTCTCTTTTAGACCGACTGGCCCCAGGGTAGTTGAGGCCTTTACAAAACTAGGTCCATCTGTAGGTGTTTTCCTCATAGATGCTTCAACTATAAGTAAACCATCAGATTTAGTAGCCTGTTTCTCGATATCCATAGCTTCTCAAATAAGACTTGGAATACCAGTTGTAGTAGCCTTAAGTAAAATCGATAAAGCCATTCTAAGCGGTTTAGAAAAGCTTCTAGTAGACTATAATTTCCTATTGTCAAATGTTAAAAATGAAGCTGGAGGAGGGCTAAATAAGGACTTTACCCTACACCTCTTAAGAGTCTATAAAAACTTCATGAAAATTCAAAAACCTGTTAAAACATCTGCTTTAACGGGAGAAGGCTTGGAAGAATTATATGATGCGATACATGAAGCCTTATGCGAGTGTGGCGATTTGACTTGAAGTTTTCAACTATTCTTCCTTAGCGTATTGAGCCCGTTTTCCGTGTGCTGCTATTTGAGGTGGAGGCTTTTCACCTCTGCGGATGTACTCGTAGGCTTCTCTATGCCTCTGATAATATATATGTGACGGCTCGAAGCCGAATTCTCTCTGAAGCTGTTCAACCGTTATACTTGGGTCTATCAGTTCTACGAGGAATAGGCCATCATCCAGTCTTGAACGCACCTCTACACGTTTCGAATAGTTCTTCATTATCTTATCTGGGATGCTGTAGTTGAAGTCATAGTGTACGACTGCGAAGTCTAGATTTACTTCGCGTACGGCGACGTTTTTAAGAGCATCTGTTTCGGCTAGGATGTTGCCTAAGGGGTCTATTATCTTAGACTTATCAGACCTCACTGAGGAGACGACGTAGTAGTGGTGGAGATACGCGTAAACCTGTAGAGCGAATCCTCCATTATATGCGGAACACCAGACAACCATTTTAGCACCTTTATCGGCTAAAACTTGCCATGTTTCAGGGAAACCTATATCGAAGCATATCTGAATGCCGATGCGACCAAAGTCTAAGTTGAAGACTTTAGCTTCTTCTCCAGGCGTTACACCATCTTCAAAAACCGTGTAGTCGTGCGACGTTGTAACGGGGTGAATTTTATCATAAACTCCTACGACGTCTCCAGACCTACCTATAACAATGGCTGAGTTATAGATTTTTCCACCCCTCTTCGTGTAAAGAGGGCAGATTATATATGAGCCGTGCTCCCTCGCTCTCTTAGCAATGGTCTCTACAATTGGTCCATTTAAAGGCTCAGCCAACTCATCAAGCGGTTTTTCAACAGAAGCTGTTACAAACGCCTCAGGTAGACAAACTAGATCGGGCTGATAACTGAAGGCTATATCTAAAAGCTTCATAACATGCTTCAAATTCCCTTCGACAGTATTATGAAAGCGGTTTGCCTGACAAACCGTAACTATACGTGCACTTTTACCCATATAAGACCCAAAAACTAAGTACTTCTCCCCAGTTTAAAAGACTTGACTTAAACTCTTTAGAAGCCCCCCAATGCTATCGTTAAGCGGCCTAACTATGAATTTAACGAGAACATTATCAATAAATTCCCCTATAATAATGAAGTAGGGAGACTTGAACGACAGCGGATACGACATTAAGAGGATGAAAGAAGAACTACGTTTACTGGTCTGGAGAAAACTTGAAGAGGCTAACGTCACTCTTCCTCCAAAACCATGCTATGGACGAATACCAAACTTTAAAGGAGCTTATAGTGCTGCTTTAAAAGCCTCAAAACTGCCAGAATGGGAGAACGCCAAAGTAATATTTGCAAACCCAGATAGCCCTCAAAAACACTTAAGAATGATTGCCTTAAAGCAGGGGAAGTTGCTGATCATGGCGACTCCAAAACTTAAAAATGGATTCCTAGAGATTGATCCTTCAAAAGTTAGAGGAGTTGAAAATGAAGCTTCAACAATCAGCGGAGCTTTCAAATATGGAAAATTACGTGAAACGGTCGCCTACAAGCCAGATCTAATCGTAACTGGTTGCGTAGCCGTAGATAGAGAGTTTAACAGGCTTGGCAAAGGTGGAGGCTATGGGGATAAGGAGATATATATGATAAAGGGCAAATATGGGTCAGATATATGCGTTTTAACTACAATCCACGACCTCCAGATAATAGACCATATACCCACAGAGCTCCATGATTCCAAAGTCGATATTGTTGTAACACCTTCCAAAATCTTAAGGAGGGAGTTACTATAGGAATCCTTACCCTATGCGGTGTAAGTCAAGCTAAGGTAGGCTTTACCTTTTTAGCTGGTGAACCGCCAAAGCAATGCGTTAACTGTAGACTTTACAAAGTGTGTGTGGGCAAATTGGAGCCTTCAAGACTCTATCGAATTGTAGAAGTTAGAGAAAAATTTTTCAATGTCGAGTACATGAGGACGGGGTTAAATTGGTTGTAGTTGAAGAAAGCCCTGTGAAGGCGGCTATGGAAGATAGACTCATAGTTGAAGGGGTGACACTTACATTTAGTCCAATCGTATGTAGAATAGAGTGTAACAATAGGAGCTTGTGCATCCCAGAGGGACTTAGAGAAAACGATAAATGCCAGGTCATTAAAGTAGGAGAAAATTAAACTGTTTAGCTGGGTTGAAGCTTAGAAGCGTTATCCTGAAGAGGGTTCCTTAACCTCCTCAACTTCTTTAGATTCCGTTTTAGCTTCAATTCGTCTAACATACTCCTCGGTAAATACTATTTTCGAAATCTCCGGTATGAACTTCATTATATCGTTGGCTAAGCCCCGCTTTATAAGCTGTATTCCATCGACCATGAAGCTTTCAGCAGGCATGTTTATAGTCAAAACGTTTGAAGCTAAAGATAGTGAAAAGTTTTCAATGGGTATTGTAGGTAGACGTCTGTGCAACAACGCTTTAATCTTATCGATCGGCTCCTTAATTTCATCTTTAACTTCAACTTCATACTTGAGAGTCTTACCTGCCAGAGGGTGGTTGAAGTCGAGCTGCACTCGACCTGAAGATATGCTTCTTACAGTAGCTAATGTATCTCTGAATCTCACTCTAGCACCAGGCCTTAGGTTAGGCTCGTTCTTGAACGTTCTAAGGGGGACGAGTCTAACTTTAGATGGATCTCTGATGCCGAATCCTTTTTCGGGAGGAACCTCAATCTCTCTTTTTTCACCGACATTCATCTCGTAGAGTTTCTCCTCTAAGCCACTCACAACCCATCCTTCTCCTAAAACGACTAACATCGGCTCGTAAATCGCATCTGAACTGTAAATGTTAAACATTTTAGCTTCAGCTTCAATCGTTGTATCGAAAACCTCACCTGTGTCTTTAATTCTAGCAACATAATCTATTAGTATGAAGCTTCCTTTCTGGAAAGGCATTAATTCACCTCCTCAGATGGAGTACTGTAAGGCTTTTAAGGTTTACGGTCCTCCATGAGGAGGGGAAAGTTGCGGAAAAACCCGATTTAGATGGTAAAATTCCACGGAGTGAATTAAGTTAGGTTGCTCTCATTAGAAATGCTTCAGGTGAGCCGTTTAATTCTAGGAGAGCGTAGAAGTTTTGTCTAGCTGGCCCAGGGTTTACAATTAAAGTTTCACCTAAGCGATCTAAACCCCTAGCCTCATGTACATGTCCATGTAAAACAGCAATAGGTTTATACTCTTCTATGAAAACCCTTAATGCTCTACTTCCAGCGTGCAGACCAAGCGATGTTAAATCAGTTAAAGTGTCTGCCGGAGGACTATGAGAAACTACTACCAAACGTCCTCTGAAATCGCCTAAAGCACTTCTAACCATCTGATATATCACTTCTTCTTCAAACTCTATTTGGGTAGTAAACGGTGTCTTAGTAGACCCTCCTATACCTAAGAAAGCAATAGAATCCAATACGTGAAGTCTATCGTGTATGTTTAAGGCCTTATCTATGTTCTTCACGGTCAATAGAGCTGGTGGGTCGCAATTCCCTGGAACGAAAATCGTTTGAAAATCCCTGAAGAGGCTCAGCATTTTTTCAGCTTCATTTAAACTTCCAAAATGTGTAATATCTCCACATACTACCACCAAATTTGGCTTAAGCTTCAACGCCTCTCTTGAAATACTTTGAGCGGCTTTAAAATTACCGTGTATATCACTTAGAACTACAATCCTCAATTTTACCACCTTATTTCAAATGTTTTAAATTCGCCTTTATACGGCTCTTCAAAAAAGACTATACTATCAACTTTTGCTAAAGAAGGGCCTCTTCGACACCATGCTAAAACCTTTCTAACAGCCTCCTCCTCACCCTCTAATACGGCTTCAACCCTTCCATCCGGAAGGTTTCTGACCCATCCGTTAACGTTATTTGAGAGAGCCATCATTCTTAGATGGTATCTAAAGCCTACTCCTTGAACAATACCTTGAACAAATACGTGAATCCTCAATTTGACCATAATATTCTACTAGCCTCCGCCAAGCCCACGCCGATTTTCTCTACACCGTAACCTAAGTGTGCTAGAGAAGCTTCTAAAGCATTTACAGTAGCCAAGACCTCGTAGGCTGAAACATTACCCATACATCCTATTCGAAAGATTAAACCTCTTAGCTTACCCTGACCTCCTCCAATGATTACACCATGTTTTAAACGCATGGTTTTTATAAGCTCCTCTGAATCAATACCTTTAGGTGTTTTAACAGCTATTACTGTACTTGAACGGTATTCGCGTTCAAAGGGATATGGTTCTAAACCCAACGCTTCAACAGCCCTATAGAATGCCTCAGCACACCTTTTATGCCTAGCTATTCTAGCTTCAAGCCCCTCTTCTTTGATCATTTTCAATGCCTCATTGAGCGCATAGAAGAGGGGGATGCTGGGCGTGTAGGGGGTTTGCCCCCTCTCCATATACTCAAGATAAGCTTTAAGATTAAAGTAAACACCTCTATTTACACGTTTAGCTTCCTCTATGAAACGTTCACTAACCGAAATTAAGGCTAATCCTGGAGGAGCTGCTATACACTTCTGACTACCCGTGACGCACGCATCAATATCCCACTTGTCGACTGGAAGCTCAACACCACCTAAACTTGAAACGGCATCAACTATGACCAATGCATCATGATCGTGAGCTATACGGGATATTTCAGCGAGGTCTCTAACAAAGACGCCAGTAGATGTCTCATTGTGAACTATTAAAATGGCTTTTACATTACGTTCTTCAGCGAAAGCTTCTTCAACGGTACTTGGTTTAACGGAAGAGCCCCATTCAACAGGTATTCTTAAGACTCTGCCGCCATAGGCTTCCACCATTTCAGCAAACCTGTCGCAGAAGAACCCCATTGTAGGTACGATCACTGTATCGCCCTTACCGATGACGTTACTTACTGCGAATTCCATTCCCCCGGTTCCCGAAGACGTTAAAATTACTATCGGATTTTTAGTCTGAAAGACGTACTTGAGATCTGTTTGAATTTCCTCGAGAAATAACTTAAACTCCGGTCCTCTATGGTTGATTAAAGGTTTACTCATAGCTAACATCACTCTTTGGGCAGGGGTTGTAGGCCCGGGTATCATGAGGAGAGGCATAGCAACACCTTCATCGACTATCCACTTTAACATACTTTAAGCTTTAAGTTTTCCTCTAACATATGCTACGACTTTTTCGACTTGTTCTTTAGCAGTACCTATATAATTTTCAGGCATCATAAATTTCTCAATCTCTTCAACCGTTAAATATCTTCTTACATCAGGATTTTCTACCAAAACTTCTCTGAGACGTTTATTGTTTTTCCAAGCCTCTATAGAACATCTTCTAATCACCTCATGAGCCCACTGTCTATCAACTCCCTTAGAAACCATGGCGATCATAATAGCCTCAGACATTATGAGGTCTTTCTGAGACTCAAGATTCCTCTTTATATTCTCCGGGTATACTTTTAACCCCTTTAAAACGTCTATCATGGTTTTAAGTTGCTCATCTAAGAGTAGACAGACTTCAGGTATCATAACCCTTTCGCAACTACTATTCGTTAAATCTCTCTCATGCTCTAATACTATATTCTCCAAGGCCGCTAAAGCCATAGACCTCACAATTCTAGCTAAACCGCAGACCTTTTCGCATTTAATCGGGTTGCGCTTATGAGGCATAGTGCTTGAACCGACTTGAGAATCTTCTTTAAAGGGTTCTTCAAGCTCTCCTATCTCGCTCCTCTGGAGGTTTCGAATTTCATTGGCAATTTTGTCCAAAGTTGAAGAGATCATAGCTGCTAACGTTATAAACTCTGCTAACCCATCCCTGGGAACAATTTGAGTTGCAATTATGGGCTCGTAAACTTTCATAATTTCTAAAACCCTCTTTTGAATCTGAAAACCTTTATTTCCAAAGCTCGCCATAGTCCCTACGGCACCGCTCATCTTACCTACACATATCCTCGGTTTAGCTTCTTCAAGTCTATCTATATGACGGATAACTTCCGAAGCGTAAACTGCGAATTTAAAGCCCATAGTTATCGGTAGTGCTGCAACTCCATGTGTTCTACCGAGGCAAACAAGATCTTTATATCTTTCAGATAGGTCTGCTAGAGTGAGAGCCAAATCCCTCAGCTTAGATTCTATTATAGCTATGGAGTCTCTCAACTGGGTGGCTAAAACAGTATCCGTTATATCATTGGAGGTTGCGCCGACATGTATATATCCTCCGTATACGCCACTTGCCTCAGCTAAGGCTTTTACGACAGCCATAACTTCATGGTCTGTCACACGCTCCCAGCGGTTAACTTCTTCAATTGTCACGGCACCACTTTCAATAAGTTCATATACTTTATCAGGTGCCTCCATGGGAGCTAACCCAACTTCAGATAAAGCCTTCAAAAGAGCTGCTTCAACAAGCATCATCCGCTTAAGCCACTCACTTCTATCCCATATTTTCCTCATTTCAGCCGTTCCATATCTATATTCTATCGGGTGTATTGGCATATGGGGGATCACCCTATAAACCGTAAAAGTAATAAGCTATTATTTAAAATTCTGTTAAATGCATATGAGTGGCTATAAGATAGTGTTAACTGCCGATGAAACTCTAATGTGTAACTATGGCGGTAACGTGTTCTTAGGATTCATGACAACTGGTCCAATTTCAGGATTTAAACCGTTTAACATAGCTGTGAACTTTTTACTAAAACCCGTGCCCGTTGATTTAAATGGAAGAGCCGTTATAGCACCTTTACCTCTTAGAATAATTGAGAGCGTATTAATCGATTCAAACGTTGTAAAGCCCGATGAAATAATAGTAACCAATCCAACGGTTCTACCGAAGGTAATTTCAGAAGATACTAGAATCATAGGTGTGAGCACAATGGATCCTAAAGGTTTAGGACCAGCGTCATCGACTTTCTCAGGACCATATGGACTTGTACATAGTGAACCTTATTCAGCATACATGTTTAAGAGGTTGGTTAGAAGTGAGGTTGTGCAGAAGGCTAGGAAGTGGGCTTCACTCGTAGTAGGCGGCTCTGGAGCATGGCAACTTAATGTGAATGATATGGAAAAGTTAGGGATAGATGTACTATTCATAGGTGAGGCCGAAGAGGAAGTCCCGAAATTCTTCAAGAAGCTCATAGAAGAGGGAAGACCTGAAAAACCCGTAGTTATTACGGCTAGTCCAAGCCGCATTATACCTAAGATTAAAGGTGCAACCATATGCGGCTTGATCGAGATATCTAGAGGATGTGGGAGAGGATGTAGATTCTGTACACCTACTCTGAGGATTTTGAGGCATAAACCCTTAGAGGATATTATAAGTGATGTTAAGGTGAATGTTGAAGCTGGTCAGAGGAATATCTGTCTTCATGCTGAAGATGTCTTACAATATGGTGGAACGCCCTTCAAGAAAAGGCCGGATTTAGTACTTAAACTATTCAACTCAACTATGAGCGTTGATGGAGTTAAATTTGTCTCAGTGAGTCATGCGGCTTTAAGCTCCATAGCTGAAAACCCAAGGTTAATATCGGATATCAGCGAAATCTTAGGCTTAACTAAGAGTAAGTGGCTTGGATACCAGACGGGTATTGAGACTGGCAGTGTTAAACTTATAGATAAGCTTATGCATATGAAGCCCTATCCATTTACAGCTAAAGATTGGCCTAATGTTGTTGAAGAAGCTTTTAAGATAAGCTCAGAGTTCAACTGGGTTCCAGCTGCTACTCTAATGCTCAACCTCCCCGGTGAGGAGCCTGAGGACGTTTTAGCGACGGCTGATTTAGTCGATAAGCTTAGGCCCTATAAGAGTTTAATAGTTCCACTGCTCTATGTTCCAATGACTGACTCTTCTAAGCATAAGGCTAGGAGACTTTTAGAAGACGCTGACGATGCATATTGGCAATTGTACTACAGTATATGGCGTCACAATATGAAATGGGTATCCGTTTTAGTTAAGGAATATCTAGCTGAAACAAGTCTTAAAGTAAGTCTACCAGTGAAGCTTTTCATAAGCCTGGTAAAGAACTTCATAAATCCATTGATTGAGCTAAAACTCTCACACATTAAAGCAATAGAGGCTATACAGAGAGCTAAAACTTAAAGGTGGTTTAAGTGGAGGGGAGAACGCTTATAATCTACGATGATGTATTTCTAGATCATTTAACTGGTCCAGAGCACCCTGAGAATCCAGATAGACTTAAAGCGATACTGAAAGGGCTTAAAAACTTCAAATTACTTGAAAATCCTAAAGTCAAAGTTGAAAAGCCTCGAAAAGCCAGTATAGATGAATTATGCCTTATACACAGTAGAGGTTACGTAGACTTCATAGAGAATTTCTGCCGTAATGGAGGGGGGATTTTAGGGACTTGGGGTGGCGGGGTCGTATGTAGCAGAGAGAGCTTTAAAGTAGCATGTTACGCTGTTGGAGGTGCTTTAAAAGCAGTAGACGAGGTCTTAAGTGGAAGATTTCAAAATTCCATCGCTCTCGTTAGACCTCCAGGACATCATGCTTCAATAGAGTTACCCTATGGCTTCTGCATATTCAATAATGTAGCTATAGCCGCTAAGTATCTCATAGATATAAAGGGGGTAACTAAGGTTGCAATACTAGACATAGATGCACATCATGGCAACGGTACTCAGGAGGTTTTCGAAGATACCTCAAAAGTCCTGTATGTAAGTTTCCACCAAGATAGGATATTCCCGGGGACTGGGGCAATCGAAGATATAGGTATAGGAGGGGGGGAAGGGTTTAAAATAAACTTTCCACTTCCACCTTATTCCAATGAAGAAATCTATCTAAAGGCTTTGAACGATATAGTGGGTCCTATATTAAATCAGTTTAAACCAGCCTATATACTAGTTTCCGCCGGATTCGACGCGCATCACCTCGATCCATTAACTGGTTTAGGATTATCAAGCATAGGCTACATCGAAATTTACAAGTGGATTGGAAAAATGGCTGAAGACCTTACGGGTGGGAGGTTCTCGGCTGTTCTTGAAGGTGGTTATGATCATGAGGCTCTTGCAAAGGCTGTTCCATCAGTTGTGGCTACTATGGCGGGTTTAAACGTCGAAGTCGACGATCCACCTCAAACAATGCCCAACAATTTGAAGAGTGTAGCGCTCAGAGTATTAGAGAATGTGAGGAAGATAATGTCTAACTACTGGACGGTTTAAACTTCGACTTCACTAATCCAGTCTCTGTATTTACTGATGTTACCTAAAACCACCTTAAAGTATTGATCTCTTATCTTTCTCGTTATAGGCCCTGGAGAGCCATCTCCGACGACTCGATTGTCTATACTCACTATTGGTGTTATTTCAGCAGCCGTTCCTGTGAAGAAAGCCTCGTCACAAGTGTACAGTTCGCTTCTAGCTATAAGCCTTTCTTGGATTTTAAATCCTAAGTCCTCAGCTAGCCTTATGACTGTGTCTCGAGTTATACCTTCAAGTATACCTGAAACGGTTGGTGGAGTTGAAATTACACCATTCTTTACTATGAATATATTTTCACCGGTTCCTTCACAGACGTAGCCGTGGCTATCGAGGAATATGGCTTCATCAAATCCATTTAAAACCGCCTCAATTTTAGCTAAACATGAGTTTACGTAGTTTCCGCATATTTTAGCCGCCGGAGGTTGGCTATCTATGGCTATTCTACGCCATGAAGATACACAACACTTAACACCTTTCTCTTCCAAGTACTTTCCGAATGGGAAGGCGGCTATGGCGACTTTTACAGGTGCTTTAAGAGGGTTTAATCCTATAACACCGTAACCCCTGTAAACTATCGGTCTAATGTAACAGTTGTCCCTTATGGAATTTGCTTTAACGGTTTCCACTATGGCTTCCTCGATCTGGGCCTGAGTATACGGTATGTTCATATGGAAGATTTTAGCCGAGTTGAAAAGCCTCGTTATATGATCTTTAAGTCTGAACAGTTTTAAAACACCTTTATCCCAATAGCCTCTAATGCCTTCAAACACAGCTGTACCGTAGTGAAGGGCATGAGTCATTATGTGGACTTTGGCCTCAGACCATTCTATGAGCGCGCCGTCCATCCAAATGTACTTAGCCTCGGATATGGACATACAGAAACCTCTTAATAACTCTTTAAGGGATCATTTATTAGCGTTTCTATGAAGTATTTGCTCAAGCGACTCTCTGAGCTCTTCAATAGATTTAAAAATGTAATCCGCATGTACAATTATCCAAGGACTTGGATTTTCCATTTCACATACAACTACCGTTTTCTTCCCAGATCTTTTGGCATAAAAGAGTTCCATGCAAACGCCTGCGCTTAGAATAGGCATGTACGCTAGGAAAACATCGCATCTATCTATGTCTTTAAGGTCTTTTTCAACCAGCATCTTAAGTTTGTCTGATCCAACATCTCTCCGATAAATCAGCCTTTCCCTTAGCCAAGGGTCTAAAACTTCACATCCAGCTTTTTCAAGTATACTTGCTAATATAGCTCTGTATTCTTGCCTATCTTCAAAACCCTGTATCGGACCTGCTAAAAATACCCTAGGCTTCATAAGAAACTGTTATAACAAACGTCTATTTGAAGATTCTACTAGGCGATATTATGACCTATAATCTCGATTATGAAATTGAAGTTTTGAGCAAAATAGTATCTACAAATACAGACGCTGAATCCAAGCTTGGATATCGTGAATGTGCGGAAGTTATAGCTGAAGAGGCTAGAAAACTTGGATTAAGTGTTTCTATATACGATTCGGTGGAATTGGCAACAGATGGTAAGCATAGACCTAACGTCGTAGCTAGACTTAATGTGAATTCGAATCATACGGTTTCATTAGTTACGCACTACGACATCGTACCCGCTGGTGCAGGATGGAGTAGTGACCCATTTAAGTTGAAGGTTGTAGATGGAAAAGCCTATGGTAGGGGGTAGCTGATGATAAAGGTGCCATAGCAGCAGCATTAGGAGCTTTGAAACTGGTAGGTGAAAATGCTAAGATGAATGTGATCCTAATAGCTTCTCCAGATGAAGAAGTTGGCGGTGAACTTGGAGTAGGATATCTCGTGAATCACGTCGGTATCAAATGCGATGAAGCTGTGGTTTTAGACGCAAGCCCAGAATTTGTATCAATCGGAGCATCGGGTGTCGTAAGCGGTTGGATTAAAGTTAAAGGAGTTCAAGGTCATGCTGGTTATCCGCATAAAGCTGTGAACCCCATATATGGCATGGTTCACCTAATAGAGGGACTAGAGGGTTTTTCAAATTTAAGAGCTACAAGACTTTCAAAAATAGATTCACCGCCAAATTCACCCATTAAAAAAGTTTGGGGTAGGTTTACCATAACAATGGTTAGATCTGGTGTTAAGAGTAATGTCATACCAGCAGAAGCCGAGGCCTGTTTTGATATGAGGACATTGCCGGATGAAAATCCGATACACGCAGTCGAAGAGCTTAAAGCTTACTTCACTTCATTGATTAAAAACCTTGGGTTAAATGCCGAAATTTACGGAATCAATATAGGTTCAGGTTACTATACAGAGCCGAGTTGCGATTTCGTTTTAAGATTTAGGAGAACCGTTTCAAAAATCTATGGACGGGAGATTCCAATTGCTGCTGAACTTGGTGGGAATGATGGAAAATTTTTTGCAAATAAGGGAATACCTGTAGTCTCATTTGGATGTATAGGACCCGATACCAATTTCCACGGTGTAGATGAATTCGTACACCTTAAATATATCGCGTTGGTTAGAGATGTACTTTTAGAGTATATCTCCACCTATCCCTAATTTTCCATAACTCTTCTCGCTACGATATGCTTCTTATGTTATCTATTTCAACCCTCAGCGTCCTTACAATATCTTGATAGTTTAATTTTCCATTTTCTATAAGCCACATTGCCTCCTCAAGCTTTCTAGTAGTTTCTTCAGAAATTAATGGACCAAATCTATCGTTTAAGTAACTAAAAACTTTTATGCCCATTCTAGTAGGTATGAGGGATTTTCTATTCTTAGAAGCTAAAATGTACCCTCGTTCAAAGATTGTCTCTACTATCTTGGCGTATGTCGAGGGCCTTCCTATACCCCTCTCCTTCATTAAAGCTATTATATCGCCTTGAGTGTAAAGCGGTACACTGGGAGCCCTCCAATGTCTAACGTTAACTATTTTCACAACACCCTCCTTAACCGGAGGCATTATTTTGATCGGTCTAATGAGGTTAAAGCCGTTTTCGATAATGTTTGAGTATCCTTCTACATCAATGACTTTATCCTGAATCTTAACTTTGAAGGATACCTTTTCAACTTTGACATGTTTCATCTGACTTGCTATAAACCTTTGGAATATAAGCTCGTACAGAGATAGATGTTTATTCGTAAGCCTTTTTGCAAACTTCATAAGTCCTAGTGTCATGAGTTCTCTGATTCTAGTGGCATCTAAACTCTTAGTCGGCCTTATACATTCATGTGCACCCTCAGCATACCAAACTCTAGGTGCCACAAAATCGGAGCCGAATTTACTCGTAATATAGTCTCTAGCTATTTCTATACCCACCTGCGATACTCTGTGGCTGTCAGTTCTATGGTAGGTTATTAAACCTAGCTCGAAGAGGTCCTGGGCTAAAGTCATTGCTTCAGCAGCACTTAAACCCATGTAAGTTGAAACATCTTTAAGCATGGAATCTGTCGTGAAGGGAGGGGGAGGATTAATTTCGACGATCTCCGCTTTAAGATCTGTTATTTCAGCTTGAGCGTTCTTCAGATTCTCCATGTAACGTCTAAGCTCCTTTCTATGCATGCGATCTTCAGATATGATCACTTTGAGACCATTTTCAAGCTTTAACTCGAAAAACTCTCTTATAGAGCGTTTTGATTCGTACATCCTATTTATAATCCATCCTAAAACTGGAGTCTGTACTCTTCCAGCTGAAAGTCTTTTACTTCCAAAGACCTTCCAAAGCTTCTGACTCAGCTCAAAACCTATCCACCTATCTTCAATTCGCCTAGTTATTTGAGCTTCTACAAGGCTCAAATTAATTTCTCTGAGGTTTCTAAGCGATTCTCGAAGCGCTCTTCTAGTAACTTCGTGAAATTCAGCTCGTTTAACTTCGCGCGTGAATGGTTTAATTGCTGCGTATAAATCCCAGGAGATCTTCTCTCCCTCAGCGTCGGCATCTGTTCCAAGTATTACCAGGTCTACCTCTTTAGCCAAACTTCTCAAACTCTCTATTACAGATTTCTTATCGTGAATATTCTCCGAGTCGCATACCGGGCATCTACTAAGATCACTGAAAAACGTATAACCGCATTTTAAACATTTCTTTATAGTCGAGTAAACTGGGGCGTATAATCCATTGACGTCGAGAACGCCGTAGAGACCAATGTCTTCAGTGGTTAAATCCATAATATGCCCCCCTGTTGCCGTTATTGTTAATATGTAATCTCCAGTGTTAACTTCGAAAGCCGTTAGATTTCCTATACGCCTCTTACTCGGCCTGCCGAAAAGCTTAGCTATCGTTCTAGCCTTATTCGGAGATTCAACTATGAATAGGGCTGCTTTTACCAAGTCTTTGAATTCAGCTCTAACTCTTCCATCCATGAGATCCTTTATAGCTTTCCTATCCTCATCAACCCCCTTCACAATATCGTCTAAATTGACCTCTGAGAGGGGACGCCAGTTTATATCTTCTATAAACCAGCGCGTTTCCCTCATCAGACCATTAAAGGCCTTACGATTGTCCACAAGAACGATTGAGAGGCCTCTAGATATGCCACCAGCATACATCCTCGAGGTTCTACCTGAAGCTTGAATATAGGCTACGGGATCTGGTACCACTAGGTAGAAAACGTCACCTTCTCTCTCCAAACTAATATATGGGCTTTCCTCTAAGGCTTTAAGCAATTCTTCTTTAGAAAGAACGTGGCTTAGAAACTTTAAGGCTTCTTCTATCGTTATTTTAGCTCGCTCAGGTATAGGCGGTAGAGGCTCATCTTTAGCTATTGCTTGAGCTATATCATCCTGTACATTCGCAGATATTATACGACTTACCACCCTGAGTTCATTCAGAAGTCTTAAGGCTTCTGCTTGCTCTTTCTCCGGAAGAAGTTCCATTATGTTGGCCAATAGGATTATTGCTTTAGATATTCTAAACCTCCGCTTTACATCGAGGTCGATATGCATCTTGGGAACGCCTAGAAAAATCGCATATCTAACTCTGTAAGGTAGATCTATGCCACGAACAAGAGGGCTTCTATAGGAGGCAACACCTATTAAGACATCGTAGACGCCCTCTGAGAACTTTTCCAACACCCTCTTTCTGACTCTGGTAAGGGCCTCTGCTTTGATATTCCGCTCATTAAGGAAGTTTTTGAACTTATCCGCGTATTCTGCTCCAAGGCTCATAGGGATGTATACTAAACCTCCTGACCCCAGCTTCTCTATGAGCTTGTAAGCATCCTCCTCCAAGTTTTTAGATTCGACGTAGAGATCGGCGACGTTACGCCCAATATCTATTCTAGAAGATATTTCAAAGCCGAGCAGTTCTCTGAATAGGAGGACATGTCTAGTCCTTCTAGCTTTAATAGATGCCCCAGATACAACTAAAACTCCAACCTTCTCCCTCTTAGCTTCAATTTCATTGACAAGCTTAGAAATCTCATCATAAAGCCTGTAAACCTCTGAGAAGCTTCTCTTCCTGAGCTCTCTACTTAGTTCTCCTCTAAGGTTTATGATCATTAGAGCATTTTCTAAATCCTTTTGATCGAAGCCGAGGAGAATTAAAACCTTATCGATATTTTTAGAAGCCCTCAATAGAGAGTCAACATCATCTACAAATATGAAGTCAAATTTAATGTCTTTCAAGAGGTTAAATTTCATATTTAGAAAGTTCAAAGTTGTTACAAGAATGTCATAATTTCCACTTTTTATTCTTTCAAGCTGAGAATTGGCTTCTTTACCCGTTAGAAGGGAGTGGTAATAAGCTATTCTAACATTTAAACCAGTTTTTTCAGAGTACTTTAAAATCCTCTCAGAAACCTGTTTAGCTAAGAGAGCTGTAGGAACCAATATATAGCTTTTCTTATTTCCTTCGCATGCTAAGAATAGGGCCATTATTGACCCAAAAACAGTTTTCCCCATACCAGTTGGAGCTATAAGTGCAAAACTTTTTCCTAAAAATATCCGTCTAGCCCAAACCCTCTGTGCAACCCAAGGTCGGCTATTTGTAGCTTTTTCAAAAAAACTAGCGAATTTATCCAACTGTTCATTCATCGACAGGAGTTCAGCATAGCTTTTACTAAGTTTAACGGGTAAAGTTTGCAAATTTGAACCGATTGCATATTCAACTGGGAGACATCGCCTACACGGTAAACCCATAAATGCTCTATCATCATCGATATCGCCATTACAATTGGGACATAGATTTCTAAAAATCGCTCTCATTTTTTTCTAAAGGAATTTCACACATGGAGTTACATAAAAGTTTACATTAGAAAACATTTAGAAAAATAACAGTTATGAAGCTCAGCCATAATATTATAACCACTATGATTGAGGATGTCCATACACTTTTACTCCACTTAAAGACCTTAGCACCATCCATTGGATCTAAAGGTATCAAATTGAATAGAGCAAGGCTCAAATTTAAACTAACCAGTACGTAGAGTGATAAGGCGGTTAAACTACTACCAGCGTAGAATTTGAGCAGGAACGCGTAAACTATTGCTTGAATTATATTGGTCAATGGTCCCGCGAAAGCTATTTTGCCTATGTGATCTTTATTGATGAATAGCCCAACAACTCTAACAGCTCCAGGAGCTATGATTTTAATCGGAAAAATCACTGATAAAAGTGTTAACAGCAAACCTGGTATGCTTAGTCTAAACTCAGCCCAATATCCCATTTTCTGCGCTACAATTTTATGAGCAAGTTCATGTATCAAGAAGGAGGTTACCATTCCAAGGATTGTTAAAGTCAATAACCCAATGTTTAGGAGGAAGAATGGCATAGCGTTAATAAGCATGGAAAACCCTATGAGGGTGAAAACAGATAACCCAACGGCTAAATGTTTAAGCTCTTTAAGACTGGTCATTTGGAAAATGCTTTCAACCCTAAATCTAGTCGTATCCACATACGTTAGCGGCCTCTTGGGAGCCGTCGGAGCTAATCTAGGAGTATAAGCTCTAAACGTCAAATCACACCTATGGTTTTCCGGAAGTCTATGCTCGTAGCAGAATAGCTTTCCACAGTATGAGCATTTGAAAGGTATGGCGACTTCTATTCCACATTCCTGACACTTAACCAAAAGTTGAACCCCGACTTCAATAACAAGACGTCATTATTAAAAGCTTATCTAATTACAGATTTTGACTTGGGGAAGACCATTCTATATAAACTTATTTAACCGTAGGTTAAGAAAAAGCTTAGGATGACAAATGGGGAGAAGTTCAGATATACGCAAAATATCGTAATTCGAACTGATATATTTATGAGTTGCGGTAAAATGTGTGCACAGGCAGCCCATGCTGCCGTAACGGCTTGTGAAGAATCTAGGAAAATCAATGAAAAGTGGTTTAGAGAGTGGCTTATGGAAGGGCAGAGGAAAGTAGTTTTAAAAGCAAATTCTCTTGATGAGCTCATTAACTTGAAGAGGGAGGCGGATAAGTTGAATCTACCAAACGCTCTAATTGAAGATAGAGGGCTAACGGAGCTACCACCTGGAACAATAACATGTTTGGCCATAGGTCCTGCTCCTAAAGAACTTGTAGACAAAATCACTGGAAGACTTAAATTGATGGACTGATGCCTAAAATTAGAACATTGGTTCTCCTTCTACCGTTAACTTCTTTTTCCTCATTACGTTATCACCACAGCATATTAATACCTAGCATTGCTCCCAACTAATCGAGGCGTTAAGCGTAATTTATATCAACCCTATTAAAACGCCTAAACTAAAAAGCAACGATATTTCTCCTGAAATTGATAGTCAAAGCTCCAGTTAAGATTAGTGACACTTAGTTAAAGATCTTCTGGATTTAGAAGTTAATATTATAGCCATGAGAAACACCGAAGTCTTATAAAACCTACATTATGTTGCTAAAGTTTAATGCTTACATTCAAAAATTAGACTTTTATCGGAAAATTTAGGTTTTCTAAGAAAATCTTACTAAAGTCGGGTTTAATATAGAATTCGATAAATTTTATACGTTTAGCTAAATCTTCAGCTTTAATTCTTTCTTCATATGATACTAAACACATTTTCGCACCAATGCCAGCTGTATTTCCCACTGTTCTAATCCTACTTAGATCCACGTTGGGAAGTAGTCCTATTCTAACGGCGCTTCTAGGGCTTATATAGGAACCGAATGATCCGGCTAAGTAAATGGTGGACAACTCTTCAACTTGAACACCCGCATCCCGCATTAGTAAGGTTAAACCTGTAGCTATAGCTGATTTCGCTAATTGAATTTCTCTAACATCCCTCTGAGTTATAGTTATAGCGTTTCCAGTACCGCTTTCCTTAGAATCCGCTACTACGAATTCGTAGTCTTTACCGGAGTTTATGAAGAGATTTGGAGATTTCAAAACATTAAATCTACCGTTTCTATCTAGGAGACCAGCATCTAAAAGCGATGCTAAAGCATCTACAATACCTGAACCGCATATCCCCATTGGTTTTACGCCTCCTATTACTTTATACTTCACGATGTCAGAATCTATGTAGATTGTCTCTATTGCTCCTAAACCAGCCCTCATACCGTGTTTTATACGGGCCCCTTCAAAAGCTGGTCCAGAAGCGCAACTGCATGCATAGAGGTCTTTACCGTTATTTAGGATGATTTCCGTGTTCGTTCCAATATCTATCACAACACTCGGTTTATTAGATTCATAGATTCTAGTTGCAAGAGCATCAGCAATAGCATCTGCCCCTATAAACCCTGCTACAACAGGCAGAAGGAATAGATTTCCAGACTCGTTTATATTCAAGCCTATCTCAGACGCCTTCACATTTATAGAGTTCTGTACGACTGGAGTGAAGGGAGCTAATCCAAGGGTTTTGGGGGGTATTCCAAGGAATATATGATGCATAGCTGTATTTCCAACGGCTACAACCTCGTATATGTCTTGGGGAGATATGTTCACGTCTCTACAAAGTTCCTCTATCAATTGGTTAATACCTCCAACAACGGCCTTCTGGAGCTGAATGGTTCTCTCATAGTCTGAGGCATAAGTTATCCGTGATATTACGTCTTCTCCGAAACTTATCTGAGGGTTTAACATAGATTTGACAGCCTCTGTTTCACCAGTTTTCAAATTTATGAGGTATGCAGCTAATTTGGTTGTTCCAATGTCTACAGCAAGACCGTAGATTCTTTTAACCCCATCAGCGGGTAAGACATCTAATATGCCGAGATCTTTATGATAGATCACTCTTACACCCCATCTACTTTCCCTTAAAACAGATGGAAGCTTTTTCAGAACCGTAAGTCGTGGAGCTACGTACGATTCAACTTTTAATGCATCTAAAACTCTACTATAGTCTGATTTAAGATCGGATAGCGTCGGTTTTTTAACCTCGACTATGACTTCTTTAACAGCTGGATCAACCAATATTGGTAATTCTAAACCCTCTACTGCTATCTTGAAAAAGTGGATGGTGGCCTCCGCTGGAATTTCTATTTCAACGTCTTCTAATATTTTTGCTTGACATGCCAGTCTAAAACCATTTGAAAGCTTTCCACTGAGTAGTTTGAGTTCTTGTTCAGATGGAGGTGAAAGCTTTCCCCTAACCACTTTTATGACACATTTACCGCATATGCCCAGACCGCCACATATACTCTGAAGCACTATACCGTTTCTTCTAAGAGATTCTAGAACCGTCTCATTCATTTTAGTCTGTATTCTTAACCCGATGGGTTGAACAGTAAGCTTAGGCAACATTCCACCTCCCATTCTCAATAAGGGCTGTTGCTAGAATTGGTAAAGCTATGGTGAAATCACATGGAACGACAACTCTATAAGACTCTTGTTTAACTTTACCCCAGCTTATAGCTTCATCTGGAGTTGCACCAGATAAACCCCCATATTCGGGTCTATCCGTAGTTATACTAACTACATACGTCAGAGGTTTTCCAGCCGTCATAATTGCTTGGTTAAGATAATTCTTAGGAACTCCTCCACCAAGTATAAGTGCTCCTGTTTTTTCAGAATCCCATATTAAATCAAGCAATTCTATTTGATCTTGGAAAAGGTCTACTTTGAAATTGGAGTTGCGACTATGCATGCTGATGTGCAATCCGAGTATGCTGTCATTCAATGTTGGACAGAATATCGGTACGTTCACATCACTACATGTCTTAAGAATAGAGTTTCTATCTGAAATGATGCTCCCTAATGTGCTTAAAAACTCCCTACTACTCATAGTCTTTCTCGGAAGATTGTTTAGAATCTCCTTAAGTCTTTTCTCCAGCACTAGAAAACTCTCAGTCTTAACGTAGACGTCGTATATTCGGCTTAAACCCCTCTTCTTAAGCTCTAAATCGTCAACGTAAGGGCTTCCTTTGAAATGTCTCTCACCAAATGCTTCAAGTAAATCGTGCGTTAAATTGGCACCTGTGGTGATTACAACGTCAAATAATCTTGCTTTAATCATCGCGGATATTGTAAACCTTAAACCTCCAGGAACAGCTGCTCCAGCAATTGTCAGAAATTTTAAGCACTCGCGATCCTTCGACATTCTATCGAGTATTTGATATGCTTCGTAAAGTTTCCTAGCTGTAAAGGAGCCGTTTCCAAACTCTTTCAAAAGCATTGAAACGGTCATTTTTGGCTCAACTTTTATATGCTCAATTGGATTTAACATCTCTTCTCTATCTAAGAGAAGAAGAACGAATAAATTTATCTAAAAGGAGAGAGCAGTATGTATCAAGGTTACCGTTGAGTGGTGAGAAGTATAGGGTTGAAATTAAAACTCTAGAAAAGCCTATGAAGGTTAATCCAGATTTTCTAAACGATGTAAAGGGGATTAGCCCAAAACTTTTGGGGAGGATGAAGAAGGAGGCTGTAGAATGTCCAGTGAAGAAGACCATCATACCGTTCTTAGAGTGCTTCATATGTAGCAATTTCATTACAAGGGTGAGGGGGATAGTTTACTGCAAAGGTGAACTACTTTGAAGCTTGAAGCTAGACACGTATTTTTAACCATAAACTTAACGCTTTTCACAATACTTCTTTATTATCTTTGGTTTATTGCCCTTCCACGGTATACACATACGTACTATTACGAAGCTATTAGGAACACTATAACTTTAGTATCCATCTTACTTCTAGTAGCTATGCTACTTTCATCAATCCTCATACTTAGAGTAGGTAGGGAGGAGCAAGAAGAGATGGATATTGGGAAGGGAAGTAAACTAAGTCTTCCTTAAAAGACTGAGTTCTTCAGCAACATCTCCTAAACTTAGTTGTATAAGCCGCTCTTGACTCGGCACACCATCTTCATTCCATCCTCTAAGCTCATAATACTTTGGCAACATTTTCTCTAGTTCAACCACCTGACCTGCAGCACCACCACTTTTGAGAGGCTCTTTGAGAAGCCTATACGGAAGAATATCATCCCTAGCAGTTACACCTCTCTTCACGTTAATTACTCGCTTAAGATTGTAGATTCTCTCACCAGCCTCAGCAAGTTCCTTAACAGTCTTATATCGACCAATAACCATTGATAGTATTGCTACTACGGCAGCCGGAGGGATGAATGCAAATTTACAGAGTATCAGCGAATCTAAGACGTCATGCCAATCCTGCATAATCTTAACCACTCTAGGTTTTGATTCTAAATCGAATCGGTAAATCCGTTCATGTATACCTAAATCTGGTATACGCTCACCTTGCTCTATTATGAATACTTCACCTCTAAGGTGGCATGCACCCCTATGAGAGGTGGCGTATTGAAGACCCATGCCCTTGAAAGCTCTAGGATCGTGCATGGGGATCTCCAACCCTTTAACATGCATAGCTATCTGCTTAGCTTCTCCCCCTATCTCCTCCGACATCCTTTTAACACCCTCTGCTAGGAAGGCGCCAATACCTTCACGGAAGGCTATTTTCTTTATAAGTTGTAGGATTAAATCGGGTTTTCCCCATTCTATTCTTAAACCATCAACTTCCCTGGATACTAGCCCTTTATCGCAACACTCCATTAAGAATGCTATGGAAACGCCAGTTGTTATGGTATCTATTCCATACCTGTTGCATAGCTCGTTGGCCTTAACTATGGCCTCAATGTTATCATTTAAGCAGAGAGCCCCAAGCGAAGCGACTGTCTCATATTCAGGGCCCATCCCCTCCTCCGTCTTATACGGACCATTTTTCACTTCAACTATCCTGCCACATGCTATTGGACATCTGAAGCAAGCCCAATTCCTCTTTAAAACCTTTTTCGCCATAGCTTCTCCAGAAATGTTTTCAATTCCACTCCAAACACCTTCTGTAAAATGTTTTATAGGCACGTCTCCGTATTCGTACATAATGCTCATAATTCCATCAGTACCATATGACGAATATATCTGAACGGTGGGGTGGCTTCTGATAGTTACGTAGAGTTTTTTCACGTATGACGTAAGCTTATCTTCTTCGGCTGCTGGAATAACTTTAATAGAGCCTTTGACAGCTATGGCCTTGAGGTTTTTCGAGCCCATAACGGCTCCAAGGCCGCATCTACCAGCAGCCCTACCCTTATCGTTTATGATATTTGCATATTTAACGAGGTTTTCACCAGCCGGTCCAATAGATGCTACTTTAACATCTGGACTTAGCTCTTTCTTTAAAGCATCTTCACAACTATAAGTGTCTAAACCCCATAAGTGTCTAGCGTCCACTATCTCGCAACCAGACTCATGTATCCATAAGTAAACTGGCTTATCGGATTTACCTTCAACCACCACTCCGTCAAAACCAGCGAATTTAAGCTCAGGCCCCCAATATCCTGCTGCATGCGATTCAGCCCATATACCAGTTAAAGGTGAGAGCGCGCAGACAGTGTATCTGCCAGCTGAGGGTGTTATTGTACCAGTTAAGGGCCCAGTCATGAAAATCAATTTATTAGATGGATCTAAAGGGTCTATATCCATTGGCGTTTCCCTGTAGATCAACCAAGCTGCATATCCGCTTCCACCTATAAACCTCTCGGTTGCACTTTCATTTAAAGGCTCTACGAGTATTGATTTACTGTTCAAATTAACTCTTAATATCCGACCGACGTATCCTCCTTTAAATGGCATCGTCTAGAAAATATAGAGATAAGAGATAAAACTTTTTACCTGATAGACGGACTTAAATAATGGAGTGTTTTGGTCAAAATAGCTGTTATAGGTGCGGGTAGTATAGCGTGGTCTATGACTTTAATCCGAGACTTATGCGCTACTCCAAGCCTATGGAAGAGCACTGTTTTGTTAATGGACATAAATGAAGAACGTTTAAACTTATGCTATATTGCGGCTGAGAGATACGCATCTGAAGTTAAAGCGGATTTAAGATTTAATAAGACCACGGATAGGAAGGGGGCGATTAAGGACGCGGATTTCGTCATAAATACCGCCATGGCCGGAGGGCATCAATACTATGAGAAGATGAGGGAGATATCTGAGAAGCACGGCTACTACAGGGGGATAAACAGTGTAGAGTGGAATATGGTTTCAGACTACCATACGATTTGGGGGTATTATCAACTTAAGTTAATGATTGATATAGGTAGAGATATGGAGGAGCTATGTCCAGATGCATGGCTTCTCCTACTCGCAAATCCGGTTTTCGAAGGCACTACTCTATTATCAAGAGAAACGAAACTGAAGGTCGTAGGGCTCTGCCATGGACATTTGGGATATAAAGAAATGGCTAGGGTAATGGGGCTTGATTTAAAGGAAACAGAAGTTGAATCCATAGGCTTAAACCATGTGATCTGGATGACGAAATTCCGTTACAAGGATGAAGATGGATACCAGCTCTTAGACGAGTGGATTGAGAAGAAGGCAGAAGATTATTGGAAACTATGGAGGCAAACCCAGAGAAATCCATTTGACCTGCAGATGTCTCCCGCAGCGGTGGATATGTACAAAAAGTATGGGTTATTTCCAATAGGAGATTCCGTGAGAGGAGGGACATGGAAATACCACTGGAATCTGGAAACTAAGAGGAAGTGGTTTGGACCTACCGGTGGTCCAGACTCTGAAACGGGTTGGGCAATATACTTGAAATGGCAGAGGAGGAGTCTTGAAAATATAGCTAAACACATCAGAGATCAATCCACTCCTTTAATCAAAGTATTCCCACCACGTAGGAGTGAAGAATCAGTTGTACCTATAATGGAATCCATTGTCACTGACAATAGGGGAATATACCAAGTCAATATTTTGAATAAGGGAATGGTGAGGGGTATTCCAGATGATGTGGCTGTAGAAGTACCTGTTGAAGTTGATGGGAGAGGAGTTCATAGAACATACTCGGGAGAACTACCTAAACGTGTAATGAAATACGTCATAACTCCTAGGATTATGAGGATGGAGTGGGCACTTGAAGCCTTCCTAGAAGGAGGTAGGGACCTCTTATTTGAATGGTTGATAGTAGACCCAAGGACTAAATCGAACGAGCAAATTGAGGAAACGATAAATGACATACTATCACTACCTGAGAATGTAGAAATGGCAAAACACTTTAAGTAGGAGGAAGATGAGCAACATTTAAAAATGCATGAGAGTGTTATTTGGGAATAATTTTATAGAAAAACTTATAAGCAAACCCCTAGCATTTGTTTTCAAATGCTGTTGTCCAACATGAAAAACGTTACAATATATCTTAAGAGGTTCTATATTACTGTAGGTTATAGTTTTTGACCTAAACCTCTAGTTGAATTGGAGGTGGTGTTGGGGGATCGCCATGGTTTCTGAACGTATTGTTGTCGTGAAATTTGGTGGGAAAACCCTCTCCAATGGTTTAAGAATTAGGAGAGCTGCTGAGATGATCGCGGACGCTTATAAGAAGGGGATTAAGCCCATAGTAGTAGTTTCAGCTATGGGCAGTACAACAGATGATCTACTAAGTACAGTTAAAGAGGCGACAGGAGGAGCAGTCTCAAACGACATTCTAGATGATATCCTTTCAATGGGTGAGAGGACGAGTGCTAGAATATTTACCTCAGCTCTTAGATCTTTAGGTCTAGAATCTGTATACTTAGACCCCTATATGGAAGATTGGCCTATAATCACGAATAGTAAATTTGGGAATGCTGATCCCCTGATACCGGAGACTTACGCTAAACTAAGAAGCGTTTTAATACCCTTGGTAGAGAAGGGCATTGTACCGATTGTACCCGGATTTATAGGTAAAACTTTGGATGGGCGGGTAATAACTTTAGGAAGAGGGGGAAGTGATTTGACAGCTATACTCATAGGTGGAGCCTTAGATTTAAGGGAAGTTATATTTGTCTCGGATGTAGATGGTATAATGACTGGCGACCCTAAGATTGTAGAAAATCCTAGGTTGATTAGGGAAATCGAAGTAAAGTCGCTTATAGGTTTAGCTGATTCTGATGTAAAGTTCCTTAAGAGAAAGACTTTGAAGTATAAGCCTTCCAATGTTGACATTAAGCTCATAAACTTTATGAATGGAAGCGTAGACGTTGAGGGTACTGTTATCAAAGGCTCTTTTCCAAATCCGAATTCGAACTCAAGACTTGAGGTTGAAGTGTATAAGGAACCTATAGCCGCTTTAACAGCAGTAGGTAAAGGCATTTTAAGTAGACCCGACGTCTTAGTTGAAGTCTTTAAATCGATCAGAGAGACCGGTATACAGCCGATAGGCGTTACAACAGATTCGGAATCTATAGTAATTTACATTTCTGAGTCTAAGAGTTTGGATATAGCTAAGAAAGTTCACGCTATTGTCTTAAAAAACCCGGATACTCTTATAGCAGTTGCTCTAAGAAGGAGCTTGGCCTTAATTAGTATTAGAGGTATTGGTTTAGAGGAGACTCCAGGTATTATTGGAAAGATAACGGAGCCCCTTGGGAGAAAGGGGATAAATATTCATGGCATTTTCACAATAACGTCTACCATAAATCTCATTGTAACTCAAGATGATGTTGAACAAGCGTGTAAACTTATAATGGATGTCTTAAGCACGGTGAATGGAAATGATTAACGTGATGGTTTTAGGAGCGACTGGAGTAGTAGGTCAGCAGTTTCTAGTAGCTTTAGCAAATCATCCCTGGTTTAACGTAGTTAAACTCATAGCTTCACAGAGATCAGCTGGTAAAAAGTACATAGAAGCGATCAGAGATGAGTCTACCGGTTCCATCAGATGGTATTGCGATGAAGCGTTACCTGAGCAGTTTAAAGATGTGATTGTTGAAGCTTTTGAGGATAGTACGTTAAAGGATGTTGACCTAGTTTTTTCAGCTGTAGAATCAGATGTAGCTAGAGAAATTGAGCCGAAAATAGCTAGAGAAAAACCTGTAATAAGTACAGCTTCTGCATTTAGGTATGAAGAAGATGTCCCCCTCATGATTCCAGGTGTAAACGATGAACATTCTGCTCTAATAGAAGAGCAGAGACGTAGGAGAGGATGGAATGGATTTATAACCCCAATACCCAATTGTACTACAACGGGTTTAGCGATAACACTTAAGCCAATTATGGATAGGTTTGGAATTAAACTCGTCTTAATGACATCTATGCAAGCACTCTCTGGAGCTGGCAGGTCTCCGGGGGTCATAGGGTTGGATATTTTAGACAACATAATCCCCTATATACCTAAGGAGGAGGAGAAGGTTCAAACAGAGGTTTTAAAGATACTAGGTAGTTATGACGGGAAGACTGTTCGACCAGCAGACTTCAGAGTGAGCTGTACATGTACAAGAGTCAATGTTAGAGATGGACATACTGAAAGCGTCTTTCTTTCGTTAAAGGAAAAAGCGAGCGTTGAAGAATTTAAGAGGACTTTAAGGGAATTTAAAGGTTGCTCAAATATGGGTTTACCTTCAGCTCCTAAGAGGATGATTATAGTTCATGACGACCCTTACAGGCCTCAGCCCAGACTTGACAGAAACTCAGAAGGGGGAATGGCTACAGTTGTTGGAAGGGTTAGAGAAGACCCTGCTCTAGAAAACGGTATAAAGTATATACTGTTATCTCATAATACTAAAATGGGGGCTGCGAAAGGCGCAGTCCTCTTAGCTGAACTCCTATATAAAAAGGGGTTTATATGACGCTAAAGGGGGTGGTTTAACTGATCGGAAAAATTAGGAGGTTGTCTAGAATATTTAGAAGTGATGGAAAAACCGTGATAGTACCGATGGATCATGGCGTAACCCTTGGACCCATCGTTGGCATTGAGAACATTTCTAAGATTGTTGAAAAGCTTAAGAAGGGTGGTGCCGATGCCGTACTTGTCCATAAGGGATGGGCTAGATTGATAGATACGAGGGGAATATCGCTGATTCTTCACATGTCAGCGAGTACAACGCTTGGACCTGATCCAGATTGGAAAGTAGCAGTAGCCTCTGTAAAAGAGGCCGTGGCACTGGGTGCCGATGGAATTTCCATACATATAAATATTGGATGTGAAAAAGAGCCTGAAATGCTGAGCTTACTAGGTGCTGTTTCAGAATCTTGCGAAGACTGGGGTATGCCTCTTCTAGTCATGGCATATCCTAGAGGACCTAAAATATCAAATCAACATGATCCTGAACTCGTCTCGCATGCAGCTAGAGTAGCGGCAGAACTAGGGGCTGATGTTGTTAAAACAAATTACACTGGAAGTGTTGAAAGTTTTAGAAGAGTCGTTAATGGATGCCCTATTCCAGTCGTCATAGCGGGTGGGCCTAAGGTAAATTCAGACAGGGAATTGCTTAACATGATTAAAAGCTCTATAGATTCAGGTGGAGCTGGTGTTTCCATTGGTAGAAATATCTTTCAGCATGAAAAGCCTGACCTTATAACTAAAGCGATAGTAGGCATTGTTCACGATGGGATGGACGTTGAAGATGCTATGAAAATACTACATGGCGGTTAGAACTTGAGTAAGGAACTTTGGGTTAAATTGAGGGAAGATCAGAGAAATTTAGGAGAATTTATCGATGAAGTTAAAGAATTTGTCGATTTTTTCCTAATTTCCGACTGGAAGCTTATATCTAAAGATAAACCACCAAATGTTAAAGTAGTATCGAAAACTGGTGGAGATTTAAAACTTATAGACCGTGTAGATGAAGCTTCTCCAGGCTCATGTTTAACAGTGGAAGTCTCTAGTAGAGAGGATGAATGGAAGATACTTGAAGGGTCAAATAGGGGATGTAATTATGTCATAATCAAATGTTTGAACTGGAAAATTATACCTTTAGAGAACGTCGTGGCTAGACTTCATGGAAAGACAAAGATAATAGCTGAAGCTTCGAGTGTAGAAGAGGCTGAAACCCTAATTAACGTCTTGGAAGTTGGGGTGGACGGCGTTTTAGTGGAAAACGTAAACCCTGAGGATATTAGAAGGCTTAGTAGAGCTATTAGAAAGAGAGCTAACCGCTTAGAGTTGAAAAGTGCAAAGATAGTACTTATTAAACCCGTTAAACTTGGAGCACGGGTATGTTTAGATACATGTGATCTTTTAAGTGAAGGAGAAGGTGTCCTAGTAGGATGTCAATCATCAGGGCTTTTTCTAGTAGAGGCTGAAGTTCATGGAAATCCATATGTGGAAGCCAGACCATTCAGAGTAAATGCAGGACCACCAGCACTCTACATACTTGTTCCAGAAGGTAAGACTAGATATTTATCTGAGCTTAAAGCCGGAGATACCATTTTAACTGTTAAAAGGGATGGAACCTTCAGAGAAGTTGAGCTGTGTAGGGTCAAAATAGAGTGGAGACCTCTCAAACTAGTTGAAGTCGAATATGCTGGTGCGATCTATAAAACCGTCGTGCAGGATGCTGAAACCGTAAGGTTTGTGACTAGCGATGGGTCTAAATCCATAACTGATCTTAAAATTGGTGATGAAGTTCTCCTATATACTCAAGAGGGGGGTAGACATTTCGGAACACTTGTGAAATCTGAGAGGATAATCGAAAGATGAGGCGTTAAGCTTGATTAAAACCTATAGGATATGTGTACCTGTAAAAGCTGAAGATGTACACAGTGCCATTAAGATGATTATGGAAGCTGAAGAACTTATGGTGGATTTCATAGAGGTTAGAATGGATTATATGAAGAATATTGGCAATTTGTCAGATATCACGGGTTCAACGAATACTCCACTTATAGCTACGTTCAGACCTAAAAGACAAGGAGGGTTATTCGATGGTAAAGATGAAGAGAGGATTAAAGTGTTAGAGAGGTCTATTAACGCTGGTTTCGAATACATAGATTTAGAGCTCGATACGAGTGGATTAGATAAAACAGTTGAAGATTTTAAGAGTATGGGAGTAAAACTCATAATTTCCCATCATGATCTTAACCGTACCCCGACTATTCTAGAGCTTAGATGGCTTCTCTCAAGAGAATTGAGTCATGAGCCCGATATATGTAAATTGGTCACTTACGCCAACAATCTAGAAGATAACTTGATGTGTTTAAAGTTCTTATCAAGATTTAGTAGAAATGTGAAGTTGGTCTGCTTCGCCATGGGTGAATTGGGTTTGATATCTAGAATTTTAAGTCCACTTTACGGTGGATTCTTTACATTTGCCTCCTTGAAGAAAGGATTGGAAACAGCTCCAAGTCAGCTCACCGTTGATGAATTAAGAACCATCGTTAAGGTTATGGAGGCTGTTGGATTTTGAATATGGATGGCAGAACGGGGCTTTTATGTCTCATAGGAGACCCTGTTGATCATTCTCTAAGCCCTTTAATGCATAATATCGCTTTGAGAGAGCTTGGTTTAAATTACGTTTACATGGCGTTTAGAGTGACTAAAGATAAACTTAGTCAAGTTGTTGAGGCTTTCAAAGTCATAGGTGTTAGGGGGTTTAACGTAACGATGCCTTTAAAGAAGGACATAATACGCGTTTTAGATGAAGTAGACAGTAAGGCGTTGAAAATAGGCGCCGTCAATACTGTAGCGAACAGATCTGGAAGATTTATCGGATTCAACACCGACGGTATAGGTGCCATCAAAGCGCTGGAGAAAAATAACGTTAAACTGGATGGAGTTTATGTAGTTCTATTAGGCGCAGGCAATACGGGTAGGGCAATAGCGTATGCCTTGATGGATAGAGACTGCAACATAGCTATACTTAATAGAACTGTTGAAAGATCCAAGATGTTAGCAATGGAGATTTCTAACGGAAATGCCAGAGTTGAATGGGGATCTTTAACTGAAGAATCGCTAAGAATTCATCTTTCAAAAGCGGATGTCGTTATAAATTCTACGTCTGTTGGAATGAAGCCTATGGACAATGAAACGCCCATTCCTAAAGATTTATTGAGAAGGGATCTCATAGTTTTTGACATCGTTTACAGTCCTCTTGAAACAAGACTTTTAAAAGAAGCTAGAGAAGTAGGCGCTCAAACAATAGATGGGTTGGAGATGCTTTTAAATCAAGGCTTAGAATCCTTCAAAATATGGTTTGGAGTATATCCTCCAATTGAACGTATTGTAAATGCTCTAGAAAATGTTAGAAGGGGATATTTTGCCAGTAGGTAAGGCTGTAGCTTACGGTGCTGTTACAGTCGTTAACGCCTTGGCTACGGGCAGGGGATCTGCTTTAGGTATAAATCTCTGGACTAAAGCGACAGTTAAGCTTACAGATAAACCGGGCGTCGTGGATGGAGTTATAGTGTCAGACCATATGGAAGATAAAACGCTTATGGAAAAATGTGTTTTAAAGGTTCTAAGGAAATTTAATCTCGATGGAGTTTATGGTGCATACGTTGAAACGATATCGAATATACCGATAGCTAGGGGATTGAAGAGTAGCAGTGTTGCTTCTAATGCTATAGTTTTAGCTACTCTTGACGCTCTGAATGAAGAATTATCAGATGACGAAGTGCTTAAACTGAGTGTTGAAGCCTGTATTGAAGCTGGTGTGACAGTCACGGGAGCGTTAGATGATGCGTCGGCTTCATACTTGGGAGGGATGACGGTTACGGATAATAGAGCTATGAAGATATTGAAACGGTTTGAAATAGATGAGGATATCAAGGTTTTAATTCACGTCCCTACGTTTAAACGATACACAACTAGGGTGGACTTATCTAAGCTTAAACTCATGTCTGAAGAGTTGGACATAGCCTTTAGAGAAGCCATGGAAGGGAGATGGAAGACTGCGATGGTGTTGAACGGTTTAATATGCTGCTCGGCTTTAGACTACAGCATCAAACCAGTTTTAAATGCTTTAGAAGTTGGAGCATTAGCATCCGGGTTATCCGGTAAGGGGCCAGCTATCGTTGCATTAACATATCAAGACTCCGTAGATTCCATAAAAAAGGCTTGGAGCAATTTAGATGGACAATTGATAGAAACGTCTGTTAACAACAGAAAAGCCCATACGTTGGAGTGACGATTATGATTACCATTATAAGGAGAAGCTACATCGATGGCGTTTTAAACGCGCCTCCGTCAAAATCTCAAACCCATAGATTTTACATAGCAGCCATGTTATCTACCGGGGAAAGCGTTATCGAACGGCCTTCCATATGTTCGGATACAAAAGCTACTCTAGACGCTATTAAACGTATGGGATGCGCAGTTACAGCTGAAAAGTCTACCGTGAGAATATTAAGTGATGGGATGCCCAAGCCTCCTGAAGATATTATAAATTGTCACGGTTCTGGGACGACATTAAGAATCCTAACTGCAGTATCCTCTCTAGCATCCGGTATGACTATTCTTACGGGGAATAAATCTCTAAAACGGAGGCCAATGCGTCCCCTACTTAATGCCCTCAGAAAGCTAGGGGTTGTATGTTATTCTGCTCCTAATGAAAAACCACCGATAGCTGTCATAGGTGGAACTATTAAGGCTGGATGCGTGGAGATCGGCGGCGACTTAAGCTCACAATACGTATCAGGTTTATTATTCACCCTCACTAAAGTCAATGGTAAATCTAACATCAGATTGACTACTCCACTTGTTTCAAAGCCCTACGTCGACATGACTATCGATGTTCTACGTATGTGTAACGTAGACGTTTATGTTTCCAAAAACTATAGAATGTTCGAATTAAACGGCCCCGCTGATTTTAAACCATTTAGATGCATTGTTGAGGGTGATTATTCGTCAGCGGCTATGTTTATTGTTGCAGCAGCCATTACTGGAGGGAGGGTGAGGATTAATAACCTTAGAAGAGGAAGTCTTCAAGCAGATAAAGCCATAATAGACGTCATTAAGACAATTGGATGTCAAGTAGAAATTGGAAACGATTACGTAGTCGTCGAAGGAACCTTAGATGCTTTAGAGCCGTTTGAATTCGATGCAACAGATAGCCCGGATCTCGTACCCCCACTTGCAGTTTTAGCATCCTCTTGCAGAGGAGCGTCTACAATTAAAGGAATTTCAAGGTTAAGGTTTAAGGAGTCTAATAGAGTCGAAGCTTTAACTTCTCAACTATCTAAAATGGGGGTGAAGATCGAAGCCTATGATGATTGTATGCGAATTTATGGATCTTCAAAGATCAAAGGTGCTGTTATAAATCCGTATGGTGATCATAGAATAGCAATGGCATGTTCAATAATGGCTTTAAAGGCCGAGGGCGAAACGGTCATAAGAGACGCTTTGTGTGTGAAAAAATCTTATCCAGAGTTCTTCACCGATCTAGCTAAACTCGGAGCACAAGTAGAATTGAGAAGACGGCTATGACGACATGTTGTAACAATTTTTAAAATGTTGAAGCCACTATAAGGCCGTAGTTTTTCTTAACGTCTTTGAGAGTGCTTACAAACGCTCTCAGAAGGGAGTTTAAAACAGTAGCTGGATATGGAGAGAGAGCTACTTTAGACCAATCCACGTAAAGCTTAGTTGGAGGGTTTTCGATAACGCATTTTCCAATTTCAGCTTCACCTTTCATCAATTTCTCAACGTACTCATTGCAGTTAGTATAGCCGCATCTTTCACAATCCAATTTAGGCAATTTTGAGATGTACTCTTCAATGATAAACTGTAAGATTTCATTCATGACGTTTTCACCTTCAACATTGACGAAACGAGCGTTAGGATATAGTTTGAAGGATGCTTCTCTAATGTCTTCAGGGCCTATTATCATTTTTACAAGAGATCTATCTAAATCTATGTTAAGATGCTCTTCTCTTAATGCCGTTAAGATCTTAGGATATGGAGAGCTTTTAAATCCTTCATAAAGGATTACATGCGGGTTCAAGATATCTAAAAGTGCATCTAAATTGAAGCCGCGATTGAATAACAACACATTATCGTATGGCGATTGGTATGCTATCGCCAGGGGCTTTGAATTTAAGAGCCTAGCAGTACTCTTAATAGTCAAATCTATTCTTTCGTGAGAATGCTTAACTACAACTACTCTAAGCTCTCTTGAAGCCAACATCCTAATTATGGAAGCTAATAGCCTAGTCTTACCTGTTCCCTTAAAACCTACCACGCAGATTCTTAAAACCATGATCGATCTGAAAGCTGACTGGAAACTTAAATAGCAGATTCCTCAACTTTCGCTTCGAAGTCTTCGGGTTTAAGTGGGAGATCCCCATCCTTAGGAATCACTCCTTTAACCCTCAGGAATTCTCTAGCTAGAAGCCAGAAAACCATGGCTAAGGCTCTTCTACCCTTATTGTTCACTGGTATGACTAAATCAACATTCTTAAACAAGTTGTCTGTATCGCACAGTGCTACAACTGGTATTCCGATCATAGACGCTTCTCTAACGGCCTGCTCATCCGCATTTGGATCTGAAACAAGTAAAACCTCAGGCTCAATGTAATATTTGAGGGAGGGGTTTGTAAAAATGCCTGGCAGAAACCTTCCAACAAGAGGCGTCGTATGCGTAAGTTCGCAAAACTTTAAGACAGGCATTCTAGCGTACAGTTTGGTTGATGCAACAACTATCTTTTCAGGAGGCTCAAATCTAGCGAGGAACATAGCCGCTAGCTTAATTCTCTCACACGTCTTGGCAATATCTAAGACGCATAATCCATCTGGTCTGACTTTAAAGATAAAAAGCTTCATATGTCCAGTTTTAATTCTAGTACCTATTTGAATACCATATGGCAATAGTACCTCAAGAGGTAATAGAAGCTCCTCTTTTGATTCATATTCATCGGACATTATTTTACACCTACTTTATGCATAGATGCTTGACTTCCCATGTGTTCTTCAATCCTAAGAAATTCGTTTATCTTAGCTATCCTCTCCCCGCCTAATACACCTATTTTAACTATGGGGCAGTTAAATGCTACCGCTAAGTGAGCTAAATGTCCGTCAACGGTCTCACCGGATCTGTGTGAGAATACCGTTATATACCCGTGTTTCTGCGCTAGTTTTGTGGCTTCGTAAGCATCTGTTATCGTACCTATCTGGTTTGGCTTTATTATCACGGTGTTTCCAGCACGCATATCTATGCCTTTCTTAAGCCTTTCTACGTTTGTAACGAATATATCGTCTCCGCATATCATACATTTATCTCCAACTTTCTCCGTAAGTTCTCTAAAACCTTCAAAATCTTCTTCATGGAGTGGATCTTCGACATATACCAACTTATACTTATCTATACATTCGAGGATGTAGTCTATTTGTTCACCCTTGCTCAAGGGCTTACCGTACTTGTACATGTACTTGCCTTTTTCCTCATCCCAGAATGAAGAAGATGCTAAATCAACGCCAAACCTTATTTCAAAACCAAGCTTTTCTGATGCACGTTTAACTGCTTCAGCTACTGCTTCAAATGCCTCGTCATTGCTTAGTCTAGGAGCCCAAGCACCTTCATCTCCCCTTCCTCCAAAGAAGGGGATATTTCTCTCCTCTAAAACCCTACGAAGAGCTCTGTGAACTTCACGATTGCCGATATAAGCTTCTTCAAATTTCTTAGCTCCTACTGAAAGTATCAGGTATTCTTGTATATCTGGACAACCTTCACCAGTGTGTTTACCTCCACCTAGCACATTGCCTAGAGGGTATGGAAGATTTTTAATCATAGTTCCACCTATATGCTGATACATTGGTATTCCGAGAGTTTTTGATGCAGCATCTGCTACCGCTAAGGATACGGCATACGCTGTATTTCCGCCTATTTTTGAGAAGTTGTTTGTCCCATCGATCTCTCTTAAAGCCTTATCGATATCTATCTGATTTGAGGCATCTAAACCTATTAGCCTTGGCTTGACTAGCATTAGTACTCTCCTCACGGCTTCTTCAACTCCACCTTCAGGATATGATACAGCCTCCCATTTACCCTTACTGGCTCCCGCTGGTGCTGAAGCTCTGCCGACGGCTTTACGGGTATATACCTCGACTTCTATAGTTTCTGATCCTCTACTGTCGAAAATTTTCCTAGCTTTCAAATCTACGATACATGTTTCACTCATTACTAATACTCCTCCTGACCATGAAGTATTGAAGGATATCATCTATTACTTCAACGTGAGATATCAATACAGACCTACAACAATACCTTTTAACACCTAAATCGTCTAAAACCTTACCTGGGTCTTCACCAGCATCAACTCTACGCTTAAACTCTTCCCATTTATCTCCTATAATTGCCCCGCAGGTGAAACATCTAATAGGAATCATCCCCATGAAATATCCCTCAAATCTCCAGAAAGATCAGATATTTAAGTTTGTCCCCGATTTTAATGCTATTCTACTTTAAAGTTTCTCTTTAGGTATTCCAAAGCGAATTTAGCACTTTCAATTGAATCCATACTCGGTATATCGTTCTCAACTATATACCATTCTACTCCGGATGATTCGCAAGCTTTAACTACAGCTTTAAAATCTATCACGCCACATCCAAGCTCGATAAATCCTTTACTAACCCTATCCTTCATATCTTTAAGATGGACTAGAAAACACCTGTTTTTAAGAGCTTTTATAACTTCACAAGGGTCATACCCTGCATAATAGATCCAATAAACGTCTAGTTGGAAGAACACGTATGATGGGTCTGTGTTTTTAACAAGTATATCGTATATAGGGGTTCCATCAATCTTTCTCTCAAATTCTACAGCGTGATTATGCATACCAAACTTCAAACCATAATTCTCGGCGTCTTTACCTATGGAATTCATCTTCTCAGCTACTTTAAACACATAAACTTAAATCGTTGATACGTCTTACATCCGGCTCGGAAACCACATATTTAAGCCCGAGTTTATAAGCATAGTTGAAAACAGTACTCCGCTTGTTGGATTCTATTACGTCAAAACTGACGTGGGTTGAGATCGGTTTAAGGTCGATTTGACCAAGAAATACTCTAAGCTCATCAACATCCGCTGTTAAAAATGGATGACCCGCGAATTCAACAAATCTATACCCGGATTCTCTAACCATGCGAAGAGCGTATCTATAATCCCTAGAGACCTTGTCCCTTACAGTATAAAGTTGGAGGGCGACCTTCATATTCCAACCGAACCTTTAATACCGGAAAGTCTTTAAAAAGCATTGCCTTTTGAACACATTAAGTCTTCTTTCACGATATCATTATGTTTTAGTAGAGACAAATCCTCTATACGAAATACGAATATTTGTTAAACAACTTGTAAAGAGGAAGTGTATAGATGGTGGTGATCACCCGTATGAAAATTCAACGATATACAAACATATTGGGAAAAATCTTTGGAAGATTTATCCAAAAGCTAGAAATGCCCCCACTTTAAACCAGCTTGCAATAAGTCACCTGTAACTTGTCTGATCTCTTCTTCTAGCCCCTGGTCCTCCGAATTTCTTAGGCTCTTTTCTCCTAGGGTCTCCTACTAGTAGAGGCCTATTGTATGCCAATATCTGTTTCTTCAGAGCACTACTTTTAGTCCATTTCACTAGCGCTCTAGCTATACCTATGGCGGTAGCTTCAGCTTGACTCATGAACCCTCCACCCTTAACATTGACGTCTATATCCAGGTTTTTCCACGCGTCTTTGCATATCATCAGAAGTTCTGTTATTACATTTCTAGCGGCTTCAGGCTGATATATTTCAATAGGAATAGAGTTTATTCTGATTCTACCCGCTCCCTCCCTCACGTAAACTCTAGCTATAGCGGTTTTACGTTTACCAACTTCTAGTAAGACTGCCTTGTCACGTTTATGCTTCTCACTCATCACTTACCCCTCCAACCAATCTGCTTAGCCAGTTCACCTAATCTGAAATACGGGCCTCTAAGCCTGCTGGCTTTAGCATCCTCAATAACCTCAAATTTCATATTTTTAAAAGCTTCTGGAATTCCAATATACACCTTAAGTCTTTTAAAGGCTTTCCTACCCTTAAATTTATCCCTGGGAAGCATCCCCTTAACGACACGTCTGAATATTGTATCTGGTCTACGTGGATGGAATGGCCCCTTCCTATACTTACCTACTTCGAGAAATTCCATCCATTCTTCTAAAACCGAGTAGAAATCTCCCGAAACCACTATGTTTTCAGCATTTACAACAGCTATGTTCTCCCCTTGGAGAAGTCTCTTAGCTATGACGCTGGCAAGCCTACCCATTATATGGTTTGATCCGTCTATGACGGTAATATCCCTACTGGACATTTAAGATCACTCTACTATCTTAATATGTGATCCCTTAGGGTTTAATTCTGCAAGTTCACTTATTGATAAGCATTTACATCCAGCCTTCGTAAGTTTGGCTTTAGCTGTTTCTGAGAAGCCTAGGGCAGCTACAGTAATGCTATGTGATATTTCACCTGAACCTAAGACTTTACCCGGAACTACTACAATTTCACCTTCTGAAGTAAGTTTTGAAAGCTTTGAAAGGTTAACCTCTGCCATAAGCCTTCTAGGTCTTTTAAGTCTTTCAGCAATATCAGCCCAAAGCCTAGACTTATTGCCGAGTATTTGAAGAAATTTAATGGTGTTTATCAACGTCGTGTTCGACTTACCGCGTTTAACCATTTCAGACAACCCCTAGCTCACTTAACTGGCTTAAAAAAGTTTCACCTTTCATTCTTAGAATCCTACATGCTTCGGATACAACCCTCCACGCTGGTATGGAGCCGGTAGTTTCTAGGAAGAATATCAATGAATTTTTGTCAAAATCGACATTAAGAGCGTTCTGAGCACACTTATTAACACATTCATTACATAAATCACATTTAAGCGGATCCGCCACATATGCTTTACCATCCTTAAGGGTGAACACGTTTTTATGACATACATCTATGCATGAACCGCACCCCGTACACTTAGAATCCATTACTGAAATAACCGGATAATACTTATACGTACACCTGACGACGGGGGACCATTTAGCATGCTTAGTGGCTTTTCCAAGTCTAGCATAAGCTTCAAGTCTAACTCTCTGACCTGGAGCAAGTTTAACAATTGGGATTTTATCACTCACAGGTTTAATCTCTGGATTAGCCTCGTGAGGTTTAAGGTCTCCAGAATAAACAGTAGTTATACCATTTCCTTTGCCTTCAGCATCTAAAACTAAAACGGCGGAACACCTACTACAACCTGTTTCAGTTCCACATCCACATTCCTCGGGAAGAACATATCGGTCTAGATCTGTTTTTAAAGGTATTAAGCCGAGCCTATGTGCTAAAACCTCGTCATACATAACTGACGTATTTTCAATTATATACACGTCGTCTATAGCCATCACTGGGACTTCAGCCATCATTATCCTCCTCAGGGAATTCATAAGCCTTGGAGAAATACCTCTAACTATGAAATTTACCTCAGTATAGCTCTTCTTTAAGATCCCTATCTGCAAACAGTTATCCTCCAAGTTAGAGGAGAAAAGGTCTGAACTTCCATATAATCTTTACTTCAACTTGAATGCTGAGGAAGGAATATTTAAATTGAAGTTTGCAATATAGCTAAGCTGGCATGTCTGAAGAAGACAAAAGCGAAACTAAGAGTAGCAAAGAAGAGAGGTGGGGTATAGCACACATTTATAGCTCATCTAACAATACGATAGTTCATATTACAGATTTAACGGGAGCTGAAACAATAGCCCTATGTACGGGTGGTATGTTTGTTGACGCCGATAGACTTCAAGGCTCTCCTTATGCAGCCATGCAAGCAGCTTCGGCCGCAGCTGAAATAGCTAAGGAGAAGGGCATAACGGCACTTCACATAAAGGTTAGAGCGCCTGGAGGTATTAAATCCAAGATTCCAGGACCCGGGGCCATGCATGCTATAAGGATACTAGCTAGAGCAGGTTTTAAAATAGGTAGAGTTGATGATGTTACACCGATTCCACATGATGGATGTAGGAGAAAGGGAGGCCGTAGGGGTAGAAGACCGTAAAACTACATTTTTTCTGAGGGCTCAAGTTCCCTCGAAACTTCTTCCATTTTACTCGTTACATGCATTGCTTCTATGGATGCCCTAATAGGATGCTTTGGGTCATTGAATGGGCTATCTGAAGCATAATGTATCTTATCCTCCTCTCCAGCTTTAACAAGGTAAGATGGCACTCTGACAACTCTATTATTAACCGCTATATGTCCATGCACTATGAACTGCCTAGCTTGATGAATTGTTTTGGCTAAACCGAGCTTGTAGACAAGCGTTTGGAGCCTACGGTTTAAAATATCTTCCAATGTTAAATCCAACACGTGGTCTAACGTAGCAGATTCTGAAAGCAAACCCATACGTTTAAGTTTATCTAGAAGAACAGTTTCAGCTTTAACTCTAACCTCTTGAGGCTTAGCCAATAAACTCCTAGCCATAGCCCTTATGCGTGAAAGCTGAGTTCTATGTCTCCAAAGTTCACGTTTATTTCTAAGACCATATTCACCTAAGTAGCGCAATTCGAGTTGGAGCCTCTGCATATCCCAAGGCTTCTTAGGAGTTTCATACTTCTTCCGTTGTCTTTTAGGATCGCCCAAATTTCACACCTCTATGAAACCTTCTTCCTCTGAACACCTACAGTTCTACCCTTCCTACCCGTTGTCCTAGTTTTCTGACCTCTAACCTTTAAACCTAAGCTATGCCTCCAACCCTTCCAAGAGCGGATACTTTTCATAAACTCAATGTCTTGCTTAATCCTAAGCTCTAGATCGGAGCCTATCAGGTGCATATCTTTACCCGTCTCTAAGTCTTTACGTCTATTAAACATCCAACTTGGAATATTGAATTTTGAAGGCGCTTTTAGAGTAGCCTCTATTTTTTTAAGTTCTTCATCAGACAATTCGCCTAAACGCTTATTCGGATCTACGCCTACACTTCTGGCTATAGCCCAACCTAACGTAATGCCTACGCCCTTAATCTTCATAAGAGCGTAGGGGACTTTCTTAAACCCATCTAAGTCTGTATCAACTAAACGTACGATGTATCTGAGTCCTTCCGTCAAATACCGCACCGCGTGTAAAACACATAATTACAAAACCTAGATATAAGTTTATTTTTAAACTCAGCTTTTCCCATTAGACTTGACGATTCCATCGTATTGCCTATAGTACTTCACCATTTTAAAAAGCCGTACTCTAACATGGATCTAAATTCATCAACTGTAAGGTCTTTAGGGGTTTCAACTAAAATCTCAGCCCTGCTATTTGGAGGAATGCTTAGGTAATTTTCAGAATATTTCGCGTCGAGATTCCTAAGTTTAACGTAAACTCCATAAGCGTAGTTTTTAACGGTTAAAGTTACCTTAAATGTCCGTGACTTTAGTTTATTAACTTCAACATTTAAAATTGGATCTGGAAACTCTACATGTTTAAACTTGCCAATTAAGACGTCATTAATTACTTTACTTCCATTAAACGACACTTCTGCGACGGCTACGGCTCCTCTAAAATTCTCAACATCTACAATTAAACATTCTTTCGCAGAGTTTGCTTCAATCTCTAGATCTTCAATGGTTTTACTAAACAATAATTCACCTGTAAGTTTCTGAATGGAAAGTTTTAAAACTCCACGTATACATTGAAGTGTATCATTCACTATGGAGACCTGAAGATTTCGTCCTCTTAAATTTAATGCGATGTAAATAGGGCTGAAAGCCCTCTTAACGTAGTAATAGGCAGGTTTAGGTCTAAAGTAGTAATCTATAAGGCTCCAGCTTATAACAGGCCAGCAATCATTAATCTGCCATATGAGACACCCATTCGTTTTAAACATTCTGCTTCTCCAATGGGATATAGCGGTTTTCAAAGCTTCTCCCTGATTAAGTTGCGTTAAATATATGAATTTTTCAAGGTTTTCCGGAACTCTAAAGTAACCTGCTAAAAACCTGTATAGTCTCTCAGCCCCTTCATGCATCTTATTATGCTATTCCATAACTTGACTTTGAACCCATCTATCTTCCTCAGCCGTAAAGGATTCAACGGTTTCAATACATGGAAAGGCTTGAAAACCAAACTCGCTGATAAACCTACCGTTATCCAGCAAATAGGCCCTCCAATCCCTCTACCCACTCCATACATCCCAGCTATGTCTATCGCCCTCTCTAGGACTATCGGGATCGTCTCCCCCATATGGACTACTAGGCCAATACGGTCTGGTAGGGTCAAGCCGCTTAATTATTTCAGGTATAACTTTATGGTAGATTTTCTCACCATAAAATCTATCCCTCACCCACCATCTAGCTTTAAAACCCCATTCATTTTCGTTATTTCCACACCATAGTACTATAGATGGATGATTTCTAAGCCTCTTAACATTCTCCTCAACTTCCCTCTCAATGGAAGCTATGAAGAAGTCTTCTTCAGAATACTCTCCGCATGCGAACATAAAGTCATGCCAAATCATTATACCTAATTCATCACATAAATCGTAGAAATCGTCGGCTTCATACACACCACCACCCCAGACCCTGAGCATGTTCATATTCGCCTTAGATGTTGCTTCTAAAAGCTTTCTATAGATCTCTTTGTCAACTCTAGGCAGAAAACTGTCTGCTGGAATCCAGTTGGCACCTTTACAGAAAACGCATATACCGTTAATTTTAAATATGAAGCACTCTCCTTCTTCATCTTCAGTCCTTTGAAGCTCAATGGATCTAATGCCGAATCTGACCTTACGACTATCTAAGATAATATTTGCATTATTTAAAAGGAGGGCGTTAAGTGTATACAGGTATTGAGCCCCATAGCCTCTTGGATACCAGAGTTTAGGCTTTTTGACTTTAAGTTCAGAGCGAAAAATGTTTAACCCTTCTTTAGCCAATCCTTCTACGCATACTTTAACGTTTTCCTCCTCTATTTTAAAAATTAATCTAACATAACTCGGTTTAGTAGAGTAAACTTCAGCCTCAACTTCAACCAAAGCTTCTTCTTCTGAAATTCTTAAAGGTAATGCTGAAATGTAACCTAATCTGGCCTCATCGTATGCTAGCAGTTCAACGCTTCTCCATATACCAACAGTTGGCAATCTTGGATCCCAATCCCATCTAAATGAATACTGAGCCTTCCTACCATATACTCTAGCAGTGTAGAATGCGGCCCATAACTTCCCATATTTAGATTCCAGCATCTCCAGAACCTTTGATGGAGATTTAAATCTAACGACTAGTATGTTTTTCCCAGGTTTCACAAGTCCATCAACTTTAAAAATCCACGGGTGAAACATGTTACACGTTTCACCGAGCATTACACTGTTAAGCCAAATCTCTGCGTAAGTATCTAAACCGTGGAAAATGAGTTCCAGACAGTTCTTGCTGGCTATGTGATCTGAAACTTCGAATTCTTTAACGTATAACCAATCCTTCTCCTCAACCCATGAAACTTCAAACTCGTTCATCCTATAGAAGGGATCTGGAATCACTCCATTTCTCATAAGGTCTAAATGAACTACACCTGGAACCTCAGCCTTTAACCAGTCTTCGGCGGTGAGATCTAACTTTGAAACATCTATACACTCATTAAATTCTAGCTTCTTAAAAAACCAAACGCCGTTAAGGGGGATTCTTATGATAGACATACACTATACGATAGTATTGATCGAATTTAAATGTATAACCGCTTTTAAAACTTCGACCGCCGTCATCAAAGACTTTTCTGGAAACTTACTTCATCCGTTGGACTGAATTTTAATTTTTTACTTTACCAATTTTGCCGTATTATTAGGCAGGTGTAAACTTCTAAGTTTTAAAGGCTTCCGTTACTACATAACTTAAGGTGTTTAAAATGGATAGAATTAGGGTGGGGTTTATAGGGTGCGGTTCTCATTCAACGGAAAACCTATACCCATGTTTGAGATATTTTACCGATAGAGTTGAGCTTGTAGCCACGTGTGATATAGATACTGAGAGAGCGGAGAGAAACGCTAGATTATTCGGATTTAATATGTGGTATAAGGATTATAGGCAGATGATTGAAGCAGAAGACTTAGATGGGGTTTTCATAGTAGGTCATCCAAATATGCACTATGAAATTGGTCTTGAATGTTTAAAATCTGGAATTCACGTATTTGTGGAAAAACCACCGGCATTAAATTCAGACCAGGCATACGGACTTTTAGAAGCATCTAAGAAATACAATAGATTTGTAATGGTTGCTTTTATGAAAAGGTTTTCAGTAGGCTATAGACTTGCTAAAACAATTATAGATAAGCTAGAGCATGGTAAAATTGCTCATATATCGACTAAATTCGCCAATGGACCATATGGATCCATATGGGGTGCAGAGCCGCCAGCAAAGGCATTTCTAATAGGTCAAGTCGTACACCATTTTGACCTCGTACGATTTTTAGTAGGAGAAGTTAAGGAGGTCTACGCCAAGCTTCACATACTAACAGATACGAAGTTCTCATTTTCAATACTACTAACCTTTGAAAATGAAGCAACAGGCATCATGAATCTTAATTCGTGTCAATCATGGTCTAAAATAGATGAATATGTAGAAGTTACGTGCGATGAGTCATTTATATTCGTTGATGATATGGCTTCTCAAGTTAAGTATTACCCAAGGGGTTTGTGGATTGAAACAGATGGCTTTAAAGCTGCAAATCAAGGATATTTTTGGGAAATAAACCACCTACCTACCATAGAGTACCAAAGTAGGTATCTTAGGGGATATTACGGTGAAATTGAGCACTTTATAGATTCCATTTTGAAAAATAGTCCTCCAAAACCGGATGCAGAAGACGGGTTTAAAGCACTCAAACTAGCCGAAGCGGTATGGAAGAGCGTTTGTGAGAGGAAGGCGGTAAACGTTTGATAACTTAATCTAAATCTTTGCATAAAGTATAGTTGGGGTGTCTCTACTTGATCCATGTAATAATAATCTGTGAAAGAGGGGGAGGTTTCATAGTTTTAAGAGAAATCAGCGATTTGGGGGAGTTCAAAGAAACTGGTTTTAGAGATGTTTTACAAGGTCAGGTCGATGATTTAGAAACTTTTTTAGAAGAGCTATCTAAAAGACAGACCATAAACGTGAGCCGTGTAATACCAGTAGAGGAATTCTTTAAATTTAAACCAGAAAATTTACTGGAAATATTAAGGGAAAAAATTAAGTGTTTAATAGATAGGATTGGAAAAGATGAAAGTTTCTGTGTAAGGGTTGAACGTAGAGGATTCAAAGGAGCCATTTCTAGCAGTGACTTAGAGAAAAGTATAGGTGAATACGTATGGCAACTCTTAAAAGACAAGTATGGAAAACCTCCGAAGGTTGATTTAAAGAATCCAGATAAACTGATATCCATTCAAACCATAGGAGGGTTATGCGGAGTAGCGTTAATAGATCGAAGGCTTAGAGAGAAGTATCCAATTGTTAAAGTTAAGTAGGAGGAATTGAGTAAACTAGCGGTTTCCCCCATCAAAATACCGTAAAAAGATCAAAGTTTATAGCCTATCTTTCTCAGAAACTCCTTCCTTTCTTTAACGTCTTCCTCTTTCTCAACCCCCTTTGTTTTAAAGCCATCTATAACGCCCAATATCCCCCTACCCTGATCTGTTTCAGCTATTATTACTTGCAACGGGTTAGCCGTAGCGGCTATTATTCTACAGACTTCGGGAACATGTTTAATAGCATTAAGTACGTTTATTGGATACGCATCCCTAATATATATTATGAAAACGTGGCCGCAACCCATTTTTAAAGCATTATCAGCTGCGAGTTTTTTCAACTCATCGTCGTTACCACTTACTCTAATAAGACACGGTCCACTGGATTCGTTAAAAGCTATCCCGAATTTTATAGTTGGAACAGAATTTACTAAAGCCTCATGTAGATCTTCAACAGTCTTTATAAAATGGGCCTGTCCAATTATAACATTCACGGTCTTAGGAACATCTAATGTTACAACTTCAATTTTCGGCTCCAAGACCCAGACCCCTCCAACCCGTATTAATTCTAGCAAACATATTAAAATTACTCCTACCGAGTAAACAAACCTTTTGAAAACGCATGTACATATGCATAAAAGTATGTAAGTTTGAGATAAGCTTAAAAGTATTTATGTTTACAGTTTTCCAGAATCATTAGGCGATATTTTGAACTTTAAAATTAGACTGTTACTGATAGTGTTAATTGTAATAATCTTAGGGTTGGGTATCAGAATTGCATATAGGGATGTTGAAAAGTTTACAATCTATGGTTCTCCAGTGTATAGGGGATTCGGTATCTTCACCCTATGTTTTATAGGAAGTGCTTCTCCAATTATTCCAATACCTTATACAGCAGTTATTCTAATTTTAGCTGCATCTATACCAAGTCTCAACTTAATCGAGATAGCAGTATGGGGAGGCTTAGGATCCGGATTGGGGCAAACTACAAGCTGGATTGTAGGCAAACTTATAGGTAAAGGTGTTAGATCGCCTAAGTATGAAAGGCGACTTAAAATTCTAGCAACTCTAACTCAAAAACATAGTCTAATAATCTCCTTTATTATATTCATATTTGCACTTACACCACTACCGGACAACATTCTATTCATAATATTGGGTACTATAAACTACAGTCTAATACATGTATTGGTACCAGCTGTACTAGGTAAGATCGCTATGATTTGTATAATCGGTTTATTTGGTAGAATTGTAGGCGAAAAGCTGCCTTTTTGGTTTTCCCTACTCTTAACTGTACTTCTCACCGCTATATTTATAGCTGTCGTTGAATTCGTAGATTGGGAGAAGTTGGCTAAAAAGTATGCTAAAACTCTCTTCTCCAAAGAAGATTAGAAAAAGTCGGAGAAAATTCAGAAATCAAATATCAACTGTCTTTCCGAGAAAAATCCTATTCTACTTTTATGGGTAAGTTTCCATATTCCCATAAGATTCTAGTGACGGCCTCTATGCCTTTCTTGAAATGAGCTGGATGAACGTCTTCAGTTACGCTTATGATGTATCCAAAGCCCGGGGCCATTTCCCTTAAAAGATTTTTCGTATATGACTCTATTTCTCCTTTACTTCTAAGGAAGACTTCTTCCGGAAAATTTATCCATATCACTTTGTCCCTCCAAACTTTTCTAGCTTCAGTTATAGTTAGATCCCCCATTGGGGGAGGTGTGAAGGCTTCAATAGCGTCTAATTTCGTCTTAGCTATAAGTTCTTTTAGCGTCTTCAATCTACCGTCCATGTGAGATATAACGTATTTCCCAGATCTCTTTAAGATCTCCGCATATTTGTTATAGTATGGTAGGCAGTATTTCTCAAAAAGTTTTGGAGAAACCATAACTCCATCGATGTTATCACCAACTCTAACTATCTTAGCAGGGGATTTAGCTATGATAGAGTACATCTCCATATACTTTCTATCTAAAGCATCTATGAGCTCGTTTATTTTATCCATATATTTCATTTGCATCAAAGCGAAGTTTTGAAAACCCATAAAGTTCACTATGATCTTCATCAACGGTGTGTAATCCCCACCTACTGTGACTATACCGTCGCCCTCTAGCTCTTCCTCAATTTGCTCATAAATGTCGTATTGAGGTTCATAAATAGTGTCCTCAACAATAAACTTCACAATATCTATATCTTCAACCTTCTTTATCGGATGCTCCACTATCCAAGAACCTTGTCCTTTAAACTGGAAAGTTAAACCAGTCCTATACTTGGAGTACACTTCTCCTATAGGCGTACAGTAAACTATGTACGTGTAATTCCCCATAGTTTTAGATTCTACTTTAACATTAGGCGTATAGGATTTGTAAACGCTACATCGCACATCTAAACCTAAACCCATGTTACGCATTCTACGTTCAAAACCTCCCCTAGGTAGATGGTTTGAATATATGAGCCAAGGTATTTTATCGGCAACTCCCCCTTTCAAGGTTAAGTATACTCTCTCAGCCACATCCATACACGATCAAATAGTATTGTAGAGAGTAGAATTTAAGAGCTTTTGATATTGTAATAATGAACATAACACTTTTAAGCATATATGCAAAATCTATTTCAGTAGACTTTGGGAATAGATTTAGGAGATCTCATAGTTAAAACTCCTTTAACCTTTGAACAGCTTTCAGGCAAATCCATAGCCGTAGATGCGTATAACGCACTATATCAATTTCTCGCCATAATAAGAGGCCCTAGCGGTGAGCCTCTTAAGGATAGGACTGGTAGAATTACCAGCCATTTAAGTGGGTTGCTCTACAGAAGTTGCGCGCTAATGTCATACGGTATTAAACTAGTATACGTTTTCGATGGAAAACCTCCGACAGAGAAGGAAATCGAAATTAAACGTAGAATGAAGATCAAAGAGGAGGCTATCGTAAAATATGAAGAGGCGTTAAAAGCAGGAGACTTTGAAAGCGCTAGAAAATACGCTCAGGCTACGGCAATACTTAAAGATGATATGGTTGAAGATGCTAAAAGACTCTTATCTTACTTAGGTATTCCTTGGATTCAGGCACCATCAGAAGGTGAAGCGCAAGCGTCATATATGGCTTCTAAGGGTCACGTATGGGCGGTGGCTTCACAAGATCATGATTGTCTACTATTTGGAGCCCCTAGGCTTGTTAGAAATCTCGCAGTAACTGGTAGGAGGAAACTTCCTGGGCGAAAACTCTACGTTGAACTACAACCCGAACTCATCGAACTTGAAAAGGTTCTTAAGGCAAATGCAATAACTAGAGAGCAACTCATAGATATAGCTATTCTAATAGGTACAGACTACAATCCAGATGGCGTTAAAGGTATAGGTCCTAAAAAGGGTTTAAAACTCATAAAAGAGTATGGAAATTTGAAAACTCTGATAGATGAACGCATCATAGATCCTTCAAGTTTTCCAGTAGACCCAGAGACTATAAAGAAGAGGTTTTTAAATCCCGACGTTACAACGGATTATGAGCTTGTATGGGAGGAGCCGAAAATTTCAGATGTTATAAAGTTTCTATGCTATGAAAGGGATTTCTCTGAAAGTAGAGTTAAGAATGCATTGGATCAGGCGATTAAAGCTTTTAGGGAAAAATATAAGCAGAGGCGTCTATTTTGACCCTTAATGTTTCCACGCTTTAAATTGAAGTATTTTATCACGTTTATGATAAGGCGATGGAGGGGCGCGATATTTTCCATGCAGTTTGCTATGGAAAAAACTTTCATAGAAAGCATTAGTTTTAAAAAGCACTACGATAAACATCTTTTATAGAGAGGGGAGAAAATGAGCGGTGAAAAATATAAGTGTGAAATATGCAATAAGGAATTTCCAAGTAAGAAAAGCCTTGCCGCTCATAAGAGGGTGCATAAGAAAAAGTAAACCCTAAATTTCTCCCATTTTTTATTGCAATCTACATTTTTAAATGCTAAGTTTTTCAAAACACTTTTATCTTTGTAAAATATTTTATAATTATAAAATTTGAGGGAGAAATATTGACTGAGGTAAGAACTCTAATACTTGGAGCAGGTTACGTAGCTACTTTCTTCACAGTTGGCCTTGAAAGGTTGAAAAAAGGTGAGATTAAACCGTATGGAGTGCCATTAGCTGACTTCGATATAGGCGTAGGTATTGATGATATTAAAGTCACAGCATGCGTCGATGTTGACGCTAGAAAAGTTGGAAAAACGATGTACGATATTGCAAAGAAATTTTACAAACTTAAGAACGTGCCAGTTACACTCAAAGATGTAGCCGTTTATCCCGGAGTAGAAATGGGGTTTGTTAGAGACCTATTTCCGGTAAATTCATTAGATTATGGAGGAGATTTTCAGCGTTCCGTTGAAGAAATGTATGCGTTTATCGAAAAAGCTAAACCAGACGTAATAGTGGATGTTACGACGACTCAGTATTCTAAACCGTTTAATGGATATAGACGTTTAGAAAAAGCAGTAAAGAGGGGTAAAGTCACTCCAACACAACTCTACGCATATTTAGCACTAAGACTTATGGAGGAGGGGGAACAACTTGCTTATGTTAATTTGATTCCGACTCCCATAGCAAATGACTATGCGTATATTTTAGCAGCTAGAAAGTTTGGAGGACTTATATTGGGTGATGATGGTGCAACAGGTGCAACCCCCTTTACAGCAGATATGTTAGAACACCTTAAAGAGAGAAATAGGAGAGTGCTTGGTCTAGCTCAACTGAATATAGGGGGAAACAGCGACTTTAAATCTCTCCTCAATGAAAAAAGGAATAGAGCTAAAGAGTATACGAAAAGCAGTGTAGTTAAGGATATACTTGGCTACTATATACCTAGCTATATCAAGCCTACAGGTTTCCTTAGTTCTCTGGGTGATAAAAAGTTCGTCTCAATACATGTGGAGTATGTTTCATTTAACGGCGTTAAAGATGAAATTGTAGTTAATATGCGTATAAACGATAGCCCAGCATTAGCCGGATACATAGTCGATTTAGTGAGGCTTGCTAAATTGGCTTTAAATGCTGGCTTCTATGGGACAATATATGACATTAATGCTTTTTATATGAAAAAACCCGGGCCTCCAAATTCAAGAAACATAGCTCGAATACTCGCATTTGAAAGGTTAAAGTCATTCATCAAAACAATAGCCGATAGTAATCGATTAAACATTCAACAGAATGTATGTTGGAAAAGCCCGTAGAGAATAAAGGCAATGCTACTGTGACCGCTCTAGAATAGTTTAAAAGCTTTGAGTAGAAAATTAAAGGAGGGTTTAAATGGAGAAGGTGAAGTTTGGAGTCATAGGACTTAAAGGCATAGGTATGACCCACATAGAAGCAATAAGAAGATGTGAAGATGCTGAGTTGATAGCGGTATGTGATATTGTTGAGGGGCTCGCTAAAAACGTTGGAGAAAAATATGGAGTTAGATGGTTTACAGACTATAGGGAGATGGTCGCGCTTAAAGATTTGGATGCTGTGTGCATATGTACTCCACACTTTCTACACCATCCAATGACACTAGATGCTTTAGATGAGGGGAAGCATGTTCTAGTCGAAAAGCCGATGGCTATAACAGTTAGAGAAGCTGATGAGATGATTGAAAAAGCTAAGGTTAAAGGGCTTAAGCTTGGAGTAGCATTCACGTATAGGACAGCACCAGCCTTAAAAAGTGCAAAGGATATGATAGGGAGAGGAGAGCTGGGTAAGCTACTTAGAGCTACACTTGAGGTTGCAAGCTACCGTACTCAACTCTATTACGAAGAATCTCCATGGCGTAAAAGCTGGAGAACATCTGGAGCTGGCGTTTTGATAAATCAGACGATCCACCACCTAGATGTAATGTACTGGTTTCTTGGGAAGCCTAAGAAAGTTTCAGGTTTCATAGATACAAAGTTGCATGACATCGAAGTTGAAGATTTAGCGAGTGCTATAGTGATTTTTGAAAATAACTGCCATGCGACTATTCAAATGAGTCTAGTTGATAGCCCCCAATTTGAGAGAATGATTGTGAGCGGGACCAAAGGCAAAGTCGTATTAGATTTTGGGTCACAATTGAAGATCGGTATATCTGAACCGGATGTTGAAACACATATTAGAACTTCTAAAGAACCCTGGAGTAGGCCGAGCGCGAGCTGGAAGGAGATAACTATGCAAAGAGGTGGAGGACATAGCGATATTATTAGAGATTTTACTGAGGCCATTAAATACGATAGGGAACCTCTAGTACCTGGTAAAGACGGCATATGGTCTCTTGAAATCGTTAATGCAATAATTTTATCAAACTTCACGGGTAAAGTCGTTGATATACCTGTTGATAGGGAAATCTACGAAAGGCTCATGGATAAGCTTAGGAGCGGTTAAAACATACCTAATGAACTATTTCCACATCCTAGGATACGTGTTAGGCTTCATTATTACTCTTTCAGTTTTAACAGCTACACCTTTTTCTCTTTCAAGCATTTCCTCACTTGTCATCAAAGCTTTACCTAAAGCTACAAGTTCACCCTTAAGAGTAAATATTGCCACTAGATCATCAACTTCTATATCAGAGTTTAGCCTTACAATACCAGGTAATGCTAGACCTGCACCGTGACATATAGCGTCAACCGCTGTATCGCGGATCCAAATCTTCGGTATAAGAGCGGTAACCTCTTCCACAGGCTGAACGATAGACCTGAGTGGTTTTTCATCCCCAGCCCTATATGCTTCGACTGCGCCAACCAGATCCCTCAACGACGTTAAACCTCTATCTTCAGCAAAAGGACCAACTCTGGTCCTTCGAAGCTCTCTCATATGCGCCCCACAGCCTAAAACCTCGCCCATATCGTGTATCAATTTTCTGATATATGTGCCTGCTTGACAGCAGACTCTTAAAAGTACATGACGCTTATCAACCTCTAGCACATCTATGTAGTAAATTCTCCTGGTTCTAAGAGCTTTTTTAACAGAAGATCTTAGGGGAGGCTTTTGGTAGATATCGCCCTGAAACTCTTCAGCAACTTCCCTAACCCTGTCCTCGGAAACATCATCATGAAGCTTCATTACACATACGTATTCTTTGCCTCCAGTCAATAGAACTTGGAGAACCTTTGTAGCTTCATTCAACGCTATAGGCAGTACACCAGTAGCGGGGGGATGTCTCCGAGGGAGACTCTAGAGTCCCCCCGTGACCAGCTTTCTTAACGTTCATAATCCTCTTAACGGTAGCTGTTACATCGTGACTCGTAGGACCAGCTGGTTTATCTAAAATGATGACTCCATATTCTAGATGTTCATCTATGGTTCTTTTCCAAGGCGGTTTACCGTAAGCTTCATTTGTCTCTTCAAACGTTTTGTAAAGTACTTCTCTTTTAATTTCCCAAGGCGGTTGTAGCCTCAAACAATGACCCCCTTTTTAGGTTTTAGACTCGTCTCGAATAATTCCCGTAATCCAGCCTTTTCAATAGCCTTTATCACTTCATCATCAGTTGCTCCTCTAGGTATCTCTAGTTTATAAGGAGTTGGCTCTATATGCTTAATATTTACTCGTCTCCTTTTAACACCACTGATCGATTTAGGTCCAGTTATTAAAACGAAGTTTTCATCTATCACATCTACTACAATGCACTTCTTACCCGCTTCTCTACCCATGGTTTTAACGCAAACTCGACCTACTTCTATCATGGTAGAACCACCGTTTAATTCACAACAAACAGCTACTTGTTTTTAAGTTTAGCATACTCATCTATTAACGTTTTCAAAACTCTGAAGACGGAGTCTGCTGGAAGCCTATCGGTGTTTAACACGATGTCATATATACTGAGGTTTTGAAACTCTATCCCGTAGAATCTACTGTATCTGAGCCTATCATTAGTCTCTCTACGTAAGGTCTCTTCAGCAACTTCTTCGATAGATTTTCCTTCACGCTTTGCTAACCGTTTAAACCTAACGTCGTCTGAAGCCGTTAAGAATATTTTAACGTCGGCCAATTCGCCAGCCATCCAGGCTGCTAAATCGCCCTCTAGAACGACGGAGCCTTTTAAAGCTTCCTCCCTCGTTCTAGAATCTATATAGTTGTCCAGTTTAGGGTCATTCTTAAGCTTCTCCGAGGCTTCAGCCAAGTTTAAACTTTTCCGTTTACAGTATTCGCGGAACAAATTCCCAGCTGAAACATACCTGAGGTTAAATGCCGAAGCTATCATCTTAGCTTGAGTAGATCTACCAGCTCCATGCAGACCACTAACGGCTATTACAAGGTTACTGTTCAATGCTTGATACCACCTCCTTAATCAGGAGGCGTTTGAGACAATTGTGGCATATACTTCCTCCGTGAAGTCTTGAAACGGTCCTCTGACTCTTAACCGTATCACGACGGATACCGTGTAATATACCACCGCATAAGCCACAGTAAGCCACATTAGACTTTCTCTTTACAACCCTTGTAATAGATTTTCCACTTGGGAGCTTGACTTTCACTTTAGGTTTTGCTAGGAGACTTTTCATCACTACCCACAACCTCCGGAGACGTTGGTATAAATGATACACCCATAAGCTTAGATATCGGAAGGTTTGATGCGAAAACGCATATTGTGTACCATATGGGTATGTTAATTGGCGTTTCAAATGGGAAAGGAACCAATATCGCGTAATTTGAGCCAAAAATACCGTAAAGTATTGAGAAAAATATCCAGAAGATAAACCAGAACACTGCTATTCTGATAATAAATCTCGTGAAAACTTTCGTACCGAGGCTTCTAATTATGGGCTCTTTTTTCCTAATTTTTATTAAAATTTTCTTATCACTTTTCAATTTATACTCTTCTAGTAACTGCTTATATTCGCTGAACTCTTTCATATATTGTCTCTGAAGCGCTTCATCCATTATGAGTTTATTTATAGAAATTGATAATAGACCCATTAATAAAGAAAAGCATAGGATAAGAAGGGATCCCATTCCCTGACTAGCAGTTAAAGGTTTTAAAGGGCTCAGAAGCTCTACAAACATGTTTATAAAAGCTTCAAACGGATTCATAATGCATCACTTCTCAAGAATGGGTCTTAAAGCAGGATACATCTCTACAACCCTCTCCTGAACTAGAAGCTGATAATACTGGTAGGCTATGTCTACGGATAATAGTACACCTGTACCAGATCCGAACACATTAAATAGGTCGGATACCACCGCTATAAACCCTATGAGCGCCCCTCCGAGAATCGCAACAACTGGAATATACTTACTCATCACAGATTCGACGCTTTTAACGGTCCGCCTTCTACCTGGTATTTGAACACCAGCATCTATGAGCTGTTCAGCTACATTCTTAGGCCCCATTCCACCGACTTCTATCCACATGATTGAGAAAACGATGCATAAGGATACAAATGCTACTATGTAAACTATCGTCCTAATAGGATCTTCCATAGCTGATGTGAGGTTTCTAGGTGATGTCAAATAGTATGCAACGCAACCCTTTAGTGGCTCCATGGTCTCTGGGTCAAATTGAGCCATAATGTTTAACCAGATGTTTTGATTTGAATAATTAAACCTTGCCCAAATAAACCTCAATCCGACGAAAATGTTGGCAATTAGAGCTGACGTGAATATAACAGGGATAACCGAGACATATAAGAGTTTAAGTGGAAACCTGGCTCTGAAGCCTCTAAACCTTGCGTAGGATATGGGTATTTCTATTCTAACCCCTTCCAAATACATTATCACTAGAAAAGTTATAACAGTCGATATAAAACCGATCATGTTGGGCGGATTTTCTGTACCACTCCTCACAAATGCTTTAACAACATCTTCTCCCTTTATGAGACCTTCTATGAAGGCTGGAAGAGCCCCGAAGAGTTTTCCATCGTTAGCTATCCCAGGCAGAGGGGAGAAGCCAAACCACCATATTTGCTTAGCAACACCAGCAAGTATGAAGAGGCTTATACCGCTTCCCAAACCCCACTTTTGAACCATTTCATCTAAGAGTATTACAATTATACCAGCGGCTAGAAGCTGAACAAAAACCAATACACCAGCCTCTATGGATAGTAAGCCGTAAACCCCACCTAAAATGTATACAGCAGCTTGGAAAATGGTCATGAGTATGCTCATAAATCTGTTAGCCGTTGTGTAGAGGACTCTATCCTCTGGATTTGAAAGGTCACATTCTACAATTCCAGAACCGACTAAAAGTTGTAGGATTAAACCCCCGGTAACTATTGGCCCTATACCTAGCTCCATAAGTGTTCCATGTGTAGAGGCAAATATGACTCTAGCAACTATGAGCGGGTCATACAACCCCCGGTAAGCTATACCGTATAGGGGGGTTTCGCTCATAATGTAGTATATTAAAAGGGCGAGAAACGTCCATAAAAGCTTAGAGGAAAAACTAACCTTTCTTTCAGGCTTTTTAACTTCAAACATTAACCTTGAGAAGGGTCTGAAGAAGTTTAGAAACTTACCCGGCATAAATCATCAAACCTTAACCGTTATTATTTCTCCACCAGCCTTCTTAATCTTCTCAGCAGCATTCTCAGTAAAACTGATCGCTTTAACTATTACTGGAGTTTTTAGCTCGCCCCTTCCTAGAAGTTTACCGTACCCTAGAAGCGGTAAGTCTATAACGGGTTTACCATTTTGAAGTTCAACTTTCTCCAGCTTTGACAGTATATCCGTGAGTTCTCCGACGTTAATCTCTTTAAACTTCAACTTAATCTTCTGCATAGGTGATTTAAAACCCCTCTTGCCAAAATGGTTTGGAGCGTATTTAACCGTCCAAGTCCACTTATGTTTATGTAAGCCAGCTTTACCGAAACCTCCTCTCATACCACTTTTCCTATGCTGACCTACTTTACCCCAACCGCAGGTTCTAGATCCTCTAAGTTTTCTTATCTTGCGGAGTCTAGTTGGCATGAAAGTCACCGGTTTTCGAGAGAAAAAGGAGACTACTCTATTTTAAGTTTCTCTCCTTTTGTACTATGTTCAACCTTTTTAAGCCGTACTTCGAGGACGCCGTTCTTATAAGTTGCTTTGGAAGATTTGGGATCTATAGTGCTTGGAAGCTCAAGTTCCTTACGATAGCGTCTATTGGGAGCATTTACATTTATCATTAGAGATTTCTCCGTAGCATTAATTTCTATCTGTTCTTTCTCAACTCCAGGAAGCTCAGCTACAACGACTATTTCATCGTCCTTCTCTATTACGTCAACTAAAGGTTCAATTTCAGATTTTACTTCAGGACCATATCTGCCTGGGAAAATGTTACCAAATTCTCTTATCACGGGTTTCCCATCAGGGCCTATACGGATTGAGAAACCATAAGTGTATACCTTAGATTCACCAGGCTCCATTCTCTCAAACATTCTCTCTGGTTCGAATCTAAAACTTCTACGTATAATATCCTCTATCATTCTGTTCATACGCTCGAATTCTTCGTATACATCAAACCACCAATCTCTTCTACGTCTTGACCATCGCTCTTCATCACCCATAGTAGCACCTCCGAGACATATAGGAGAGAACTCAGCTATAAACTTAGTTCTAAACTTACAACATTCTCTTTATTAGGGATGCTATATTTGAACCCCAATCGCCAAAACTACCTTCGGGATACGGTTTTTTAATTGACTTATAGCCTTTACTAGGTGGATGTAAACGGAAAACTTTTTTAAGCCTTGAAATTTCTTTCAAGGAAACCTTACCTTTGTATAAGGCTTCAGCAAGCTCATCTATCGAGTTGAACCCTAGAAGCTTAACATTATCTTCATTAAGCCTACCCACCCCCTCTATTTCACCCCTCTTCTTCAAGAGTTCTTTCAGTGTTTCCAAGTCTATGGTACCGTAGGCTACGTAATGCCTCACTTTATTTACCATACTTATGTATGGTTCAGTATTTGGTAACACTACACAGTGGTTAGGTTTTCTCAAATTCAATCTCTTAAGAGTTTCAGCAAAATCCTTTCTAACGTTTACGGTTCCTCTTATTCTAATGACCGCTATCAACGTCTAAAACCTCCTTTAACGTTTTTGCAGAGCCAACTCATACGTGCTTTTAAGAGCTTCAAAGGTGGCTTTTATCAGAGAAGAATGTGTTCTAGTGGAGCCGAATGTTCTAACCCAACAATCCTTTATACCAGCCAATCTTAGTAGAACTCTAGTAATATCACCAGCTACCAGCCCCAAACCTTTGGGGGCAGGTAGAAGAACGACCGAAACGCCTCCACATCTACCTTCAACTTTAAATGGCAGAGAATGAGGAAGATTGCAATCACACTCCCACGAGCCGCATCCACGTCTAATGATTGTCATGTTTAATTTAGCGTCTTTGATGGCTTTTTGGAAAGCTGTTCTCCACTGGGTAGCTTTTCCAAAACCTATGCCTAAATGACCATTCATATCTCCAGATGCCACTATAACTCTAAACCTTGACCGCTCACCAGCATCTGTCTGCTTCTGGACAAAAGCTGTATCTAAAACCTCGTGAGTTAAATTTGGAAGGAGAATGTCTATTATCTCAGGTTCTCTAATCTTATACCCATTTCTAAAAATCTCTTCAATAGAGGTTATTTTCCCTTCCAACACCAGTCTACCTAGAGTAGTTTTAGGAGTCCAACCTTCTAGAATACTCTTATCGGATGCCCCGGTTTCAAACAAGTTTAAACCCTCCCATAAGCCTTTAGAATTCTATTTTTAACCTCATTGAAGTGGTCTACAATTGACTCTGCGTCCAAACCTTTCTTAAGATAGTTTGAGAATACTCTCTTATAAAGCTCTGGATTCTCAGTTTTAAGTTTACTGGCATATTCTGCAATATGCTTCCCACAAATTCTATCGATGCTCGGAAGTATCTCTTCTCCATGGGGGATTTCAAGCCCTGCATCTAAAGCACCTTTAAGAGCTATCGAAATACGACCCCCCTTGGTGGGTTTAAAAATACCAGAATCTAATACAGCCTTATTCACACCAATTTTCATGCATTTTAAACCAGCCAATAAACCAGTTAGATACGCAATGGGAGAATTATTCCCATGACCAAGCCAACCGAAGTCTCTCATAACTTCTCTACTGTGAGCAGATGCAAGAACAACATCACCTTTAAGTGTAGCTTTAACAACTTGAACTATTATATTCTTCGATGTTCTTCTGATTACAAACCTAGGCAAACCAGATAGTAGAAGTTTTTTTCTACGTCTATAGTCTGTTTTGAATTGAAGCCTTCTCTTCAAAGGGAATTTACGTATCCTATTCATTTAAATCGCCTTCTAGCTAAGTTGTTAACCTCTATATAACGTTTTAAAGACGCTATGCTATCGAAAGCTCCACCTTTAGCCTTAAGATAGAGTTCTCTGTAAACTCGCCTAGTTATTATCCTCCTGTCTCTTAAGTACTTGAGAAATCTTCTTAGAGCTCTTACCTTAGCGGGCCAAACGTTTTCCGGGTTTAACCTTGCTTTGAAAGCACCCTTTCGACTACCAGGGCCCCTACGTTTACCCTTACGTGTTCTAGCTCTAACGCGACTTGTTCCTTTTACAGGTCTTTTGGATATTATTCCACGTTCTATAAGACCTTTAACATCTTCCCTCGTTAAAGCAGACGTTACCTCCTCTAATTTTGATGGGTCTATCCAAACCCTATTAACTCCAACTCCGAGTATTTCAGCAGCTATTCTTCTTTGAACGCTCACATTCATCGTTTAACCTCCAGTAGATGGATTTAATATTCGTATATTCAATTCCTTCGCCTTCTCCAATATTTTAAGCCTCTTCCTTCTACCAACTGTATGAGCTATACGTGCAGCTTGAATGGTTGGATTTAAACTATCGAGATCATCGGGATTATAAACGATTACTTCCTCAAAACCAGAGGGGTGTAAGTTACGAACTGCCCTAGGGCTGCCATAACCAGATTTAACTCTAGCAGGCCAACCTTTAACTTCACGTCTCATCTTATTTGAATGACCCCTTGGAGCTCTCCAATTCTCCTTAACCCTAGTAAGCCTCCAACTTTCACATCTTACAAAGTCGGGTCTATTGGCGTCAAGTTTAGTCCTAATTTTTAAAAGTCTTATAATGTCTGTGGAAAGTTTAGGTTTAATCTTTACCGATGTTTTCTCAGAAACTGTTTCCTCAGATGACTTTTCTAAGGCTCTATCTTTGTCTTCAGATGTCACATCCCCACCTCCCTATGGTATATGAAGATTCCATCTAAGAAGACCCTGGGGTCTCTACCGGTGATTTTAGTAGCGTTCTCTATGTTAGCTGCTGTCTGACCCACTTCTTCAATATCTATTCCTTTGACCACTATATCATCTTGCTCAACTGTAACTTTCACGTTTCCAAGTATTTTCGCATATCTCGGTGCGCGTTCACCTATGAAATTTTCAATGATTACATAATTACCTTTAACTCTAACAGTCATTGGAAAGTGCGCGTATACTATTTTTAAACGGTACGTAAAGCCTTTTGTAACGCCTATTATCATGTTATTTATATGAGCGGCTATAGTACCTACTAGGGCTCGTTTATTCCTTCTAGGTTTTCCTATGACTTCAACTATTACTTTATCATCGCCATTTTTTCTGATGGTGAGTTGGCCCATGGCATGAGAGAAGTCTTTACAAAGCTCACCCAACGGTCCTTTAACCTTAACCTTTAAACCATCTACTTCAACGCTGACGCCTTCAGGAATTTCAATAATTCTAGAACTCAAGGTTTTATACCTCCATGCTCAGTAGACATAGGCTAGAAGTTTTCCACCTAAGTGTTTAGCCTCAGCCTCTTTATGAGACATTACTCCCAAAGGTGTTGAGAGTATTAAGATTCCTATATCTCGAGATGGAAGAAACATCCGTTTATATTCATCAAGTTCTTTAAGTCTAACGGAAAATCTAGGTTTAATAGCTTTACACTTATTTATGTTACCCAGAAGTTGTACTCTGAATTTACCCCCTCTTCCATCATCTATAAGTTCAAATTCACCTATATAGCCGTAGATTTGCATAACTCTTAAAACATTCCCTATTAATTTAGAGGCGGGGTAAATTATGCACTCTCTCTCATGTCTAGCTTCACTGTTGGTGATTATTGCCAGAGCATTCGCAAGAGTATCATTCATAACCATAACGCATCCTCCTCTAATTGTACTTCTTAAAGCCAAGTTTTGGAGCTACTTCTCTAAAACATTGACGACATAGCATAAGTCCATACTGCTGAATAACTGGGCCGTATGAGCCGCATCTGGAGCAAGGTCTAGAACCTTTACCAAACTTACGTTCCTTTTTAGGCTTCTGTTTAGCCACTTAAACCACCTCCACACCCAACGTCTCTCTAACGAATGCTATCGATTCCTCCTTTGTTAACCTATGACTCTTTCCAATTTTGCTACGCTTCCATTTTCTTCTAGTTACTCTATAACCTGGTCTTTCAACGTTTACACAGACATCCATACCTATTATACCCAACGCAGGGTCGTATGTTGTGTTAGGTAAGTCTAAATGGTTTCTTATACCTATTGAAAAGTTTCCATGTTCAGTGAAGCTACTAGCAGGTATTTTATAGTTAATTGCTTCGAGGACCCTTTTGAGGAAGTTCATGGCTTTACTTCCCCTTAAAGTTACTTTAGCAGCTATGGGCTCACCCTTATGTATGTTGAAATCCCGTATTGTTCTCCTCGCTCTACATACGCATGGCTTTGCACCAGTTATGATTTCGAGGATTTTTAAAGCCTTTTCCAGCGGCTCACCACTCTTACCAACACAGGTATTTACAACAACCTTAGTTATCCTAGGTTTAAGCATGGGATTCATGTAGCTCAAGATTTTCAACCCCCGGGTAGAGATAAACATGGCTTTTCATATCCAACTGGAAAAACATAATCAAGAATTGTGGAGACATTTAAGCCATTTTCGATTTCTATGACAGCGGAAGCCTTAGAGGTTAATGAGCCCGGTACCACTTCAACGAGTTTACCCCATTTACCGACGTTGCGACCACCGATAATAAGAACGCATACACCTTTTTCAAGTTTAAAATGATCGAGAGTAAGTGGCTTGCTAATATCCATTTTTAAAGTATCGTGAACTTTATACACATCCTCAACGGGGTTTTTCGGATCTGAAACACGTATCATCATGTTATAGCCATCATGCATGTTAAGTTGAATATGCCCACCCTTCAGGGTAGATTTACCTATTATCTTCCGAAGTTTAAATTGTGCTTCTTCAGGTTGAATCGGATGTGGAATCAATCCTTTACTTGAGGGAAGTATGCGGTAAAATTTATCGAGTTTCTCTATATGTATTACATCCATAAGTCCAACGGGAAAGCCCTTATCACGGACAATCTTACCGTCGACTTTAACGTATCCCCTATTCAGGATAAACTTGACTTCTTTAGCTGTGTGAGCTAGACCGAGGTAATCCCTTATAAGGATTTGAAGAGGAATACATCTATCTATCGCATAAGGCCCTGGGCTAGGTTTAACGACCCATTTAAAGGTTTTTCTAGGTATATTCCATGATTTCGGCGCCGCCAATCGTTTTAAATGTCTTGACCCACTAATCTTTCCCAAGATAAAAACACCTCTACGCTTTTACCACTTCAGGAGTTTGAATCTTAATTTTCCGCTCTAACGCTTCAACCCTTCTCTTATCATCTAAGTTGAGCTTAGTTATGATTACTTTAGATGGATGTATGGGTATAGGAACTTTTGAACCGTCGACTTTCTCACGAGTGACACCTTCCACGTAAATACGCATTTTATCCCGATCCACGGCTAAAACAGTACCTGAAAAGCCTTTGAAATCCCCTCTGACGATTTTAACAGTATCTCCTTTACGTATTGGAAAAGATCTGCGCTTATACTTATCCCTGAGCTCACCGGATAAGTGTGCGGAAAGCATCTTAGCCTTAACGTGCTTAGAAGCGTTAAAGAGCGCACGTCTCTGTTTTCTAGGTTGTTTAGACATAATCAACCACCCTATACGATCATACCCGCTAATGCCGCAATTCTAGGCCATCTCTCAGCAGCTTCCATCGCAACGGAGCCTCTTATTTCAGTACCCCGTAGATCTCCCTCAGGTGTTAAGAGAACCGCTGCATTATCTTCGAAACATATCCAAGTTCCATCAGCTCTTCTATATGGCTTTTTCTGACGGACTATGACAGCGTGCATGACCTGCCCCTTCAATTCAGCTACGCCTCTCCTAACACTTACAACAACCATGTCACCTACAGCCGCCGACGGCATTCGTTTAAGCCTACCCTTATACCCTATGACTCCTATTAACTTTAGAAGTTTTGCTCCGGTGTTATCAGTACACTCTAGGTAAGCACCTACGGGTAAACAACGTGGTATATGAGGCCTATATTCTATGACTGCTACGGCTGATACGGCTCTGGTTTTAGGTCCACCCTTTGGAGGCCCTTTACGGGACATTTTCACCTACCCTCCAATTTTTCAATAACTACGAAATGTACGGTCTTACTTAAAGGTCTACACTCGGCAATGCGGACCTTATCACCCTCCTTGACTTTCAAACATGGTGGACAATGTGCGGGTATTCGGCTACGTCTACGCTCATATCTACGATATTTGGGAACATAGTGAAAGTACTCTCTAGTGACAATAATCGTATTCTGACTTTTAGCACTAGCGACTATTCCTTCAAAAACTTGGCCTCTTGGATGTAAGACCCCATGGAAAGGACAATTTTTATCTCCACAGCTGACATCAGAAGACATCAAGGTCACCTCTTAAGTCTATCTTCAGGCCTCCCTACGAGTTTTATACCGTCTAGTTCGACCTTAACACCATCTTTAAGCGTAAATACAAATGTGCAGACTGCTTTCGGAATAGCTTTAATACGTTGTCTGGATTTAATATATATCATGTTCTTAGTTTCATCTACAACTTCTCCTTCTACACTCTCATATGCTCTACACAATGATTTAACGACATGAACTTTAAGACCTATAAGTTCATGCTTCAATATGTTAAAGGGAGTAATTGAGCTCATTTAGACACCGCCTTACGAAGCTTAAGCTCCTCTTCCCTTTGAACTGTGAGAATACGGGCAATGGTACGTCTTATTTCTCTCACTCTAGAATAATTTTCAACTGCCCCACCAGCTTTAATAACGGCGTTAAGTTTCATTAGCTCAATCTTAAGCTCAATAAGACGGCGAGCTCTATCCTCAGGGCTCATCGACCTTATTTCGCTCATTCTAAGAATAGGCATCAACTACCACTCTCCTGCTTAGACTCTTCACCTTCTTCAAATTCAATCTTTTGAGCTAAATCTTTAATAGTGATTTTGTCTGGAAACTCCACCCCAGGTGGTAGGATTGTAACCTTTATCCCAAATATTCCGGGTTTAAGCAACAGAGAATATACAGCCGATTTCACATATTTCATAGCTGGATCTCCAGATTTAGGGAGATACCCTACTTTATACTTCTCATATCTAGCTCTTTCAGATGTAAGCTTGCCGCTTATCTTAACTTCAGCACCTAATGCCCCCGCCTTCATAATACGTTCTAAAGCCCAGAATGCAGCTCTGCGGAAATGTATACCCTTCTGCATGGCTAATGCTATTCTACTAGCCATTATGTATGGGTTAAGCTCGGGGACTGGTATATCAGCCACAGCTATCTGAGGGTTATAAACGTTGAATTTGCTCTGAAGGTCTTTACTTAAAGCCTTAATTATCTCTCCACCTTTACCTATGACAAGCCCAGGCCTTAATGCGAAAATTGTAATTCTAGTCCCTAAAGGCGTTTTAGAGATTTCAGCACCACCATATCCTGCGTCTTTCAAATACTCCATTAGAAATTCATCTAGCTTAAACCTATCCATGTACGGCTTTATGAAGTGTTTTCTAATTGCAGACATCTACAGCACCGAGAATCCCAATCATTATTGAGACTGGCTAATCTAAGATTAGATGGCTTATTAATAAGGTTTACGAAAAATCGCCGAGTAGAGGTATGGTTTAAAGTTCGGCTAAAGCTATTTCAATATGAGTTAAAACTCTAAAGTTAGGAGTTGCACGGGCAAAGGCTCTAGGAGTATAACGTTTTAATACAGTACCTTTTTGAGCAGACGCATGTATGATTTTAAGTCTATCAACGCTCAGTCCCTTATACTCAGCATTAGCTTCAGCATTCTCTAAAACCTTGAGAATAGCTCTACACGCTTTGACGGGGTATCTACCTGCGGACCACTTTTGTAAATCTCTTCTATGTGGAACCTTCTTTTTATAACGTCGATAGGGGATGCTTCTCTTAAGATTGATTACATCTTCCAGAAGACGCTTCGCATCATCTAGGGATAGCCCTTTTATAGCCCTACAAACTTCTACAGCAGCTTTATGAGAGATCCTTAAATCTCTACCGGAGGCTAGGACTGTTTTTTCAGGGTCTAAATTTTTCACCGAATAGCCCCAGTTCGGCATAGTTTCCACCAACTCACAATTGGGTTAGCATCAAACCTTTAAACATTACGTGTTATTATGTTTCTAAAAAGCTTTATGGTTAAAAATCTCCATAAGAATAGCCATAAGAGAAAGAGCAAAACCGTTATAAGAACTTCACATACATTCAGAAGCATGGAGTCATCGAACCCTCTCATATAAGTTATCAGAACCGATAAAGAGTAAAGGCCAGCTAACATGCTAATCCAGGCTATTAACAGGTTTATGTAAATCCAAAGAGTAAACTTCAATCCTTAACCCCCCAATGGCATTACTAGAAGTGTTATGAGAGCGAGCATGGATGAAAACATCGTTAATGTTAAAAATTCTCTAGCAATTTCCTTCTCGGTTTTAGCTGAATCCGCCAGTATCATCCTTACAAGTGTTAAGGGAGCCCGTTGATCTTTAACCATTTCTATTAATCCATTCTCTAAAAGCCTAGTAGGTCTAACGATGATATTCTTCTTCCCCCTAAAACCTCCAGTAGAAAGTATCATGTATGAGTTTAAGATCTGAGGGAGCATAGCTATTATTGCTATAATTTCTAAACCGCTCGTAACAACTAAACTCCCTATTGCAGCACCTACTGCAAAGCTCCCCACATTACCAGAGAATACTTTAGCCGGAAATCTATTGTATAAGTAAAATGCGAGAGTTGCTCCAGTGAGGGCTAAACCCGTGAGGAAGGCTACGTAATTGCCAGTTAATAGATATGCTACTGTTAATGTCACCATTATTATTAGCGCAGAGCCACTCATGGCCCCATTGACGGGGTCGGACATATTCATAGCATTTGCAGTTACACTGAGTGCAATTGGTATGGCTAATGGATACGTTATGGTAAGCCTGACCTTACCGATAAACGGTATTATGGGTCTAGGGTTATACACCTTTAAGATCAATATTGGAAAACCGCTTAGTAGCGCAAGAGATATTTTAGAGATAGTGGGTAAGTCTTTAAAATCATCTAAAAATCCCACAAACGCAGCTATTGCTATAGAGAGTAGAACAGCTAGATACACATTACTAGACTTCGGAACCGCTATGCTTAGGAAGGCTAAAGATGTAGAGAAGCCGATTAGCATGGATATTCCAACCATTTCCGGAATTTTAGGCTTATCGAGCTTATGTACATCAATACCAACTATGCCCCTACTTTTCATGAAAGCGGCCACCTTAGGGGTCGATATGAACGTTGTTAAGAAGCTTATTACGAATGCCGTCAACGCGTGGATGATGAACATGCCACCATTCCTGCCTAGCGTGTATAATGAGGATGTCTAAAGTTGTATTTAAACTATAATCAAACTACTCATGAAAGCCTTTTCGCATTTATTCCTATCCATTTTCAAATTAAGACAAATAATGTTGGGTTGGGTATGTAAAGGTTTTTGGAAGATTTCAGCCGTACAGCTGACCGTGAGTGTTGATGAGTACGTTAGACAGGCTTTAAAACTTATAGAGGCAGAATTCAAGTATGTAAAAACCTATAGCAGGGTAATTTGTTCCGAAAACTAGAGTGGAAAAATTAAGGCTCGAATTTTTAAGACTAGGCATAAAGTTTATTAGATTGAGAATTTTGAATCTAGCCTTTGGTAGATATTATGGTTAGTTTAGCACCCTTTGTAGCATCTCCTCCGGAAGTTGTCCGCGCAATGCTTGAGTTAGCGCAAGTTTCCAAGGATGATGTTGTATGCGATATGGGTTGTGGAGATGGGCGAATCCTCTTTATGGCTGTTTCTGAATTTGGAGCGAAGAAGGCTATAGGTTATGAGATTAGGAGAGATTTATACAACATGGTATTCGATAAGATTATAAGTGAGAATCTATCGGATAGAGTGGTCGTCTACAATAGAGACTGTACAACGGCGGATCTTTCAGATGTCACCGTAATAACTCTATATTTAACGACATCTGGTAACGATAGGCTCAGACCCAAGTTTGAAAGAGAGGCTAAACCTGGTACTAGAATTGTCAGTCACGATTTCAGTATAACGGGTTGGAAGCCAGCTAAAATTGAAAGATTTGGCGGTCATACCATCTACTTATACATAGTTCCAGACGCCTTCCGAGGGAAGCCTTACGAAAACGAAACTAAGGAGAAGACGCGAAGCTTTTGGCCTTTTGGAAGAATCTAGCTAAACGTGAAAAAACCCCAATTGAACCAAGTAGATTTAACTTTAAGGTTTGAAAATCCCATACTATTGTATGTTGGTGCTGAAGCCGAGGTTTACAGGGCTAAATGGTATGGAATAGATGTCGTAGTTAAACGTAGAATTTCAAAGCCATATAGGATTAGAAAACTGGATGATGAAATAAGGTTTAAGAGAACTATGAGAGAGGCTAGGATCTTACACTACGCCAAAAAGTCTGGAGTCCCCACTCCAACAGTATACTTCTTAGATCTGACAAACTGTATGATAATCATGAGTTTTATTGAGGGGAAGAGAATTAAAGAAGCTTTGGGTAAATTTGATAGGGAGGAACGTATTAGAAAAACCGAACTCATAGGAGTATACACAGGTAGACTTCACCAAGCGGGGATACAGCATGGAGATTTAACAACTTCAAACATGATTTTAACAGGAGATGGAAGGATATTCTTAATAGACTTCGGTTTAAGCATATTCACAAACGACGTTGAGGATATTGCTGTAGATTTAATACTATTCAAAAGGGCTTTAATGAGCACCCACTACATGTTTGCAGAGGAATGTTTTAAAGCCTTTCTTAAAGGCTATGTAAGCGTCAGAGGGAGAGACGTAGTTGATAGGGTTTTAAACAAGGTTAGAGATATAGAGAAGAGGGGGCGTTACATCGCCAGAAGCTAGGTTGTAGGTTGTGCCTCCAATTTTACAAGAGCCCTAAAAACCTTTGAAGCTCTCCCGATTGAAAGTTCTATAACATCACCAACTTGCTTACCCCGTAGAGACTTAGTTATATCATCCATAGAAGATATGTTAAACTCGTCAATTCTGAGAATGACGTCTCCAGGTCTGATGCCGGCTTTAAACGCAGGGCCGTTTTCAAACACACTTACGACTAGAACACCCCTCATAAACGATATGCCGTAGTATGATGCGATTGCCCTATTAAGGTCTATACCAGCTATGCCGATCCATGGTCTAGCGAGACCATAGACTCGTATATCTTCGAAAATTCTTCTAACAGTATCCGACGGTACTGCAAATCCTATACCTTGAGCAAATGGCACAATTGCCGTACTCATACCCACCATCTCAGCCTTCATATTGATCAGGGGACCCCCGCTGTTACCCGGGTTTATGGCAGCATCCGTCTGAATGATACGGCTCATTACACCTCTAGGGGTTTGAAGGGTACGGTTTAATGCACTTATAACGCCTATTGTAACAGTCGGCCCGCCAGGTAATCCCAGTGGATTACCAATGGCGACTACGAGTTGCCCGACTTTGAGATTCTCATAATCGCAGAATTTGATCGGTTTTAGATTTGAAGCGTCTATTTTCAGGATCGCCACGTCCATCAGTTTATCCGCACCGATAAAGGAGGCTTCAAATCTCTCACCATTATATAGTGTCACCTCTATCTGCTGAACCCCTTCTACAACGTGGTAGCTTGTAGCAATGTAGCCATCTTTATCTATTATCGTACCAGAGCCTACGCCTTTAACAGGCATTACTTGGAGAAGCATATCTCTACGCAATGCAATCGTACTCACGTTTACAACACTTGGAAGAGCTTCTTCAACAACCTTAACTATTTTTTCCTCCTCCATTCTAAACCCTCCACTATATTTTTCATTTTAATGGCGTCGAAGTCGAGAACTGGAGATTCACTTACTATGACTGGTTTATATCCGTTTTCAACTATGACTTCAGCTAGGATTTCGAAACTTGGGCCAAACGGTTCATCTAAAGTTCTATGTTTAACTTCTCCTTTATCACTGTATTCAACGTTTGTAAAGTGGAAGTGAAGCTTCTCAATGCCTCTAGAGCCTAAAACCTTTTCAATCTTCTCAAAGACTTTTAAATAATCGTCTTTGGAGTGGAGGCAACCTCCACATCTAGCGTAGATGTGAGCCCAATCTATGGTGGGATATACTGAGCCAAATTTCTGACACATGGCTAAAATTTCATCTAAATTGCCAAGTTGACTAGGTTTACCAGTCGTTTCAGGACGAAGATAAACCTTAGACCCAATAACGCCCATATACTCTACCAGTTCATTTAAAGCTTTAAGACAGATTTCAAAAGCTTCCTTAGGCGAACGGTTTCCGTAGAAGCCAGGGTGGAAGACAATGCTTTCAGCCCCAAGCCACTCAGCCGCTTCCAAACAAGCTCTAATCCTCTCAATACTCTTAGCTACAACGCTTTCATCTCCGGCAAGATTTATAAAGTAAGATCCATGCATTGTAACCCATACATCATTCTTTAGCGCTTCATACTTAAACTCCTCAGCGAGTTCGCGTCTAATTTGGGGTTTAACACTCCAACGTACGGCTTGATATTCGAAGGCATTTAACCCCTCACTTCTAAGATAGGAAGGTACTAGTGTAAGTGGACCATTGAATCCCACCGGTAAACCAGCTGGTCCGAATCTGACTTTATCCGCCAAGAAACCACCCACCTGGAATTAGTAAGCCATGTTTTAATTAAACTTTAGTATGGGGAGGAAAAGTAATTAAGTAGATTTTAATATTTTTGATATTGGGTTAAAATGCCTAAGTATTGTCCTGAATGCGGTGGAGAGTTGTTCTATGATCCATCTATGAAACTTTACATGTGCAGGAGCTGTGGGGCTACATATAATCAGCAAGAACTTGCAGATGCGTGGAAAAAGATAAGGGGACGATTAAGTGAGGAAGATCGTAAGGAGAAGCTTCAGAAAGAGTATTTAAGATGGTGGCTTTCAAGAAAAGAGTCTTAATATTTTGAATAGAGAAACACCCATGCGGGATCAGTTGAATACGCTCCACTGTGCCATGTTTTACATGGACTTTGCTATGGATTTTCATAAATTCTGATCTCTCTAAGGAAATGGTCATTTTCCATCTAAGACGGATTGCGTGCGAAATGTCGTGATCAGGTGATAATAGGTGTCTGTAGATATACTTAACAACTCTTAAGTTTAATAAGGAACTGTTTTCTTAAACAAGTAAAGGTATACCGATGTGTGACCTATAATGGTTGAACAGCTTAAATTTGAGATATTGACCATAGGAAATGAGTTGCTTATAGGTAAAATTCTAAATACAAACGCCTATTGGCTTAGTAAACGTATAACGAGTTTAGGAGGCCGCGTTACTAGGATAATCACAATAAGTGATGATGTTAACGAAATATCGTCAACAATAAGGGACTGTTTAGCTAGAAAACCAGATTTCATAATAACCGTAGGTGGACTTGGGCCAACGTTTGATGATAAAACTCTAGAAGGTGTTGCACACGCCTTAAATTTAAGGCTTGAAGTGAATAAAGAGGCATTGGATATGGTTAGAATGAGATATAAGAGTTTAGGAAGGATTAGAGGGGAAAAAATCGAGCTTACACCTGCGAGAATTAAAATGGCTACTCTACCTGAGAAGGCCAAACCCATAAAGAACCCTGTTGGAACCGCTCCAGGCGTCTTACTTGAGGTTAATGGAGTGACAATAATATGTCTACCGGGTGTTCCTGAGGAGATGAAGGCCATATTCGAAGAACATATAAGTCCAATTATCCGTGAGCGGTCTAAACTCGTCTTCTATGAGAAAAGTTTAAGAGTTGAAAATATATACGAGTCCGACCTAGCACCTATAATAGATCAAGTCCTTAGTATAAATCCTAAAGTCTATATAAAGTCTCATCCAAAGAGGGAGGAGGGGGTTTCTTACATAGAGTTGCATCTTTCAACATCGAATGAAAGCTTTGAAGAGTGTCTTAAGCTGGTAGATGTTACAGTGTCCGAGATTAAGAGGCGGGTAGTTGAACGGGGTGGTAAGGTTATTGAAATACCAGCTAAGGAATAGCACTAGCTTATAATATTCGTCACAAAACCTATTCCCCTAGTCCGACCTTCTCTGAATACAAACCAGTCTCCAGTTCTAATGTAAACAGGTCTGTACTTGAAGCCGAATTTCACATATGCTGTTACACCCGTTCTTAATGGCTCACGACTAGACTCTAGAAGTTCAGCCGTCTGCCTTATTGTGTGAATATGTATCACAGCGTTATATCCCCTCCATATGGTTGTAGGATGATGGAGGATCGTTATCTTAGCTTCGAATACCCTGACAGGTTTTAAGATCTCAGATTTATCGAGAAGACACATGCCCTTTAAAACCTCACCATACTCTATATTGGATAGAGCTAAACAAACATCTTGACCTGGGAAAACTCTTTGAACTGGGACTCTATGTAAGTGTATGGATTTAATTTTCACAAGCCTAGAACTTCCATCGTCGAATGGACCTATTTGAACGTAGTCATCAATACCTATGCTACCTTGAAGGACTACGCCGCTTACAACAACACCGACTCCTTTAACGTTAAATTTATCATCAACATACATCATAAACGGCTCATTCAACTTCTCTTCCCACTTCATCCTCGGAGGAAGAAGGTTTAAGAAAAGCTTCAATAGGTTTAAACCTTCACCAGTCTTATTGGAAATAAGGAATACAGGCGTTACTCTCCCAGATTGTATCGTTTTAACAGCTACAGATATATCGTCCACTCCTCGAACTAATATTGGGATCTTATCTACACCAGGCATTTTCAAGAGCTTAAACACATCATCTAAGACGTATTCAATTCTCTCGTGATTTACCATGTCGATTTTACTGATCACCAGTATTATAGGGATCTTTAAAGCAACAGCTATTCCTAAGTGCTCTTTTGTAGTACCTACGACCCCCGCGTTAGCCCCCACGACTAGTAGAGCATAATCGGGCGCCCTCCCCATTATACCCTTAAGCGTCGTCCTCAGGTATTTTTCATGCCCTCCAAGATCTATGAGGTTTATGATTTTAGAGCTTTTTAAGAAGACCTGTGATTCATCTAGGGGAGATGTAAGACTATGATTCACTATGCAACCGTCCTCTGAAAACCCGATTGGATGGATGGATATTGAAGACGTTCTACCAGTTTTGACCTCATGTATATATCTAGCTACTTTACTCATAGCTGATCCTCTACCGTTATCCAGTTCACCAGTCGTCAGAACTCCAACTAGACTAGACTTACCAGCATCAACATTTCCAATTACCGGAATCTCTAAGAGAATTGGAAGATTGCCTTCCCTAGAAACCCTTACATGAACTTCAGCTATTTTACCCAATCTACCAGTTCCAACTCTTAGAAGTCTACATTTAGCTCCAATCAACTTGGCAGCTTTTTCTAAAACGTTTAAAGATAGTTCAAGCGCTTTATCATCAAGCCCCACAGGGTCCCCGTCATCTGAAACACCTATTTCATAGAAGGCTTCTCCCCCACCTTCGTTAAGCCTATACCGCATTTGAGTAGCCAAATGTTCGATTGTTTTCTGATCGTCTTTTAAAAGAACGAGTTTATACTCTACATTACCTTCATCCCTTTCCGCTTCTTTCAAGTCGTTCCTAAATTGTAAACACCCCTCGAATGTAAAATCTTTAACAAGTTGAATTTAAAATTTTATTTTATGTTATAAGTCTCTTGGAGGGGTTTGCTCTGTACACAGTGTATATATTAGGAACAGCTGGTTCAGGGAAATCTCACCTAACACAAGCCTTAGTGGACTTCCTAAGAGCTAAAGATCAGAGCGTGGCTTCCTTAAACTTAGACCCCGGTGTCATAGATCTACCTTACATTCCAGATATGGATGTTAGAGATTACGTGGACGTATATGACATTATGGAGAGGTATAGGCTTGGACCCAACGGAGCTTTAATACTCGCAGCGGATATGATAGCAGCTCATATAGACGATTTGAGGAGAGACGTAGAAGATTTAAAGGTAGATTACCTGATAATTGATACACCAGGACAGCTTGAACTCTTCGCATTCAGAGCAAGCGGTCCTTTAATAGCTTCAACTCTTACAGATGGCATTAAAGTCATAGTATACCTCTTTGAATCTACATTCTCAAGCGATCCGTTTAACTACATGTCGAACATGTTTTTATCAGCTGCAATTTACTCTAGGTTTCTTCTGCCTCAAATCCACGTAATATCCAAAAGCGACCTAGTATCCGATGAAGTGATAGAGGAAATGATTTCTTGGTATGAGGATGAGGAGGCTCTGGAGAATGCTATTGAAAGCCGATTAACGGGTGAACGATACATTTTCACGAGACGGCTTAGACTGTCGCTTAAAGACTTATGCTCAGTATCTGCGCTAATACCAGTATCATCTAAAACGGGTTTAGGGCTTACAGAACTATCGGCTACTTTAACTAGAATATTCACTGGTGGAGAAGAGTTATTGATTTAAATTTTTCAAAAATCTTCTTTCGATAAGAGGCTTCAATTTTTATCCTCTAAAATATGTTACACTATAATAGTGTGAGACTTGTATAATGGAGGATGGATTAAGGAAACCCTGCTCCTATACGCTTTAAGACATTTTGAACCGTTAGGTAGGAAGACGTTATCAAAGATACTAAGGGTTACGGAGGGGGTAGTTAGAAGCATGGTCAGCAGATTAGAAGAGCAGGATTACGTAAGTGTAGATAGAGCTGGCGTTAAAGTAACATCTAAGGGGATTCTAGAACTTCAAAGAAGACTTGAGAAGATGCATATTAAGGGTATAAAGGACTTTCCACACAGAGAACTTAATATAGGTCCAAGTTCAGTAGCTATTCTAATAAGCGGTGCAACTGCTAAAGTGACGTCAGGTTTAGAGGAGAGAGATCAAGCGGTTAGAGCTGGCGCCTTAGGAGCTATTACGATAATTTATAGTGGTGGCGTTTACAAAATGCCCAGAGTCTATGGAAACCTTGAAGTTGAAGCTCCCAACTGGTATAGGGCTATTCTAGATACGTTTAAACCAGAGGATGAATCTTGCATAGTGATAGTTTTTGGAGAAAACTACTGGGTTGCTGTTGAAGCCGCTCTTACGGTAGCTGTTAAAATGACGGCTACTTCTCAAAGATAATTATGCATTTAGCCAGAGGTATGCGTATAGAGTTTTATTTAAGACTAAGAAAGTGGAAAATATATGATGAGTAGAATGCTTAAGAGAGCAGTACTTATCTGTAGGTCTGATACTTCTGAAGCATTGGAACTAGCGAATGAGATTAGGCTGAGACTTTTGGAGTTAGGTTTAAGCGTTGAAGTCGAAGAAAGCGTGGCTTCCAAGCTTGGATTCCATGGAAAACCCATAGATGAATTAGATGGCGATTTTGCGGTCGTAGTTGGCGGAGATGGAACGATTCTTAGAGCGGTACACGGTTTGAAACGGGATATACCTCTATTAACTGTAAGGCTAGGAAGAGTTGGATTTCTCGCGGAAGTTGAGAAGGAGGAAGTATCTGAGGCATTAAACCGGTTTATTTCTGGAGATTTTATGATTGATGAGTGCTTTACACTTGCAAACAATAAGAATCTTCCTGAAGCGTTGAATGAAATAATGGTAGGTGCTGAGCTACCTCTCAAAACCATTGACGTAGAAGTTTACGTTGATGGATGGTTTATAGCTAGAGATAGAGTCGATGCCATCATAGTATCTACAACAACTGGTGCTACGGGGTATTCTCTGAGCGCTGGAGGATGCCTAGTGGATAGTAGAGTTAAAGCCATTATGGTGGTTCCAGTATGTCCACTTTCAACAAACTTTAAACCCTATGTTCTTCCAGAAGAATCTGAAATCAGAATAAGCGTAGCTGCAGGGGATAGTATTGTCGTTGTAATAGATGGGCAGTTTATGAGCCAGTTTAGACCGCCGTTTGACGTCATTATAAGGAGGGGGAAACGCACTGTTAAATTCATAAGGTTTGAGTCGAATTTCTACAAGAGAATTAGAAGAAGACTTGCTTTAAGCTCAATCTAGCTACTGGTGGTATTTAAGAATTGCTGCAATTCCTCCGAAGCTTTTTAGAAGCATTTCTCCCTCTTCTGTTTTCGAAGAGATCACTTCGACTTTAACTCCCAGGTTTTCAGCCATATCTATAAGCTCATCTATTAGATCCTTCCTATCTTTTATCCTAAATGTTTGAAGGCCGCAGTTTGCACATTTACGCGTAGTAAGTTCATTTTCCAGCATAGGTATATCTGTCAATTGAGCTGTAATCCATTCAGAGTATCCGCAGTTTGAACACTCAATTTGAATCCTCTGAGTTTGAAGGTCCTCTGAAAGCAACAACACTTCAACCGTACCCTTTTCAAGATGGCGTTTAACTTCTTTTTCACCGTAAACAGCTAAACCCGTATCTTTGGACACTTGATCTAAAAAACTTTGAACGAGCTTCTTCTCCTCAATTCTTCTAACTTCTTTCAAAACATCTGAAACTCTATCGATTACGTCTCTTAAGCCCGATTCATCTGCGTAAGCTGTATCTACTATAGCTATCACCTTTTTCTTAAGCATGTAGTTCATGTAATCTCCTTCTAAGAAATATCTCTTAGTGGGACCCGGACCCCCCACTATTATACCCTTTAGACCATCCATGTTTAAGAATAGTGAGTCTGCATGCTTACCAGCTCTTCTAAAAAAATCGTTAAGCTCCATCTCTCTAAGTCTTTCAAATCTCCTAGCTGATTGACCACCAGCTCTATGTTTACCTGGTATTCCAGAGGTTATTTCTTGAAGAACCTCAAGACGATTACCGGCTAAAGTTGCAAATGTTGCTCTACTAGAGTCTATGAGAATCACCCCGTAAATCTCCTTCTCCCTAAGCATTTCTAAGAGAGGCTCGACGTAGAATTTTGAGCCGCAACCATAGTAGTATATGTCTATGGGCTCCGGGGGGATTATAACGTAAGTCTCCATCTTCTCAGAACCGGGACCATCTTGGGGGATAGCTCCACAGAAAATTATTAACCCATTTGGAGGAGTCTGCTTAAACAATCTAAGCCTCTGCATAACCTTTTCCAAAGCCGACTGAACATTCTTACGAGTTCTATCGGATTTTATATTCATAGCAGTACTATACTCTTGTCTAAGATTATTCATGACGTCTGATATAGGCCTACCAGACGGTACGTAAAGTGAAACTAACTCAGTACCCCGCCCTTCCTTCGAAGCAAGCATTTTAAGCGTCTTCCTAAGCTTGTAAAGCTCGACCGAACTATACTTCTCTCTAATTCTAGCCATGGCTCGCTAGAAAAAAAGAAGGCAAGAGTTATTTAAACCCTATTTACAAATCTATATAGGGGAAACTATAGTCTCCCTAAGACGGGCGGGGGTAGCCAAGCCTGGTTTAAGGCGCAGGGCTCAGAACCCTGTGGGGTAGCCCTTCGTGGGTTCGAATCCCACCCCCCGCACCAATACCTTTAGCTCTGGTGTGGTTGACATAAACCCGATTTTTAGGTGTCCGAGTAGTCCTGCTATTGGAGTGACTAGCGTATGTTAGAGTTCAGCAGTAGGACTTTAACGTAGTCAAAAGATCAAGAAAACTAAGGGAGAAATCAGTCCAGTAACTAGGTCTATGTTAATTGAAAAGCCGCATAATACAACATTGTCAGAGAATTCAAAAGTATTATTGATGTAAGGAAATGCTACAATTCATGTACCTTAGATTTTTTTACGTTTCGTGAGGATATTGGAAAGAATGTCGTAAGCTATGAGTATCACTAAGACTGTTATAATGCTCCATCGAACCCATGCTTCTTGGAAAATCATCGGTATAAATCCTATAAATCTAACCCAGAAGAATACTTTTCCTACCACATACTTTGAATCGAAGTCTTTTTCCCAATACCAAGGTGAAGGGTTGTTATCTCCTTTCGTTGTTACTAGAATTCTACCATCGACTTCTTTTATGTCAATAATCCTATGGACTATGTATTCGCCGTCTCCGACGGGTTTTACAAACACTATTATGTCCCCCTTTTTCAACTCTTCGGGTTTAACCCCCTTAACAAAGAGTAAATCGCCCACTTTCAACGTAGGATACATGCTACCAGATGCTACGTAGACAACAGGGTTCTCCGTGAGGAGGATGTACTTAGCTAAAGTCCATAACAAGAAGATGCTGAGAAATATTAGAACAGCCAATACGATAAGCTTAATCGAAGGGTCTAATGCGTTAATTCTATCTTTAAGCTTCAATCTTCAACCGAAGATACCTAGGAAGGGTATATAAAATTATAGAGGCTAGGGATGGTATGTGTATGCAGAAAATCTCAAATGATTCATCGAATAGACGATACCCAGCAATTCTAATAACGATTAGAAGAACCGACAATGATGTTAAGGTTAGCATAGACGTTTTTAAAGCTTTAAGATCTTTATAGTCCATAATACTCACTCAGATTTCTCTAGAAGCCATTTCAGTGGGATATCTTGGTAAGTTCCATCGGGAAGCTTTCTACGAACTGTTATAGGTAGTACACCTTTCTCCAGCTCGTAGAGAGCTATTTCCACAGGGTCTTTAATATCCTCCGGAAGCTTTACGAGAATTGGAGCTCCCATAGATATCTGAAGAGCTCTAGCTCCTGCAATTCTAGCCTTCTCATACTTAGTTAACCTAGGAGGACCTATTGAAATTTTCTTGGAAGGTTTTTCAAAACCTTCCCTACTCTTCTCAACAACCGTCCTGTGAATACCCCCTTAGGTCTACCATTAAGATAGCTTGTTTAAAAGCGATATGGAAAACGCTATAAAGATTCATATAAATCTTACTAATCTCTGACCACTCATTTACACATTCTGAAACACTCTCTTTGAACCACCACATCCATTACTGTCATGAAAGATCGCACGTTAAACTTGCGAATGCGTCATTCCTCCTTCTTAAATTCTCTTAAAGCTATAATCCACGGATATACTGCCGTTAATGCAAATCCTGCTAATGGGCTGTAGTCGAAAAGCATGTAGCCCGTTTTATACAGGAGGAGCCATATAAGATACGTTATGAACGTCGCCATGAAAAAACCTGAGGAGAACCTTAACAGTTTAATTTTTTTAGCCTTACCTCCCCTGTATGTGACGGCGTAATGACTAACCACTAGGGAACATGCTACAACCGACCACCATACTATGGGCCAGAATATCTCATTCAAAGTTGCAGGTAAGCCTCCTTAGTCAGCGATTCCAAGTAGAAATTTAAGCTGCGCGATCCTATCCATAACTTCTACTATTTGACGCTCTATATCATAACGGTTTCTATTGTAGGTTTCATCATCAAGCTCGCCGATTTCATAACGTTTTTTAAGCTTCCGCAATTCATCAATGAGTCTATCCCTTTCCTTTAAGAGTCTCTTATACTCCCTCTCAACGTCTTTATCTCCAGCCATCAAGAAATATGCACCTAAAAATCATTTATACAGAAGTGGTTATAAATTTATGTGTGAAAGAGACAGCGTATAAAGTACTTTTCGAGTTTGAGGAAGGGTTTAAAATTTACGGTGAACTCTCAAGGATACATGCACCTATTACGGTCAGTCGTCTAGTATCGAATCTACCGCTAGACGGTAGAGTGGAGGCTTCGAAAGGGTGGCTCTATTTCATAACAGGGATAGGGCTAAGGCCTGAGAAACCGAGGTTTGTCTGCGAACCAGGATGGATAGGATATTGGCCTCTAGCTAAAGCCATTTGCCTATTCTATGAAAAGACCAGTCTAAAATCACCCATCAATAGGATAGGGTCTATTATAGAGGTGGAAAAACCACTAGCAGAGATACCTTCAGGCGTAAGAGTTAGACTTAAACTCATTTAGCCTCCGGTAAACTTGAATACCCGTATACGGTTATTGCCAGAAACCGGCGTAATATAGCCCTTCTTCCAAAGTTCTTCAAGAATATCCTTAGCTACGCTTATCTTCAGTTTAAACTTTGAAGCTACTTCAAAAGGCGTTATTACTTTCATAGTTGAAACCTCCTTAACTAGTGTGTCGCCATCCATATTTATGAATAGCCCCTTGGTAGAAACATCCGTCACCTTAACTTTCTCTTTTTTAGGCTCTTTTTCCTTTTTCTCCTTCACCATTTGAGCTTTAGCCATTTGAGAAATAGACTTTTTCTTAACCCCGCCCACGTTAAATTTAGATTGACTGCGTTACTAATAGGCTTTTCAGTTTTACTTTGAAAACTCCGTAGACAGCATAGTTCACTGTTGGGGGTTTTACAGAGAAATATAAATCTCTCCTATCTGGAGGACGGATTAAGCCATGATGTTTTTAAACATTCAACCAGCTTATTAACCTCAGAAATAGCAGATAAGATGGGGATATTTCACGAGATGAGTTAATAATACTTTAAGAAGATTGGAAGCTTTCAAAAGACGACTGTAAAAATCTTGATTAATGCAAGTTTCTTTCTAAAGAAGACGCATGAGGCTTGTAACAGTTAAAATACCAGAGGCCCTCCTAGAGGATCTGGATGAACTAGTAAGAATAGGATTGTACCCAAATAGAAGCTCCGTTATAAGAGCGGCTGTAAGAGACCTTGTTAGAAGAGAGCTTTGGGATAGGGGTGGTGGAAGCTATAGAAGAGCTTTGAATAGCAATAGAAGTACGTAGATTTCAAACTATCGGCCATGATATGACATTTCTTTAAATTTTAAAGACTCACTCCAAGGGTTTTCACTTAAACATATAGCTCTGCCAACTATAAGATATGTCGCGCCCGCGTTTAAAGCGTCTTCGGGAGAACCCCCTTGAAAAATCACACCGGGTGAGAATATCGACATGTCTAGTCCAACTATTTCACGCACCTCGCGTATTACACTTGGTCTAGTAGCACCTACAATTAAACCATCAACGCCCCAACTTTTAGCTTTCTCAGCCAGAATTAAATACTGTTTTCTGAATACTTTACCCCTCTCTACTACGAACTGCCCAAAAGTTTCTTCAGCCCCCGCATGACTCATGTAGATTAATGGCAGTATCCCTCTACCTCTCTTCTTTGCATCTTCTAAAACCAAATCTAAACCATCTTTAAAACCTACAAGCGGATTTACCGTTAGAGCATCAAAGCCAACGTCAAAGTAAAGTTTAGCCATAATTCTATTGACGTGACCAACGTCACCCAGTTTACAATCCATTATAATGGGCATATCCATTTCATGAGACTTCTCAACCAATTTAGCTACACCATCTTGTAATCCAAGAATCAGCACCGTCGGTATCCCTATTTTAAAAGCACAGACATTTTCAGAAGTCTCCATCATAACCCACAACGTTTTCTCATAAAGCCTTTCCTTGGAAAACTCAGGTATATCCAAAGCTAATACGATCCTGGATTTCCTCTCCCTACTACTTCTCTCAATTTTAAGATTGAACATTTCAATGATTAATCGGCGAGGTGAGATTTAAGCTCTAATATCGATCGGAGAATACACAGGCCGCTTATTTATAAAATCTATAAACCTATTCAAAGGATCAACTTTAAATCTAAAGGCAATGCCTTATCAAACTAAAGATTCAGATACTTAACGCATTTAGCTAAAGCATTAGACATGAATCCCGAAATAGTCGGTTAATGTTAAAGGCTCCATAGCCGTGTATTAGAAAACAATAAATAAAAGAAATGTCTTCTTCAAATTTTGAGGGGCCCGTAGCTCAGCCAGGTAGAGCGACAGGCTCATAACCTGTTGGTCGGGGGTTCGAATCCCTCCGGGCCCATACCTCTATGGTATTTTTAGAAGACCCCATAATTCCTTGGGAAGTCTGATATTGTACTTTCCGGGTTTTTCAACTGGTAGTTCACCACTCCTTATCATCGCGAATAGTGGGTTTTCCAATGTTTTAAGAGGCATACGTATGAGGCTTCTCGAACGGCTTGATTGGTAAATCGCCATCATTATCTCCATGTCTATTCTAGATTGGTAGCCACTACTTCTATGCATGCTGACTTTCCCCTCAACCCAATCTATCAGTTGAGAAAACTCAGTAGTCTTATCTTCCACAGGTTTGAGTTTACTCCACCCATTAGATGATAGAACTTTAGCTTCTTCATCCGTAACTATAAGTAGCCCATCTGTACACTCCAATACCACGTGGAACCATTCTAACTTATGCGTGATAGGCGTATCCATTTCTATTAGAAGTTTAGTTCCGTCTTTGAAGGATACTAAGCCTATACATATGTCTTCTATGGGTATACCCCTCTCATACCTATCCGTTTTACGCTCGACTTGCCCTATAACCCAGTCAGGTGCTGGATCTCCAAGCCAAAATCTAACTGTGTTTATCATATGGGAGCCGTTGTTTAGAAGCCCATCCCCCCTCCTTCCACGAGCTAGTAGAGGTCTACCAATTTTCCCTTCTGAAATGAAGTTTTTAACAGATATGTGAATTGGATGAAATCTACGTGATGCCTAATGGCTAATTTAACGCCATGTTTATCACAGATTTCAACCATCATATTGGCTTCGCCTAGACTTACAGCCATAGGCTTTTCACATAAGATTCCTTTAACGCATGCTTCAGCTGCTTTAACGGTTATTTCAACATGAGTCTGAGCCCAAGTACAAATGCTCACAAAGTCTAAACTCTCCCTCTTTAACATCTCTACGTAATCTCCGTAAAACCTTTTCACGCCAAATTTACTGGCTAAAGCTTCAGCTTTAGCTAAATCTATATCTGCAACTGCGACTATTTCAGCACGACCCGTAGTAAGCCAACCTTGAACGTGACTTGAAGCTATACCACCACAACCTACAATTCCAACAGCATATTTAACCATGTATACCGCCAAATCTATAGTGTAGAATGCTTACTTAAAGGTCTACCGTCATTCTATTTCTAATTATTAGAAGATTAACATCATAGAAATGATTGAAGCAACTGCTCTGCATTCCTATGCAAGATGTTATGACGGTCTTCATCTGTTATTCTGGAGAAGACTACACAACCGATTCCATAATGTGGGTCAAACCATGGTAGATCCGTGCCAAACACTATCTTCTCAGACCCGGCTTCTCTAACCATTCATTCAATTATCCCGTTAACCGCGTAAGCTACTGTTAACTCGAGGTAGACGTTTGGATTATTCCGTGCGACTTGGATAGCCTTCTCCCACTCCCCGTAACCGGAATGCCCCATCAGGAATTTAACGTTCGGATATTTAGTAGCGATCTTTTCAACTAATGTTGGCGAATCGTAGGGGCTATAGCCCCAAGTATGGAGTAAAACCAGTAGCTTATGTTCGTTGGCGTATTCCAATGCAAGTTCATACCTTGGGCTTGTTATTGGATGCTTATGGTAGTCTGATAGAAACTTGAACCCTACAAACCCTTCAGCCTCAGAAAAACGCTTTATTTCATCTTCTAACTCTTCAGGATAGTTTGGATTTACAACCCAGTATGCTCTAAATCTATCTGGGTACTTCTTCACCACGTCGATCATTTTAACGTTTTCTCTACTATCTATTAGAGCTGCGTGAGAGCTTGAGACGGCCATTTTAACCCCACACCTATCCATGGTATGTATCATATCTTCAGGCGAGGGATTTGGAAAGTATATACCTTGGTAGGGTCCAAGATGCGTATGCATATCGATTACAGGACAAGACGTACTCCTTTCATTCTCCATAAAATCTCTAACGATTTGAGAATTTATCAAATTCTCACACTCCTAAGTATCCGTTTGAGATTACCTGAAGCTATCATCTCCCTCTCTTTAGATGTTATATCTGCATGAGATAGCATTAGGATCGGCCCGCCAGGGTTCCACCAAGGGTAACCAGTGCCAAAGAGTAGCCTTTCAGCACCATATTTGGCACAGAAGTCGCTTATACCTCCATCCAATTCATACCTCGATATATCTAGATACAAGTTTTCATATTTCTCAATTAAAGGCCTGAAAAATCTATCTTGCCCCCAACTTCCATGCTCCGTGACTATAAGCGTTAGGCTTGGAGCGTCGGACATAATTTTCTCGATCAAATACCAGCCGGATATACCCTCGCATGACTCGTTTATTGAGATGAATAGTGGAATATTCCTCTCGATCATGAAGTCGTAGAGAGGTTTTAAAGCAGTTTTACTCATTAAAAATCTATGCTCTGAAGGCTCTTATATTGCCAAGCCTCATATTATCGAGAAGGTCTTCAAAAGAGCCCATTTCCCCAGTGTGAGGTGGAAGTATTGCGAGGGGTCCGTAAAGCCTTTCAACCCCCTTGATCTCGCTCATCAGTATCTTATTCCCAACGATTGGTGAGTCGTCGCGTTGCCTTGAGTGAAAGACTAAGGCTTCATCAATACCGTAGGAATCCATCTCCTTCAAAAGATCTTTAGCCGTTTCAGCACATCTGATCGGTTTAATCATGGGTCTACCGAAACACGCATTACAATCGAAAAATTTCAATTATACGACACCTGTTTGCCAACTATACGGCTTAAACACTTAAGATTTTCCACCATCGATTCCTCGACAGACTATGGTCTCCTACCTTTAACAAGATAAGTTGTCGTGAAGAATACTGTAGATACTAACGCTATTGCGCCACTAGTAGGGATGTTGAAGCAGAGTGATAAAGCTATCCCTCCGAGCCCTGAGGAAAGCGCTACTAATAGGGATACAATGAACATTCTACTTATGGAGCGCGTTAAAAATCGTGAAGTAGCTGCTGGAATTATGAGAAGTGTGACGGATAGTAGGACACCTATGGTCTTAGCAATCACGGCGACTGTTATAGCCGAAATGGTGAAGAGTAGTGAGTCATATAATCCGACTTTAAGTCCAAGTGCTTCAGCCGTCTCTACGTCAAAGCAAATGTATAGGAATTCTCTGTAGAACAATGCAGCCAATATTAATGTTGAGGTTGAAGCAATTGCTAGGCTTAATATATCTAAGTTTGAGAGGAGTAAGAGGTCGCTCACCAGGTAACCGTCTACCATCACCCTTCTATCTATTGGGAGGTAACTCCTTATAACCGCGTAAAGCATTACACTTACGGCTAGTGAAACACTCAACATAACGCCTAGAGTCTGAGGCCCACTTCTCCCCATACGTGATATGAACACGGATGTTGCTACACAGAATAGTATTACGAAGGGGAATGGATCTACAAACCAAGGGAAAATTGTTTGAAACAGAACCCCCACTGCTGCACCTCCTAAAGCGGCATGTGAAACTTCAGGTGTTATATATAGTGCCCCCCTTAGAAGCATTAAAGTCGAAACTATCGCTGAGAATGATGCAAATACAATCCCGATCAATGCTCTTAGAATAAACGGGTCAAGCATGTCTATCACCTAGAATCAGTATACGTCTACCTTCTCTTTCAACCGCTTTGACACATGGATAGACGGTTTTCAACTTATCCTCGTTTAAAACATCGACTGGATCTCCGTATACACATACCGTTTTATTTAAAACTAGAATCCTATCAGTTAAAATTATTATCGGGTCTAATTCATGTTCTACAACCATTATAGTTCTCCCATTCTCCTTGAGCACTTTCAAAACGTTAAGTAACCTCTCCTGACTTTCAACGTCTAAACCTGCAAATACCTCATCTAGGAATAAGATGATAGGGTTGGATGCTAATGCTCTGGCTATCAAGACTCTCTTCTGTTGCCCTCCACTCAACTCGTTGAATGGTAAGTCCCAGTAATTCTCCATACCAAGGTATTCTAAAGCCTTTCTAGCGGCTTCAATGTCCTCTCTACGTGGGATTCTGGGGAAACCCTTCCTTAAAAGTACTCCCATTAAGGCGACTTCAGCTACCTTAAGCGGAACTTCATACGATACTCTATCCTTCTGGGGAACATAGCCTATGAAACTTCTGAGCTTTAAACCTTCAGTGAAAGGATTTAAACCAAGAACCTTCACAAACCCTTTAAATGGCTTAACCATTCCAAGCAGTAGTTTTATTAGCGTTGTCTTCCCAGCGCCGTTTGGTCCAACAACCAATATAAGTGAGGGGTTTTTAATTTCAAAACTTACATCATCTAGCACTATACGCCCCCCCAACTTCACTGAAACATTCTTCACGGAGACTACTGGGTTGTTCGTGTTTTCAAACCTCCTCTGACGAGTAGAATCGTTTCGAAAACTATTATGAGCAGTGCTAGAACTGTTGTTAAAAGATATACATTGAACCCATTTGAGGGAGATTTACGGTTGGAGAGTAGTGCACTGTAGACCTGCCCGGCATTGTAATACATGAGATTATCATATCGATCCAAACCGTTGGATGAAACTGTGAAGACGTATGCTATTGAACATCCAGTTTCCTCAGAAATCTCTCTAAGCGCTGTTTGAACACCGCTCATCAGAAGGGCGGTATCAGAGACCACGATGCAGACGTAGTCTCCAGACTTAAGGCCGTTGTAAATTTTCGTTAGAGAATCGGGGCGTATTGTCTCCCCCTCACCTATGAGAGCTATATCCACCTTTAAACCTAAAGCCTCAGTGACGTACTGTTCAGCATAAAAGCCTACTACAACTCTCTTTCCAAAACAGCTATATTTCTCCGAAAGCTCAACTAGTATTGTTTTAAGCTTTAAAACCTCTTTTTCGAAAAGCAGGTAGTTTTGTGAAAACTTTTCAGAGTATTCTGGTTTAAGCATTGAAAGTTTATCTCTCAACGCTCTAGCTATAATCATCGCATTATCCGGCAGAAGCCAGAATCCATGAATATTCTTCACACCTTCAACTTCAAGTATCTTAATACCACTTAAGTTTAACAGGTTCAGAGATATTAAGCTAGGTTGGATGCCCCTCTCCTCTGAAACCCTTTCAATAAGCTCCATCTCCCAATCCATATGTCCAGTTATGACTATCAAATCAGAGTTTAAAGCCTCCCGGATAATGCTAGGCGTTAAGGTAAAACTATGAGGTTCAACATCTCCTGAAACAATAGGATAGACTTCGCCCACATCTCCTAAGATTGGAGATACTATAGTTTGGAGTATGCTAAGCGTAACGACTACCTTAACCCCATACTTCTGTGGAGCTGAACGCGCGGGAAGAATTAAACCCAATAAGAGGCTGACTGCAATTATAATTGCCACTTTCTTATACAACAACCCTCCCCTCTTGGAATATGTTCATTATGCGGGCACTTCTCAGGATGTCCCATAATACTACACATGGAGTCGACAACTTCCTCTGGAAGATATAGTTCAACCTTACGTGCACATCTACATGCATCCTCTAGCCTAATTGAGAGAAATTTGTAAACGTATGTTTCAAAAATCCTATGGTTTCTAATTACCTTGTTGATTTTTTCAATTCCTGCCTTTGAAAGGCTTACCCCCTTCCAAGGCTCTCTTTTAAGCATACCCTTACTGTAAAGCTTCTTAAGCGTTTCACTTGCAGTTGCACATGAAACACCCATAGCTTCAGCTACTTCAAGACTCCCAACAGCTTCCCTCCCGGAGAGAAGCTTAAAAACGGTCTTAAGATATTCTACTTCCCTTTCGGTCAACATGTTTGAAGTGGACTTCCGTTTAGATTTAGACACAACCTAAATTAGGCTTAACCTAAATTTAAACCTTCTCCCTACAAGCAACCCCCAATGGCCTATGTAGAGTTACGCTTAATTCACATGGAATAGATACCGATTGAGCACACTAGTACTTTGAAGAATCTCTTACTCAGCCTGACGTATCAATTACCGCATGTCTACTGAGCTTGATAGCCCTCACGGTAGTGATGTAGAAATTTGGGGGAAAACTTAAAATTGGAAGCACAGATTTAGAAGGTTGTAGGGATATAATGGGTTACCAAGATAGCTGTAGAGAAATTCCAAATAGTGATAAAGAAATTTTACGGGAACTTGGAAGACGAATCGTTGAAATTGCTACATCACCCATTAATGAGGAGTACAAGGAGCGGCAGAAGAGTATAAATGATTTGAAAATGGTTAAACCGATAGTGTACATTTATGAGATACCTTGGCATGAAATGGATGTTTACGGCGAGCTTACTCTGAAGACGAAACACCCTTTATGCCGTAGGTATGAAGAGAGGCTTAGACGTATAATCTACAAGTGGAATCATAGGCTCGGTGTACCAGTAGAAGACCCTAGATTCGAATACCCGGGTTTAGACCCCGTAATTGTGCAACCTTTACAGGACTATATCCGTGATACTGGTTTTGGGTTGTATGTACAGGAGGATGTTTTGAAGACCGATGAGAGAAATCCTGTAGTCTCCCACCGCTTCCACATACAGATTAAAAGCGAAGAAGACATTGAGAAGATTAAAATGCCGAAGGTAACTTTCGACTATGAGAGAGCTGAAAGAGAATACCAGATGCTATATGATATATTCGACGGTATAATACCAGTTGAAAAACGCGGCATCTCTTCATTCTGGTTTGCACCCTGGGATGAACTTGTACAATGGACGGGTGTGAAAGAGATCTTAATCGATATGTATCGTAGACCAGATTATGTACATAAGCTCATTGATAGAATGGTTGATGCTTGGTTGCATAGACTAGACCAATATGAAAAGCTTGGCCTTTTAAGAGATCACCCGATGAAGCTTTGGGGGGTTGGTGCTGCTCAAGTTTTTGCAGCAACATCCCCGGCTATGCATGAGGAATTTGCACTAAAGCATGAAAGACGTTGGTATGAGAGATGGGGGTTCAACTACTACGGTTGCTGTGAACCACTGCATCATAAGGTTGAGGTTTTAAGGAGGAATATCCCTCGATTACGTAAAATTTCAATGAGCCCGTTTATAGACTTCGATAAAGCCGTTGAAAACGTTCGAGACGAGTTCGTATTCGCTTGGAAGCCAAACCCAGCTGTGCTAGCCGCTTCGACTTGGGATCCCGAAATAGTACGGAAAGATATGGAGAGGAAGTTGAAGAGAGCTAGGGAATTTAACTGTATAGTAGAAATCCATATGAAAGACATAAGCACTGTGAAATACCAGCCTCAACGTCTATGGGAGTGGGCACAGATAGCCTCTGAAGTGGCAGAGAAATACTTGTAATCCGATTTTTTCCATACCCTGTCCCAACTATTTTGAACCGTTCTCAGGTACCTACTCATAAAGATTGAATACAACTCAACCGATGAGACCCGATTCAATGACCAACGTTATGAGAAATATGGTCGAAGATATTGTAAGGGATGAGGTAGAGAGATTTTGGGAAAAACGGGGCAGAACATGGAGAAAATCCATAGAAAATATAATGGTGAAAACTAGAGGGGGTCGAGCATCCTACAAACAGGCACAGAGTAGGTTTAAAAACGGTGGATATCTGAGAAGTAAACCGCTGACGCTACAGACGAAAACACATTACTACTGGTAAGGAAAAATAAATGGGGATTAAAATGTGGGGATCTCTAACAGTTAATTTTTAAATGTCTATAGTTTAACTTTGACTTTGAATGCTTTATATAGTCTTCACAACTGGCCGTTGTAATCTAAAATGCTCTTATTGCGGAGGCAGTTTTCCTAAGCATCTAGTCCCATGGAAGGTTGAATATAGGATTGAGCAACTTGTAGATTTTCTATCTCAAGACCCCAATTCAGTAGTAGCATTTTATGGTGGAGAGCCACTGCTAAATGAGCGTTTCATAATTGAACTCATGGATAGTTTTGAGGCGACTTACGTTATTCAAACAAACGGTCTTCTACATGAAAGGCTTGAGTCAGCTTATTGGAGAAGATTTAACACAGTATTGCTTTCAATAGATGGTGATGAAAACTTGACGGATGCATTTAGAGGAAGAGGTGTTTATAAGAGGGTTTTAAAAACCGCAAAATGGCTTAGAGATATTGGATTTGAAGGAGATATCGTAGCTAGAATGACCGTTACAGAGCAGAGTGACATATACAGGGATATAAACCATTTGATAAGTTTAAAATTGTTCGACCATATACACTGGCAACTCAACGTAGTGTGGAGCCCTAGATGGAGGGACTTTAAAGGATGGCTTGATAAGAATTATAAACCAGGTTTAAATGCTTTAGTAAAGCTTTGGATTAAAAACCTCTCTGAAGGCAAGATACTTGGATTGGCACCTCTTCAGGGAATTCTAAAGAGAGTTATCTCAAATGGTTCAAGTCCCCCATGTGGTGCAGGTGTAAACAGTTTCTCCATTTTAACTAATGGTACTATACTAGCCTGTCCCATAGCTATAGATGCCCCGTGGGCTAGGTTGGGGGATATCTATAGTTTAACGCCTAGGGACTTACCTGGTAGAATAACCATAGGTGAGCCTTGTATAAGTTGTCGTATCTTCCGGATATGTGGAGGTAGGTGTCTATATGCGCATATCGAGAGACTTTGGGGAATTGATGGATTTAGAGATGTATGTGAGGCCACAAATTATCTTGTTGAGAGAATATTGGAGGTTAAGCCATTTGTTGATAAGCTTGTAGCAGATGGATTAGTGGATCAAAGTGAGCTTTTATACCCAGCTTTTAATAATACGGTTGAAATAATTCCATGAAAATTTAAATTTAGACTAGGTCTTTTTGATACGAGTAGGCTTTAAATCCGCCATTGCAAGCATCTTCTCATCGGATAGTACTGTCCTAGAATCTAAACCACCGATTGTAACACCGTTATTTATGACGTATACGCGGTCAGATATTTCGGCGATAAATTCCGCATCATGCGAAGCCACGACCATGGCTTTCTTAGACTGTTTAAACTCAAATAGTACAGTTTTTATGATTTCTACTACACTTGAACTTACGTTGGCAGTCGGTTCATCGAGTAATAGAATGTCTGGGTTATAGACAATTATAGACGCTAGTGTTACTACACGCTTCTCACCCATGCTCAACCTGTAGGGAGGCCTATTTAACAGATGCGTTATGTTAAATCTATCTGCAATGCTTTTAACGATGCTATCGACTTCCGTTGTGGAGTTACATATCTGGTTTAAGGCGAAGGCTAATTCATCGTAAACGGTTGGATTGAAAATTTGATCATCAGGATTTTGAAATACTAAACCTATTCTCTCGCGAGCCTCTGGCAATTGATCTTTTAAAGGCTTACCGTCTAGGAAAACCGTTCCTCTTTCAGGTTCAAGAAGCCCGGCCGCGATCATCAGAAGCGTAGTTTTACCACTTCCAACTGGTCCTACTAGTGCTACTATTTCACCTCTATCTGCTGATAAGTTTGCTCCCTTCAAGACCTCAACTTCTCCAGGATACTTAAAGTAGATGTTCTCCAACTTCAACAACATCGTTACATCCTTCCTATGATCTCTAACAGGAGAACTAATAAGGCGAGTGAAAATAACGCTACATCCTTAACCTTTATCGAAGTGTGAACAGTCTTAGGTTTTTCTGGTCTGCTAAAACTTCTAGCTCTTATTGACTTATCAAGCCTCCAAGCTCGCTCATACCCTCTCAGCATAAGTTCTCCAATAACTGTTGCTAACATTCTCCAAATATTTCTAATCTTAACCTTTCTCACTATACGCGCCTCCCTGGCCAAAAGCATGTTTAAACTTTCCCTTAAAAATACTGGTATGCTTATGATCGATAGGTTAAGCATAAAGGAAAGCTCCTTGGGAATATGTAACTCTTCAAATCCAGCTATTATCCCCCTCCAACCTATGACCATGATAAAAGCGGTAAATACCGCTACTGAAGCAGTAACTCTAGTTATGAAGGACGCGGTTAAACGTATCCCTTCAAAGCTAACCTTTAACGTGGTTAACCCAATGGGTAATTCAATTAAAATTCCTCCGGCAGTTATAAACGGGAGAGGAGCCGAAACTATAGAAGCCCATGCTAAAGCGAAAAGCGTGGTTTTAATCCACGGACTTAGAAATGAACTGTTTAAAACGGATATTAATACCATGCTTATAAACAATATCATGATTGGAATTTTTAAATCATAGCTGAGCGCAGCTGTCCCAGTTAGAATTAAAGCTGAAAGTGTAGATAATGCGGGATTAAATGGTAAACTACTTGGAACGTTGTTCAGCTGTCTGAACGCTTCCGCAAGATTCTCTAGAAATCTGAACGTTAAGGTTTTGGAATTCAAGTTCTCCCCACAATCTTACTCAATAAGAAACCTATGCCTAGTATTATTAAGATGCCGACTAAACCCGCGACGGCATACCCTGCTTCAGCAGGTAATCCAGGAATCGTATAATCTAATAGTGGAGTCCAGTTTATCAACTCAGTTAAATCTGGAAGGTTTAAAGCTTCTGCAACAACGTCCAGCGGCTCGTGGTAACCGACCATATCCGCTAACAGTACTCCGAAAATAGGGCTGATGAAGACTAGAATGAGAATCAAAATCAGGGCCTTTTTATAGGATAACCTTCTTGAAGAAGCCGTAAAAAATTCACCTCTCTGCAAAAATTATATGGGGTGCTCTTTTCCTTAAATAGGCTACAGTTAAAGCTGTAATAGTTCCTTCAATTATACCAAGCACCGCATGCCACCCAGCCATAATAGGCACGGTTATAGATACACCGTAAGGAAAAGCCTGAGAATACCCTATTTCAAGCCCACAAGCTATACCAGCGATTGTTATTCCCAACCAGCCTCCGAGGAAAGCAGCCAACATACGAGGTGGATCTTTAGATTTAAAAGTCTTAACCGTAAGCCGATAAATTGCATACCCAACTAATACGTCAATTATAGCCATGTTTAGAGAGTTTGCTCCAAGAGCGGTTATTCCACCATCGTGGAAGACCAAACATTGAACAATCAGTACTATGAACATCGTTAGAAAGCCAAGCCATGGACCAAGCATCACTCCGGCTAGTGCACCTCCAACAAAATGGAGACTTGTTCCACCAGGAATAGGCCAGTTTAGCATTTGAGCGGCAAATATACTGGCAGATAAAACCGACACTAGCGGCGTATTCTCGGTATTTAACGTCCTCTTAATTCTCTTAAATGCGAAAACTCCATATATCACCAGCAGTACATAAGTGAGTATGATTACTACGGGATCTAGGAAGCCGTCAGGTATATGCATAGGAACCCTAATAAATGATCGCTAGGCCGAATATAAATATTACTTTTTTAAAAAATAGTAGTACTGAAATTGGAAGTAACTAGAGAAGCGGTTTTACGCTTAAAAAGGTTTTTCAACAAAGCTTAAAACTTATTCATGGAGAGCCGAGCCCAATTTATGCTTTATCATAAGTCTTTAAACTATGAAATAATGGAGATGATTGGTTGAGCTGAGAAATAAGTGGTAGTTTCTACGGAAGTTTTAAGACACCTATCTCCTCTAGACTTTCCAAATTATTCATCTTCATCATTTTATTTGAGATCGTGTATAGGGTGTTGCCGATCAATCGCATAGTCAGAATAGAACCAGTATCCACTTTTAAGGAAGTCATCTGAACTTTCTATATGTGTAATTCTGCCTCTTAGGCTTATATCGTTCTCAGATATTTTGAAGACGTAGAGCCCCTGCCAGACATAATCTCCGTAAGTGTTTGGAGGAACGCCAATGGGATATTTAGATTCATCTATCTCAGCCAATAGGATTGGAATGGCGAGAAGATTAAGCTCTTTGTCGAATAATAGGGCCTTATGGTTATGTAAAACTGGCGAATCTGTTCCCCTATCACCTATTATAATAATACTATCTATTTCCCTTGGGTGTTCAACATCGCTTACATCAAAAAGCGATATTTTCACACCTTGATACCATGCGAAATCGCCTTCTTCAGCTTCAACAGTCCACTTACCTATACCTATTAAATGGTTCTCATCGTAGGGGTGGAGGTAGTCTGAGTATCCGGGTATCTTAAGCTTGCCAAGCACTTTCGGATTAACGGGGTCTCCGAGGTCTATAACAAATAATGGATCAACCTTCTTGAAAGTTACTAGGTAGCATCTGTCACCTATAAACCTAGCCGAGTATATCCGTTCACCAGGCGCTAGTCCTTCAATTCCACCGACGACCAAGCTCATGTTTAACACGTAGACATTGCTCATTATTGGATTTTCAACTTCACGCAAAGTAATTGTAGAAAACAAACCTCTAAATACTTGTTGATTCGTCATAGTGGCTATTCTAAAATAGCCATCATATTCATCCATTGAAAATTGATTTAAAACCAAACCTGGCACTGAACCACTTAACTCGTACTCTATTTTGCCACCTTCTATGTGAATTTTATGAGTCTCGGTTGTTACACCACTTTCAGAGTAGCTCGGTACGGCAACGTAAATATTATTTAAGGATACATAGATACAACTAGCATATCCAAATAAGAAGGTCTCATACGTGATTGGTTCACTCGAGTCTTTGACGTTTATTGCAAATATAACCGTGAAAACGTTGTAGAAGACTGATGCGTTTGAGTAGTAGATTGATGTCGGATCAACCCTTATACTATACTTACCGTCTATTATCTCTGGAAGAACAGGTTCTTCACCTCTCAAACGTATTGGCAAATATGCCAATACGTAGACGTAGTCTCCAATCATCCTAGAATTGAAGTGCATCCCACTTATAGTGGTATTCCTAACAAGTATAGGTGCTTCAGCGTTTTTCACATCGTAAATGAGCACCGACAAACTTGGTTCTATGGAGAGCATCTCCCTTTTCTCAAAGGTATTTCCCGTGTTTTCCACGCGACAGTAAATGCTATTATAGATTATGACTAGCCTCTTATTGTTTACGAAAAGACCTGAAACTACACCTTCTACAGGGATTTCCGCTGAAAGTTTTGCCTCATTAGGTGGATAGGCCTTAATTATTAAAACTCTTCTTCCAAGGGTTAGGTATATATACTCTCCATCGGTTTTAACAACATCATCTTCATCAACGCCCTCAACCTGAACGTTCGTCTTCGAGTAATCGATATGTGTAACGGTGGATTTTGCTGTAATTCCGGTGGTTGTGATCGTAGTAAACCTCTCTACGTCTACTAGAAGCCATGGAGAACTCATACTTCTATTTAGGAAGTCTTTCAACTCTTCATAGGATGAGAATTTCTTAAGAATTGTATGAGTTCGTATGTCTATGTTCGAATTGCTCGATGATGTATTATTGCTCATCCCTGGTAATGTTAGGAGCAGGAGAGCATTGAACATAAGGACGATTGAAAACGCTAAGATAAAACTCTTCTTGATTTGAAGTTTAAAGGTTTTGAGTCTAGACATGGAAACACCAATTATGTTAATATGCTTTCGTCTACTTAATGCTAGATATTAGAATGTATGTTCTAATGCCTAGAACATAAAAGGTTAAGTTATGACTGTTTGCGTCGAGAATAGGCCGTATTTCTTCTAAATGGCTATGTTTTACTTGACAATCGAATCTAAGACTTGTTCAGATAACGTACATCAGGTTAAAAACATTTCAACTATAGTAATGTGGATGAACGTATCTAAGGAAGGAAAATATTCAAGGGTGGTTGAGAATTGCTTTATCAAGTTTAACGCTCTAAATTTTACCGAACTTCAATAAATGGCTTTGATGCTCCTTGAAGTTGGACTTACTTAGATTGATCTAGGATATTCTATGAAGCTAAATTAGATCAGTTAGGTCGGGCAATATGTTAGATCTCGGAAAAACCTTTAGACGAAAAGGTTTCAAAGATTATAGAAGTTGGGATTTGGATACGTAGTTCATTCAACGGTGTAATCTTTTTTAGAAAAAGAGGGTGAACGTTTACTTGAAATTTAAATGTTTATAAGAGATAGGCTTATAGGTGTTGATAATCTTACCTTGACTTATATCGACTTTCAAACCTCTAATTGGAGGAGGCGTATTTGCTAATCAAAGAGGTTATACTTGAGAACTTCATGAGCTACGAGTATGGTAGAGTTAGGCTTAAACCTGGACTCAACATAGTATGTGGCCCCAATGGAGCAGGTAAATCCAGCATTCTCCTTGCAATATCTGTTGCGCTCGGACAAGCGTATACGGAGCGCGGTAGGAGGCTTAGTGATTTAATCCGTAGAGGGAAGGATACGGCTAGGGTTACAGTTGTCTTAGATAATTCTCCCAAGGGAGGTATACGGCCTATATCAAGTTGGAAATCCGATGTTTTTAGACTTTCAAGAGTTTTGAGAGTTGATGGGGAATATCGTTTCTATGCAAACAACAAACCTGTTTCAAAAGCTGAGGTTGTAGATATCCTTGAAAGTTTTGGGATCAATCCAGATAATATGCTCCTTATAATGCATCAGGGTATGGTTGCATCTTTCGCATACGTTCCACCTAACGAGAAGCTATCTATGCTTGAGGAGGCCGTGGGCTTAAGCAGCTACCGTAAAAACGTGCTCGAGGCTAGAGATAGACTTGCAAAAATTATGGAGGAGGAGAAGACGCTGGATAAGCTTATCGATGAAGCTAAGAGAAACTTAGAGTACTGGGATGAGGAGTATAGACGTTATCTTGAGAAGCTTAAACTCCAGAAAACTCTTGAATCTCTTAAAAACGAGCTCTTATGGGCTCAAGTATGTAAGGCTGAGAAAAACGTGGAAAGCCTCAAATCTAGGATAGAGAGTTTAGCTTTAAGAGTTAAGAGAGTTGAAGCTAGAGTCTCCAAACTTAAGAATTTGATAGACCATGAGAATAATAGGCTTAAAGAGCTTAAAGAATCGTATAAAGAAAGCCTAAGTAGGCTTCTCTCCATCGAAGAAGAGCGTGTAACGGCTGAAGCTTCTCTAAGCTTAATTTCTAGGTTTTTAAATCTGCTTGATAAGACGAACATTGATGTTAGAGTTTTAGAAACTTTAAACTCTGAAGTAGATAAGCTTTCGAAGAGCCTTCCAGCTTTAAGGAAGAACTCCTCCTTAGCTAGGTATAAGCTTGAAGAACTTGAGAATAGTCTAGACGAATCTTACAGTAGAATCTTACAGTTTTCAGTTGAGAAGACTCTTTCAGAAGATCAGATGAATAGGATGCTTTCAGAGTTGAGGGATCTTGAAAACAAGCTCGCTGAAGTTGAAGGCGAGTTTAAGAAGGCTTTGGTGGAAGCTTCTAAATCTGGTGGAAGAGTTGAAACCGATAGAAGCCCACAGGATATTCAAAGCGAGATTAAAGTGGTAGAGGCTAAAATCGAAACGATAGGTGATGTACCTGAAGATACTAAACAGATGTATGAGCAACAATTGAGCACTTTGAGGAACTTGGAAGAGAAGGCTGAGAAGGTTCGTGAAAATAGGAAGGCTGCTGAAGAGTCACTTAAGAACCGTATTACATTATGGAGGCGGAAGATTCAAGAGCTTCTAGAAGAAGTCAATAGAAGCTACTTAACGATATTATCTGCCCTAGGAGCTGTAGGATATGTCAAGCTTATAAATCCAGATAATATAGACAATGCTGGATTAGAGCTTTTCATAGGATTTAGAGGCATGGAGCCAACTCCATTAAACCCATATAGTCAAAGTGGAGGAGAGAGAAGCATAGCCGTAGCCACCTTTCTACTAGCTTTACAGAAGTATATAAAATCTCCTTTTAGAGCCGTTGACGAGTTTGAAGTTCACATGGACATGAGGAATAGAGAAGCTTTCCTTCTTAAACTTATTGGAGTTTTAAAGGAGACTGAAGACGCTCAGTATCTGATAATAACTCCGAATCAAATACCCATAGTCAGTGAAGATATCCACGTGATAGTTGTTCAAAACCTTCAAGGTAGTTCGGAGGTGGTTGAAGTTGTCGAAGCGTAAAAGAGGACCTATAGAGAGGGTTAAAAGAATAATCCATACTTGCCACATGGTTGAAGAGAGGGGTTTAAACCCATTTAACGTAGAAGTTGGAGAAGAGCTTAGAACGCTTGACGGACAATTAGACGATTTAAAGTCTTATGAAGAACTTTGTTTAGACGTTGAAGCCGTCAACATGCTTACTAAGGTTGTGAAGGCTCAGAAGGATTGGCTTTCTGAAGAAGCTTCAGTACTCTATACAGACCCTGCGTTTATCGAGTATAAACTCAGGAAAATCTCCACCAAGGCGATGGTTGAAGCGTTTATGAGAGCTTGGAAACCTATAGCATACATAGAAGAAATATCTAAGGAAGAGCTTATAAAGGCTGTAGACTACTGGAACCGTTTAAAACCTTTAAAATCCAGGTGGAGTAAGCTCACGGGAGACCGTAAACTTGGAGGCTATATAGAGCTTGAAGAGCTTAAGAGACAAGGTTTGATAACTGATGAAACTTTTTACAAGGATTTTGAGAAGGTTCTAGATGAGCTTAAAGAGGTGTGTAAAACCAAAGGGTCTGTATCGTATTGGAGCTTCATATCCGGCAAGAGCTTTGAAGAAACTGTTAGAAGAGCATACATGTTGAGCTTCCTATTAACATACGGCTATGTAGAGCTTAAGAAGATTCCACTGAAAGATGACTACGTATTAACGCCTAGAGAACGTATTGAAGCTAGAGCCCCATCAGAGTCGTTGCCAATATCGATAGACTATGAACACTGGAGGAAATTGTCTGGAGGTGAATCTTCTGAGTGAAGCCATGCGTGTAAAAGTCAGACGGGCGGCTCAACTTCTACTATTCCAGAGACATAGAGAGCCTGGTGTTAAAGGTTGGGAGTTAAAAAGAGCATTGGGTAAGAACTACCTTAAAGTTTTGGAGGTTTTAGATTCAGAACTTGAGAAGATAGGCTTGCAAGTTAAAATGGTTAAACCTAAAGACGTGGAGGACTTAGATAAAGCCCGTTTCGTAATAACGGTTAGAGAGCCTTTAAATGTTGGGGATGCTACGTCTTCGGGTTGGAGAATCGATGAAATAGCTGCTCTAGCAGCCTCCATAGCATTCATAATTTCAAAGCATGGAAAGGTTCAGAGAAGGGAGCTTGAAGAGCTTCTGGAAGAAAAATTTTCAAGATGGTTTATCGAATACTCTATATCTAAATTCATAGGGAGAGGTTACCTTAAAAGGGAGAGCGGAGGAGTTTTAACAATTGGATGGAGAGCTGAAGTTGAAATAGATAAAAAGCTTCTATTAAATCTTATACTTCGGTCAAAGACTGAACAGAGTTGAGGCTATTCGCTTTCCGCTCTTAAACACTTCCCACCCTCCCGTATGGTTTTAGCTATGAATTCGAAGATTTTCATACCTTTGACGTTTACAATTGGTATTTGAATGCCTCTACCGACGTCTTCAAACTTACTGTATTTAGGATATTCGGCGTAGCATAACTGACTGATTACATATATTCCATCCTCATACTCGTAGTCGAAGCTTTTCTCAGGAACCTCCATACAGATTAAGAGACCATCTATCCAAAAGAGCTTCGAAACCTCCATGGAAATCGAACACCACACTAAATCGTCTTTATTCCTTAAGTCGAGCCCAAGAATTTTTATAACTCTAGGTCTTGAAATTTCAATCTTCATAGAGACACCAATTCATATGGATTAAATATATCTTGTTATTAACTATTTCCCATTCACGCTTATGCAAGTTTGAGACGATTAACTCCAATTGATGCGTATACCCAGAATTTTGAGAATTTGCTTCACAGATTCTGCTGTGACCTTTCCATCTCTTACAGCGTCGTCTCTACAAGGATAGATTAATCTATTTTTATATAATCCAGAGGGGTTTGCCAGATAGAAGAGTTGGATTACAAATAGTAATGTATTAAGCTGGCGACTTGTAGCCTCTCGTTCTAACTGTTCAAGCTCATGTTTGCTTAAAAGCGTCCTTTTACGTAAGGCTTCAATAGCACCTTCTTTATCGTCATCCATAGCCGATAGGATGTCATCTAAAGTTAAACCATTATCTCTGAGGAAATCTTTCAAGGCAAGTTTAACATCTATGTAGTCTTCGCCACTCATAATCTTTTAAATTAAAAGGAAGGCTGAAATTTAAACCTAGTGCGGGTATTATTATGTTTAGAGGAGTAAACCTTGCCGATATATGACGCTTGTATAATAGGAGCTGGGCCGTCTGGATTATCAACGGCGCTATCGGCTTCGATGAAGGGAGCTAGTGTAGTAGTTTTAGAAGAGCATAAGGAAGTTGGGTTTTTAAATGAAAGATGTGGTGGTTTGGTCAGCGAAAGATGCCTTAAAAATCTTAAGCTTAGCCTTAAAGGAGAATATGTATTGAACAGAGTTTCAGAGGCAGTTGCGCACTCACCCAGTGGTTTACTATTGAAAATTGAACTTGGAGGCACGTGTTTAGTATTGAATAGGGCTATGTTTGAAGAAGCTCTAGCTTCAAGAGCTTTAAACAACAACGCAGAGATATATACGGGAGTTAAGGTTAAGAAGTTAAACTTCTACAAAAGCCATGTTGAAGTTAAGACCACCAATGGGACTTTTAAAAGTGAAATTGCTGTAGACGCTAGTGGAGCTTTAAGCATTTTTACACCAGTAATATTAGGCTTAAAACCATCTCTTAGAAGACCTATCCCATCAGCTCAAGCTGAGGCGAAAATTAAGGGTTTAAATGAAGACGAGGTGCACGTCTTCCTAGGAAGATATATCGCACCGGGTTTCTTCGGGTGGATTATACCGTTGAATTCCAATAAAGCGAGAATCGGACTTGCATGCGAATATGGAAATCCTACACTCCTATTGAAAAATCTATTCAAGAGGTTAAATGTTAAGGAAGTATACGGCGTCATTAAATGGCCTATAATAACTGGAGGCCCATTGCCTAAAACATTTAAAAGTAGGTTTCTGTCCGTCGGAGACGCCGCTGGTCAGTCTAAGCCTACGACTGGAGGGGGGATATTTATGGGTACCTTATGCGGTTTAATTGCAGGTATGGCTATAGCGAAGAAGACGGGGGGTTCAGCTAATGCACCCAGATTATATGAGAAAACTTGGAGAAGACTACTGGAGCGTGAATTTAAAATGCAATTGTTGTATAGGAGGATTTTTAGAAAGCTAGATGATAAGACACTAGATTATGCAATTTCCTTCTTAAATGGTATCGGCTGGAGGGGTCTTAGAGACTTTGACTACCACTCTAGGACTATTGAAGATTTCCTCAGAAACGTCAACGTGATTAAGAGCATTTTTAGAAAACCCAACTTGTACCTAACCTCAGCAATAATTTTAAAAATTGTTGAAGGCCTACTGGTACATTCTACATTAGAATAAGCTTCCCACGTTGGAGGGTTAAGCTTAAATCGAATTAAGTAAATTTTAAATCTACATGAAACCTATCCCTTTCCGAGATGTTCACCTAGACTTCCACACAAGTGAACATATCAAAGACGTTGGTGTAGATTTCAATCCAGAAGAATTTGCACACACACTAATCAATGCCCATGTAAATACCATATGCATTTTCGCTAGATGCCATCATGGATATTGCTACTATCCAACTAAAGTCGGTATTGTACACCCAGGGTTAAAACGTAGAGACTTACTGGGTGAGATGATAGAAGCATTAAGAGCTCACAATATCAGCGTTGGAGTCTACACAACCGTAGCCTGGGATGAATTAAACGCTAGACTACACCCGGAATGGCGTCAAATTAAGCCAGATAAGAACTTCGTTGAAACGGGCTATTGGAAGTGGCTTTGCTTAAACTCTCCTTACGTCGATTGGGTTGAAGCACATGTTAGAGAACTACTGTCAAATTATCAATTCGACAGGTTTTTCATAGATATAGTAATGCAGTGGTTTGACGGATGCATATGCGACTACTGTCTCTCAGACATGGAGAAGAACGGACTTAACCCGGAAAATCCATCCGACCGACGCCTGCAAGCAATACGCGTTCAAAGAAGGTTTATGAAACGTATGAAGTCTATCATAGAAGAATATGACCCTGAAATTGCAGTATACTTTAACCGTAGCTGGATCCTCTCAGCACATCCAGAGGCGAACTTAAGAGAAGACTTAAAGTACTACAGTTATGTCTCCATAGAATCTCTTCCAACTGGTGGATGGGGCTACAACCACTTCCCCCTTATGGCACACTACTTGATGAATAAGAATATTCCTTTACAATCGCTTACAGGACGGTTCCATAAGTCTTGGGGCGATTTTGGAGGGCTTAAAAACAGAGTAGCTTTAGAATACGAGTGCCTACGTGTAGCAGTTAGAGGTATCAGGATTGGAGTCGGTGATCAACTTCATCCAAGGGGACGGCTGGACCCAGCCACATATGAGCTGATCGGCTATGTATACGGTCAGATAGAAAGACTTGAGCCATGGCTTACGGATACGGAGCCGGTTACAGACATTGGGATACTAATAGCTAATGGAACAGGCCCAGAGGGGATTCTTGGGACAGATTTAAATTCTGAAGAAGGAGCCATGCGAATTCTCATGGAGCTTGGGCATCAGTTTCTCATAGTTGACGAATGGGACGACCTTTCAAAATTTAAACTCTTAATACTCCCAGATCACGTATACTTGTCTGAAAATTTAACGGATAAACTCGAAAGATTTCTGGAGAACGGTGGAAAAATTATCGCAAGCTATTTCTCAGGCCTCATGCAGAAGACAAATGAACCCGCTTTGAGAAACTGGCCAATTCAATCTATCAGGAGGAGCTGGTACTCTCTAAATTACCTGAGACCAGTCAGGGATAAGGTTGGATTGGATATAGAAGAATATGATTACGCTCTCTACGAGCCAGCGGCGTACGTAGAAGTGACTTCAGAAGCTGAAACGTTGGCTAAAGTTGTAGAACCGTATTTTGACCGTACGGCTGCGCACTTCTGCTCTCATCGTCAAACACCTCCTGACAAAGATAGCGGCTATCCAGCTATTGTGAGAACACGCAACATGGTGTACTTTGCTTTCCCAGTATTTAGAGCTTATAGGTTGCATGGATTTTCAATATATAAGATTCTCGTCAGAAACGCTATAAACTATTTAATGCCTGAACCAATTTTAAAGCATAACTTACCGTCTACTGCTGAAGTCGTAGTACGCCGTCGAAAAGATAGCTACATCGTTCATATACTCCACTATGTCCCCCAGCGCCGAGCTGAAGGAATAGACATAGTTGAAGATGTACTTCCTATAAACGACGTTAAAATTGCATTACGTGGATACTTTGAAAGAGCGTATTTAGTCCCCGAGAAGTATGAGCTTAAAACTGAACGTCTGGAAGAATATACGAGCACAACTATTCCAACGGTTAAAGGTCATGCACACGTAGTTTTTGAAACTGGTTAAGTTTCAAAAATTTAAAAAAAGCATTAAACTGACCTGCAATTTCTCCCAACAACATCTTGCCGATGAGACTTAAAAGTTACATACTAGAATATTTGCAATACTCACAAGCTTAAGAGGTTGAGAATTTTGGTTTTTATAGTTCCATCAAATTTTGAAGTTTACAGCTTTTCAGCAACTCACAAACCAGTTTTAAAGGTTAAACCGGATAGTTTGATTGTATTTGAGATTAGGGATGCCTTCGACGGACAGTTGGATTTAAACGGAGAATATCTGTCAAATGTCGATGCGGTTGATAGAAGTAGAGTTAACCTTGCAACGGAACCTGTTTGGATTGAGGGAGCTAAGCCTGGACATACTATTGAAGTTAAAGTATTAAACGTGGAGGTTGGAAGTAGAGGCTTCATAGGTCGGAGAGTGTTTAGAATACTTAATGATGTAGTTGAGGTTGACTCTTTCAGGATAGCTGTAAAACCAGTGATAAGTGTGATTGGTGTTGCTCCACCTAAGGGTGAGGCTTCTACAATGGAACAGGGTGATTTCGGCGGAAACCTAGATACCCCGGAGATAACTGTAGGCTCAAGGGTTCTACTTCCAGTCTGGGTTGAGGGGGGATTACTTGCCCTAGGAGATGTACATGCATCTCAGGGGGATGGTGAGGTTTCAGGTCAAGGTTTAGAAGTCCCAGCTAAAGTTAAAGTAAGGGTTAAACTTCATCGTGGACGCATCTTAGATAAAATCGTGGTTGACTATGATGGAAATTTAATGATTCTAGCCTCCTCAGAAACTTTAGAGAATGCTATAGATGAAGTTTTGGATGCCGCTAAGAAATTCCTTCAAAAAGCTTTCAAAATAGATGAACAAACTGCTCTAACCCTGTTAAGTCTCACTTCAAACCTCGGAATCTCACAAATAGTCAATCCGAGGAAGACTGTGAAGATTAAAATACCTAAAAGCATTTTTCCAATAGATTTAGGAATTCTCATAAGCGACTGCTGTTAAGTCATCTCGGTGATCTATTTGGAGAACTTAGTTAAGGATCCGTATTTTACTTCAGGACTTTGGAAAATCACTTCTAAACCTGAAGAAGTTAGAATTTCTTCGGACAGAGTTCAAACTCCAATTGGAGTAAAAGATTCTTTGAAAGTTGAAAGTTTCGGATGGAGTAAGTGGTGTCTAGTATACGGTGAAAAACTGCAGGTAAAGCCTAGAGAAACATATAGACTTAATGTACGTATGATGCTAAATCTTGAAGATAGAAAAGCTTCAGTGGTCTTAGAGCCACAAATCTTGGATGAGAACGGTGAGAAAGTTAAAGTTACAAAGAAGAAGTGGGTGGGTGACAGTGGTGAGCCGTTTTTCGTAGAAGACTTAGGGTCTTGGAGAGGCGGTGTAATTGGAGCTACTGGTAAATGGGGGTGGAGGTATATGACTGGGGGCTTCATGATTCCAGACGGCGGGGTACAGATGAATTTAACTCTATATGGAGCGGGACCAGGTAAGGTTTGGGTAACTGGAGTAGAACTCTATAGGAACTTCTACTCTACGGTGAAAAAAGTAGAGCCACCTGATATTCCGGAATATCCCAAAGCCATAGTATACAAGAGGCTTAAATTGGGTGAATACGCTGGGAAGGTTTTAAGAATTGGTGATTTAAACGGTGATGGTAAAGTTGAACTTCTACTCGTGCAGAAGATAAACCCTAAACCCATTAAACAGAGTAGCGTAAATTACGTGGCTTTAAGATGCCTTACGGCTATTGACCTCAATGGGAATATTCTGTGGCAGTTGGGTGAGCCAGATCCATCTGGCTACGAAGTATGGTCGGATCTTCCAGTACAAGTCTTCGACTTTAATAGAGACGGTAAAATGGAAGTATTATGTTGCAAAGACTTCAAAATAATGCTTTTAGATGGAGCTACAGGAAATGTTATTACTGAAACAGATACTCCAGAATCTAATTCAGGTGAGGGGCCTGAAGACGGGTTTCCGAGAATTCTAGGAGATTCTATAACGATATGTAATTTGACCGAATGCGACCCGGGCGACTTCATCCTTAAAGACCGATACAATAATCTCTGGGCTTACGATCGGGAGTTTAACAGACTGTGGTCTTACACGGGTAAAATGGCACATTACACTCAAATATATGATGTAGATGGAGATGGATTTGATGAAGTATTCTCAGGAGATGCGCTGATAGATCAAAATGGAGAGATTTTATGGCGTATAGATCTCTACGGCCACTGCGATAGTTCAATCTTCTATAGGGATAGGGAAGGCCGTCTTATACTCGCCTTAGCATATGAGGATGGAGGATTCTACTTTCTAAATGCTTTAACTGGTGAAATTCTGAGAGAGTGGCATTTAGGACATGGACAAGGAGTGAACCTAGCGAGTTATAGACCAGATCAACCCAATGGTTTAGCTATCGCAGCCAATACTTTTTGGGGTGGAGCATTCTGGTTTATCTTCAGTCTAGAGGGAGAAATCCTTCACGCAGATTTTACTGACGTCTACGGTTGGGTTCCAGTTAATTGGTCTGGAGACGGTATAGAACTCATTGGATCGGCCTATGGCCTCTATGATGGTTACGGCAGGATGGTTGTTGAATTTCCAGATCCACACGATGGGAAAGTGTGGGTGTACAACGTATGTGGAGATCAACGAGATGAAGTGATCGTCTGGAACGACAAGCTTTTATCTATCTATACGCAAGATAGAGGTTTCAGTGGTCTTAAGATTTACACTCCTAAGCGTAGACTTTACAATCAGACCTTTTACGGAAGCTTTATCTCAGAGCCGAATTGGATCTATGTCAAATCCACAGCCCACAGAGGGTCTTTTCAAGAAAATTTGAGGGGGTAAATGTTTACCACTTTAATCCAATGGAGGCTAGAGCCTCCTTAAGGTATAGATTGTAAGGACCCAGTTTACCTCCATAGTTTGCTGAGGTTATTTGTACAACTCCTGGTACTTCGATTGTCGCTTTTATTCCAACGCCTAAAGCCTTCTTAACGCTATCTAAGCTTATACCGTTTATAACGATTTCATATACGCTATTCACGTTTTCAGGAACCATACTATTCTCAACAACTTTCTTAAGCGTTGGGCAGAAGAGGTGGTTCGTTGAAGCTTTAAGCTTATATTTCATAGATCCAACTTTAGACCCAGATCTGCAAATTCCACCTGGGAAAGGTGTTATCACACCTTTTACTTTTCTAATTGCTTTCACTGCTTTCTCAGCCGCTTCTAAACCGCTCTTCCAATTTTCAGCTAAGATTAGAAACATTCCACCAGCTATACCCTTCATTATCCCAAAGCTTTCCTCTATTATAAACTCCCCCTCCATAACGGGTATTCTCCAAACATCTCTGTTAAACATTCGATCTCTAGTTTGAAAACCATCTCCAAATGATGCTAAACTCTTACCAGCCTTAACCCTTCTCTTGGCTTTAGTCAAGCTGTCGAATACCGCCGTTGTAGGACATGTTAAAACACATTGGCCAACTCTAGCTAGAAACTGTGCTTTAAGCAGAAACCTGTCAGAGTGATAGATTTGAACGAGAACCCCGGGTCTACCATCTGGAGTTTTATCAGCTGGAACAAGGGCCTCTATTCCACATTCAGCAGGGCTCATTATTATCGAAGTACCAAATCCGACGACGGCTCTAGCGGAATTTAAAGCCCACTTATAACTTTCAGCGGTCACTAAAAACCTCATATACCACATGGGAAACATCTCAGTGAAAGTATTAACAACAGTTAAAACATTACCCGTGGAAGGTTGTTCGACTATGAGGTCTCCAGTCACCCTATCTTCTGAAAATTTAAACTGTTCGCTTTGTGACATACCTAAACCCGGTTTTGAATTTCACCTTCATCTTCTTTTAACGTTTTCGCTTATGGAGAAGCATGACTAAACGCATTAGACTTTAGCTTTAAAATCAACCATTTTATAAGGCTTTAGAAAAATCTAAAAACAAATAAAAAGCAAGGTATTAGAGGTGTTCAATTTTGGTGGTTAAAGTCGGATTTGCTAAAATTGGCAACATAGGATCTGCACCTATGATAGAGTTTCTACTAGATGAGAGAGCTGACCGGAACGATATAGATGTAAGGATTGTATCCTCAGGAGCGAAAATGGGTATTGAACAGGCTGAAGAAGTTGCCAATAAACTTTTAGAGTTTAAACCGGATTTCGTAGTTGTCACAAGTCCAAATGCATCTCTACCAGGTCCAACTAGATTAAGAGAAATTCTAGCTGAGAAAAACATTCCAGTAATAGTTGTCTCAGATGCACCAGCAAAGAAAATAGCCAAAGATCTTCAAAGTAAGGGTTTTGGCTATATAATCGTAATGGCGGATTCCATGATAGGTGCTAGAAGAGAGTTTCTAGACCCGGTTGAAATGTCTCTTTTCAACTCAGATCTGATAAAGGTATTAGCGGTTACAGGCGTATTTAATATAATTCAAGTAGAACTGGATAGAGTTATAGAGGCTTTTAAGCAGAATGTGAAACCAACTCTACCGACGATTATAATAACTAAGGATAACGCTGTTGAAGCTGCAAAATTCAGTAATTCATATGCTAAAGCCAAGGCTATGGCAAGCTTTGAAATAGCCAGAGTTGTCGCAGATTTAACGGTGGAAGGCTGTTTCATAGTTAAAGAGTGGGAACGTTATACGGCTATAGTAGCAGCAGCTCATGAAATGATGAGATACGCCGCTAAGCTAGCAGATGAAGCAAGGGAATTGGAGAAGTCTAACGACAGCGTTTATAGGACCCCTCACAGTAAAGTGGGAGTCATACTCTCTAAGAGAAAACTTATAGAGAAGCCTGCTGAACAAGTTTAATAAATGCGTGAACATAATAAGCGGAGTCTAATGGAGAATTATAATCTATCAGCGTCTGTTTATGACCAGCTTTATGGTGAAGAGCAGGAAGCTAAGTATGCAGAAGGCTTAAGAATGACCCCGTCTGTAAACGGTTTGACCGTTTTAGACGCTGGATGTGGCTCCGGGCTTCTACTTGAAAAATTGTGTGGCTTAACTAGTTTAGCTGTTGGTATAGATTTTTCTGAGAGAATGATTAAAATAGCTCAGAGTAAGATTAAGTTAGAGAACGTAGAGTTTGTAATTGGAGATGTTGAGAACATGCCGTTTAAAAACGACACCTTCAATGCTGTTTTTATGTTCACCGTACTTAATAACACTCCTAAACCGCTACAGGCTTTAAGTGAAGTTTGGAGAATTTTAAAGGAGCGGGGTTACTTGGTGGTTAGTTTCCTTAAGAAGACATTCACAAAGGATGAGGCGGAAATGCTTTTAAATGCCAGTAGATTTGAAATAATAAACCAATCTAGTGAAAAAACCAACGATTACATCTACATATGTTCGAAGAAACCTTTTTATCCTACTCCACAATAGAGGAGGTGGAAGCCAATGGTAGAACCTAGTAAGAAGCCTTTAAATATGTTGATACGCTATAGAAACAACATAATCCGAATTAAGTTGAAGAACGACTATGAGTATGTGGGTAGAATGTTGATATGCGACAGCTATATGAACCTAATATTAACGGATGCCGATGAGTATAAGGGTAATGATCCGTCAGCCCACTATGGTAATATTTTCATAAGAGGAAACAACATACTATACATACAACTTAGGGCTTAGCAATTACTCACAGTAATAAAAGCTCGACCGCAAACCTTAATTTGAAAACCCGCGTATCCTTAAAACTAGATACACTATGACGATAGTATCAATAGAGAAGCTGAACCGTAAACCAGTTTCCGAGCAGGCCGTGGAAATAGTTGAGAGGAAAGCTGAGTGGTATTAATCCGCTCAGCCCTCAGAGGACTTGGGCATCCGGATTACATTTGCGATGCCATCATGGATTCTGTGTCAGTAAATTTAAGCTTAGAATACCTCAAGCGATTTAACATGATAGCACACCACAATATAGATAAGGCTCTACTGGCCGCTGGTGAAGCTGAACATAGGTTTGGAGGGGGGGTTTTAAAGAAAGCCATGCTCCTTATATTTGGAGATAGGGCTACCTATGAAATTGGCGATGAGTACATCCCAGTAGACGAAGTGGCCATAAACACCGCTAAGAAGTGGTTTAAAGAGAATCTTAGATTTGTAAATCCCGATGTACACGTTAAATATCAAGTTGAGCTTAAAAGAGGATCTGAAGCTTTAAGAGACATATTTGAACGTAAGACTAAAGTCTTAGGAGCTAATGACACCTCAGCAGCTGTTGGATATGCTCCTATGACGGATACTGAGAAAATCGTTTTAGAAACCGAGAGGTTTTTAAATTCTAAGGAGTTTAAACGCGAACACCCCGAGAGTGGTGAGGACGTTAAAGTGATGGGGTTTAGAAGAGGGAGTAGCCTTGAATTGACGATAGCCATGGCTTTTGTGGACAGATTTATAGAGTCCGAAAACGCTTACTTTAAACGTAAGGAGGAAATTCTTGAAGAGATAAAGAGGTGGGCGAGTGAAAGGTATACAAATGGAGGGGTGAAGGTCTACTTAAACACGTTAGATAGAAGAGGCAGGGGTGTTAAAGGAGTATATCTTACAGTACTTGGAACCTGCGCCGACGATTCAGATTCAGGACAAGTTGGTAGAGGAAATAGAGTCAACGGTATAATACCGCTCAATAGACCAATTAGTAGTGAAGCAGTTGCTGGTAAAAACCCAGTCTCTCATATAGGGAAAATATATAACGTATTAACTTACAAGATAGCGGATAGAATATACAAGGAAATTTCAGGGCTTAAGGAGGTATACGTATGGCTTCTAAGCCATATAGGTGAGCCCATAGATAGACCTAGAGTAGCGGCAGTTCAAGTGATTCCTGAAAAGGGTTTAAAGATCAAAACGATTAGAGAGCCTATTGAGGCGATAATAATGGATGAGCTTGACCATATTCAAGATTTTTGCCTAAGCTTAGCTAAGGGACTGATCAGCATATGTTAAAGCCTGAGAATGGCGGTGATCAATTAAGGGTGTAAGATTTCTTAACAATTCCAAACTTTTTCCTACGGGTAAAGCACTACGGCTGAAGCTAAGAAGTCAGCATTTCAACTGATGACATGACATCCATAGGTGGTTGAATATGAATGTACGGAATGAAGATTTGGAGAAAGCTCGAGAACTTATGATGAATTTCGCTTATCGTACAGGGTTACTACCTGGCAATAAGCCTCGCCGTTATCTTTGGACTGATGCATTTGCAGTGTGCAATTTTCTAAGACTATATATTCATACAAATGATGAAGTGTATAGAGAACTTGCAATACGCTTAGTCAACCAAGTGCATCACATACTGGGAAAACATCGTGAAGACGACTCTAGAATTGGCTGGATTAGTGGACTTAAAGATGAAGAAGCTGAACAGCATCCAACGATAGGTGGTTTGAGAATAGGTAAGGAACTCCCTGAAAGAAAAATGGGTGAGCCGTTTAATTGGGAGTTGGAGTGGAAACGGGATGGACAATACTATCATTATCTAACAAAGTGGATGCACGCGTTAAATAAAGTGGCTTTGGTAACTGGAGATTTGACCTATAATAGATGGGCTATAGAACTTGCAAAAACAGCCCATTCAAAATTCACGTACACTTTGCCAGATGGACGTAAACGTATGTACTGGAAGATGAGTATAGACCTCACTTATCCACTCATTTCTTCTATGGGTCAACATGACCCATTAGATGGGTTTATTACATATAATGAGCTTCAAGCCACGGCGCCGAATAAGACCGAGTGGCCTAGTTTGAAGGAAGAAATTGCAGATTTAGCTAGCTTCTATGAAGATTACTGGATTACAGACGACCCGTTAGGTATAGGAGAACTTCTTTCAAACGCTTACAAAGTGACTCAATTGATTCGTAAGGGATATTGGAATAGGATAGACCCTACTCTTAAGAATTTTAAATGACGCGTATATAAGCTTGGAGGCTTTTTTAAAGAAAAAATTTATCGTTTTTCAAGCCGAAGAGAGGCTTGCATTTAGAGAGCTAGGATTATCCATTGGCTTGAAGTCTTTAGACAGATTATGGAAGATCTTAAAAGAAGTTCCCATTTTAAATGAAGAGGTTACACTTATCGTTAAAGTTCTACGGTCTTACACGCCATTAGCTAAAGATGTTGAAGAATTCTGGCTTAAACCTGAGAATAGGAGTGTGGAAACATGGATAGAGCACATCGATATAAATGAAGTGATGCTTGCGACAAGTTTAATACCAGACGGGTACCTTGAAATATAATCACGGAGGAATTTCAACAGATCAATTGTACAAGGACTCTTCAACCTTCTGATAGAAGAGATTGTTAGAGATTTTGTGGAACAGAGGAGTTTATGGAAGTGTTAACGTATATATACTCGAAGCTTCTTTTAATGTTTTAAGCATCGAGGGATTTATATGTCTAAGGTTAAACCAATCATACAGATTGAAAATGTTGTAGTTTCTGTTACGTTAAATCAATCCCTTGACTTAATGTCTGTTGTTAGAGCTCTACCAGATACTGTAGAATATGAGCCTGAGCAGTTTCCAGGGTTAATATTTAGGCTTAAGAAGCCTAAAACAGCAACTTTAATCTTTAACTCTGGAAGGATGGTGTGTACGGGAGCCAAATCTGAAGACTTAGCAATAAAAGCAGTTAAAAGGGTGATCAGAGAACTTAAACGAAGTGGAATAGTATTGATAAGTAAGCCTGAAATTAAAATTCAGAATATAGTGGCTTCAGCTAACATGGGTGGTAGGATAGACCTTGAGAAGGCTGTTTTCACTCTCGGAAGGACGATGTATGAGCCTGAGCAGTTTCCAGGGTTGATCTACAGGATGGACGACCCCAAGGTAGTCATTCTTCTCTTTGCAAGCGGTAAACTCGTGTGCACTGGTGCTAAGAAGGAAGAAGAAGTTAAACAGGCAGTGTATAAGCTTCAGAAGAGGCTTGAGGAAGAAGGTCTTATAACTTATGAGTAGAGTAGTTTTTACAGACTTTAGATATAGCCAGTAGAACATTGGGCGGAGCTACCATAGTGAATACTCTAATATACTTTGCATCCGTAATTTTCCTTATAATTTCCCCTCTCCCAACTTCCAGATACCCGTCTAAAATCGATGACGCATATAACTCGGCCTTCTTACCGCTCAAAGTCATATGTCCTGTAAAGTATAGAAGCTCTGCTAGATCCCAAGCTTGATCACCACCCATAGACGACTGTTCAAGGTCTAGAAAGTAAACCTTAGAGTCGAAAAGCTTTATGTTTTCAGGTTTTGGATCACCCAAGACCATTCCACGGTTATGTATTTCAGCCATAGCTTTACCGACACTCCTACAAACTTCCAGCGTAGAAGGTTCAATATCGTCTTTCGAGAATAACTGTGAGAGAGCTTCGTCAAATGTCTGTCCCGGTATATATTCTGTAAGGAGTAGTTTATCCGCCAGACTTATGTAGATGATTTTCGGGCTTGGTAAATTCCACTTTGAAAGTCTTATAAAGGCAGAATATTCTTTAAGCATCCTAGTTTTACCTCTAAGGGCGAACTTTTGAACACCTAAAGTCCATATATTTAACGGGAACCATTTAAAGCCATACCAGTCTTTAAATCTTTTAAGAACTACTCTGTTGGATTCACCGTTTTTCCGTAAAATTATGAGATCTACAAAGTTTAGAGTCCCACCAAGCTTTTCAATAGACTCTACTTTAAACCCCTTAAACTGTTGAATTTTCTCAGTGAGAGCTTCGGGGGAAAATCTCTCTGAAACACTTACGTAACCAGTGGAAGACGGCAGGTATACGTAGAGTTCTGGTTGTTCAAGATCACCACGACCTTTAAGGTTACTTCCTCTAAAGACTTTAGATGCAAACTCCCAAGCAACTTTCATAGGGCTCATGCTTCTACCAGCATATCCGTGGATAATGTAGGCTCTCGTAGCCCGCTCTACTTCTTTTAATATTGATAAGACCCTCTCTGAAGCCTTTACATCAGGGCTTTTAACCGGAACTACGTATTCATTTTCAAACTTCACTATACCCTCAGCTTCAAGCTTTTTTAAAGCTTCCATAAATCCCTCCATCATTACTGGAAGATTTTTAGGTTTAAGTTCGTCTGAAAGTATTCGACTATAACTGTATCTCACTGGCGGATATATGCTGGCTCTCTTCCAGAGCTTCTCGTAGAGAAAGAACTCTGGCTTGATTCTTAAATCCGTATATGCTTCTGGATATTCAAACTTTAAGCTTGTAAGAGTCTCTAATACCACCCTCGTCTTAAATTTGATTGAGGCTTCTTTAAGATACTCAGCTCCTTCAATAGGTATGAAGGGTGTTAAAAGCCTACCGACTACAAATTCTCCAAGCTCGCCCTTTTCAAGGTCGAGCTCGAAAAGAGCCTTATCAACGGTCAAAATGGCAAATAGATATCCGCAATATTCTTCGTATAGGTAGAGTATGCCCTTGCTATAATTTTCAAGAATCAATAGAACGTCTACATCGCTTGATGGTTTTGCATATCCAGCTACTCTAGACCCGTAAAGGGCTGAAGCTACTATACGACAGCCATATCTGGACGCAATTTTACTGGATAGTTCAGTAGCCAGTTTTAAAACGTCAGCAACACCCATAACTTTATCCAAATTAACAGATAGCAAACTAAATAAAGAATTTTTCCAACTACCAGAAGCTCTTCATTAACGCCTTCTTCTCAGCATCCATTATAAGCTCTATAAGCCTATCTGAAAGTTTAGATTCTTTAGACAATATACTCCAAACGTCTTTAAAGCTGAGCTTTTTACTCGCCATGACAAGTAAACCAGTAAAACCGTAAAGCTCTAAGATTCTAGAGGATTCCCTAATATGCTCAACTACCTGAGCTTCCCGTTTAGATAAACGTCTACTAGACTTTTCAACTAGGATTCTCCTAACAAGCTCAACATCTTCACGTGTTACACCGACTTTCGTAGAACCACATACTGGGCATTTAACACTGTTTACCAACTCCCTAAGTCTAACGGAGCCTATGAAGTCGTACTTTTCAAGGCAGACGAGCGTTACGATTTCATTCATGAGTCTAGCTTTCGTAGATTCTATTAGAAGTTTATGCATTTTCTCAGGAGGAATTATATCGGTCTTACGTCCTATACGCTCCATACCGAGCCTAGCAATAGGTGAGAGTTCATTCAAACCCTCTAGTAGAACTACTTTTAAAGCCCCAGTTTTTATATCATTTAAAACCTTTAGGGTATTCTTAATGTCCATATCGTTTCTCATAGTTTCATTTAAAGCCTCTTCATAAACAACAGTACCCTGAAGACTTTCAGCTAAACTCTTCAAGTTTACCGAAGTTAAATCTGCATCTTTCTCTAAAGCTCCAAACCTTTTAGCTACATGGATAAGCCTTCTTCTAAATAGACCTGTTCTCTCAGTAGCTTTAACAACAATAGGCTCAATTTCCACATCGGATAACTTCATAAGAAAATCGTAGACGTTATTTGCTGAGAAGTTGCCGCCTGTGTCAAGTAGTATTCGGTAGGGATCATATTGGACGCCTACGGTTACACCATATTGTTCAGACAGTAAGAAGCCTAACAACCTAGCTAAAGTCCTGTTGACAAGCGTTCCAAAACAGCAGTTTATCACGATGAAGTTATCCCAACCTTCTATAGTTATTGTCTTATCAGTTGGAACTGGTAAACCCATTTTACACTGTTCGTAAACTTCACTAAGAGCTCTTGTAAACGTCTCAACAGTAGCGGGATACTTCCTAGAAAGTCTACTAGCAATCTCCTCTAAGCTTAAACCTCTTCTAAACATCTCCTCGCACTTTCTCCTTATCAATCCAACTTCAACAGCTACTTCAAAAGGAACTGGTATCTCCTCTCCAACCCAACTCGGTATAGCACCCGTAGGTGAATCTATGGGTTTAACGTATATCCTATCGCCCATTAAACCCACTATTCTCCATGGGCTTCCACGACATATGAACTTAGTGCCAGGCTCACCAAACTCTGCTACAAAAGCTTCATCAAGTACTCCAACAGCCGTATCTGTAGATTCATCTATGATAAGATACTGTTTCTCATCAGGTATCATAGAGAGTCTTTCAAAGTAGTACTCGTACATTTTTCTAACTCTAGCTGGCCTTAAGACGACTTCATCTTCAAATGAAACCCATGCAAGCCTAGGATACCTATTATGCATGTATTCTAAAACCCTTACAAGCTCCTCCTTAGATAAATTTCTATATGGGTAGCTTGACCTGACAAGGTCGAGTATTTCTTGAAAACTCCATCTACGCTTATGTATGAGAAGCCCTACGATTTGATGATTTAGAACGTCCAACGGCTTCTCAGGGATGTTTACAGGCTCAAGCATTTCCCTTTTAGCTCTATAAGCTATCACAGCGGCTTCTAATGTGTCATCCGAATCCATAGTTATTACAACACCCTTAGCAACTCTACCCACACCGTGACCGCTTCTACCGACTCTCTGAACGAGCCTAGTAACTTGCCTAGGCGACATATACTGCACAACTAAATCTATATGTCCTATGTCTATTCCTAACTCGAGACTGCTGGTGCACACCAATCCCTTTAATTCACCATTCTTCAACCCTTTCTCAGCTGCTATTCTAGCTGGTTTTGCAAGCGAGCTATGGTGAATGCTTACCGGGAAATCGACATCCCAGATTTTAAATCTACTTGCCAGCACCTCAGCTATTGGCCTCGTATTTGTGAACAGTAGAACTGAGCGATGTTGCTCTATGAGATTTCTCATAAACCTCAACCTTGATGCAACTTCCGGATGCGTATAGAGTTTCGTAGAAAGCTCGTAATCCTCAGTTTCAGAAGAAGGGTAGACTATTTCAAGCTTCATCATCCTATTTACTGGAACACGGACTATTTCAATGCACCTACCTACTCCGACTAGAAATTTTGCTACTTCCTCCGGGCTTCCTATAGTGGCGGATAAACCTACTATTTGAAAGTCTCCCTTTTTAAGCCATCTAAGCCTCTCCAAGGCTATTGAAAGCTGACTACCTCTCTTGTCTTCAGCAAGCTCATGAACCTCATCTACTACAACCCATTTAACGGTCTTCAAATGTTTTCCTAGAATCCTACCAGTTAGAACGGCTTGAAGCGTTTCAGGGGTTGTAATTAGAATATCGGGTGGTTTCTTAGCCTGTAATACCCTCTCTTTAGACTCTGTATCTCCATGCCTTACAGCGACATTTAAATCCAGCTTACTACACCACCATAGGAATCGGTCAAGCATATCCCTATTTAATGCCCTAAGGGGGGTTATGTAGAGGAACTTTACACCAGGCACTTCCCTGTAATGTTTTATTAACATGTCAAGAATGGGTAAGACTGCGGCTTCGGTTTTACCAGTACCAGTTGGAGCTATGAGTAGAACGTTTTTACCCTCTAGAATCTTAGGTATGACTTTTACCTGAGGCTCCGTAGGCTTGTAAAAACCCTTCTCCTTTAATAGGTCTCTAATCGGTTTAGATAAAAGTTCGTAGACGTTTTCTTCAGTCAACTATTTCTATATAAAGAAAGATATAGTGTTAAACTTAAAGCCTACCAATTTGGAGATTCTTTCCAAACTGCCTTATGCAGATCTCCCGAGAAGACCAGTCTCCTCATTTAAAAATAAGAAAAATTTCCATAGTCAAATCTCAAACGTTTTACAGTATCGTGTTAAACTATGATAGAATGTCAAAAGAGAGTGCAATTTTCAGAACCTATAGGATGCTATTTAGACCTCTAAGGCAGATATATTTAACATAACGCTGTTGAAGTGAAGACACTATTGTTGGAATTTTATTATCTCATGGTTTAGTTACCATTCTCACGGTTGCGAGAACTAGAATAATACCTAAAAGTATTTTGAGGATACCTCTCTCAACGCTTCCAGCATATGAAGCCCCGATAAGTGCTCCTAGAATAGAGCCTAAACCCATCACAACAGCTATTGCACTGGTTTTCCTGCTCATATGACCCATGGTTTGATGTTTTAGAAAACCCGACGCCACTGCAGGTATAGAGGCTAGGAGGCTTGCAGTTCCAGCTTCAACAATGTCTAAGCTGAAGACGTATATTAAGACTGGGATTCTAAACTCACCACCCGCAACCCCCAATAATCCGCATATAATCCCTATAGCTAAACCAGCTATAGTTGCTAGGATAACCTCTTCTAAAAACCCTAATTCTATGTTGAGCGTAGTAAAGCCGCTCGTGAAAGGTTCTAGTCCAATTTTAAACCCTACGATTACTAAGAGAACTGCTAGAGCTTTTTTCAAAGGCTTTTCTGAAATTCTACCAGTTAATGCCGCTCCCACGTAAGCTCCTACGATCGAAGTGGGAACCATGGCTATTGCAATGTTTAAACCATGTCTAGTTAATAGTCCGAGATGAAAACGCCTTAAAAACGAGAAAACCACCGTCAATAGACCTATAAATAAGTTTACAGTAATAGCTGTTACAGCTGGAAGCCTGAGAACATAGATAAGTATTGGGATTCTGAATTCTCCTCCACCAACACCTATCAATCCGGCAGTAAACCCCAGTAAAGCTCCTAAGCAAAATGCCATTAACGTTCTACTAGTAGATAGGCATGTTTTCAACGATGTTCGACTTCCCTTCAAGTATCCTAGCGTTTAAGCTAGACGGATTTATAAAAGTAGCGTATAAATCTGGTTTCTCAGATTTGAGCCGTGAAAATTCTACGATAGGTAGGCTACGTAAAGTAAACTTAACGCCTTCATTGGGAAACTTAGAAGCACTAAAATAGCACCATTAACCTATTTCTACTATAGACTCCTCTTTAACCGCTACCTCATTAAAAGTGCCGTTTGCATAGCATACGAGTGTACCTGAAGCTTCGGCTTTGACGAGAATCTTACCATTGACCGTTTCTAAGACTTCTACGAGAGCCGATGGAAGAATATACTCTTTCAACCCTATCACAGCTCTACCATTTTTAATCGGAGCCAACGTAACGACTTCAACATCAAGTTCTCTGAGAGAGAACTCTAATTTGTCATTTATCTTCAGCAGACCACACTCATTCCCGAATACCTTGTAGTAAGCATATTCTCCACGCTCAACTTTGAGGGGTAACATGTCAAGCGTTAGAGAGTCTTCTACTCTCCTACCTTCTCTATTTACATTGAATACTGCAACCGCTATACCTCTTTTAGCTTTCGAAGCTACCTTCAACAGTATAGGCTCATTATACGGGTCTTTAAACAAGACGTCTTTTGAAGGTAAAGCGGGTTCATCTACTCTGATAATCCTCCCATCTGACAGCACGAAACGTTTAAGTAGATCCATATCCGTTTTCTCCGGTTCCCTATCAGTTATGTAAATGGGTCCGCCGCTGAATACCCTAGCTACGGCGTGTACCTTCGCATACGGATCGTATGACATGAACATATCGTAGTCTGGATATGTTATATGTCCGAATAATAGGGCATTGTAAAAGCTAAAGATTGTATGAAGTTTTGCATCGGCTTTCCAGAAAGGTATATAATCCATAGAGACCCTCATAGCATTACTGAATAGGAAGTTGCTATAGTTTTCAGGTGCCATAGACATGCAGTTCAGTATATCTAAGCCCTTAGCGTAGACAGCCACCTGTAAAGCCAATTCCACATTTTTAGAAGCTTCACCCACTGTGTGATCCCCACCATATAGCGTATGGATGACCCACTGGTTATCGACTTTAACAAAATCTACCCCGTCATCTTTCAACCAGGAATAGAACTTCTCGTAAAATTCAAGTGCTTCGTTCAATATAGGTGGTGGAACATAACTTTCATTGAACTTAGAGAAGTAGCTTTTAACACTTAACTCCTCAGCTATGGTTTTTTTCAAACCCGCTCCAGTGAATATTTATAGTATGCCATAAACCTACTAAATCTACGCCAAGTTTCTTCAGACTTCCAACAACACCCTTTAAGCCTTCGGGAAACCTTTCATTAGTAGACAATTTCCTCAAAATTCTACGAGGCCAACCCTCTCTTCTAACTTCATCCTGCCATCCGTCATCTATCACAACCCATCCTAAACGTAATCCCTTATTTAGCAAACCTTCAACTATTCTAACAACGTTCTCATGAGATAGGTCATCTGTCAGCAGAGCATTCCACGAACACCATCCGATTTTATCTATGAATACGGGTCTCTTCTTCAACCTTCGAGGTTTAAACATAACATACGAGGAGGCATATTCAACGCAAGCTTTTATAGCGTTATATGGGTCATGGTCTACGCCGATCGATGCTATCCAATTTAATTCAACGTTCTTTGCAATCTTACCTAGAAACGCTCTAAGCTTTAATCCAGGTTCAATGTATGTTGTAGCGAATCTATCTGTAAGCGTAAGCAACGCTAAGTACTCGCCACCATAATCGGCTAATAGGAAAATGCTATAATACGGTATTTGCTCAAAGCCTTCAGATAGCATTGGATAAGACCAGCACGGATAGCCACGAACATATTCGTCATGTTCAATATAGCTTAGTCTAGGAGGATATATTGGATCATCGGGGGGTTTAAGGCTTTCCGGTTTCTTACCTATGGCAAATTGATTATAGTATCCGAAGGCATTTGAGTAACATTTAGCGGCATCCTTATGTGTTGTCAATACTAGAGCTTTATGCGGTCTACTTGATATGAATTCGATCTCTAACGGTCTTTCAGAATCCAGATTTTTCAGAGATGTTATTGAGAAGCCTAAAATATACGCCTTACCGTTGCATGACAGGTATACGTCTACCATCGCATCTCTACAACTATACTTGTAGACTACATAGTCATCCTTTTCACGCAAATCTTCACATGTACATATAGACTTAGATTTATCGGCAAAGGCAACAGCAACGGACTTTATACTTAGTTGTACGTTTCCCACATTAACAATTGGTTCATTCAAATTCTACACCTTAACGATTAGAAACTAAAGTTTTGAAAAGATAAATGCATTTCTTCTAAACTTTTTGAAACCATATACCATAGATATCTATTGATAAAATCCTTCAACAGCACGTTAAGTCTTAAATTTAAAATAGATTTGTTCAAAGTGTACAGAGCGCTGAATGAACGTTTCCAAACCCTATGAATATTCTTCAATTTTCAGATGATGATTTAGAGCTGTACAATCCCCATTAACAATTCTCCCTTACACAGCGAAACATTCTTCTAGGTTAATGTTAGATTTAAATGTCATAGTGGTAGCTCTTGATAAGAATCGGGATAATCGGTTTTGACACTTCTCACGCCATTGAATTCACCAAACGTATAAACCATGTAGACATATCTGAAGACCAGTGGGTTTATGGTGCAAAGGTGACAGTAGGTTATCCAGGTGGGCCTTCAAATTTTGCTGATGAAAACGTAATCGCGCAGAGGACGCAACTTCTCAAAGGGTTTGGAGTCGAAATTGTCGATTCAGCTGAAGAAATTATAGGTGAAGTTGACGCAGTAATGCTGGAGCAACAGGAAGGGGCACTACACTTTAAGAGCGCTAAACCATTCATAGAAAATGGAATACCATTGTTTATAGATAAACCATTCACTTGTAGTGTAGCAGACGCGAAGAAGATTTTTGAATTAGCCTACTCTTACAAAACGCCAGTTTTCTCAGCTTCATCCCTAAGGTATGCTCTTGAAATTCAAAGTTTGAAGTCTAAACGGGACTTAGGTGAAGTCTTAGGGGCTGAAACCTATTCACCGGCGATTTTACATCCGAAAAAACCCGGGCCTCTTCAACTACGGTATTCATGGTGTAGAAATGCTATATGCCATTATGGGGGGTTGGATGTAAAACTGTCAGATGTTTCCACGAAGATGACTGGAACGTTGTCGTCGGTATATGGCGTGACAAATGTATAGGAGTATTCAGAGGTATGAGAAGAGGCCCACATGGTTATGGTTTCACAGCCTTCTGCGAGAATAGCATAATATCCTCAAGCATAGATACACGGTACATTTACAGGGAGTTATTGAAGAAGGTTATTGAAATGTTTCAAACTCGTAAAATGCCGATAAACCCGGAGGAAACAATCGAAATAATTGCCTTTCTAGAAGCTTCATTGAAGTCCACCCTAGAAAACTCAAGAGAAGTATATTTGCATGAGATAAACTAAGCTTAATTTTCCATTATGGTGGAAAAATCGCCAACAAAGCTGAGTAAGCATCACTCCATGTCATAAGGAGGGATTGTACAGCAATCTTTAAAGAAACGTTTAACATAAAGGTTAGCAAGTCTTTGTTTAAAATAAAGAAATTGAAGCCGGGGTTGCGGAGCCAGGACAAACGCGCAGGCCTTGAGAGCCTGTGGGCCCTCCGGGCCCTCGTGGGTTCAAATCCCACCCCCGGCGCCGACCCTTTCGGTCCAAAATCTCTTCCTCCGTTTTTATGTCTACCGAGAGCTGTTCTTTAGGGTTGGCTGTGAAGGATGGCATATATGACTAGAGGAGATGTTTGAGCGGTACAGGCGGATAATAGTGGGCTTGAGAGTTCTCTGCTTTCTAGACACCAGTCAGCCTAGGATTGAGTACTGCGATTGACGGCAAGATTGTAAGTCACATTCCAGCAAAACCTATAGTCTCCTTAAGTTTTATTGGGTACTCTGCTACTTAGCTAAGATCGAACGAATCATTAAAGCACGTGAGAATCTTAGTAGATAATTCTTCAAAAAGAGAACAGGGTCGCTCCTTCTCATTTACGTCAAATATAATGGAGCATGCAGGATAAGTGGGGACAGAATAAAATTTTACATACAGCAGTCAATCAAAAAGGAAAACGTTTGTTTGCACTAGTTGCCAAAAGTAGAGATTTAAAACAATATAATCCTTGCCCCCCACTACCATTAGTTTTATCGTGGAAGCCGCACATAAACTAAGAGCGTTAAAGTCTCTATGTTCATCTATTTCTTACCATTAGCCAGATGGGGCTGGTTCACTTACTTTAAGGGCCGTTGCTGTTCCAGCTCTTAACCTAACTTAAATATGTGCTATTTAGCCCCTCTTTTAAAGCTATATCGTGTAGCCCTGCGTCTCCCGTTAGGAAATCTGTACATGCCATTTGCTTAGCTGTTGCTATTTGTAGCGCATCTGCCTGGTATATGTGATACTTTTCTATGATCCTCCAGGATTCAGCAGCAACCTTCCTCTAGGCGAGACCATCAATAAGAGATTAAGTCTTGTTAATCTTCTAGTCTCCAGTAGAAATCTTCTCCTAGCAATGGCATACTCCTCTCCAACTAATCTGCCTCTACACAATGTCCTATCTAGAGCCCCCAGAACCTCACCTATATTCCATATGCTAAAGCATATTTTAAGCTCCCCCGCATAGGCTCTTTGGTAAAGCTGTTTAATAATTTCGCTCCCCGGCTCTTTTATATACCTCTTTATGATGGCACTACTATCAAGATAAGCTACGTGCCCTTTCATCCCTCATCTCCCTAATCAGTGCGCTTACAGCTCCTTTAGACTCTACTGGCTCAAAGTTAATTTGGTAGTCTTCCTCAGTTTCTCGTAAGACTCCGGCCTAATATTTAGGATTAAAGGGTATTCCCTTAAGAAGTATGCTTCGAATACAACGCTCCCTTAATGTAGCATAACATCCCAACCCCAAGCTAGAAATTAGGGGTATTTTAAATTTAAGATATTTCTTTTCATCGGAGGTTAGTTTTCAAGATTTATCAGGTTTAAGCCCATGTCTTTTTAACTTCATAGTTTTGAAGCTGATCTAAGACTTCGAATGAGTGAAAAGCTGAGAGATGATTTTGCCGTGTTTAATAGGATAACTAGATTCGGATGCTAGTGAAAATTTTTGATATTATAGATCTGCGGAATTTTCGCCTCACGTTTTCGATGGGTTCTCCAATAATCTCTATGTTTTCTAATCGGCATGTCCCGAGACCCTTTTTCTCAGCTAAAACTAGGTGTTTAACATCTGTGGGTGGGATTCCCATAACGGCGGCGCCTACAGCGTCAACAGCTACTGGGTCTGTGCCAGCTATAACTAAATTCATTTCTACCGGGTTTCTGCTCGTTTCATGCCCTTCCCCAGCTATTATTCCGTCGATAACCGTTAAGCTTGGCTTTAATATTGAAGCTAAATCCACAATATTCTCATTTAATCTACCATTATGCATGCTTCCTTTGGATGCTAAGGCACCCATCATATTTTTTATTCCAAGCGTAACTGTCGTTAACCTGTGAACTTTAAGCTTCGGAACGCTTATTATGGTGTTTTCCAAGGCTGTTTTTGCAACCTTAACTCTTTTAAGCGCTAGTGGATTAGGCGGGTGAACTTCAACAAATACATCACTGTTCAAATCAATTAACTGAACGTTCCATCTCTCAGCCACCTTGTCCACGCCCGCAACCTTAAAGGCTGTGAATGTATCCGCCCACCCGCTTCCCTCCCCAATAACAATGTTATCTTTACCATGCTCTTTAAGAAACTTGACAACCCCCTCAATCACTCTACTATCTGTAGTAATCCCCGTCGATGGATGGTCAGCCGTTATATAATTAGGCTTTATTAAAATCGGTCTCTTAGATGAGAGAACAGTACTTAAATCAGCCATTATCGCTTCAAGAGCCTTAACAGTAGACTCCACCGGGTCTAAACCCCTAACTATTGCAACCCTACTCATTCCTTTAGCTCTCCTATAGCATCTTCTTTAAGTAGATTTTATTATTGCTGTATTTTAAAGTATTAACCGCGAACCAATTGAACATAGAGCATGTACGACCATGCGACAAGGCAATGCTACATGCCCTCTTTAAGTTAGCATATTGTAGACGTGGGGCTAAAACTAGCCTAGATCTGGAATGCAGTCCCTAATCTCCCGTTTTGATGGGAACCCTCGCTCTTTAAAACGGGAAAGAGGTTGGTACATGCTTCAAACTTCTATGATCTCGTTTGCATCTATGAATTTCATGTACCATGTCTCAAATTTATTTGGCGATGTTATGTGCAACTCTACTGGAGCCTTTATTTTCTTATAGACTTCAACGATCATCTCTTTTTTTTTCTCTCAATAGCCTCTGTAACTACAAGTATATCTATATCGCTGGCCGCGGTAAACTTTCCCTTGACTACTGAGCCGAAAACGTAAACTTTAACCTGCGGATCTATCGCCTTCAGTATCTCTTTAACCTCTCGGGCAACCTCCATATAATTTTTTAAGTAGTTGAGGAGTTCTCTCTCATACTCCCTCGACAAGAGGCTTAAACACCCCAAGACAAATCTATATAAGTCCTTAACTTCTCTCTCCTCGAACGCGTATGGCAGGTATCTGGCAACGATATAGGCTTCTTCAAGCCTAGCTACATAATGGAGCTTATCGATATCCTCGATAAGGCTTACCAATTCAGGCTTATCTTGACTTAAGATGCGTATGAGTGTTCTAAGCGAATGTGACCTAGGATAACTTCCTCTGTTAACTAGAAGCTTATACTTAAGTATTAACTGGCAATATTGCTCAAGATTGAAAACCGCTAAATCCCACTCGCTCTCACCTATAAGTCTCTCAGCATTACGTAGGAAGCCTTCAGCCCTCCTTCTGATAATATCAGCTTCTTCAAGTGACAAAATTAAACCCCCAACTTAAGTCGGTATTTAGCAAATATCTGCTTTGTGGATTAATTAATTTCTCTGTTTAACTCTCTTTTATGTATTGGGGGCTGATAGCGGCTATTTTTCTTTGCGGTTCGGTGAAATTGTAGAGGAAAATGGACGGGTGTTTGTAGTCGGCATAAATCAAAAATTTTTTGAATATATTAAGAACCGGCAAAGAAGAAAGGATTAGAAAATGTTGAAACAATTTTAGTAGCTGGAGAAAAATTGAAAATTAAAAGCTACGGTTTTTGATTAACTTTCGCATGTAGTACGTGTTTCCTTCGTATTCCAACCTTACAAGTTCGCCATTACGCAAAAGTTCATCAATAATTTGCCAGTTTGCATTTGCCTTCTTTAAAAGTTCTGCGACAGCTTCTTCCCGCATTGGATGTACAGCCGTTATGCTCAACAGATCCTCCTTAACATTTCCCGTAAATGCAAATGCGTTTCCCTCATATCCTATCAAAAATTCCACCCTATTGCTTCCAAGCTTCTTAGAGAATGTTTGAAAAGCTACGTTTAAGGTTTCCTCTTTAGCTGGTTTAACCCACTTTTCAGTTGGAGGTCTAGTCGGTATAGCAATGTAAGCCTTATCCAGCTTAACCAGACCTTCGAGAAAATTTGCTATCCTTTCTAATTCGTCTTCGTAATTTACACCATCGATAAGCATCGTCTCAGTTACAAGAATTCCTTCGAAACTTTTTGCAAACTGCTTTATACCATCTAAAATTGTATCCAATTTTAAGTCTTTATGCGGCCTATTTATACGTCTCCATAAATCAATGCTAACCGCATCAACCTTCAATGAGACAAAATCCGCAGCCAGCAAATCTTCCTTAACTTCTTCACGCCAAAGCAAAGAAGCGTTTGTTATAACTGCTATAGGAATCCCAATGTGCTTTAAAAGCGATATCTCTCTGCCCAAATTAACATCCAGCGTTGGCTCTCCATCTGGCACAAAGGTAATGTAATTTATCTTTTCCCCCCTTAGGGTTGCCTCATTAATTTTCCTTTTAACCTGTGTTAGAATGTGCTCTGGCTTATAGAAAGTTTGTCTATCAACGAGCATGTTGCTGGTTCTGCCTAATTGGCAATAAACACATGAGTAGGAGCATGTTTTCGGCGGAATGTTATTTACTCCTAAACTCCTCCCTAAACGCCTCGAGGGGACAGGCCCAAAAGCCAATGTTTCTATATTATTCAACGTATCACCTCAACGATAATTCTTTGCAGAGTCTATTCCATATGGTTGCTATCTCTTTTGCAACGTCGCACTCCGGAGAATATTCCATTATTGATTTCCCATTAACCATGGCCTCCGTAACCAGTGGATTGAGGGGTATTTTACCAACAACTTCTACGCCGTTTTCTTTACAGAATCTAGAGATTTTATTGGTGTTATCCTCATTTATATCATACGTGTTCACGCATACAAAGGGTCTAACATTGAAATGTCTCAGAAGCTGTATCGCTCTTTCTAAGTCGTGGATTCCCGACATTGTGAGTTCGGTTACCACTAAACTTGCATCCACCCCTGTAGCAGAGGCTATGACTGGACAGCCGATTCCAGGCAGGCCGTCAATAATTATGACGCTGCTTTTCTTACTTTCAGCCAGTAGTTTGGCATCCTGTCTAACAATAGTCACAAGTTTTCCTGAGTTTGATTCGCCAGGGTTAAGTAGGGCATGAACCATAAACCCATATTTTATCTTTGAGATGTAAGCGTAACCCGAAATTCTTTCAGTTAATGTTACGGCGTCTACCGGACAGACTATTGTGCAGACTCCGCATCCTTCACAGGAGAAAGGATCTACAGTGAGGTGTTGGGTTATGGCGTCGAATCGGCATTTTTCCCTGCAGACGCCACATTTAACACATTTCAACTCATCAATAACCGCTATTTTTGAACCCCTAAACTCTCTCATTTCGAGAATTTCTGGATGCAGAAGCATATGAAGGTCTGGAGCATCTACATCGCAGTCTGCAATCACAGCTTTTTTCGCCAGAGCAGCGAAGGCTGCGGTTATGGTCGTTTTACCCGTTCCACCCTTCCCGCTTAAAATCGTTATTTGTTTCAATTGCCCACCAACCCCTTAACATCTTCAAATAATCTTTGGAATTTATCAGTCCACTCTGGCATTTCTAAACTGAATGGGACTCCTCTGGAATAAAGCTCTGCTATCTTCCTCCGATAGAGTATTTCAAGCAGAATTGGTATGCCTTTCCCCTTACAATATTCATAAACTTTTTTGTCACCTATTCCAGCTCGGTTAACCACAACTCCATGGGGAATTTTCATATTCTCTAAACTTTAACAATTATTTTTAAGTCATGAAGCCCAAACGGTGTTGGCTCAGTTACAAGAATGCAGAAGTCGCTACCCTTGACTGTTTCAATCACATGGCAACTTGTTCCAGGTGGAGTATCCAAAATAACATTCCTACTCTTATCTAAACGCTTTTTCACCTCTCTAATTAAGGGGTCAGCCATTGGTTCACCGACTTCAAGCTCGCCAAAGACAACCCTTAAATCATCTGTGAAGCCTTCTTTAATAATCCCAATTCTATTTTTCCCTTTGCCAATAGCTTTTTAGGGCATGTTAAGATGCATCCTCCACAGCTGTGGCAGAGCTCTGGAAAGAGTAGAATTTTTCCTGGGACCGCCAAAATAGCGTTGTATTGGTAGAAGGCCGCGCATTTTCCACAATAATCACATAACTCCTCGTTCACTGATGGAACAAGCCTATAGACTGGTTCTTGGCGGGTTATTTTTGGATTTAAAAGCAAGTGAGCGTTTGGTTCTTCAACGTCACAATCCAATAATTGGGCATTTTCTGTAGAGATTGCCAGATTAACCGCTAATGAAGTTTTGCCTGTCCCACCCTTCCCACTTGCAACAGATACTATCACAATAACTCCTCCTGTTCGTTGCTTACATAAAGCTTTACAGCCTCAGCTGAATAACAAACTCTAAGCAAAAGTTCTTCCATTTTTAACCTATCTAGCTATTTCACCTTGAAATACCAAAAGTTGCATCTTTATCTGTGGCGTGCATAATGGCAACCCTCTGTTAGCTCTTCAAGCTTATCCTGTTTATATGCTTCGACGACATCTTTAACAGTGTCAGCATTAGCTTTCAAGACGGCTATTCCTGCCTCTTGAAATATGCTCAGCGCCCTAGGACCCATTCCATAGGTGATTACGGCGTTCAGCCTAAACTGTAGAATGCGTTCTGATGGTAGTCCAAATCCGCCGAAGTGTTCGCTTTCGTTGGGCACCGCTTGAACGTTTGATATATTGCCATCCTCCAATTCAACGATTATGAAGTAGGGGGCTCTGCTAAAATGCTCCGACAGTCTAGCGTTAAGCCCATTTCCATCTTTAGCTGGTATAACTATTCTCTCCTTCAACTTTCCACCTCTCTTGGCTTCTCGTAACATTTTCTCAAGTTTCTTCCGCTTTAACCTTTCAAGCTCTTCATCCTCTGAGCCGCCTATGGCTATCACCCAACTCGCCTCTAACCACGCCCTCTACTAGTTCCCATTCCAAAATACCCTCCGACTGCTGAAGCATTCGTCTCTTTAAGCTCTCCCCTCTTGTATTTTTCAACAACTTCCCTCACAGTCCCATATGCACCCGTTATGATTTTCATCCCTGTAGCCGACAAGGCCTGAAAAGCATTAGGTCCAACATTTCCAGTTATAACCACTTTAACGCCTTTACTCGCTATGATTCGGGTTGCTTGTATTCCAGCACCGCCCATGGCGCCTGAAGCCAGATTTGGAACAGCCTCAAACTGCATGGTTTCCAAATCCACTATAATAAAGTATGAGCATCTACTGAACCTTGGGTCTACGGGTGCATCCAAACTGTTTGCCGTTGAGGATACGCAAATTTTCATTAATCCTCCTCCTAATTCATCTCAGCAATCTTTGATAATTTATATAGTAAATTGTTTAAATAGTTTTTGTTTAGAAAATAAACTAATGAAGAGTTGCTAGAACAGAAGCCTCCACATAAAATCTAGTATTACCAGTCTTTCATTCTTGTTGATAGAGAGTTTTGATGTTAACGGCTGAAGACTTCCGCCAGAGATAAGAGTAGTAAGCTTCATGCTATTGCCGGAGAAAACCGTGAGTAGTATGATTGAAGAAAACTCGAGGTTTTCTTAATTTAAAAAAGCCTTTATTTCCCCCAGTAAGAAATATCTCGGTTAGGTGCTTTCATGGTTGGTAAAGTTTCGCCCAAGTTAATGGAGAAGATCGTTTATAAAAATCTTGGCGTCGTGGACCCGGACGTTCTTGTTGGGCCGGCGATTGGGGAGGATGCTGCGATTATTGACCTTAAGAGTGGAGGGGCACTTATAGTACACAATGATGCAATTACTGGTGCAAGCAAGTTTCTCGGTTGGCTTGCAGTTCACATAGTTGCCAATGACGTAGCAGTTAGAGGTGTGAAGCCGAGATGGTTTCTAATGTCGCTATTCCTCCCAGAAAAAGATTCAGAAAAACTTTTAGAGGAGATAATGGTTCAAATAAACAAGGCTGCTAATGAGCTAGGAATTATGGTAATTGGCGGCCATACCGAAACCACGCCTGGACTTGATAGGCCAATAGTTGGTACAACGGCGATAGGCATTTCTGAAAAGAGTAGAATTGTGACAACTTCGGGTGCGCAGGCTGGAGACTACGTGATCATGACTAAAAATGCAGCTATCGAAGGAACGGCAATACTCTGCACGGACTTCGCTGATATTCTGAGGAGTAAGGGTGTTGGCGAGGATATTCTTGAGTGTGGCTCCGACTTTCTTATGAAAGTTAGCGTTGTGAAAGAGGCGCTTGCATTAGCGGATAAAGGCTTAGTCACAGCTATGCATGATCCAACAGAAGGCGGCATACTTGGAGGCATCGCAGAGCTAGCTTATGCTTCGCGGAAAACCATCGAGTTTTGGGCGGATAAAGTGCCCATTGCTGAGGAAACTAGGCTTGTGACTGAAGCTCTTGGTGTAGACGTGCTAAAGCTGATAAGCTCTGGCTCTCTTATTGCCAGCGTGCCACCTAGCAATTTGAATGAAGCAATAAATACTGTACAGAGTTTCGGAGTTGAAGCTACAGTTATTGGGAGAGTTAAAGAGTATGCGGACTGTTTAGTTGAGGTTATTAAAGGTTCTTCAACTACTGTTCTGAACGATGTATATGTGACCGATGAACTATTTTATTTATGGAAGAAGATTAAGTCTACTTGCTAATAGATGAAGATGAGGGGGATCGATAGTAGTTGGATTTCTTTTACTTCGCAAAGTGTCCTCAAGTAGAATGTAGCGAATGCCCCTATAAAGGGCGTGCAATAGTTTATGGACCGTTTACGTCTAGGAGGAGAGGAGTCTCTCTAGGAATAAACTTATACCCTACAGTTAAAGTTTGCAGCTTTAATTGCGTGTACTGTTTTAGAGGGGCTACTGAACTTAAGACTGTTGAATTCACGGATCTAGGTGTCCCTACATCAGCAATACTTAAGAAATCCCTTAATGAGGCTATTTCTCAGATAGGAGATTTTAAGAGCATAGATTTTTCTGGAAATGGAGAGCCAACATTACATCCGAAGTTAAGCGAATTTGTGAAAACCGTTAAGGAGTTTGCGGAGAGTAATTATAGTGATGTAAGCGTTGGTCTATTCACAAACTCTTCTATGCTCTTTAATGAGCGTGTACTAATCGCAATTTCATCCCTAGATCACGTTGAGGCAAAAATAGACGCCATTGATGAACTGAAATTTAGTGCAATTAACATGCCTGAAGAATCACTAACCTTACGCAAAATCCTCGATGGTCTTAAAAACCTCCGCAAATCATTCGATGGAGAAATCGCAATACAAGTTATGCTACTGCGCTTAGGCTCATTCAGTAACGCTGAGGAATCTGACGCTGAAGCCCTAGCTGAAGCATTGAAAAGTATAGAGCCAGATCACGTACATCTTTACACAGTTTACAGGAGACCAAGATTAAGCATCGTAAAACCAATACCCAAAGAAGAGATCGAGCGTTTTGCATCAATTTTAACAAGGGAGGGGTTTAAAACGGAAATATATACTTAGCAAAATCTTAAGTACGGCGTATAATGCGTCTACGTTGGAAAGTGAGCGTGAAATACCTTGTTTAAATTTGAGAGAAAACAGGAAATTTTTGATATCGGAGGGATAAAAGTCGGCGGACAACCAGGAGAACTACCCACGGTTTTAGTCGGAAGCATTTTTCATGAAGGGCATAAAATAGTTAAAGATCGTTTTTTCGGAATATTTGATAAGGCGGAGGCTGAGAGATTAATAAGTGTTCAGGAGGAGATGTCTGATAAAACCGGAGTTCCATGCATGCTTGATGTAGTAGGGGAGAATTCTAAAGCCTTGATAAGGTATATCGAATTCGTATCAAACATTACTAATAGCCCTTTCCTAATAAATGGACCTAGTGCATCTGTTAGGGTTGAAGCGGCAAATTACGTGAGGGAAGTTGGACTTCAGGAGAAAGCAGTCTACAACTCCATAAATTACACATTAAACGAGTGGGAGATCGAAGCGATTAAAGAGACAAAGTTGAAGGCCGCCATTATTCAAGCATTCAACCCCAGAAACCCATACCCAGATGGGATGATCCAGATTCTTAAGGGGACTGCTGGAAAAGAGGGATTAATCGCCGAAGCTTTAAGAGCTGGAATAGAAAAACCTTTAATCCTTATACCGGTATTGGACGTTCCAAGTATAGGCTTCGCAGCTCATGGAATTTATTTAGCCAAGGAAAATCTCGGCTTACCGACTGGATCAGTGCCGATAGGTGTCGTGGGGAAGTGGAGTAAAACTAAAGGTTTAGGAGAAGATGTGAAGATTGCATGTAGAGGTGGAGCATTAGCCTTCATTCAAACAATGGGAGCAAACTTCATTATTTATGGCTCTATCGCAAAAGCTAGATACATCTTTCCTACATGTGCAATGATCGATGCAATAATAGCATACCGTGCAAGAAACCTAGGGATAAAACCGCTAGTTAAAAATCACCAATTCTACAAGGTGTTCTAAAATTGACTTCTAATGTAATATAGAAGAACTTGAACCATACAGTAACGTCCAAATATGAAGCCAGTTGGAAAATCGGTTGTTGAAACTAGTACTCTGCGGTCTAGGCTAAACTTCAATATGCAAAGCGTTCACTTTCATTTAGTATTCCTGAATGTTTATGCGTTTTCCATCTTCTTCTAATTCGACAATCACAGAGTATGGAATTCTTCCAAAGTATTCCGATAACCTCGCATTAAGTTCATTTCCATCATTAGCCGGTATAGCCATTATTTCCTTCCATCTCCTTTACCCTTCCCCAATACTCTATCATTTTCTCAAGCTTTCCCCCGCTTCATCCTTTCAACCTTTCTCCTTTTTCACTTGAGGGTTTTAAGCCGTTTTATGCTTTAAGAACTGCTCAATTTTCTGAACTATTTCCATGAATACTTTTGATGCCTGTGAATCCTTATGCTCAGCGATAAAGGGCACACCTCTATCGGAATCTTCACATATCTTCTGGTCTATCGGTATGCTTCCTAGAAAAGGTACACCCATCTCTTCAGCTATCCGCCTCCCACCGCCAGACTGAAATATGTCAATCTTTGTCCCGCAGTTTGGACATATAAAACCGCTCATATTCTCGATCACGCCTATGATTTGTAGCCCGAGTTTTTTAGCAAACATAACAGCCTTTTTAACGACTATCTGAGAAACCTCTGATGGAATTGTAACTATAATGACGCCATCCATTTCTGGTAATAGTTGCGCTACACTTAAAGGTTCATCTCCGGTTCCGGGAGGCAAATCTATTAGCAGTAGGTCAAGGTCACCCCAGACAACATCCGATAAGAACTGGCGTATAGCAGTCATCTTTAATGGTCCACGCCAAATGACAGGAGTATTATCATCTGGTAGAAGAAAGCCTATTGAAACGACCTTGATATTAAACGGACCTATGGCTGGAAAAACACCAGGTGGACCAGCCTCAAGCCTTTGACCAGCTAACCCAAGCATCTTAGGAATGCTTGGACCATGGATGTCGGCGTCTAAAACGCCGACCTTATAACCGTGTAGTGCAAATGCTATCGCAAGGTTTACGGTTACAGTACTTTTGCCAACACCACCCTTACCGCTTATAACGGCAACTTTATGCTTAATCTTACTCATTCTGAATTTCAACATCTGCTCCTCAGTAATTCTCCCTCTCTCATCTGTAGCTTCTGTTTCACTGCTCATATAGCTCACGACCTATGACATTCGAAAAGTTTAATATATAAATCCTTATAAATATTTTTTGTTTAGAAAATAAACTAGGGTGAAAGTGTTGGATGAAATCGATAGGATGATAATTTCAGAGCTTCAAATAGATGGTAGGTCAACGTTGGAGAAGCTTGCCAAACGCACTGGGTATACGAGCATGGGTGTTAAGAAGAGGCTTCAGAAGTTGATTGAGCAAAACGCTATTAAAGTCTCAGCGTTGCTGAACCCGTTATACTTTAAGCTTTTTCCAGCTATTGTTCTGCTTGAAATGGAAAGTGCTAAGGCTATACAAAATCTTCTTGAAAGGTTTAAGAATTGCCCTAGGGTTGTTCAAATATTTAAAACCTTAGGAGGGTATAATTTAATAGCCATCGTTATCGCTGAAGACCAGAACACCCTTGAGAGCATATCTATAGAGAAGTGCTCCATTAGAAGTGGAGCTGGTATAAGAAGGTCAGAATTCTATCCTGTAAGTGATATATACTTTTCACACTTCCTCCCAATAAGGGAGCATCTTGCTAGTAAGATTGGAGAGGTCGCTCCCTGTGGTGTTGAATGTAAACCATGCACTAGATACGTAGGTGGAAAATGTGTCGGATGCCCTGCAACAGTCGACTATAGAGGGGTGCTTTAAAGGATGGGGGGATTATAATGGAGAAGGGCGATTTTTTCTCCAAAATTAAAGATGCAGAAAAAGTAGAGATAATTGGCCTCGTAGATAATTCCGTAGATTTCCTATCAACCTCCCCTAGAGAAGAAGTTAAAGTATTTAGAGAGTGGGTGAAGGGAGACTTCCACAATCCAATAGCTGAACATGGCTTTTCAATGCTCATCCGTGTCTTTAATGGAGGTAAAGCCCATAGCGTGTTGTTTGATACCGGAAGTAGCCCACGCGGCGTAATAATAAATGCTAGGAGGATGGGGATAGACTTAGCTGAAGTTGAATACATAGTTCTCTCACATGGACATTACGACCACTTCACCGGGTTGCCAGCTGTTGCTAAAGTCATAGGTAAGAGCGAACTGCCAATAATAGTTCACAGAGACATGTTTAACAGACGGGGAACAATCAGCCCAGATGGAACTATAAGGAAGGGCCCAATTTTTCCATCAGAAGAGAAGGTAAAGCCTGCGAGGTATGTTGAGGTAAAACGGCCACATCTCATAGCTGACGATTTAATACTCGTCACAGGTGAAATTCCACGTAAAACGCGATTTGAAACAGGCTATCCAAGGCATGTAGCCTTCGTCAACGGTAGATGGAGCCCTGACCCTTGGATATGGGACGACCGTGCATTGGCGATTAAAGTTGAGGGAAAAGGGTTAGTTGTCATATGTGGTTGCGGTCATGCCGGCGTAGTAAACACGATATTGTACGTACAGCAACTCACAGGTGTAGAAACGGTTTACGCTGTCTTAGGAGGTTTCCACCTAGCGGGAAAAACGTTTGAAAAACGCATAGATGAGACGGTAAAGGAGCTGAAAAAGATAAGCCCAAAACTATTAGCACCATCACACTGTACGGGTTGGCGTGCAAACTTCACAATGTTTAAAACTATGCCTGAAGCCTTCATCTGGAATAGCGTTGGCAACCTCTATAAGCTATGATGATTTAAATTAGGCGTAGCATTCTCATGGAGATATTTAACGAAATAAACGCATAGTTTTAACGGCACATTCTTAATTTTACACGGCTCATTAAACGTATGGTTTTATTCGTCTAAATCATAGACGTTGGAATGCCTTCAGGTTTATAGGCTATTTTAGGTTTCAGCCCTCTAGTTTTCAGAAGTTCAACGACATGAGGATAGAGGATTACGTACTCTTCATCCACTTCTTTTGAAAGCGTGGGATGGATCCCCGCTAAACGAGTCTTCAAACTTTCATAGTTTTCACTGCTACTAAAGCTTAACATAACTGCCGGATAGACCTGCTTACCGGGTTCTAATCCCGCGTCTACGAGGTTTTTTAAAGCCTTCAGTGGATATTCGAAGAAAATCGGCTCCGCTAACGTTAACATCTGAAATTCCTCTCTACTTGTACCCTTGAGGGAAACCCTGACTATCAGATTCTTGTAGTTTGCAAGCTCCTCCGCGTAAGTATTATCCACCCCTATGAGAATGCCGTTTGTCTCAAGTATAAACGTATAACGGGTACCTTCAAACAACTCCAGCAGTTTTAAGACATGCTTCCTTGAGATCGTAGGCTCTCCTCCACTCAACCTAACATATCCATATCCGCGCGCATTAGCTATACTCGTAAGTCTCCTGAATACCTCTTCAGGTTTGTAAAAAGACCCTTCTACCATTCTATGGCTGGCCTCCCTCCAACTCCAACAAAATCCACATCTCAAATTGCATCCTACAACATCACCAGTAGCTATGCCTCCATACCATCGTCCTCCTCTAAACCTGTAGTAGCGTCGCTCCTCCAAACCGTTTAATCCACTTCGTGTAACGGCTCTTCTTACCTTATCCGTTAGTTCAAGCGGGTTGTAGCGAAATGTTTTAGTCAAAACTGTTCATCTCCTAAGAAGACCCGCCGGGTCTAATCCTTTAGCCAAATATAAGGCACCGTATAAATATGTCGCCGTTTGAAGCCAACCAGCCATGACTCCGAAATCATGCATCAATTTAGCCGTTAAACAGTTTTTAAACATCGGGCATTTTAAATCTATGAGGCAGTTGTTCTCCATACAGAGCTTTTTCTCAGGCGTTTTAACCTTGTCATTTACAATGCCCATCGATTTAACAATTGAGATTAGATGTCTATCTGCTGGCGCAAGCCAAGTTAAACCCAGACAGAAGAGGCCGAATGCGTGAACGCTCTTGGAACCAACATATGGAAGCGATAAGAGCTTGGCTTTAATATGTGAAAAGACATCTATAGAGTTGATCAACCTGAAGCCTGGAATTAAGGAGTTAAGTATTCCATCTAGCTTAGGCTTAACTTCAGCCAATTGAATGAGTTGATAGCTTCTTCCGAAGCTCCTCGGATCAAGGGAGGCTAGGTTTTCCTCATTTCCAGCTTTAACAGCCATATCGTGTAACCATCGGACGGTGTTGGTGTAATAGCTTGTATTTCTCGATAGGAAGATTGAGTAGAACATAGCCCTTAAATCCCAAGGGTTAATGGCTATACTTAAACCCGGAAAGACCTCTAAAAACTTGTAAATGTACGCGGCCTCCCTTCGACCAAGCTTCTTCACATTTTCAATGGGATTAAACCAAGCTCCACTAAAAAGTAGAGCATCCTGAAGATTACAACCACGGTAGTACGTGGCATTTTTCTCTATTTTGAAGATTAGGCCAACGCTATGACCGTATATTTTAACAAAGCTATTAGGTTTTAACTTTTTAAAAAGAGGGAGTGAAAAGCTGGCTTCAAGAGATAAGCTTAGGTTGAATTCACTCCAAACCTCTAATCTGCTATAACTCATATCCATGGTTGGTTTTAAAATCTTACCTAAGTTTTACAGCCAACCCGCCCTCTTTAAAGGACTTCCTTGCGGCTTCTATAACCGCTGTAGCAGCCTTACCGTCTATTCCAGAAGCTAGAGGTTGTTTAAGCTTCCCCTCTTCTACAGAATCTATGAAGCAGGATATCTCCTTCTGCAGTGGGTCGTCGCTTTCCGCAATTATAGTTCTGCTGACGTTCTCTTGGAAAACCGATATCTTATTCTCCCACGGGTATAGTCTAATCGTTCCTTTCTTGCAAATGAACGTATATTCATATATGGATGTGTGAGCGGTCATACTTGAACCAAGCGTAGCCGTTAAGCCTCTCTCAAACCCTAAAATCAGCCACGCATTATCCTCATAGTCTATAACGCTTTTATATAGCATGGTTTTTAAATCGGCCTTAACGTATTCTACCTCTCCCAAAAGCCACCTCATCATATCTATTTCGTGACAATTCATACTGAGTATGAGACCTCCCATTAGAGACTTCCGCCGCCTCCACTCAAGGTTCAAATCGTATGGATTGGGTGAAAACCTTAACACGTAGGCGTTTAAAGGATCGTCGAATTCATGTAATAGATTTCGGGTTTTCTGAAAAGCATCTTTAAACCTTAACTGGAATCCTACTGCTAAAATCCTACTGGATTTCTCAGAAGCCTCAATCATCATATCGCAATCTTCAACCGTTAAAGCCATGGGTTTCTCACATAGGACATGCTTACCCGCGTTTAAAGCAGCCACAGCTTGAGAAGCATGCATGTAGTTGGGTGTAGCGATACTGACAACGTCTAGGTTTGGATGTTTCAGAAAATCCTCGTAACTAGTATAGTATCTGGTTTTAAACCGTTTAGCTGCTTCTTTAGCTCTAGACTCATCGACATCGCAGACTGCCACTATTTCAACACGTCCATCTCTTAGGAAACGCTCTAGGTGAGCTAAACCCTGACCTCCGCAACCTACTACGCCAACGTTTAAAACCATTTAAAAACCACCAACATTTAAAGTTTAAGTTCAACTGGCTTATGAGTTCTATTCGATTCATTAGCGGCTAGTGTCACTTCAAGCGTTTTCACAGCATCGCTGTAAGTTGACCTTATCTTAGACGCGTCGCCTTTCTCAACGGCTCTTATGAAGACTTCATCTTCTAAAGCATATGGGTTTACAGTCGGTCTAAACTCCTCAATACTATTATGCCTATAAACTCTCAGAAAACCTCTATGTCCTCCATGCTCTAAAACCACTTTATCCGCTAAAATCTTCAGGTCTGTGAAGTTGTACGTGTTCCTACTGATGCACGTAGCCGTTATAACGCCTATCGCTCCATTTTTAAACTTTAAAACAGTTATAGAGCAGTCTTCTACGTCAGCACCAGGTGCATACTTACCTATTAAACTATAGTCGAATTCACCGTAAACTCTTTCGACATCTCCAACCAAGAACCTAGCTAAGTCGAATACGTGCGTTGCCTGTTCAATTACCTGACCACCACCCTTACTTTTGCTGAGCCACCAATGTCCAGGTGAGAACCAAAATGGGTCTATGTAATGCCCTTCAACTAAGATTATTGGACCAGATTCGCTTAAAACTTCTAAAGCCCTATCCGTCGTATCTAAGTAACGCCACATATAACCTACGCTATTCAAAACCCCGGCTTTCTGAATTGCTCTTTCAATCCTCCTAGCAGTGTCTAAATCTAGGGCAACGGGTTTTTCAATAAAAACGTGTATCCCCTTTTCAACTATCTCAACTTCAAACCCATGAGCGTAGGGTGGAACAGCTATGAAAACCGTATCAAGCTTCTCTCTTGAAAGCATTTCACGATAGTCAGCATAAGCGTTTGCCTGATACTGTTGGGCGAGCTCTTTAGCCTTTCCTATTTCAACATCACAGAATGCAACTATTTTCACATTCGACATTTTAGCGAGCAACGGTATGTGACACCCTCTCATTATCCCCCCGCAACCTATAATACCGACGTTTACCAATTGACTACCCCTAACCTCCTTATTCAAGAAAGACTATTTAAGCTTAACAATTTGAGTGAAAAAGTTTTAAGAAGCCATGGACATAATAGGAGGTATGTTTAGGAATTTAAGCCCTTATGCTATAGGTATTCATAAGCCTTTAACTGAGAATGTAAAGTTGGCGAAACTGGGAGATTTTCAAGGAGTTGAAGTGGATATGAATGAAGTTTTAAAGCTTGTTGAGGAAAACTCTGCAGGTTATGTAAGGGGTATTTTTAGAGAAGCGGAAGTGAAACCCGGAGGTTGGGGTTTACCGTTTGAATGGCGTGGAGATGTAGATACGTATGAGAAGGGTTTAGCAAGGTTAAGCCATCTGGCATCTGTTGCCTTTAAAATAGAATGTACAAGAGTTTTCACGTGAGTTCTACCGTTTTCAGATGACAAGCCTTTCAAAGAAAACTTCAACTGGCACGTGTCAAGGCTTAAACCTATAGCTGAGGTTTTGTATAAAGCTGATTGCAGCCTCGGGTTAGAGTTTATAGGCACTGAGACGCTTAGAGTAAATCGGAAGTACACTTTTATACACGATTTAAAGGGAATATTGGAGCTGTGTAGAGCCTTAGAATTGGAAAACGTAGGCGTTCTCTTAGATAGTTGGCACTGGTATACGTCTAGAGGTACGCTGGAAGACATAATGAGGCTTAAAGGTAAAGACGTGATATATGTGCATGTAAATGATGCCCCATTAAACGTGCCATTGGATAAACTTGTAGATAATATTAGATGTCTACCGGGAGAAACTGGTGTGATAGATCTTGTAGGCTTTCTAAGAGCTTTGAAAGATATAGGTTATGATGGACCTGTAACACCTGAACCATTTAGCGATGAAGTTAATAAGATGCTGCCTGAAGAAGCTGTGAAGGTGACAGGGAGTTCTCTGAAAAAAGTTTGAGAGAAAGCTGGGCTGTAAGATTAAAATAAGACATTCAACCTATCCTCTCCAACTTTAACACTTCAAACACTATTCTTTCCAACTCCTTTTTATCTTCCTCTTTTAGGTCTAGTAAAGGCAGTCTCATGCGCCCTCCTCTAAGCCCCAACATGTCCATAGTTGCTTTCATAACGGCATAAATCATGTAGGAGCTTACATATGGATACGGTAGTATAGTCGTAGATGGCCCATACTTTCTACAGATCTTCGCTATAAACTCTTCATAAGGGTTCAACATCTCCATTATTTCCTTCATCTTCTTATAGTCGCCATTTAATCCAGCTTTAAGCAGATCAAAGGATATTCTCGGCATAAAATTCGCATAACCTGAAATATATCCCTTTACACCTAGGAAAGCCGTTGCGGCAAACCACCATTCACCCCTACCCTGCATAATCGGTACTCTATCTCCTACAGTCTTTATATGCTCGTACAGCGTTTGTATAAACGGCGTATTTTCCTTTACGGCGACTATATTACTGGTATTATCCACCAGCCTTTTAAGTACATGAGGCATCATATATATTTTTGAAACATCTGGATTATTGTAAGGTATGAGGCCTATTTCTATAGCATCCGCGATCTTCTTATAATGCAGGTATAGACCTTCTTCCTCCGGAACATGATAGTATGGCAGGACGACCATAACGCCATCTGCACCGACATCTTGAGCGTATTTGGCACGTTCTACTGCGACTTTAGTACCAGAGTGGGATGCACCTGGTATGACTGGGACCTTCCCGCCAGCAACGTCTACAACAGTTTTAACGATCTTCCGCCACTCATCATCCGTAACGGCATACTTCTCCCCAGTGCTTCCTACGGGTGTTAAAACCAAGGGCTCGCCTTTACAAGCTTCAATTAAGAAAGCCGTATTCTCCTTTAAACCCTCATAGTCTATACTTTCATCCTCCTTGAATGGTGTCAATTGAACACATATCACGGCTCCTCTCATTAAGAATTCACGTAACTTCCCAGGATCCATAAATCCCCCATATGATTGATGAAGGAACATTGAACCTATAAATTTTGCCAACTCTTGTCTATTTTAAACCGTCAAAGTATGATGTTATTAGGTTAAATTTTATGAGGTACCTTCTAACAATGGTTAGAAGGTATGAAAATTCTTACCATAGGTTGTGGTTATATAGGCTCTGTCTTAGTAAGACATTTATCGGAGAGAATTCCATCTGCAGAAATAGTTGTCTCAGATGAGAATAGAGAAGCCATAATGAAGGCTGTTTCCTCTATTGGTAGGGGAAACGTTAAGCCTCTTCAATTAGACATCCATGATTATGATAGACTTGTTAAGGTTGCTGAAAACTTTGACATTTTAGTGGGCCTTGCTCCAGGGAGGCTTGGATACAAGACGGTTGAAGTTGCTATAGACGCTGGCGTTAACATGGTTGATCTATCGTATATGCAGGAAGACCCTATGACTTTAAACGATGGAGCGTTAAAAGCAGGAGTAACGGTTATACCTGATTGCGGAGTGGCTCCCGGCTTAAGCCACATCCTCGTGGGAAGAGCTGTCAGCATGCTCGATAGGGTTAGGAATATTATAATCCTTGTTGGAGGGATTCCCCAAAGTCGGATTCCCCCTTTAGATTATAAGGTAACTTGGTGTGTAGAGGATTTGATAGAGGAGTACGTGAGGAAGCCTAAAATAGTTAAAAATGGTAAGACCATTGAAGTTGAGGCATTAGATGGGCTTGAAGAGGTGGATTTTCCAGGTATTGGAAAGCTTGAAGCATTCTACACTGATGGTGTAAGAACTCTACATCATAGTATAAGGGGCGTAGAAAATATGTGGGAGAAGACTTTGAGGTATCCAGGTCACGCTGAGAAGATAAAGTTGTTAAGAGATCTAGGATTTTTCGATGAAACGCCAATAGACGGCGTATCCCCACGTAGCCTTACAGTTAGGATTCTTGAGCGGAAGCTGAGCTTGCCTGAAATTAAAGATTTAGTTGCAATGAGGGTAGATGTTGACGGCGTTAAAAATGGTCGAGAAATCCGCTACTCCTACATCCTCATAGATTATTATGATGATGAGAAGAAAGTGACGGCAATGGGTAGAACCACAGCTTATACAGCTTCGGCGGTCATTCAGCTTTTAGCAAGAGGAGAAATCAAAGAAGCGGGTATAATTCCTCCCGAGAGACTTGGAATGGATAGGAAGTGTTTTGAAAGAGTTATGGAAGAGCTTGAAAGGGACGGCATAAGAGTTAGACTATTGACGAGCTCAAAATGATTTACCTCACTTTGAAAATCCAACTTATTGTCTTATTTCCATAGCGGAGCATCCAATGACTAATATTCTCTATGGAAGATGAAAGAGGTTTAAGCAACGATACACTCCATACTTAAACGTACCCTTAGCCGTCACCTTCTAAAGCCCGTTAGTTTCGTTTTATATTAAAGCTCATAGTTTAAATCAACGTTTTCATTTATGTTGTATAAGCATGTCTTATGAGGTGAAGTGTTTAAAGTGCAACCGCCTATCCGAGAACCTCTTCGACTTTAAATGCCCAAGTTGTGGTCAACCGCTTTCAGTCAAACCCTTATTCGATTTCAAGGTGGAGGCAATAAGTAGTAAAAATAACAGTTTATGGCGTTACGTGAAGTTTTTCCCATACATAGATGAGAACTGCATCATCACTCTCGGAGAAGGTTGGACGCCTTTAGTCAAATTCACGGGAAAAGTTTACTTTAAACTTGAAAATTTAAATCCAACAGGATCTTTTAAAGATAGAGGTTCTAGCGTATTAATCTCTGCATTACATCGGAGATTGAAGGAGATTGGAGGATATTTATCCGAAGATTCCTCTGGTAATGCTGGCGCATCCATAGCCGCTTACGCCGCTCGCGCAGGGTTAAGAACGAAAATATACGTTCCAGAAAACGTTTCAAGTATAAAGTTTAACAAGTATAAAGTTTAATCAAATATTATTTTACGGTGCAGAGATCGTTAAGGTTTCAGGTTCAAGGGATAAGGTTGCAGAAGAGGCGCAGAGAAGTGAAAAAGGAAAAGTATACGTAGGGCACATCTTACATCCATTGTTTAGAGATGGATTACGGAGCCTCGCCTATGAGCTTTTGGAGCAGTTTAACTGGCGCGCTCCAAAATATATCTACCTACCTGTTTCCGCCGGCACATTGCTTCTAGGTGTTATAAGCGGTTTTAAGCACATGGTTGAATCTGGTGTTATAGATGAAATGCCAAAGATTATTGCTTGCCAAACGAAACAAGTTTCACCACTCTACCATGCGTTTAAGAATATAACCTACAAGCCTCCGGAAAGAGTAACGTCTATAGCTGATGCCTTGGTAAATATAAAACCACCATTACTAGACGCCATGGTCGAGGAATTGAAGAAGGTGGATGGAGATGTTGTAGTGGTTGATGAAGATGAAATATTCAATGCATTTTTTAGAACTTGCTAGGAGAGGATTTCTCGTGGAACCCAGCTCAGCTGTTGCATATGCAGCTTATAAAAAGCATGTTCTAAGCTGTGAGAATTTGGAAGATTATGAGACGGTAATAGTGATTACTGGGAGCGGTTTAAAAACGGCAATTAAGCTCTAGCAATAGCGCAAACAATCCTTATTGTAAGGGCGCAAATATTATATACTGAAGTCTTAGACTTAGAACTAAATAGTGATTACCCTGTCTAAAGAAGTCTCCATTGTAGAGATAGGGGAGATTGGTGAAGGCCCCATTATAATCACCGGATTACCGGATGTAGGTTTAGTCGGCTTGATAGCTGCTTTTCACCTTGCATCTAAGATGCGCATGGAAGATGTAGGATTTCTAGAATCAGACCTACTACCGCCTGTAGTAGCACTATATGACGGTGTGCCAAAACCTCCAGTTAGAATACTTAAATCTGGCAATTTAGTGGCGATAGTATCAGAAACAGCAATACCTGCTGCAGCTATTTCTAAGGTTTCTAGGGCTATAGTTGAATGGGCATCGAAGAAGAAGGCTAAGCTTATAATAGCTATAGGTGGAATAGCTGTTGAAGAGAGATATAAGCTTGAGAAGCCCATAGTTTACGCAGCGGCCTCGAGTAGAGAAGCTGTTGAAGACCTTAAGTCTAGAGGTATGGAGATACTTCAAAGGGGATATCTCGTCGGACCCTATGCCTTAATCATGAGACTGGCTTCTCTTCACGGTCTAGTTGCTATAGGGCTTCTAGCCCAAAGCTTCTTCAACTACCCAGATCCTGAGGCCGCTGCATCTGTACTTGAATCGCTTAGTAATCTTATAGGAGTTAAAATAGACGTAACAGAGCTTAGGGAAAAGGGTGAAGAGATAAGGTTAGCCGCAAGAGACCTCATGAGGAGGACTGAAGGCGAACTTGCTAGGATGAGGAAGAGTCAGGAGTATGATATCCCACCCCTCCACGTTTAAGGAGGTATGGTATAAATGAGCAGACGTAGAAGAAGCATATTTGATATCGTTGAAGAGTATATGGAAAGGATGGAAGAGACGGTAGAGGAGTACTTAAGAGGATTTGAAGAAAGAAGACTGTGGCATCCATCATCCGAAACAATAGAACCACTAGCCAATGTATACGTTGAACCTAAGGAAGTTGTAGTAACAGTTGATATACCATGTGCGGATAGAGATAGCATTAACGTAAGATTTCTAGATGAAAATACCGTAGAGATTGAGGCACGGTTGCAACGCACCCTAGATTTCCAATCCTTTAAGATTATGCATAGAAGCGGTAGGTTCACGAAACACTACGTACGTGTAAATTTACCAGTGCCAGTTGAACCTAATAGAGCTGTGATAACATGCTACAGAAACGTACTTGAGGTGAGGATTCCTAGGAGAGGTTTCGTCTAAAATATAATGCGTCCTATAGTGAAATCCTGATGGCTTAGATCTATACTTTGAAAGCCTTCTTCCACCTACAGTACTATGTGTAGATTCTGCCATACTGTGGCAGAAGGTGGGAAACATAAACCTCAGAGGTGAAATGTTAACTTGTCGATGTCATGTTAAACTTTATGGTGAAAATCAAGTTAGAAGCCAGGGTCTCCTTCGATGACCTTAGAGTTTACTTGTAAAGTATCCTCTGTTATAGTATTTCCCCTAACAAGCTTCCTAATCCTAACACCCTTCTTCTTAGGCTTAAAACCAGGGCCATCCGATATTAAGACGTACTTTTTCACTCCTCCTCTGACTTCAGGTCTCATAGGTATTCCATCTTTATCGCTACCGCCAGTTATGAGGAGTTTAATTTTCCCCAAACCCATGGTTGATCCATCTACGACATCGCCTATTTTACGTCCTAGAAGCGGAACTGCTTGTGCACCTTCAATTTCAAATGTTTTAGACTTCCCCGTTTTAGGATTGGATACGATTAATTTAAACTTAGCCATAGCGTTCTCCTTCTTATGGTACTTACACCACTATAAACGTTTCTCTCATCAATGACTGGAGGCGTTGGATTCACGTGGAATTCAGGTGGATTTAAAAACCCCATAAAGCTTTTCTCCGCCTCTTTATCTCCGCTATTTCCTCAAGTACTACATGCTCTTCAGCCGATAAGATATTAGCGTATGTCTGTTTAAACATCTTATAATGCTGTTCAGGAATGTCTACGTAGAGGACGCTACCTTCATCGACATTCCTACCTATTACTGCCTTATCTATAGATATTGCTACTTGCATACCCTTAGTGGCCTCGGGGATGGGTTTACCTTTATCCTGAACCTGAAGGATTGACCCGATGTTTTCCCCATCATCTCTCATAAGCTCTTCCTTAGGTTTAATCCTACCAGCTAACACTTCCACACCAACTATAGCCGGCTTACTCCTCCTGAATACGTATCCGGGAAGTATTCTCAACTTACCTGGGAAAACTAGAGTGCTAACTATCGTCTTAATTTTCTCCTCCTGCTTAGACTTAAGCCATGTAACGTAATCTTCAACCACCCGATAGATTATGTTACCTATGAAAACTGGAACCCCAGACGATTCTTCACCAGCTTCAGGTAGAATTCTAACGTTAAACCCCAAGATTACACCGTACTCCGGCTTTTCCTTAGCCGTAACCTTAGCCTCTATGAAATCGCGCTTTGAAATATCGCCTATATCCGCCAGTCTAACTGGTATCTCTCTCTTACCCAGCTCAGTTATCAGCGCTTCAAGAGAGCCTAAGGTGTCTGCTTTAACTACAACCCCAATTTTATCGGTTTTTATTCTAAGTTTACCCACCTCCTCAGATAGCTTATTAACGTACTCTTCTACGGATGCTCCTTCAGGCACGGCGTAAAGCGGCGACCCTGGAATGGCATCTTCAAGGTTTGGAGCCGCTACCTTTACTCCCATAGCCGCCGCTACCCTATCGACCTTCATAAACCCCCCAGTTGGAGCCCTTATCTCATCGAGAGGTTTGGGAAGTAACAACGACCTGACCTTAGTGATTATAGGCTTCTCCTTACCAGCTAAAACTATGGTGTCGTCTACCTTCAAAATACCATCGTAGATTATTACATTTACCGTAGCTCCTAATCCAACTTCTTCCTTAACCTCCAGCACCGTTCCTTTAGCCGCTCCACTAGTAGTTTCAAGCCTAGTCTTAAGATACTGCTGAGTCAAACCTATAAGGACTAGGAGAAGGTCTGGTATTCCCTCACCAGTTTTAGCACTAACTGGAACGAGGGCTACTGTCCTAGTAAAGTCTTTAATCCGATCGTATCTATCCGCTTGAAAACCTAGTTTTGAAAGCTCCCCTATGATAATGTAAAGCCTAGCATCCAAATCTTTTCTAACATAGGGATCTTGAAGTTTGAATGTTTCATTAAATGGCTTATCGTAGTTTGGCTTCCAACCAGGTATGAGGTCTATTTTGTTGGCGGCGACTAAAAACGGCATTCTTCTAGATCTTAAAAGCTTTATCGATTCAACTGTTTGCTCTTCAACGCCTTTAATCACATCTATTACTAAGATTGCTATATCGGCTACGGAGCCGCCGCGCATCCTCAAATTCATAAACGCACTATGCCCGGGAGTATCTATCACTAGAAGACCTGGAATTTTTATCTTCCACCCGGTTTTAGCTAGCAGAGAAGCACATGACTTCTCTAGCGCATCGAGGGGGAAGAAGCTTGCACCTATATGCTGGGTCATCTCACCGGGCTCTTTTAAAGCGACGGCGGTTCCCCTAATCTTATCTAGAAGCGTTGTCTTACCATGGTCTACATGTCCTAAGACGACGACTATGGGCTGTCTTATCATTTTCTCTTGCTTTCCAACATCCATATTCTTTTACTACTATTCTCCAGTACGCTTATAGAGTTTTCTGATTTTAAACAGATCCAGTTCAAATTACCCAGCCGATTTTTAGACAACTTTTTAACGCCCGCTACAAGTTATCTAGGGAGAGGATTGAGGGGGGTTATGGAGGAATCTATCAAAATACTCATACGTAAATACGCCTTGCAAAACGCCTACAAATACGGCGGTAAAGCACAGTCTAAAGCTGTCATGGGTAAAGTTTTAGCTGAAAAACCGGAGCTTAAATCAATGGCTAAGGATCTAGTGGACGTAGTCCAGCAAATCGTAGATGAAGTTAACAGGATGAGTTTAGAAGAGCAGAGGAAACTTCTAGAAGACAGTTTTCCAGAACTTTTAGCCGAGAAAGAGGTTGAACCAGTTGTAAAAACCCTACCTCCTCTTCCGAATGTAGATAAATACCCTAGAGTTGTAACGAGGTATGCACCCAACCCAGACTTCGTTTTACACTTCGGCCAAGCTAGAGCCATATACTTAAGCCACGATTACGCGAGAATGTACAACGGCATATTTATACTTAGATTTGAAGATACAGATCCCAAGAACAAAAAGCCAGTTTTAGAATACTACGACGCCATTAGAGAGGATATAGAGTGGCTTGGGTGTAAATGGGATAAGGAGTACATTCAAAGCCTACGTCTACCAATCTACTACGAGTATGCGAGAAAACTCATAGAAGCTGGAGCAGCATACGTATGCACATGCAACCCTGAAATTTTTAAAGAAATGGTTTCAGTTGGTAAAGCATGTCCATGTAGAGGATTAACGGTTGAAGAAAACCTTGAGAGATGGGATAAAATGCTCGAACATTTTTACGGAGAAGGGGAGGCCGTGCTTAGAGTTAAAACAGACTTACAGCATAAGAACGTATCTGTGAGAGAATGGGTTGCATTCAGAATAATAGATACGTCTAAAAACCCACATCCCATAGTTGGAGATAAGTATATCCTCTGGCCAACTTATCATTTCGCCAATGGCTTAGACGACCATTTAATGGGCGTCACCCACATAATTAGGGGGAAGGAGTTTCTATCGACCTTGGATAGGCATCTATACCTATATAAACACTTTGGGTGGAGTTATCCAGAGGCCATACACTATGGTAGATGGCTTCTGCCGAAAGGAGGAGCCATGTCTAAGTCTAAAACTCTCAAAGCCATTAAAGCTGGCCTCTTTAAGGGGCTGGATGACCCTAGACTACCAACTCTAGCTGCTCTACGTCGTAGAGGAATTCAACCGGAGGCTATTCACCAGATGATTTTGGAAGTAGGCATTAAACAGTCTGAAGTTTCCTTGAGCTGGGATAACCTCTACGCTTACAATAGACGGATAGTTGAACCTAGGGCTAAGAGACTATTCTTCGTACACAACCCGGTTAAACTGGTAGTTTACGGGTTGTCGAAGCAGTACGAGGCAAAGGTGAGGTTTCATCCATCTAAACCAGAAGTGGGATTCCGTAGAATAAAGGTTGAAGTCAAAGGCGATTCTGCTAGTCTACTCATATGCCCAGAAGATGCTAAAATCCTGAAGGATAAGGGTATGGTTAGACTTATGGAGCTTTTCAACGTTAAACTGGTAAAGTTTTCAGAGAATCTAGTAGAGGCCATGTTTCACAGCGAAACCTATGAGGAGGCTAGGAGTTTAAATATGCCGCTCATCCACTGGCTTCCAGTAGACCAATGTATTAAGGCTAAAGTCATAATGCCAGATGCAACGGAGCTGGAAGGGTTTGTCGAAAGAAACTGTATAACAGTTGAATTGGGTGAAGTTGTTCAATTTGAACGATTCGGCTTCGTCAGACTAGACTCGAAGGATGATTGTTGGGTTTTCTACTACGCCCATAAGTGAGGCCGTCTAAATACGCTTAGTCTATTTAAAGACATTTTACCGGGAAGTCTAAAAACTCCACCCTACAATTGTAGTTGTAGGAAGGCTAGAAGCCCCAAAAACATCCAAAATACGGCCATGTTTTTGACTTTTCTAGCATTTTCTCTAGATGGGTCCTTCAGAATGATTAGGGAGGAGCTTATGAAGCCCATATCGGTAAGCGCTACCGTAAGTAAGTAGCCTAAAGGTGGGTTACCAATTAGAATAGGCATCGGCGTTATTAGGACGGCAGATAGGTATAAGGCGACAGCAACATATGAGGCTATTCTACCTCCATATTTTACGGCTATCGTATTGATGCCGTACTTTCTATCCCCCTCAGCGTCTACTATACCTTTCGTAACTTCTCTACCAGTATTGGATAGGAAAGCCGTTGAAGCTGCTAAAAGATTTGATATTTTCAATCTATCTACGAGTAACGCACCATAAATGAAGGGGATTGCTATACACCCACTAACCATCATATTACCCAGTAGTCCTGTTCTCTTACCTCGGGAATTGTAGACCGTTGATAAAGTTACAGATGTTAGCGCTAGTAGAAGGCATCTGATGGATGTAAAAGCTGAGGCCATTAAGCCTATGATAGACAGTACGACGGCGTACACTAATGCTTGTGATGGACTTACAGCTCCACTTGGTATAGGCCTACCAGGTTCATTTATAGCATCAATGTAACGGTCGAAGTAGTCATTTAAAGCCATAGAAGCACCTGTTAAAGTAAAACCCGTTATAAATCCCAATACTACATTCTGTGCGGTCCATGAATTTAAATCTGGTTCAGCCATATATAGGCCTACTAGGACGGCTAAACCCATCATGGAAGAGTTTACGGGTCTGAGCAGTCTAATGTACTGTCTAATAGGCATCTGAACTAGATTATACGACCACGTTTAAAGTGTTTTCGACTCTTTTGAAATTTTAAGCTATGGAGCGTTTACGCTGGAGTAAATCCAAGAAACCCCAAAGAGTATCAATAGTAAGCTGAAAAGCACTAATATGTAACGGTAGATCTTGAGGCCGATCACCTTCCTACCGCACTTTGAAAGGTACGCTAACAACCCCAGCCATAGATAGTCTAGCCAAACGTGTGATAGATACATAATAGTTAATCCTTGGATTAAGCCTAAGCTCATAGCCTCATATACGAGGGTTGAGCCGATGCTAAACCACCATAGGATAAAGTATGGGTTTAAACCCGACAACATAGCTCCAGTTAATATAGAACCCCTCTCTACTGAAACTGCATCATTCGAAGGCGTTTGATTTGATTTTAAAACTCCTCGAAGTTGAAGCGCACCGAAAACTATTAAAGCTAAACCTCCCACTATTTCCAAAGAACGTTTTACCATTTGACTAATTAAGTTTAATAGTCCAAACCATATTAGTATGACGAGTGGAAGTTCTACGATGGTGTGCCCTAATGCACAACCTAAACCCGCTTTAAGCCCCCCTTTACCACCGTGGATAATCGTAGCCACTGTTAGAGGACCTGGGCTTAATGCACCTGATACCGTAATTGCAGATACGTACAGTATGAAAGATGCAACGTCCAAGAATTTAACCCCTTGAACTAATTGCACGCTTACGAAGTAGGAGCTTGTTTATAGCATTGACCATAGCCTCTACACTAGCCATGACTATGTCTTCTCTAGCGGCTCTCGCAGATACAACATGACCCTCATCATCCTCAACTTTAACAATGACTTCAGCTAAAGCATCAGAGCCCCCTGTTATAGCTTCAAGCCTATACTCTTTCAAGTTAACTTTCACTACCGGGTTTAAAACCTCTTGGAGGGCTTTGATTGCAGCGTCAACTGGTCCAACACCCGTCTTAGATGTCACATAATTCTTACCGTCTATAGATACTTTGACTGAAGCAGTGGGAATCACCTTATTACCCGTCATAACGGCCAATTCATCTAGGTTTAGAATCTTCTCTTCCTTGACTAATTCTCCGGCTACAATTCTAGCTATCGCCATTAAGTCTTCTTCAGTAACCTGTTTACCTTTGTCGCCTAACTCTTTAACTCTAGCTAAGACTTCCTTAATCTGAGCTTCATTGAGTTCGAGACCCATTTGACTAAGTAGAGCTTTTAAACCATGCGTACCAGCATGCTTACCAGCTAAAATCCTCCTCTCACATCCTACGAGTTCAGGCGGTATAGGCTCGTAGGTTAATGGTTGTGCTATAACACCGTGGGTGTGGATGCCTGACTCATGAGCAAAGGCATTCTCACCGACAATTGCTTTATTCGGTTGCACTGGAACACCAGTCAACCTAGAAACTAGTCTAGAAGTCTGATATATCAGCTTGGTATTAACATTCGTCTCGAAGCCATAAATCAACTTAAGCGCGACTACGACCTCCTCTAAAGCAGCATTACCAGCCCTCTCACCTAAACCGTTGACTGTTACGTGAACCTGCTCAGCTCCAGCCTCCAAAGCGGCTAAACTGTTGGAAGTAGCCATTCCAAAGTCATCATGGCAATGTACGCTTAAAGGCCGGTAAACCACTTTCTTCAACTCACTTATCAACTCATACATACGCCTAGGAGTCATCACCCCTACCGTATCTGGAACATTCACCCTATCGACGCCAGCATCACATAAGGCTTTATAAAACTCCTTAAGAAAACCCAAGTCGGTTCTAGTGGCATCTTCAGCTGAAAACTCGACTGTTAAACCATGAGCTTTAGCATAATCTAAAGCCTCTAAGGCTCTACGTAAGACCTCTTCTCTACTCATTTTGAGCTTGTATTTTAAATGGATGTCAGATGTCGCTATGAAGAGGTGTATGCTATTTAAACCGCAGTCTATTACGGCGTCTATATCGGATTTTAAGGCTCTAGACAAGCCGCAAACTTCAGCCTTCAGACTATCTTTAGCTATCAATTTAACAGCCTCAGCTTCACCTTTAGACGTTACTGGGAAACCGGCCTCAATAACGTCGACACCTAGTTTATCCAATTGACGAGCTATGGTGAGTTTATCCTCAACCGTCAAAGCTACACCCGGTGTTTGCTCGCCATCCCTCAGCGTGGTATCGAATATTCGTATATATCGTGAGGGCATAGTTGAATAGATAAAAGTTTAACGATTAAAAAATCTTTCTTAAATCGCTCTTCTAGAAACCGCTTCTCTTACCAGAGAGGCTACTTTTAAACCCATCTCATTGGTTGATAGACGACCACCTAAGTCTTGGGTTACGTATCCCCTTCTAAAGGCTTCTATAATAGACTTCTCTATGATCTTAGCTGCTTCTAAGCAAACTTCATCAGTGTTCTTAAAGCCTAACCATTCAAACATCATTTTAGCCGCCAATATAAGGCTACTTGGGTTGGCTAAATTCCGACCTGCAATATCCCACGCTGCTCCATGAACGGGTTCAAAAAGACCGTACTTCTCCCCAATATTAGCGGAGGGCGCCACACCCAATCCGCCCACAAGTTGCGCGGCTTCATCACTTAGTATATCTCCGAACATGTTCGTAGTAACGAGCACATCGAAGTCTTCAGGTTTCTTTATTAGAAACATCGCCGCAGCATCGACGTAGAGCTCTTCGTATAAAACATTGGGATATTTTCTGGCAACAGCTCTACAAGTTTCCGCAAATAGACCGCACGTAGCTTTCAAAACATTGGCCTTATGAACTGCCGTAACTTTATACTTAACGCCTCTTCTAATTGCTTCTTCAAACGCATACTTAGCTATACGTTCAGATCCAGCTCTAGTGATTACTCGCAAGCTTACGGCTACATCATCTAACGTATATTCAAAGCCCTTGTAAAGATCTTCCGTATTCTCTCTAACTATTACAAAGTCTATGTTGGGCTTTAAACACGGGACATTTGGATAAGACTTAAACGGTCTAACATTTGCATATAGGTCTAACATTTGCCTAAGTTTCACTATGACTGCGGCCGCCGTTTCTCCTACAGGACCTTTTAGCGTGGCATCCGCTTTCATAATAGCTTTAACAGTTTCTTCAGGTAATGCAACACCATGCTTCTGTAAACATCTATCTCCAGCCTCAAGAAATGTGTAGTTGAGATTAAGTCCTAAAGTATCTTCAACAGCGTTTAAAACGGGCATAGTAGCTTCCGTTAACTCCGAACCTATACCGTCACCAGGTATTACAGCTATGTTGTAAGTTTTCAGGTTAACCTCCTCCGCAGATGAGCTACTAAACCGCCATCCCTAAGTATCTCCAGTACAAATTCTGGAAGTGCTTTAGTCCTATAGACTTCATTCTTAGACATGTTGATTATCGTTCCTTCGGCTAGATTTACTGTAACAATATCGCCGTTATTCAGCTTCTCTGAAGCCTCCGGGCATACGACTATCGGTAAACCCACGTTTATAGCATTTCTATAGAATATCCTAGCGAATGACTTAGCAATTATACATTTAACACCAGCATATTTTAAAGCCACTGGAGCCTCCTCCCTACTAGATCCACATCCAAAGTTTTCACCAACTACTAAGATGCCAGTTTGCTTAATCTTATTTGGGAATTCTGGGTCTATCCCTTCTAGAGCGTGTCTTCCAAGTTCTCCGTAGTCCGTTATACCGAGGTACTTACCTGGTACTATAACGTCTGTATCTATGTTATCCCCGTACTTTATAACTGAGCCGCTTATTATCAAGAAACCACCCTCCTAGGATCTGTTATAACACCAGTTAGAGCGGACGCTATAACCGTTGCGGGAGAGGCTAGGTAAACTTTAGCCTTGGGACTCCCCATACGTCCTATGAAGTTCCTGTTTATTGAGGCTATACATGTCTCCTCTTCACTTATAACGCCCATGTGTGCTCCTATACAGGCACCGCATGTTGGATTGCATACTAGGACACCGGCTTGTAGAAATATATCTATTAGACCCTCTCTCAATGCATCTCGATATACTTCCTGAGACGCAGGAACTACTATTGCTCTCACATCCGGTTTAACCTTCCTACCCTTAACTATCCTAGCGGCTAATCTTAGGTCTTCGAGACGCCCGTTCGTGCAAGAGCCTATATAGGCTTGGTCGATCTTAACACCTTCAACTTCAGATACAGGTTTAACGTTGTCAACAGAGCTTGGACATGCCACTTGCGGCTCTAGTTTTGAAACATCAAACGTGTAAGTTTCATCAAATGTAGCATCTGGGTCACTGACGAACCCTGGGCTATACGGTATACCTTTAGACTTGAAGAACTGCTCGGTAACTTCATCTGGTTCAACGATTCCAGTTTTAGCGCCCATTTCAACGGCCATGTTGCACATAGTCATACGTCCACTTATGCTCATTTTCTCAACTGTAGAGCCTTTGAAAACAACAGCCTTGTAAACGGCGCCTGAGACACCTAAACGTCCTATGACGTGGAGAATTACGTCTTTAGGGGTAATCATGTCTCCCAATTCACCGTCGATTTTCACACAAACCGTCTCAGGGACTCTAAGCCAAGTTTCACCAGTAGCTAGAATCGCTGCTACATCCGTAGCCCCCATGCCCGTTGAAAAAGCCCCTACTGCACCGTAAGTGCACGTATGTGAATCTGCTCCTACTATAAGCTCACCGGGCTTTGCATGGCCTTTCTCAACCATAACTTGGTGACATATCCCTCCCCTTCCAATATCGTAAAACCACTTGATCTTCTGCTCTCTGACGAATTCTCTAATGATCTTTTGGTTTAAAGCGGCTCTTTCAGTATTCGGAGGCACCAGATGATCGAATATGACAACCACTCTATCCGGATCCCAGACTCTAGGAACACCTATTTCTTTGAAGGCTTTAACAGTTAAAGGGCCCGTGAGATCGTGGAACATCACTCGGTCAACTCTAGCGCTTATTATATCACCGGGCTCCACCACACTTCTACCAGAAGCCCTACATAGGATCTTTTCAACGATATTCATAGAGACCATTATAAAGACTCACATAGGGATTTAAGTGTTTACTTCCACTCACGTTTTAGTTTTAACGTTTTTAAATTCACGTAATATGTTAGCTGCGTATACGACGCCTTTAATCAAGTAGTCGACTGTGTTGAATTCATTAGGTGCATGGGCTTTGGAGAAAGGTGGAGCACATCCAGTCCAGACAGAGTCTAAATGTAAGATGTTTGTGAATACGTAGTCTGGTCCAGAACCCGCGGCATTTGGATATACCACAGGCTTAGATTCATATGTTTCTTCAGCCGCCCGTGAGGAAGCTTGAACTATCGGTGCAGAGGGGTGTGTTTTAGACGGTGGAAGGGAGCCTAATTTAACTACTTCCACGTCTCTAAAGCCTTCATCGTCTAAATGTCTTCTAAGCAAGTCAAACAATTTATCTGGCTTTTGATCAACCACTAATCTGAAGTCTAATTTCGCAACCGCTTCACACGGTAGAACAGTTTTAGATCCTTCTTCAATATAACCCGACTTTAAACCAGCTATGTTAGCAGTCGGCTCGCATATCAACTTTCTAAGGGCGTCAACTCCTCTAACTCCACCGAGAAGCTCTTTTATTCCAAGCTCTCTTACAATATCCTCATCTTCGGGAGGTATCTCTGAAATAAGCTTGGCATCTTCTGATGTAAGCGGGCGGACATCATCATACCAGCCTTTAATCCTTATCCGGCCGTCTTGAGACTTTATGGAGTTTAAAGCCCACACTATTCTCCAAGCTGGGTTGATGATTACTGGTGCATAGGAGGAGTGAACATCCACCTTGGCGGTTTTACACCTAAGCTCGACGTATAAGATACCTTTAACCCCTAAGCAGATTGACGGCCTATTTGAGGGGTGGAGGCCGCCATCCCAACACACGACGGCGTCTGCTTTAAGAAGGCTCTTATGTGCTTCTACAAAGTCTGGGAGGTTGGGACTTCCAATTTCCTCTTCACCTTCAAAGAGGAATTTAACGTTTACTGGAATCGACTTTTCACTTTTAACGTAATATTCTACTGCTTTTAAAAAAGCTATAATATTGCCTTTTGAATCTGAGGCCCCTCTTGCTACAACTTTACCATTAACTATTACTGCTTCAAAAGGTGGATATATCCATTCATTTATGGGGTCTGGGGGTTGAACATCGTAGTGGCTGTAGACTAAGAGGGTTTTATCGGACTCTCTAGATTCGACTTCACTGTAAACAACTGGATTGCCTTTACTTTGAATGACTTCAGCGTATATGCCTGAGTCTTCCATTAAATCCCTAAGTAGGGAAGCACATTCTCTTACACCCATGTTTCTCGCTGAAATGCTAGGCTGTTTGAGAAAACATCTATATTTATCTATGAAGTCTTCCAGCGTAAGTTTCGTATAACTTAATACGTCCATTCAGAAGGATATTGAGCTGGGAGGGGTAAATTAACGTTTAGATGAATTTTAAGGTACACTGGAGGAGACGCTATTCTTTTAAAGGGAGTTTTACAACTTCTCCAGTAGCTGAAGATCGGTATATTGCTCTTATTACTTCCAGGCTCCTACGACCTTCATAACCGTCCACCCGCGGCTTCCTATCTTCTAAAACTGCGTTAACAAAGTCTCTTAAGAGGCGCTTATGGTTTTCTATTGGAACTGCTTCAGGCCTTTCCCACGATTTAAGCCCCTCAGTTCTCTTAACTGGAGGCCTTAGGCCAGGAACTTCTTCGGCAAGCTTCATAAACTTAACTTCATCTCCCTCGACTATAACGGTCCCCTTTAAACCGTGAATTTCAAGCCTCGTAGGTAGACCTGGATATGCCGCGGTACTAGCCTGAATAACACCCAATGCGTCGTTTCTGAATTTAACTACGGCTACGGCTAAGTCTTCAACTTCAATATTATGACCTACTGTACTTACTTTAGCCCAGACGGATTCCGGTTCACCCATAATCCATAAAAGCAAGTCTATTGTATGAATTGCCTGGTTTATAAGGGCGCCACCACCTTCCGTAGCCCATCTCCCCCTCCATGAGCTACTTGCGTAGTATTCTTCTGTCCTATACCATTCAACTATAGCCTCACCCATTATCAGCCTTCCGAGAGCACCCTTATCTGCAAGAGATTTTACAAAGTTAAAAGAGTCATCGAACCTAGATTGAAGTATTACGCCAAGTTTAACGCCTTTAACTTCAGCCCTTCTTATAAGCTCATCGGCCTCCCTTAAGTTGATGGCCATAGGTTTATCCACGAGCACGTTAACGCCGTTCTCTATAGCCTCTAAAGCTATCTGAAAATGTACATAGTGGGGGGCAGATACAGCTATTATGTCGGGCTTTTCTGAACTAATCATATCGTAAATGTTTGAATAAGCTTTTTTAAACCCGTATTTTCTGGCGAATTCTTCAGTTTTAGCCCTATTCCTAGCTACAACTCCGGTAAGCTCTAAAACACCCTCTTTAGCGAGTTCAGATGCAGCTCCAGATATGAAACTACTACCTACACCCGTACCTACAACACCAAACTTTAAACTAGTTGGCACTTTAACACCGATTAGAAGAAACTCGGTAAGAAATGTAAATTTTTCTCAAAATCCCACCAAGTACTATCGGTAGTTGATTAAAGTCTCTATGAGGCATAGTGGGGTTCTACTGTTAAATAGCAATTTGAAACATCGACTTAGGTAAGTTTAAAATAAATTTTGACGAATATATTGATGTGGTTAATTTGACGCCGCGTGAAAGAGTTATTGCAGCTTTAGAGCATAGAGAGGATAGGCTCGATAGGATACCGATACACGATAGCCCTTGGGGGGCTACCGTTAGCAGATGGATACGAGAGGGTTTACCCGACGGAATGTCCCCCGAAGACTATTTCGGTTATGAAATTGCTATATTCAGTGCAGATACATCTCCAATGTTCCCTGTGGAAGTCATAAGTGAAGATGCAGAGTATATTGTGGAAAGAACGTCATTTGGAGGTATACGTAGGAACCATAGGGATTACTCTACAACACCAGAAATCATAGATTGGCCTTGCAAAACTAGGGAAGATTGGGAGAAGATCAAGGTTAGACTTCAGCCGAGTGAGAGGAGAGTTGACTGGGTTTTAGCATTGAACGCATACCACAGGGAGAGGAGCCGTGGGAGGTTTATAATGTATGGTGCCGCCGTAGGTTATGATAAGATTCAAAACTACATTAAATCAGACCAGCTTCTTAAAGCTATAATAAGAGACCCAGAGTGGGTTAAAGATATGTACTGGACAGATGCTAGACTGGTCATGGAGATGTGCGATATAATGATTAGAGGGGGCTTCAAATTCGATGGAGCATTCCTATATTGCGACTTAGGCTATAGGAAGGGGCTCTTCTTCTCACCAAGACACTATGAAGAGCAGTTACATCCCGTTTTCAAAGAACTATGTAGATTTTTCAAGTCTAGAGGCATGTACGTATTCCTCCACTGTTGCGGTAACGTAAAAGACCTAATACCATACTTCATAGAAGAGAGTATAGAAGTTCTACAGCCTTTAGAAGTTAAGGCGGGTATGGATCTAATAGAGCTTAAGGAAAAATATGGAGATAAGATGACCTTCATGGGCGGTATAGATACTAGACTCATGGCTTTAGACGACCCTAAACCCATAGAAGAGGAGATTAAGAGGAAGGTCACCTTTGCGAAGCAAGGCGGAGGCTACATATACCATTCAGACCACTCCATTCCAAACAACGTAAGCTTCCAAAACTACAAACGCGTAATAGAACTGGTTCATAAATACGGTAGATACCGCTAAGGCAACACGTATCTACGTGGAAATTCAAATACCCCCTTTATTTAGACTTCCAGTATTGTTCACGTTAGAACTAAAAAGTGAAAGTTTAACTTCTTAACGAGGTTAATTTACCTGTATGATTCTTACACGTAGAAAATTAGCATCCATGATAGATTATGCTCTAGTGAAACCTACGCATAGTCTTACAGATATAGAGACGGCGGCTAAAACCGCCAGGGAGAATTACATAGGTGCTCTTTGCGTCCTACCGGTCATGGTTGAATACGCGGCTAAATTACTTAAAGGGTCTGAGACTAAGGTGTGTTCGACGGTGGGTTTTCCATTAGGCTCATCGACCACCAAATTTAAGGTGTTAGAAGCCGAGCAGGCTATAAGTGATGGAGCTTGTGAAGTAGACATGGTGATGAATATACCCTTTTTCAAATCTAGGCTTTACGAGAAAGTTAAATCCGATATAGAGGCCATATTAGAGGTTTCAAAACCTATGGGTGTGACCGTCAAGGTAATAATTGAAACTGGATATTTAACTGTTGAAGAGATAGCATTAGCATGTAGAATGATTGATGAAGTTGGAGCTGACTACGTAAAAACGTGTACTGGTTTCGGCCCCCGCGGTGCTACAATTGAGGATATTGAAATCATACGGAAGAACGTTAAGAGGGCGAAGATAAAAGCTGCAGGTGGAATATCTTCTTTTGAAAAAGCTCTACAATTCATTAAAATGGGTGTTGAACGTATAGGTACATCTAACGCTCTAGATATCTTAAAGGGTTGGAGTCCAGTAGAAATTTAACTTTTTCGAAGGGAAGTGTCAGTATACCGAATAGACATTAACCACCTGACTTTAAAATGAAACCTATAAGCTTTTGTCTTATGAAGGACTCCATAGTTTAATGGAGGTTTTAGTTGAAGCCTAGATGCGTTGTAGTAGATAGTTCTCGGAGTCCATATTCGTTACTTAAGCCCGTACCCTTAGATTCCGTTAAACTTAAGGATAGCTTCTGGAAACCTAGGATAGAAACACTCATAAAGGAGACTCTTCCTACGCAGTATGAACTACTTGAGGAGACAGGGAGAATAGAAAACTTCCGTAGGGCGGCTGGGAAGGTAAAGACAGAGTTTAAGGGGTTATTCTTCAACGATTCAGACGTATATAAGTGGATTGAAGCAGCGTCCTACACTTTAGCTTATAATGTTGACAGTCGCTTGGAGAGGATTGTGGAAAACGTAATCGCTGAGATATCGGATGCCCAAGATGTGGATGGCTACTTAAACACGTATTTTACGTTTGAAAGAAAAGCCCAACGCTGGACTAATCTACGTGACATGCATGAATTGTATTGTGCTGGTCACTTAATTCAAGCTGCCATTGCACATTATAGAGCAACAGGTAGGAAAAGTCTTTTGAACGTAGGTATTAAACTGGCAAACCATATACTCAGTATATTCGGCTCCAGTAAGCGGTTGGGAGTGCCAGGCCACCCCGGGATCGAAATGGCACTTGTAGAACTCTACAGAACTACCGGTACGAGCATTTTCCTAGAGCTAGCAAGATTCTTCATAGACAACCGAGGTAGGGGTTTAATAGGTGGAAGCCCATACCATATAGACCATAAGCCTTTCAGAGAACTCGATGAAATAGTTGGTCATGCCGTGAGAAGCGTGTATTTAAATTGTGGAGCCACAGACGTATACATGGAGACTGGAGATGAAGGGCTTCTAAAAGCCTTAGAACGTTTATGGCAGAATATGGTCAATTGTAAAATGTACGTTACTGGTGGATTAGGTTCTAGGTATGAGGGGGAGGCGTTTGGGGAAAACTATGAACTGCCGAATAGACGCGCCTATGCTGAAACATGCGCTGCAGTTGCAAACGTTATGTGGAACTGGCGTATGCTATTGGCAACGGGTGGAGCTGAATATGCCGACGTCATGGAGTTGGCTTTATATAATGGGGCTTTAGCTGGAATAGGCTTGGACGGTAAGACGTACTTCTATGTCAATCCATTGGCGGACAGGGGGATACATAGGAGAAGTAGGTGGTTTGATTGCGCATGTTGTCCACCGAATATAGCGAGGCTTATAGCGTCTATTCCGGGATACTTTTACAGTACTTCACAAGACGGGGTATGGATACACTCTTACGCATCCAACGAAGCCCTCATAGACTTTGATGATGGACTTATAGAATTAACTCAAGATTCAGATTATCCTTGGAGTGGCCACGTTGAAATCACAGTGTACTCTGAAAAACTGTCAGAGTTTTCAATATTCCTACGCATCCCAGGGTGGAGCTTGAAGACGACAGTAGCCTTAAACGGCAAACCTTTAGACTGTCATCTGAAGCCTCCGCAATACCTAGAGATTAGGAGAGCTTGGGAGAAGGGGGATGTAATATCGTTAGACATGGATATGCGGGTGAATATTCTATTATCTCACCCACACGTTTTAGAGAATACATGTAGGGTTGCATTAAGGCGGGGGCCCCTCATATACTGTGTAGAACAAGCAGACAATCCGGAGTTTGACGTATGGGATTTAATACTTTCTCAAGACTCATCGTTTAACGTTATGCAGAGGTCGAATGTACTCAACGGCATTTACGTGATTCAATGTGAGGGCTTTACGCTTGAAAGTACCCCTAAGTCGCTTTACTATCGCCTCGAAGAAAACACGGTGAAGCTTAAACCAGTTAAATTTACGGCAATACCATACTACGCGTGGGCTAATAGAGAACCGGGTCCTATGAGCGTGTGGATTCCAATATTAAAAATGAACGGTAAATCCTACTATTAAATTTAAAACCTTCTAATTCTCCACTTTGTTCCTTCAGATGTATCTTCAAGTTCTACACCTATTTCTCTAAGTCTACTTCTTATCATGTCTGATACATCGTAGCGTTTTTCTCTTCTAAGGATTTCACGAACTTCTACTAAAAGTTGAATCGTCTGTTCAACTACACTTTTCGAAGGTGGTTCATATACTTCAAGTATTCCGAAAACCCTTTTAACAGTATTTAAGAATTCTAAAGATTCTTTCTTAACTCTTATATTTAATTTGGAAGTAGTTGTTATTAAATTATTGAAGGTTCTTATATAGTCGAATAAAACTGCTAGGGCACCTGGAGTGTCTAAGTCGTCATCCATACGTTCTTCAAAATCGGATCTAGCCCTTCTAGTAATCCCCAACAGTTTTTCTTCACGCTCATCAAGGGGGGATTCTATAGCTTCCATGGATTCTATATTCTCGATGAAGTCTGACAATCTGCGCAGATTCTCTTCGGCTATTCTAATAGAGTTCTCATTGAAGTCTATATCGCTTCGATAGTGAGCTGATATGTAGAACATACGTAGAACGTCCTTACCCCATTCATTTAAAGCATCGGCGAGCTTGATGATATTACCCTTACTCTTACTCATCTTCTCACCATTTATCGTCAAAAGTCCACAGTGAACCCAGTATTTCACAAAGGGTTTTTTACCAGTATATGCTTCGCTCTGAGCTAGAGAGTTCTCATGGTGAGGGAAGATCAGCTCCCTAGCACCGCCATGTATATCTATCTGCTCCCCAAGGTATTTTATACACATAACTGAACATTCTATATGCCATCCTGGAAAGCCATAACCCCATGGAGACCTCCATTTCAATGGATAATCTTCCGAAGCAGCCTTCCACAGGGCGAAATCGGCTGGGTTACGCTTCCTAGGATCTGGTTCAACCCTATGCATTACAAGTTCCTCCCTACGTACACCGGACAATTTACCGTAATCTTCAAACTTTGAAATATCAAAGTAGACGTTTCCGTTTACGATATAACCATAGCCTTTCTCCAGAAGCTTCTCAATGACTTCTATCATTTCCATGATATGACCGCTAGCTCTAGGTTGAATGTTGGGTCGTTTATTTCCAAGCCTATCCATAGCTTCCAAGTACTCGAGAAGGTATTTATCAGCTATTTCCATGGGATGAAGCCTCTCCCGCCTAGCTCCTAAAATCATACGGTCTTCTCCAACTGTTTCAAGGATATGCCCAACGTCTGTGATATTTCGAATGTATTTGACGTGGAAGCCTCTATATTCAAGCCATCTGATGAGGACATCGTAAACAACACTCGCTCTACCATGTCCTAAATGAGGGCTATCGTAAACTGTTGGACCGCAAACGTAAATCTTAACGACGTTTGGATCTATACTTTGAAAAACTTCTTTCTGCCTAGTCATAGTATTATAGATTCTTAAGGGCATGTCATATCACCTTACTATAGAGTTGCTTAAATTGTTTCTCTTTTAAGGAAATCTTTATATTACAAGTTAACTCTAGGTGGTTGAGAGTAAGTTGAAGAAGAGGGCTCATGCCAGTGGGAAATCTCACTCAATAAGACCCGTTGCTAAGAGACCACCACCTTGGTGCAATTATAAACCTGAGGAAGTGGAAGCACTAGTTGTTAAACTAGGTAAGGATCTGATACCACCAAGCATGATAGGGATTATTCTGAGGGATCAATATGGCATACCTCTCGTTAAATACATAACTGGGAAAACGATTACGGAGATACTCAAGGAGCACGGTTTAGCTCCAGATATACCTGAGGATTTGACAAACCTCTTGAGAAAAGCTACGAGGTTGAAGAAACACCTCGAAAAACATAAGAAAGATAAACATAACAAGAGGGCTCTTCAAATAATAGAGGCGAAAATATACAGACTTTCCAAGTACTACAAAGCTGTTGGAAAATTGCCTCAAGACTGGTCTTATAAAGCCGTTGTACTATCTGCGGAGTAAATTTAACGGGGTTAATGGGTTATTCCTATTCTAGTGTAGATTTCTCTCGGGGCTTTAACTTCAACGATCATGTTCACTATATCAGCCCTATTTATAAGCTCTGGTGGGCAATATCTGCCAGTTAATACAACATCTGTCTCATCTGGAACATTGTTTAAAAGCTTAAGGACGCTTTCAGTATCCACGAGGCCTATGAAAGCCGCGAGACAGATTTCATCTAAAACCAGTAGATGCGGTTTATCCTTTAAAATCTCCTCAGCCTTCTCAAGCCCCTTTCTAGCTAAGATTTTATCTTCCTCAGACGGGTTTCGTAAATCCACCCATTCTACTCTACCAAATTGGTATATTTCGTAGTATGGCTTAAGCCTCTCCATCACCTTATACTCACCTATGTCTTTACGCCCCTTCATGAACTGAATTATTACGGCTCTCAAACCATGACCTACACACCTTAAAGCTAGCCCTAAGGCATTAGTTGTTTTTCCGGCACCAGTTCCATAGTAGAGGAAGATCTTACCCATAGACTATTCAACCTCGCAAACTGGACAGCTACTGGCTGGTTTAACCCCGATTTCTAAAACCTGCTCTCTCCTACTACCATATCTATAAACGGTTACACCTTTACATCCGAGTTTATAAGCCAGTAGAAAAGCCCTTTTAACAATTTCAGGTGAGGTTTCTTGCCTTAGATTTATGGTTTTCGAGACGGCATTATCCGTAAACTCTTGAAAAGCGGCTTGAACTTTAACGTGCCAGTCTACATCCACCTCTAAAGCCGTCACGAAGACCCTCTTAATATCTTCCGGAATCTCTCGGATGTTTAAGAGAGAGCCAGACCTAGATATTTCAGTTATCAATTCATCACTGTAAAGCCCTCTCTCTTTAAGGACTTCTTCAAGAACTTGGTTTACCTCAAAAAGCCTCACGCCTCCGAGTACAGTTCTAGAGTAAGCTAGGGCAAAGTTAGGCTCTATGCCGCTTGAAGTCCCAGCTATTAAACTTATAGTTCCTGTCGGTGCTATGGTAGTTGTTGTAGCGTTTCTAATACCATGCTTCTTTATTAAATCTCTAATCTCCCCCCAGTTTAGATTATAAGTTTTTGATTCTCCTTCAACTTCAAAAGGCATTCTAGGGTTTTCCGAATCATAGATCGATCCTTTAAACGCAGGAAATGAGCCTCTAGATTCAGCAAGCTCTATTGAGGCGAGCTTACTGTAATAGTTTATATACTCCATGATTCTTCTAGCAAGGGACACAGCCTCTTCTGAATCGTACGGTATTCTAAGTCGGAAGAGCATATTAGCCCACCCCATAATTCCCAACCCTATCTTACGGGTTTTGAGAGTCACTTCCTCAATTTCACTTAATGGAAAGTTATTTGCATCTATCACATTATCTAAAAAGTGGACTGCAACCTTAACGACTTCCCCAAGCTTCCTCCAATCAACATCCCACCTGCCGTTTTCATACTTTACCATCAACTCTAGGTTTATAGAGCCCAAATTGCACGACTCATAGGGTAATAAAGGTTGCTCACCACAGGGGTTTGTAGCTTCAATCTCCCCCAATTTTGGAGTTGGGTTATGCCTGTTAATCGTATCGATGAATATTAGCCCCGGGTCTCCAGTCCTCCAAGCATTATAGACGATCAGGTCGAATAGATACTTGGCATTGACCCTCTGGGTTGGTTTACCAGTTCTAGGATTTATAAGCTCAAACTCTTCATTTTTCTCAACAGCTTCCATGAACTTATCCGTTACAGCAACAGATATGTTGAAATTTCTCAGAACACCTTCCTCACTTTTCGCATATATGAAGTCGATTATATCCGGGTGATCTATTCTCAAAATACCCATGTTTGCTCCTCTACGCTTTCCACCTTGCTTGATCACTTCAGTAGCCATATCATATATACGCATAAAACTCACCGGACCAGATGCAACACCACTTGTAGACTTCACGGTGTCACCTTTAGGTCTAAGCTTTGAAAAGTTGAAACCAGTACCTCCTCCACTCTTATGGATTAAGGCTGTGATTTTCAGCGTTTCAAATATGCTTTCTATTGAGTCTTCTACTGGAAGGACGAAACATGCTGAAAGTTGACCTAATGGTGCGTTGGCATTCATAAGAGTTGGAGAATTTGGTAGGAAGTATCGGTTGGCCATGAGTTGGAAGAAAACGTCGATGACGTTTTCATAGAGGTCATTCCAACGTTCTTCTATAATCGATAGTAGTTTTTCAAATTCAACTTTCATCTTACCTTCTCTACCAAGTCTATTGTAAAGTCTCTTCATCATTTCAAGTTCATAATTTGAAAGCTCAATACTGGGTTTATATTGAAAATGGCCAACCTGTCTTACTGGCTGTTTACCATTTTTATCGTAGACGTCACTCCAGTAGAAGGCGTCTACAAGGCCAATGTATCTAGCAACTCTTAAGAGCATCTGCTTAGGTGTTTCACATACTTCACCTTTCTCATCTCTCATAAGGTAGCGGCTTTTCAATATAGTAATAGCATTAACCGTAAGCTTCATATCGTCTACAACTCCAAGCATACGTTTAAACTCTCTAATTTCAGAACGCTTGCGTCTGTAGAGTATGTAGGCTTTAGCGACTTCATAAAGTCCATGTTTAACTAACGTTTCCTCAACAGCATCCTGAATCTGCTCAACATGCGGAGTATACTCTAGGCCGAACCTCTCATCGATAAGATTAACCACTTCATCTCCAAGCTTCTCAGCAAGAGCTTTATCCTCCAAACCGGTTGCTTTAAACGCCTTCCAAATAGCTTCAACTATACGATTCTTATCAAAATCTACTACACGACCATCCCTTTTAATAACCTTTAAGGGGGGCATATTTAAGTCCAAAAATATCTTCTTTATGAAGAAGCTATTAAACCTATGGATTAATAGTACAACGGCACATGTTAACTGTTACAGTAACTTGTAAGTATAGATTAGAATTGTAAAATCTCTTAACCGCTATCTACGGTATTAGAAAGGCTGTTTTAAATGATGTTCAACCACTCTGAAATAGAGGCTTCTGAAAACATGAATCTATCCATCAATTTAAGCCAATGCTTCTCTCGACTTCATAGATAAGTCTAGCTACTACAACCCAAGCATTTAAAGACTTAGGGTATATTGAATAACAAAAGTCGAACAGCTTCATGTTCTCTTCTTTAAATTCTCCATGTGGAAAGCAACCGACGACCACCATCACATTTTCCAAATGACTCAAGTCAGAGATTATGGTATGTAATGGTTTTAGAGAACCTCTACTGGAAAAACCTATCACCACGTCAGGTTTAAGTTCATTTTTTAAATCAGCTAATGAGCCTTTCTGAAGGATTACTAGTACTTTACCTTTAGGTGGAACCCTTCCTACTTTGAAAAGTTGCTCCATTAACCCTTTAAACCGCATGTAGTTACGTGGCAGTCTAACACTAGGGTCGAATTCTAGAATCAAGTCTTGAATAGTATGAACATAAACCCTTAGAAGCCCCTTCTCACATAAGGGAGTTTCTAAAGCATTTAGAAGAGAGAAATGCACTATATCGGGTCTGCCACGTTTATGAGCATCCTTCAAACACTTCATAGCTCTATGGTGGTAGGATCTATCCAAGAGAATTTCACTTGGGCTTAAACCCCTCCCGCGAGCATCACGCCTTACTTCAGGATGCCCCCATAAAGCTTCAGGCACCGTCTCTAAAGCAGATTCTGCTAACACCAGTATCAACTTGGCTAAATGCACATCTTAAGCTAGATAATGGGCTTTTAAAAGTTTTCATGTGAAAAATGTAATGATAGAAGACTTTATAGTCACAGTTTTACTAAGCTGAACTTAAGGTAGGGCTATGAAGAACGACATCAAGCAAATAGCTAGAGAACGTATGGAGATTCTATTTGAGAGAGCTATTCAAATCCACGAAGAAGACCCTAAACTTGCTCAGAGATATGTTGAATTAGCACGTCGCATAGGCATGAAGACACGCGTTAGAATACCACGTAAGTATAGAAGACTTGTATGTAGAGGTTGTAAACAGTTTATACATCCCGGTTGTACGTTAAGAGTTAGAGTTAAATCTGGAGGAGTTAAGCATATAGCGTTTACATGTCTAAGATGTGGGCGGATAGTCAGAGTACCTGTTGAAAAAAGGCGGGTAGATGGAGCTCCTCCATCATCCGAATAGCGCACTCAGACCTTCTAAAGCCTCCTCTTCCTTTTTCTCTTCAGCTTTCTCCTCCTTCTCTATCTTCTCCTCCTTCTTTTCCACTTTGGTTTCGGTCGTAGGTGCCACTGCAACGGGCATTGTAGGCATTGTTGCAACTCCTTTTAACACTTCTTCAAGGTTTACTTCTGAAAGTGCGGCGATAAGAGCTTTTATTTTAATCTCTTCGGGCTCTATATTGGCTGCTTTCAAAACCCTTTTTATATTTTCCTCATTTATCTTCTGCCCGGCATGATGGAGGAGGAGGGTTGCATATATACATTCCATTTCATATCAACCTCCTGTTTATTTTTTCCCTAACCGAATAGAGATGCCAAACCAATTTCTTCCTCTTCCCTCTCCTTCTTCTCTTCTTTAGAAAGTTCCTCCTTTTCAACTTTCCGCTTCTCAGATCCTTCGGCTTTAAATACTAAGGAGCTTATAATTGAAGTTTTAGTTAGAGCTTTCTGAATAAGCAATGGAAGCGTTTCGGGAGTGAGATACTCAAGGCTTAACGCTAACCTCAAAGAAGTACTGCGGCATTCGATAAGGATTATGGGCAGAGTTTCAGGTGTTGGGTATTTCAATGCTAAAGCTAGTTTAAAGGCGTTTTCCCAAGCCTTTAAAAATTCATTTTTATAGGATTCTATGTCAAGCTTAAGCATTTCCATTGGATAGACTAAACCATCACTATACGCAACCTTAAAATTTAAACCTACTTTAACCGGTTTCACACCAAGCTTAGCCAGTACAGATGCAAGTTTATCAGATATCACATCACCCTTCTTAGCAACAACAGTCGTCTTACTTATCCAAATACTCCCCGAGACTATTCTAGCAGGTAGCCCTACTTCGTTAAACTCGCTAACTAAAGGCCCTGGAGGTAACCCGGTATTACCTTCTTGGATTACTATATCCTCGGGAGCAATATCACCTGGTCTAGCGAAGCTTGGAATTTTAACCTCATCCAACATCTTAGCGAGTTTAAAAGGATCTTCCTTCGTAAATATTAGGATGTTTTGTCCCTCAAGGTACTTAAATAGAGCGTCAGCCCCCTTAAACTCTCCATTTTCCATAAGCTCTTTCAAAGCTATCTTAACAAGCGTGTTCTTAGAAACTTTGAGTAGCACAACACCTCTCAGCTTTCTACGTATTTCATGGAGTTGACTAGCCTTAACTCTGTAGAGGGGTGCAAGCCCCACGGTAGGATATTCCTTGAAAATACTTTTAAGCTCCTCAATTATACCTCTTTTATCAGTACGCTTAGGCATAGCTTCACCTCTTAATCGTAAGATTGAAGCTGGGAGTCATAGTACCTTTCAGATAAACGCTTTGAATATTTCCTAAGCCCTTAGGCAATTTCCCAATAATCCAATTTAAGGCAGCCTGAATATTTTCAGCCACTTGTTTATTATCCATGTCCTGCGTACCAACTCTAAGCTGGATTAACGGTTGATTTCTGACTCTTATGTTAACCGTTCTTTTAGACTTCTCAATAACGTCAGCCAAATCCAACGTTGGTGGGATGGGTGTAGGCATTTTACCTCTCGGCCCTAGGTATACGCCCCATGTTCTACCTACAAGGGGCATAAGAGATGCTTCAGACAAGAATACGTCATAGTTTTTAGCTATTTTCTTAGCCCGCCTCTTATCACCAGCCAGTTTTACGAGTTCATCCCTATCTAGTATGAGGTCTACTTTAGAGTCTCTAGCTTTCATGTAAAGCTCACCTGTAGCAAATAGACAGATTTTTACAGGCTTATTGGGTGGATGTGGGAGCTCGAGTGTACCTGTGATTCTATTCTCAGGCTTACGTAGGTCTATGTCTTTAAGGTTTACAATAAGCTCTATAGATTGAGTGAAGTTCCTTCCCTCACAACTCTTCTTAACTCTATCGACGACTTCAACGATATCCTTAAATTCGAGACTCAAACCTCATCAGCCTATAGGTTCAACCATTGAGGGAACGTCGTGAGAGAAAAACTTTTCTATCGAACTAACCATAATAGAGTCAACCTTCACCTATAACCTCGTCGTAGACTCCCTTGTTTACCTCTTCTATGACTTCCTTAGGATGCTTACCATCTACTTTAACGCCCATGCTTACGCATGTGCCCAGAACTTCTTTCACAACTCCTTTAAGGCTTTTAGCCAAACTCTTAGGCCTTCTGATTCTAGCTATTTTAACTATAGAGTCGAAACTTAACTCTCCGATGAATTCTGAGCCAGCTTTGCCAGAACCTTTCTCAGATTTAAGCTCCCTAAGTATAAGAGCCGCCGTCGTTGGAATACCTACCTCTATATTAAACACTTTGGTTTCAATGTCTACTATGATTCTCACAGGAACCCTCATACCAGCGTAGTCTTTCGTAGCTTCATTAATCTTATTAACGATAGCCGGTACATTTACTCCGAGAGGACCCAGAGCTGGCCCTATCGGTGGGCCAGCTGTAGCTTCACCACCCTTAACTAAGACATCCACTACTTTCTTCTCGCCTAAAGTTACACACCTCCCTCGATCTTTTTTAAATATTCAGCATATATAGTTATCGGAAACGGAGAGACGGACTCTAACAATTCTAGAGTTACCTCACTCTTCTGTCTATCAACAGCTACAACCCTACCCTTCATAGATTTAAATGGGCCTCCTATGATCTCTACGAGATCTCCAGTTTTCAAAGACTCTATCACAGGTTTTGCTACTAAGTATTTATCTATCTCTGAGGGGTCTATAAAGCCTAAAACTCTTCCTCTGGAATGTCGAATACCCTGTAGAAGCTCGTCTATAAGAGTCGGGTCTTCGGCTTCAACGAATATGTAGCCTTTCACATCTTTAATCCACATAGCGGCTTTAATTGCCGATTTATATGGTTCACCTTTAGCCTTAACTCTTTGTTCAAAGATCTCTAAAACCTGTTTCTCCTGACCGATTGTAGTTTTAATAGCGTAAATCTTTGACTGCTTCTTCATGGGTCAACACCTAACCAACTACTGCAAGTAATGAAGCTATGAGACGTACTATAAAGCCTACGATACCAATGGCACCTACACTTATAATGGATATTTTTACAGATAGCCAAAATTCTCTTCTACTCGGTTTAACTGATAGCCTAAGCATTCTTATACAGGATTTAGCGAAAGATACCAACCTCATGAGATCAACATTTATGAGGAAATCAATTAAAGATAAACGTTTCTAGCTAAAGCCATACTGTTAGTGGTTTAATCGCCATGAATTACCCGTAGAGTGTTAGTTTTCCATTTCAACGTTAAACTCTAACTATATCTAAGCCTATGTTTCTCAAGTAATTGACTACTTCTATACGAATACCACCTGGAATGCCTTTCCAGTCTATTAGAGCAGACTGAACTTTTTCAAGCGTTCTTTCCACGCAAGTCTTTAGAATGCGGACATTTTTAAAAGCTTCGAGAGCGTACTTAGAGACTATGTGGGCTGGTGCTAAATCCCTCCATAAGCCTACATTGGTGAACTTGGGATTGTAGTGCGGTCCACCTACGGCTAAAACGGCCGGGAAACGTAGAGTACATCGAATAGCGGCCATAGCAGCGCTCGCAACGACTTCACCAGCTTCAGGGTTATCCCAATCCCTCTGAGTGCTACCAATTTCTAAAAACATTGATGGGACGTCAAGCGATGGGCCATGATGTGTGGCTTCATAGGAGACTTTAAACTTAAGACTCTTTTCTTCAACGAGTTTGTTCATCTCGATTAGCGCCGCCTTCATAGCATTAGCTGGAGCTATAGACAATTTATATGGCAATCCACCGTAGGTTTCAGGTCCCAAGTTTCCAGGCACATGAACTGAAAGAGTTGCCGTTCCACTAAGACTTGCATGTCTAGACAGAAATACAACTAAGCTTGGCTTAAAGCTCTGTTCAATGTATTGAGCATTAACGACGTCTTCTATGATTGGAATCAGTAGAACGGTTTCATTTTCGATATCGAGTTTATAAATTGGCTTATTCTGATATGTAGCCTCAGACTTTTCAAATCTATATTTGTTTATTAGAGCTCTAGCTATATTTACACCAGCTTTATCGGATTCGGAGAAGACTAGGAGCTTCAAAGGTCATGTCCCGCCCAACATGACGTATAAAAGTGCCTTTTGAGAATGAAGTCTGTTTTCAGCTTGCTCTAAAACTATGGATTGGGGAGAGTCTAAGACATCGTCTGTAACTTCCTCACCTCTCTTAGCTGGTAGACAGTGCATGAAAACTGCATCTTTTCTAGCCATAGACATAAGCCTAGCATTTACCTGATATTTAGGTAAGAAGTCTTTAAGCCTCTTCTCTCTTTCAGCTTCAAAACCCATGGATACGAAAACATCCGTATAGACAACATCTGCATCTTTAACTGCTTCTTCCGGATCACTGAGTATCTCAATTTTTGCACCAGATTTCTCAGCGTTTAGATAAGCCCATTCAATGGCCTCAGGTAAAGGCTCATACCCCTTCGGACATGCGACGGAAACATTTACGCCCAATTTACTACAGCCAACTAGGAGAGTATTACAGACGTTATTACCGTCGCCAACGTAAGCTAATTTCAAGCCTTTCAGAAAACCCTTAACCTCTCTAATCGTCAGAAGATCCCCTAGTATTTGACACGGATGCCATTTATCGGATAAGCCGTTTATCACGGGTATTGGAGACCACTTAGCGAATTCGTCTAGATCTGACTGTTTTAAAACCCTAGCCATAACAGCATCGACATACCTCGCTAAGACTCTAGCAGTATCTTTAATCGCTTCACCTCTACCTAATTGAAGGTCGTCCCACCTCAAATAAAGAGCGTAACCCCCCAATTGATGCATTGCAACCTCAAAGGAAACCCTCGTCCTAGTTGACGGCTTCTGGAAAATCATCGCCAGAGCTTTTCCCTCTAGAGAGTTTGAATACGCTTGAGGGTTCCTTTTCATAGCTAATGCTATGTCTATTATCCGGAGAATTTCATGGTCCTCCAGTTCCTGGAGGGTTAGAAGATTCTTGGATTTAAGAGGCAAAAACCAAATACACCCGTCAGGTTTTTCACGAACCAATCTCTTAAACTTTTCCTAGGATTAAGACTATGAGAGTATGTTCTCTACGAACTTCTCAGGATTAAAAGGTTCTAAGTCGTCAAGATTTTGACCAATTCCTATATAGGCGATGGGCCTACCTATTAATGCAGATATCGATATGGCAGCTCCACCTTTAGCATCAGCATCCATCTTAGTGAGTATGACTAGATCTATGTTTAAGCATTTCATAAATTCCTCAGCCTGATTTACAGCGTCATTACCAGTTAAAGAATCTCCGACAAACACTACTAAATCTGGTTTAGCCACTCTAGCTATCTTTCGCATTTCCTCCATAAGATTTCTCTTAGTCTGCATCCGTCCAGCTGTGTCAATTAGAACCGCGTTAATTCCATGAGCTTTAGCATACTGTATGGCGTCGAATGCTACTGCCGCTGCATCACTTCCATAGCCTTGCTTTATAGCACGTATCCCAAGCTTATTCGCCAATATCTCAATCTGCTCTATAGCTCCAGCTCTAAACGTGTCACTGCACGCAACGCAGACGGTAAACCCATTTTTAAGTAAAAGTTTAGCAACCTTGGCTATGGTTAAAGTCTTACCAGAACCATTGATTCCAACAAATAGTATGACGGCTGGCTCTTTCTTCGACAGTTTAAGCTTAACCGTTTCAATCAGATCCTTACCGTATTGCGTTGACAATTTCTCTAAGAGAACCTGTTTCAGCGTATTCTTAACTATCGGTTTAACGTCTTCAAACCTCTTAACCTTAATACCTGAAAGCTTTTCAGCGACTTCTGAGCATATACTCTCAGCTACACTGTAAGCTACATCACTTTTCACAAGCGTGATTTTAAAATCCTCTAGTAGAGGCTTAAGTTTATCAGGGTTTAGCTCTTCTAAGCTAACTTTCTCTATGAAAAGGGAGAAGGCTTTCCTAAGACTTTCTAGCAGAAGCACCAGCCTCCCTAATTCTTATTAAACGTTCAAGATTCTCCCTGCTTTCCTCAAGTTTTTGAGAAGCTTGTATGAACTGTTGCTGTAGAGAGGATTTGATCTGTTCAAGTTTAGCTATACGATCATTGATCATATCTATTGATTCCTTAATGCTCTTCTCCATACATACATTTGCGCCAATACCTACAATAGCTTTATTAACGTTTTCGATTTTGGCGAATATATAAGAGCTTGCTCCAATGGGGACGAGTATATTATCGCCTTCCTTAGCAGATTCTAAAGCCTTTAGAGTTTCAAGAGCCATTCTAGATTCATTTAAAGTCGCTTCGGTTAGGTCAAGCCTTGACTTGATGACACTTAGAGTTGCTTCTAAAAGCTGGATTTCCATAGCTAGCCTATTAATTTCCTCATCTGAAGGAGTGCTCATAAACCTCATAATCCATAACTCAAGCAGAGATATAAAACCTTTTACGAGTAACTTTACATTACTTGCGTTTTCCAAGCAGTATTGCTCCGTCAAGCCAGTTAACTTACTCGAATCTAAACTCAAAGGTTGATTTTAAACGTAAAGCTACATGGATATTGCGATGCTTAAAAGTATCAGAACCGCTCCCAAAGCTTCTATTAAGTTAAGCATTTCCTGGAGTATGAGGAATGCGAACATTGCCGCGAAAACTGGTTCAAGTAGAAGTATTAGACCCGCTATTTCTGGGGAAACTACTCTCTGAGCCCAAGCTTGAATATAGAATGCGAAGGCCGTAGCGATAACTCCCGTATACACTATTGCCGCCAATGCATTATCTCCAGGTTTTGTCCAATTTTCTCCAATAAGTAGAGAGGAAAGTGCTGAAAGCATTAACACTGAGATGGATTCAGAATAGGCGAGCTTTAATACGTCCGAATCTTTAGACAATCTATCTACCAGGAGTATCTGTAAAGCCCATAGGAAAGCACATATAAACGTCAACAAGTCGCCGATTGAAATCGAAGCTATTCTATAGGCTTCCGTCAGTAAAGCTAATCCAACCATACCTAAGGCTATGCCAAGAATAGCCCTTAAACTAGGCTTTCTACCGAATAGTAAAAAGCCTAGGATGGGGATAAGTGGAGTATTTAGACTTGTTATGAATGCTGAGTTTATAGCACTAGTAGACCTTATTCCGAAGACTTGGAATAAGAAACCTAGGAAAACTACAACTCCAAGACCTAAACCCTTTAGACTAGGATATGGTCTTCTTCCTGTTAGTATCAGAATCGGTACGAGCACTAGTAGAGCAACTGCAAACCTCAAGAATAGGAAGAAGAAGACGTCTAAGTTAGATACGGCGATCTTCATGGCTGGGAATGTTCCACCCCATGAGGCAACAAGAAGGATTAAGGCAAGTCTTCCCTTAAGCTCTCCCTTCCTCAACAGCCAATCTCTTATTTCACAGTAGCTTAAAGCTTTTATAAATAATCCTCCGTAAACTATAACGCTTAGATGATTTTACAACATTTTTGCGGATTTTTACCAATACATTACATTTCAGGTTAGGATTAATATCGCTTGAAAGCATATGATAAAAGGGCTTCTAAGTCAACCCTGAACTATTACGTTTCCATCCATGAACCCTAAAGTTATATCTGAGGAAACTATAAAAAATATTCTGGGTGAGGTGGGTGAATAAACTCAGAGTGGGGTTTATAGGTTCTGGCTTCGCCGCTAGATTCCATATACTGGGTTGGATAGGTGTTAGAAATGCTGAAATAACTGCGATATATAATATAAGAGAGAAGAGCGCTCGTGAGTTGGCGTCTCTAGCTGAGAGCCTCGGCGTAGGTAAGCCAAAGGTCTATACAGATATATTCGACATGCTTTCTAGCAAATCCGTAGATGCTGTTTGGATAGTTAATCCGAATTTTGTAAGATTGGACACTGTCAAATCTATAGCCGAGGAAGCTAAGCAGGGTAGAAGTGATCTAATAGGTGTCTGCTGTGAAAAACCCCTAGCTAGAAATGTGGATGAAGCTGAAACCCTTGTTAAACTAATTGAGGAGGCAGGTCTTCTCCATGGATATCTTGAGAATCAAGTTTTCATGCCCTCCGTGGTTAAAGGTAGGGACATATTATGGAGGTATGGTGCCAAGTATACGAAAAGGCCTTACTTAGCTAGAGCCGCTGAAGAACATGGTGGACCGCATTCATCTTGGTTCTGGAATGCCAGACTTTCAGGTGGAGGTGTTATGCTGGATATGATGTGTCATAGTTTAGAGGCGGCTAGATTTCTATTAAGCAATCCGGATGAACCGAAAAGCTCCTTAAAACCTAGAACAGTCTACGGTGAAATAGCTTCACTTAAATGGGCTTATGAACCCTATAGTTCGATGCTTAGAGATAGGTTTAAAGGGGAGGTTGACTATTCGAAAGAACCTGCGGAAGACTACGCTTTAGCGGTTGTAACGTATGAGGCAGAGGATGGTAGTTTACTAATATCGGAAACTAGAACATCTTGGAGCTTCACTGGACCCGCTCTCAGACTAAGCTTTGAAGTCTTAGGTCCAGAATATTCTATGAGCATAAATACCCTACAGCCTGAACTCTTTACGTTTTTCAGCCGGAATGTGAAGATACCTCCCACTGAAGAATTCGTTGAGAAGCAGGCTGCCGAGCAGGGGTTAATGCCAACTATTCCTAATGAGGCTTTCACATACGGATATATGGATGAGGACCGTTACATGGTGGACTGCTTCATTAACGGAAGGATTCCTAGAGAGGATTGGAGAGACGGATTACTGATAGTTCAATTAATGATGGCGTCATATATGTCTGCAGAGCAGGGTAAAAAAGTGAAGTTTAACCCTGAAGCCCTTAGAGGATTCATACCAGCGGTGGCGAGAGGACTTTGGAAGCCTAAGTCTTTGGCTGAGGCTCCTTAACCTCTTCGATAGAGAGTATGTCTATCATTGTTCTTTTTAACTTATGACGGCTCCCAAGTTCAGAATATATTTTTTCGATTGCATGCTCTAGCTTTAAGGCTCTAACTTCTTTAACAAACCTTGATTTTTGAAAACCCATCGGTATCCTCCCAATTATACGGAATGTTTTAATCTCATTCATGAAGACCCCCGTCGTTTAAAATGCGTAAACGTTGTTTTGTAGGCGTCGTAAATACTAAATTCATCGACTTTAGCTTAAGTTTTTCTATCTCGTTATACGGGAATTTATGAAAATATTGCTCAGAATGTTACAAAAGCTGTTATAATGAGAAGCATTTACTTATTGCCATAAGTTCGCTACCTGACGTCCCTTTTCCAACAACTCCGCCTTTTTGATTTACGACTAAACCTAACTTAACGTAGGGTAGTCCGTTCATCACCGTTCCAGTGTGAACCTGAGCATCTAAAACGTTTTCTATTAAGGAGGCTTCATCCGGCCTTATTTTTGGATGAGCATATATAGCCCTATTCGAAGCTACGGCTGAAGAGCCAACATAGGGTAAGCCAGCTATTGTTGAGCGCTCAACCTTAACGTTTAAAACCTCTTTAATGATAGATACGATCTCCTCGGGTATTTGAGGATCAACTATTGCAGCTTTATCGTTTACCAGAACCCTATTACCTAGCGATATGAAGGTTTCTATGGAGGTTGCCTTAACACCGAGTCTTTCACGGATCAGATCGGCTTCACGTTCACAACCATAGGGTAGTAGTACACCGTTAGAGTTTGCCACGGATAAAGCGCCTAAAAGTTTAGAGCCCCTAATCCTTAGGCTTAAAACATTATCTACCTTGAAGCACCTTTTAAGAAACTCTATCTTACTTTCACTCATACCACTTGGGACGAGTACAAACTCATCTGTGGCTATTATGAAGAGACCTATGTTTGGACTGCCTAAGTACTGAAAGTACTGGAGAGCCACGTGATTATTCTTCACGTATTCGATTATTAAAACGTTAAATTTACGTTTTAAGGAAATAATGGAAAGCCTGTTTAACCAACTAGTTTGAGAACATACTTGTCCTCTTCTTTTTCAGCTTTTATTTTAATCAGTCTGGGTGGCTTCTTTAAACCTCTAGACCATATTAAAGCATTTAAACCTTCATCAATCTTTATACTATCTACGCTTGTCTTAAGATGTCTAGCAGCTTGTTCTCTGATGAGCCTCACGGCTTTTGGAGTTCGAGCATATCCTGAATAATCCCAGATCCTCTTGAGATTTATAGAGATTATTTTCTCCTCAGAATTAGACTCACTCAGACTCGCACCTCCATTAAAGTTTAAGTTTAACAATCCTCCAGTTCCTCCGCTTAGGCGTTGTACGAACCCTACCTTTAGTTTTAAGGTAAACCCACGGTGGGACTGGCCTGTTTTGCTTTAAAGCTCTGGCGAGCCTTCTCTTTTTGCCAGCAGGCTTATGAATCGCCAACTTCAAATCCTCCTAATCCTTATTTCCCTCCTCTGAAAACCTTGAAGTTTAATTAATATACGTTTAAGCATTTCGTCTGTTATAGGAGGTTCTATGCGACCAGACTGAACTGCTTGTATAAGCTCATTTTCCAATTTTTCAACAAAATCAGGCCTGACTATTTTAAGATTCGATAACCTCTGCCTAGCGTCAGGGGTGAGTATGACTCTTAGTATAGATTGTTTTTCAGCTTCATACTTCTCTCTAGCTTCAGCAACCTTACGTTCTTCTTCAAGCTTTCTCTGAAGCTCTAAAAGTCTTCTACGTTTAAGCTCTTCAAGTTCAAGATCTTCAGCCAATATTTTCACCCCCTAGGTCGAGGAGACAGCACTACTTCTATATTCCCTTACTATTTCCGTTGCTAGAGAGTCGAGAAAACCTACAGCTTTAGGTGTAAGATTCCTCCCCTTTTTATCAACCTTATAAACCAAGCCGGATTTTTCTAGCTGTTGCAGAATCTTCCTTATGTGATTGCGACCAGCTTTCCTAAAATGGGGCGGTCTGCGCCTCCCCCTTTTCCTACCTCCGTATTCGGTAGCAAGTCGAGAAACCCCTAGAGGACCTTTAACGTAAAGTTTACGTAGTATTGAGGCAGCTCTAATATACCACCAGTCTGGATTTTCTGGAATCCTCTCTTTAAAGCAACCTGTTTTAACGAACATAGCCCATGGTGGAGGAGTCACTTCGGGGAAATTCTCTTTGAGCTCCTCAGCTAGTCTTTTAATCAACACGTCAGCTGGTACATCGTAAACGGTTACCAACTTTAACACCTCTAACTAAGCTAGGGCATAATGATTGTTTTTCAGGAAGAAGAGATAATGACATGGTTTAATTTAAACCTTTATTATTCTTTCAACTTCATCCCATGCTTTTTTAAGCGCGTCAGCCCCCTTATGGAATAGGGAGAACTCCATTTCATCTAAATCCCACTCAACTACACCATCGACTTTAAGGGGTCCAGGTTTAAATGGGACACCCATACTTAACCCCTTAACTCCATATTCCCCATCTAACACTATGGAAGCTAAACTTAGAGAAGCCCCACCTCTAAGCATAGATTCTATTAGAGCTACAGTATGGCTTGCTGGAGCATATACAGTCGCACCTTTCTTAGAAATTACGTTTGAAGCAGTATTTCTAAGCTCCTCAGAGAGCGCGTTTTTCTCTTCAAGGGAGAGCGTTAGTGGTTTACCCATGACCTTAAGCCTACTGAAGAGTGGAACTTGGTTATTTCCATGCTCACCTATCACATACCCTTCAACGTAACTCGGTTTCACGTTGAATCGCTTAGATACTATCAGCCTAAACCTAGCAGAATCTAACAAGCTTGAACTCCCCAAAACTTTAAACCTATCGAGTTCAACAATTTTCCAAGTCAAAAGATTCATAACATCTACTGGATTTGTGACCGTTATTATAAGCCCTTCAAAACCGATCGATTTGAGATTTCTCGCGATACTTGCAACTATGGGAGCATTTACAGATAGCAGTTCAAGGCGGCTTTTCATGTCGGGGGTTCTAGGCTTCCCAGCAGTTATAACGACAACATCTGAATCTGCAATGTCCTCGTAATCTCCAGCTCTAACCTCTACGTCGGATATTGAAGCGGAAGACTGTGCGATATCCATAGCTTGACCCTCAGCTAAAGGCTTAATCACGTCGAGCAGTATAAGCTCGTCCACGAGGTTTTTAACAGTTAATTCAAATGCTATACAGGAGCCTAGGTTACCCACGCCTATAATAGCTATTTTAACCATGGTCGATCAGCCCTTTTAAAGCTCATCCTATGTAAATGGTTGCAATATCAACCTTATTCACTTTACTGTTGTAATGGTGAATATGTTCTTAGGTGGAGCTTGGAAGAATATGCCGCTGTACGGGTAGTTTTCGGTTTTTAGATTAAACTCTCCAACCTTTACACAGTTCTCCTCTTCAGTAGTCCTATAGTAAGATAACCTCTTATTTTTAATCCCTAAATATTCTCCCTCTAAAAAGCCATTGAGATATAGAGGTTCATGGGATAAGTTCATTCCGATTATGCTCAACTCCTCCCTTTTATCGTCAGTAAACGCTAAGATCCTCACTTTATCAGACTCTACATTAACATCCACTCTGACGAAGCCAGGTCTTACAAACCTATACACTTGTTTAGCCGCGTAGTATCTTTTCTTCGGTGTGAAGACTCTCCTCCCAACCCTCAATAACCCGTATATGGTCCAAGCTTCGTCGTGATCATGGTAGTTGTCATAAGCGTCCCAGAATATAGCTCCGTTAAACCCGGCTTCTAAGATGTTGAAAAGCCTATAAGTAGATATCCAAGCGACATACCACTCCATCTCTCCAGACTGATCCAAATCACCATACTCCCCCATCCAAATACTACGGTCACCGCAGAGGCTCTCCCTCACGGTATTGACAAATCTCCTAAGGACTTCCACGGGAATATTGGAATACATGTGCATGGATATTACACCAATTCTTCCGACTATTGTTGGATTATTTATAATGTGTCGCACGTAATCTGTATTAAAGTATGCCTGCTCCGGTAGGACAAACTTCACATCTTCTAAATCATCTCTAAAACGCTCATTTAAAGCTTTAATGACTTCTACAAACTCTTCAGGTTCAACTTTAGGCCCTTCTGGAGGCCCAATATCCGTTTCATTTAGAGGGCCGAAAAGTGTAAACTTGATCCCAGCTTTATGCTTAGCCCAGCTTACAAATGAATGCATCATTTCGGCAAAGTAGTCGTATCTGGTTAGGGTTTTTCCATCGTTGGTCATCCAGGATGGAACAATCCCACTGGCGGCGATATAAGGGGTTATACCTCTTTCATTTAAATATCTCATCATACCCCAGCCGTCTTCAAATACACGATTTCTATAGATCTTCTGGTAGTGTTCCTGATTCAGGGAAGATGGCCCTAATGAACCGTCAGGGTCAATCCAGTTAGACTTACCATAAACGTCAACCCTAAAGAGGACAGCGCCGAGATCATCAATCAATAAGTCTACGATGGGTTTTAAAGCACCACCACACCAATACTTAGAGTTAATGTTCACTCCAAAGCCATCAATCTTCTGATAGGTTTGGGATAGATCTATTTTGAAAGAAATAACCTCTAAAGGCTTCATGCTAAAGACCTCAAACCCGTAGACTTTTAAAGCTTTTTCTTTATACGGGAAAAAGATGCCGTTAACTAGGACATTGATTATTTAAAGAGTAAACATCCTAATTCAATTCTGCTAAATGCTTAAATCTACTTTCTAAATTTATGGTTTATAGGGTCACCTTATGGGTTTAGTTGGTAAGTGTATTAGGCTTGGTAGGATCTTCAATAGAAGGACTGGTAGGGCTGTTGTCGTTACTATGGATCATGGTGTTGACCTCGGCCCCTTGGAAGGTCTTGAGAACCCTGGCGAGACATTGTCTAGGGTTTTAAGCGGCGATTATAAGCCCGACGCAGTCCTCATGAATCCTTCTATGATAAAGTTGAATTATGCTAAGCTTGCCGGTGAAGTTGGTGTTATAGCTCGTTTGGATGGTACTGCTACTATAATGGGTCCAGATATAACGGATTATAGGCTTTTCTCGTCTGTTGAAGAAGCTTTAATGATAGGTGCTGATGCTGTGGCTACTATGGCGTTTATAGGCGTTCAGAGGGAGAGTGAGAATTCTGAGAAGATAGGCCGCGTCTCACGGGATTGTGAAAAATGGGGTATGCCTCATATAGTTGAAGCATTACCGCCTGAGATCGTTGAACACCACTTTAAGCCTAAAGCCAAGTGGAAGTGGCCCGACCCTGAGCATGTTAAGTTTGTCGATAGAGTTGCAGCTGAGCTTGGAGCAGACGTTGTAAAGTCGTATTATACTGGAGACCCTGACAGTTTTAAAGAAGTAGTAAAGTGCTGCCCAGTACCAGTGATAGTTTTAAGCGGACCTGGAGCTGGAGACCCTAAAGGACTACTACAAATAGTCCACGACGTAGTAAGCGTAGGAGCTAAAGGCGTAATAATGGGTAGAAACGTATGGGGATATAAAGACCCAACAGCCATGGTAAAAGCCCTAGTAAAAATAGTACATGAAAACTTCAGCGTAGAAGAAGCACTAAAAATACTAGAAACAAGCTAACGTAGGGATGCTTGTTGAACTTTAGACAGTCCACGGCTTAAATAGTCAAAAGGTATAAGAGATGTAGGTTGTTATTTTTACAATGGTGATGTTATGATTGATATTAAGATTAGTGTTATTGGCGCTGGTAGTGCTACCTTCTCTCTTGCACTCATTAAAGACTTATGTCTTACGCGTAGTCTTGAAGGAGCAACTGTGAGTTTTATGGATATTAATGAGCGTAGGTTGAACGCTGTTTATGCACTGTGCAGAAAGTATGCGGATGAGATGAATATTAAGTTGAGACTTGAGAAGACTATGGATAGGAGAGAATCTCTGAAGGATGCAGACTTTGTGATAAACACCGCCTTGGTTGTAGGCTACAGCGGTTATAGGGCTGGATGGAATATAGGGTTTAAGCATGGATATAGATTTGGAGGAAGCTATCATATTATGCATGATGAGGGCTTCTGGATAAATTTCTACCAGTTTAGACTATTCGACGCTATAATAGGCGATATTCTAGATTTATGCCCAGATGCTTGGTATATTCAGCTTGCAAACCCAGTATTGGCTGGTATAACCTATATAGGCCGTAAGTATAGGAAGCTTAAGTTTGTCGGATTATGCCACGGCTTTCATGGAGTATACCATTTAGCCGATGTTCTTGGACTTGATAGAGACCGTGTAAGTTTTCAAGCTCCAGGTGTAAACCATTTCATATGGCTGACGCACTTCTATTATGAAGGCGAAGACGCATATCCACTTCTAGACGAATGGATTGAAAAGAAGGCTTCAGAATACTGGAAGAATTGTCCTCCAAGCGACGATATGGGATCTAAAGCTGTAGATTTATACAAGAGGTTTGGAGTCTTCCCAATAGGGGACACCTGTACACCCGGCGGAGGCTCATGGCCGTGGTGGTATCACGTAGACGATGAAACAGAAAAGAGGTGGAGAGAGGATCCCAAGAGGTGGTGGAGTTGGGTTCTCCAGCCGTCGGAGAAAGACCCCATTGCAGAGTTGATTAAGATAGCTGAAGACCCAAATGTTAAGGCCACAAGCGTATTTCCACCGCAAAAGTCCGGGGAGATAACAGTACCGTTGATAGAGTCTATAGCATGCGACATACCTAGAGTATTCCAGGTAAATATATTAAATGATGGAGGGTTCGTACCGGGAGTGCCTAGAGACTTCTCAGTTGAAATACCCGCACTGGTAAGTAAGAGGGGAATCCAAGGGATTAAGACGGAAGGACTTCCAAAACCCCTAACAGCTTACATATTAAGAGATAGAGTTGCGCCAGTCAACACCGAACTCGAAGCCTATGAAGCGGGGAGTAGAGAACTGCTACTCCAGTTGATACTTATGGATCCGTGGACAAAATCGGAAGAACAGGCTAGAAAACTGCTAGAAGACATACTTACACTACCACAACACGGAGAAATGCACCAACACTATAAGTAAATATAGATATGTGGTTGCGGGGTGTTTATGAGCTATCTATTAGGAGTAGATGTAGGTACAACATCTATTAAGTGTGTTCTCTTCAACCAGATGGGTAGGATGATAGCATCTAGTAGAAGCGAATATGAACTCTCTATGCCTCAGCCTGATTTCGTAGAAGTTGAAGCTGAGACCTATTGGAGTGCTTTTAAAGACTCCCTTATGAAAGTTTTGAGTGAATCGAAGGTAAACGTTCGAGACATTTCAGGCATCGCAGTGTCTAGTCAAGGAGAGTCCTTCATACCCTTGGGTAGAGATGGAAAACCCTTAAGGAGAGCTATAGTTTGGCTTGATAATAGATCAAGGGAGGAGGCTCAGCTCATAAAAGATGAGTTCGGAGTGGATAGAGTTTATAGTGTTACGGGGCAGAATGACGTTATCCCAACATGGACGGCGACTAAAATACTATGGCTGAAGAGAAACGAGCCTACTGTTTTTGAGAAGACGTACAAGTATCTACTGCTTGAGGACTACATGATATACAGGTTGACGGGAGAATTCGCCACAGAATACTCGATAGTATGTTCTTCCCTTCTATTTGACATAACGCGGAGGAAGTGGTGGAGCGATATCTTAGACTTCATTGGCATAACTGAGGATCAGCTTCCCGAGTTAAAGCCCTCAGGCGTTTTTGTAGGCAACATTACGTCAGAGGTTGCGGAAGAAACTGGGCTTCATGTAGGTACTATTGTATCGACAGGAGCGTACGATCAGGCGGCAAATGCTATTGGAGTTGGTAACATAGAGCCGGGAATAGTTACAGAAACGACTGGTGCGGCATTAGCTATAGTAGCGACAACAGATCATGTAGTGTTAGACCCTATGAGAAGAATCCCCTGCCATCATCATGCTGTAGAAGGAAGATACTTCCTTCAACCTTGGTGCCATACGGCCGGAGCCATTCTTAAATGGTATAGGGATAACTTCGGATCATTAGAGGTTGAAGTCGCCAATAAAATAGGCATAGACCCGTACGATTTATTGACCCTTGAAGCATCTAAAGCCCCTCCAGGCTCAGATGGACTGGTCTTACTACCGCACTTTGCAGGAGCAGCTTCTCCAGAATTCAATCCAAATGCTAAAGGTGTCTTATTTGGTCTCACATTATACCATGGGAGAAGCCATATAATAAGAGCGATAATGGAATCAATCGCCTATATGCTTAGAAGCAATATCGAACTCCTTGAAGAGCTGGGTATTACGGTGAGAGAAATAAGGTCTACGGGAGGGGCTGCTAGAAGTAGACTATGGAATCAAATAAAAGCCGATGTTGTTCAAAAACCCATTTTAACGGTTCATTGTGAAGAAACAGCAGCATTAGGCGTGGCTATGCTTGCCGGTGTGGCGGCCAGTATATTCGATTCCGTAAGAGAAGCTACTAAATCCATGATTTCGATAAGTGATAGGTTAATGCCATCGGAAACTAATAAAAATATATATGATAAGCAATACAACACGTATGTGAGGCTTTATAAAGCAGTTGAAAAGCTGTTTTAAATCTTACTTTATAAAGGCTTATAAATGCTCATCCAAAATTTAAAACTAGGGATGTTAAATTGCGTACCGGATTTGTAAGTTTTATAGCACCAGCTTATACTCAGGATACGGTTGAAGTTTTAAAGGAGATCGTGAGTCGTGCTAAGGAGGCCTTAACTTCCTTAGGTATTGAGATAGTTTCTGAGGCTGGTCCAGTTATAAATCTATTTGACGTGGAAGAAGCTGTATCGAAGATAAGTTCTATACAATTCGACTTTCTAACAGCTCTAATCCCATCGTGGGCTGAGCCCCCAATGATTGTAAACACTTTACAGCCATTCTTTAATAAACCAATACTACTATGGGCATTATCATCAATCCAAAAAGGGGATGTGCTTATAGCTCCGGCCGGAGCAGCAGCAATGGCTGCTGTAATGCACCCGTTAAGGGCTATGGGTGCTAAACTCAAGGTGGTGTATGGAAATCCAGAGTCCAGCAACGTCCGCCGTGAAATACTGCATTTTGCACGCGCAGCTTACACGGTAAACAAGCTATTTGGTTCAAGGGTGGGCATATTCGGCTATGCCGATATGGGAAGTTACACAGCTGGTTTTGACCAAACCTCTCTACGTAGCAAGATAGGAGTGGAAGTGGAAGATTACGAAGTTCATAGGCTTCTATTAGAGGCAGATAAAATAGGGGATGAAGAGGCTGATGAGTTTGCATCTAGGCAATTTGAAGACTGGATTATAGATAGAACTGTTACAAAGGAAGACTTAAGGAAAACCGTTAAAGTATACCTAGCCTTAAGGAAGATAATTCATGAAAGGAGGTTCGATGCCATCAGCATGAAGTGTGTATATGGCTTACCGATATACTACGGTATAACTCCCTGTATACCGCTTTCATTGGCTGGCGTCAACATACCCGTTGTGTGTGAAAGTGATGTTCTCGGTTTAGTGACAGAACTTATCATGGATTATGTAAGTGGGCAACGCTCCGTATACCTAGAGTTTTACGATATCTTCGAAGATCGCGTATTAATGGGCGTGTGTGGTATGATCCCACGATCGGCTCTCGAAGATG